>Ga0136617_10005378_pt1 | contig 11455 bp, 15 predicted proteins | sample AntDrymUQ3222106_2_FD_129672 | JGI IMG/M metagenome (GOLD analysis project Ga0136617, IMG submission 129672) | Polar desert sand microbial communities from Dry Valleys, Antarctica - metaG UQ322 (21.06) | ecosystem: Environmental > Terrestrial > Soil > Desert | place: Antarctica: Dry Valley...
ACCTGCGCAGGCCGTAGAAATGGCGGAACAGCTCGTAGGTGCCATCGACCAGGTGAACCAGCATGCCTATGCACCGGACCGGAAGTTCCGGAAGGTGACGGAGTACCGCAGCGTGTCCACTTCCGGAATGCTGTGTTCCCATTCCGTTCGCGAGGGCCCCCTCAGCAGATAGGCCGACCTGGGCTCGGCGGTAAGCGAGGCCCGTTCCCAGGCAGTGCCCGCCCTTCGTCTCAGGCGAAACCGGCACGACGACAGCAGTGAGATGCCGATCACTTCGCCGAACACCGCCTTGTCTCGATGCCAGCCGATACCGGCGCCGGCGTCATACTCGGTCACCAGAACCTGCTGCAGTTGTGAGGGAGCCATGCCCGCGAAATCGGCGGCTGTCTCACGCACCGAGAGGAGAAATGGTGGCATATCGTCCGCCTTGCGGAGGACTCGTTCGTTGAAGTCGTACTGCCACCCAAAGGAGACCACCCGCCGTTTGCCGACGTAACCTTGAAACAGGAACTCCTTGAAAGGTAGCGCCCGCAACCGCTCCAGCAGCCCGCGCTCTTCCTCCAGAGTGAGAATGTCAGGCTGATACCTGAATCCTTCCGCAAGGGTGGAACCACCGCCAAACAGCTTCAATTGCTTCTCGCTCATGATCCCGACCTTGTTCCTCTCGTCCATCCATCCAAAATTGCCGTTCGGCAACCGTCCGGACCAGGAACGGTAACACCTCCCGGGCAGGGGTTTTACTGGCCATGTCGATTTTAGCAGGGCTGATTCGACGCCTAGATGAAGGCTATTTGGTGCAGCAAAGGCCAATAGCCAATAGCTATATCACACCTTTTAGACCGGAGACGAGCAAATGCGGTTCATGGTGCTAATCAAAGCCAGTAAGGACTCCGAGGCCGGCGCTCTCCCCAGCCAGGAGCTTCTTGCCGAGATGGGAAAGTTCAATGAAGAGCTGGTCAAGGCGGGCGTCATGCTGGCGGGTGAGGGGTTACAGGCCAGCTCCAAGGGCGCCCGAGTCAAGTTCTCGGGAAACAAGCGGACCGTGACAGACGGGCCCTTTGCGGAGACCAAGGAGCTGATCGCCGGCTTCTGGCTCTGGCAGGTGAGGTCGAAGGAAGAGGCGATCGAATGGGTCAAGCGGTGTCCCAACCCAATGCCCGGCACGGAGTCGGAAGTCGAGATTCGCCAGGTGTTTGAGGCAGAGGATTTCGGCTCCGATTTTACGCCGGAGCTCCGGGAACAGGAGGAGAGATTGCGGCGCCAGGTAGCCTCAAAGAAATAAGTGGCGGGAACAAGGTGAGCCGTTCCCCGGGGAACGCTCGCGGGCGACTTGCACCGGGCGAGGAAGACCGTCTGATTGGTATCCGTGACGGATTCCGAAACCCCTCGCATGATCGACGCGGTCTGGCGGATGGAGTCGGCCAGGCTGATCGCGGGCCTCACGCGAATCGTGCGGGACGTTGGCCTTGCCGAGGATATGGCGCAGGACGCGCTCCTCGCCGCGCTGAAACGCTGGCCTGAGTCGGGCGTACCGGACAACCCGGGTGCCTGGCTCATGGCCACCGCGAAGCATCGAGCGTTCGACCAGCTGCGCCGGGGGAAGATGCTCGAGCGGAAGCACGCGGAGGTCGGTCACGAGCTGGGGGCCCAGCAGGAGATGGCGGCGCCCGATCTTGACGCGGCCATTGATGATCAGGTTGGCGACGACCTGCTCCGCCTGATCTTCATCTCGTGTCATCCGGTTCTTTCCCGCGAGGCGCGCGTTGCCCTGACGCTCCGTTTGGTTGGAGGTCTGACGACTGAGGAGATCGCACGGGCATTCCTCGTCCCCGAGCCTACCGTGGCTCAGCGTATCGTTCGGGCCAAGCGTACCCTCGCCGAGGCAGGGGTTCCGTTCGTGGTTCCCCGGGGAGAGGAGCTTGCCGCCCGCCTCTCGTCCGTGCTCGAAGTCCTCTATCTGGTGTTCAACGAAGGCTACTCGGCAACCTCAGGCGACGACTTAATGCGTCCCCAGCTCTGCGAGGAGGCGCTGCGGCTGGGCCGCATTCTGGCCGGCCTAGCTCCCGGCGAGCCGGAGGTCCACGACCTGATCGGCCTTATGGAAATTCATGCGTCGCGCGCGCGCGCAAGAGTCGGCGCCACCGGAGAGCCCATACTGTTGCTCGATCAAGACCGGGGCCGCTGGGACCAGCTGCTTATCCGTCGCGGTCTCCAGGCCCTGGAACGCGCCGAGAATCTCGGCGACGCGCTCGGTCCGTATGCACTCCAGGCCGCAATAGCGGCGTGTCATGCGCGGGCTCGCACCGCTGCCGAGACGGACTGGTCTCGCATCGTTGCCCTGTACGATGCGCTGCTGGAGCTGGTACCCTCACCGGTTGTGCAGCTGAATCGTGCGGTCGCAGTGGGGATGGCGTCCGGGCCCGCAGCGGGCCTCCAGCTGGTTGATGCCTTGACCAATGAGCCGGCCCTCAAGACGTACCATCTCCTACCCAGCGTGCGCGGAGACCTTCTCACCAGGCTGAGCCGCTTCAATGAGGCCAGCCGGGAGTTCGAGCGGGCCGCGTCTCTCACCCGCAATGCCCGGGAGCGCGAGTTACTTCTCGGTCGTGCCCGATCGAGTGCTGGCTCACAGCCGACTCCATGATTACTCACTCATCCGGAGCTGCTGACGATCAGCATTATTGCGGCTAGCGCACACCCCACCCCGGTGACCTGCCAGGAGCTCAGACGCTCTCCCAGCACCACCCGCGCCAATAGCACCGTGCTGGCGGGGTAGAGAGACGATAGGGTCACCACGACGCTGAGTGGCCCCTGCCGCGCGGCCAGGACATACATCGCATTGGCCAGCGTGTCGATCGCGCCGCATCCGAAGGCAAGGGCGACTACCCCCGATGGCATCCGCAATGAGTGCGCGCCGGCGATGGCCACTGCGACGAAGAGGGCCACTGCCACTGCGCGGGCAGCAAGGAGCGGCCACATTCCGGAGTCGGGGCTGGTTCGGGCGAGCGACAGGAAGAAGAAGCCGATGGCGACGCCAGAGACCAGCGCTATGCCGACTCCCGAGCCGCTGCGCGGCGACGATGCCTCGCCGCGCTCGGATTGCGGTGCCGCATTCTGGCGGCTGACCAGCAGGATCGAGACGATCCCCAGGGCGATTCCAAGGAGCGCCAGCCGCACCGGACGCTCACCCAGCAGCATCGAGATCACTACCGGAATAGCCACCGCGCAGATGGCAGTCGTTGGCGCTACAACCGCCATTATCCCGATAGCCAGCGCGCGATACAGTAACGCTACGCCAATCCCTCCAATCAGGCCGGCGGCGGCTCCCCACAGCATGTCGGACCGCGCGGGTGAGGCGGAGGGAAGGAAGGGCAACACCAGCGCGAGCAGAACCAGCCCGCTGGCCTGGGAAAGAAGGACCACGGGAATCGCACCGGAGCGCCGGCTGGCGATTCCCCCGGTAAAGTCGGCAGCCCCGTAGAGGGCGGCCGAACCGATCGCCAGGAGGTATATCACCGCTCGTCGCCCCGGTGCGTGTCACTGAAGTGAGATGGATCGCTGGTGCTCTTCAAAGACACTCCTCTGACTGACGTCTCAGCTGACCTGGTTCGAGCGCGGCTGAAGCCGGGGGACGTCACAACCTCATCACACTTTCTCACGTACCGGTATCGGTGGCGTAACAGTCCCCGCAATCAATAGCCCGCCTGTCTTCAAAGTCATACTATCAATCATCCGATGTGGTGCCGTTGACTCCTCCGCGAATTCTGGTCGTCGTTACAAGGACGCGTATCCATGATTTCCCTCAGACGACAGCAGCGCATACCTCCACCCGCAGATCCGACGCGCAACGGTGGCCGGAACTTGGTTGCCAGCGAAGCGGAGCCCGCCGGCGCCCCGGCCCTGAGCTCGAAACCGGCGTATCTGCGTCAGGTGAGTGAGAGTGAAGACAACTCTGCCAGTGACAAAACCGAGGAGACTGAGGATGCCATCCTCCGATGGTTTCCGGTGTTTCTTGCTGGTTGGGGCCTCCTGATTATTTCTCTCAGCTTTCTCTAGACCCGACCAACGTCGCCGGCCTCGTTCATTTGTCCAGCGACCCGGGCCAACGACCCACAGCTATCCTGTGTCTCCGCGACTTACCACCTTCCTCTTCAGCAGGGCCTCCAGCCCTGCGCCGATGCGTCCGCGCCGGAACCGTTCAATGGAGTCGTAGAGCAGAGGCTTCCGCTTCCAGATGATGGTGTCCAGATGCCGCCGGGGCTCGGCACCAAACCCGAGCTTGAACTCATCAACCCCGCGGCCCGCGGTTTGGCCCTCCGAAATCAGCATTCCAAAGTTGTACGTTGCCATCCCCCGCTCGAGGCTTTCCCGAATGGCCTCGAACTGTAACATATGAGTGGGGCTGTACTTCTCGGCGCCGTCCATGTAGCCGCCGTACACGTACGCCGCCGCCTTGCCGGTGTGAACGATGAACGCCGCTGCGAGCAGCTTATCGTCGAGGAAAGTACCGAGGACCGATCCCAGGCGATTGTCGAGGCAGTACCGAAGAACCGGCTCGAGTCCGGTCCAGGGCCGAACGTCCGTGAACGATCTGCGGTTCGCCGTCGCGATCCACGCACCGTAGGCCCTGGCCAGGTCTTCGGCCGACGTCAGCCACCGGACGGATAGTGGCCCCGCCTGCCCTTTCTTTATTCTCTGCCGGGTTCCGTGATTGAAGCCGCTTCGTATCTCATTCATGCTCCGCCCTTCCAGCTGCAGTACGGCGTCGGCGGGTCCGCGAGTCAGCGCGATCGTGAGCCCCCGACGGCGCATGCTGCCGAGCATATCGCGGTGTACGTCCTCTTGAGGGCAGTCCCGGATCACAACTGCCATGCTTCTGGCAGTACCAGCCATCTCGGCCAGCCCGCCAACAAAGTCGTCGGCCCAGGCCTTATCCCACTCCAGGAAAATCGGGCCGTCGAGGCATTCGCTCACGGTGCTGCGCGTCAGGGGAACGCCATACGATCTGAAGTGGGCGCCTCCTACCAATCGGTCCGCGTTCCAACAGCCGATGGCATAACTCCGGAAGCCATACCGTTCGAGAGGCTCCATCCACCATAGGCACTGATGTCGGTGCCCCACCGGCGATCGTTCCGCCAGGGCGTTCCAGGTTTCGCGTTCGGCAGGGGTAATAATCGGCCGGATGCTGAGCGCCGATGCTGGCATATATCCTCTCTACGCCTCAGTCCACTACCGGCTGGTAAACTGAAAAGCCAGCTTCGTGAACTGACGGCTGATGTAGTCCAGGAGCGCGTAGATGAAGACTATGACGCCTGCCATCTCGAAGAGCTCTTCTACGGTGATGATCAGATTGTAGGTGGAGTTTTGTTCGCCGTGGAGTGAGGCCTGCTTTCCGCTGATTGCTTCCACGCCGATCGCGCCACCCACGAATATCGCTCCGGCCAATACGAACAGCCGCCGGGTTCTCCGCGGCAGCTGCATCAGGAACTTCAAGTAGCCGAGGACAAAGAGGACGACACAGACGCCGGCCGGGACAATCCAGGTGTAATGGAGAAACCCGGTTGCGTGGAAGACGTCCTGAAGCGGTGCGATAGAGAGCTCATGGAGCTGCGCGGTTTCGTCCAGGGACAGGAACCCAAAGATCAGCGACAGGATCAGCCAGCCGACGACATTGCCTGCCCGATGCTGCCGATGAGCTGTTGCGATTACCGCCAGCAGCACGGAACACGTCAGGAGCAGAGACGCCGAGTACCAGGTTGGGATATTGCCCTCTCCATCAACCCAGAGGAGCCGGACGATGCTCTCCCTCGCCTCTCTCAGGAAGTGACCCTCGATTGGCACAAAGGACAGATAGCTGGCCCCCAGGCTTGCGGCCACTAACAGCGCCGTGATCAGACTCAGGGCAGCGGCGAATTTCGTCGCAGAAACGGGAATCGCGACGTCCATGACGCTCAGGCTCCTCCTCACCAATACGAATGTGCTCGCTAGCACCTCTATGCGGACGCTGCCGTCGATCCCAGGGCCCAAAGTGTGGCCCCGCTTATGAAGCACCATAGCAGCGGCACGATCAGAAGTCCCCACCGCTGCGACCCTTCGGCCAGCAGAAGCAGGCCGACGGTCGCGATGGCGGTGGGATCGGGGAAGATGCCAAAGACCTCAGATTGTTGCCATGGGCGCCCGGAGAGAGGAGCTATCAGCGGGTAGAATGCCAGCGCCAGAGCGAAGAGGCCGAAGCCCAGAACGCCGGCAATGCTTCGGCTCGGCCGATAGCGCAACCGGCCCCGGATCCCGCCGATCCACACCAGGAGCAGCAGCTCGGCCGCGAACAGCCAGGCAAAGTAGGATGCCGCCCAGTTGATGGCCGCGTACCGCCTCGCCAGGAACGACCACGCCACCCAGGCCCAGAGAGTGGCGACGATGATCGAGATGGCGCGACCCTGCCATGCTGCTGGGCGTCGAAGCAGTCCCATTATCCCGAGTCCGAGCCCCAAAGTAAGGATCTGTCCCGGCCAGAGAGTCTCATTGTGGCGTTGCAACATCCGATAGTAGGTACGGGGTGAGAACAGCAGGAGATCCGAAAGAGTGTAGGTCCACCACTCATCCATCAGAGTGCCTCGACGTGCGCCGCCATACGCCGGCGCAGGGCAGCGTCAGGAACCGGTCCGGTCGCGGCTCCCATATTCTCCTTCACGTGAGCCACCTTGCTGGTGGCCGGAATGGCGCAGGTAACGGCGGGGTGCGAAACGATGAACTTGAGTATGAACTGCGCCCAGTTCATGACCCCGATCTCTCCGGCCCACGAGGGCAGCGGATGGCGTTTGACTGTTCGTATGAGGGAACCCTCCCGAAACGGCCGATTGGCGATAACGGCGATGCCGCGTTCCTGTGCCAGCGGCAGGATACGGTCTTCCACCTCGCGATCGAGAACGTTGTAGGTGATCTGCACAAAGTCGATGGGGTGGCTCGCCATGACCCTCTCTATGTCCTCGTGGCGCCGCCCCTCTGAAGTTGTTATGCCAACGTAGCGCACCCGGCCCTCTGCCTTCATGGCGAGCAGCTGGGGGAGATGGCTCTCCCAGGCAAGGAGATTGTGCACCTGAAGCAAGTCGAACCGCCGCACCCCCCAGTAGCCTCTGGATTCTTCGATCTGTTCCGGTCCGGCCGACCCCGATGAGGTCCACACCTTGTCCGCCGCGAACAGGGCCGGAGGCCGCCCGAGCTTCTGATGAGCGTAGCCGATGACCGGTTGCGAGGAGCCGTACATGGGTGATGAGTCGATCAGGCGCCCGCCCGCCGCAAAGAAGGCTGCCATCACCGCGGAGCATTCATCGCGCAGCTCAGCGTCATCACCGACGTTAAAGGTGATCCAGGTTCCCAGACCCACGACCGGGAGCCGCTCACCGGTGGAAGGGATCGGCTTCGTGATCGGCGCAGCTTGCGCCAGAGCGTCAAATGGCCGGAGCACGGCCGCGGCGGCGCCGGCGGCAACGGCGCCGAGCACTGATCGTCGGCTGAGCGGGGTCTCAGACGGCATCGTTAGACCCTGCGTTTTCGGGGCGCCGGTTTGTCAGGCACCTTCTGACTCTTCCGTTGGACTGGCCGCAAGCTATCCAGGAACGACCCCAACACTTCCAGGGAAGAGCGCAGCATCGCCGCACTCCTGGCGCTCTTGGCCAGCCCGAACGAGCCCTCGATCGCGGCCACGATGAAGCCGGCGACCTTCCGGGCATCCACATCCCGCCGCACCAGTCCTTCCGCCTGCCCCCGCTCGAGATCCTTCGCCACTGCACCCGTCCAGGTATCGAAGGTGGCAGCGACCGCGCGCCTGAATCTCTGGTCGAGAGGAGACATTTCCTGTGCCAGGTTGTTGAGCGGACAGCCGAGCTCGACTTCGCGCGTTGTAATACCGGCGGCCCTCCGCTGTAAAACTCTCTGCAGCGCGGTCAGCGGATCGCCGGTGCGCGGCTCCAGTACACCCCATCTCTCCAACAGGAAGCCTCTCACCACTTCATCCACTACGGCGTAGCCCAGCGACGCCTTGTCGGGAAAGTGATGGTAGAGCGCGCCCTTGGTCAGTCCTGCCTGGGCCAGGATTGTATCAAGGCTGGCTGACTGAAAGCCCCGCCGGTAAATCTCCTCAAACGCGGCCTTGAGCAGCTTGTCGCGAGTGACATCGGGTTGCCGGCTGCGCCGATCGGTCGAGCTATTCGCCATGTTTTTCCAGAGTAATCCACTCCAGACCATGCGGTATGTAACGATTTCGAGTGCGGTAGAAACCCCCATCTTGACGAACCGCGTATTGTACTATACATACCATCCGGTCTGTAACGGTAGGTCGGAGCCGCAGCGATCACGGCGGCGGCTCGTCCAAGTACCCGACAAGGAGGATAAGGTATGGAACACACCGTCGTGCATTTCGAGATCCCCGCGGACCAGCCTGAGCGGGCGGTAAAGTTTTACAGCGAGCTCTTCGGCTGGGAAATCAAGCACATGGGAGGCCCGATGGATTACTGGCTGGTGGAAACGGTCCCCACCGACGCCGAAGGACAGCCTACCCGGCCGGGTGTCAACGGCGGGCTCATGCGCCGGATGATGCCGGAGCAGACTCCGGTCAACTACATCGGGGTAGATAGCGTCGACGAGTTCGCCCGCAAGGCGGAGCGACTCGGCGCAAAGGTCATCGTGCCGAAGATGCCGGTGCCTGGAATGGGATGGTTCGCCCAGCTGACCGACACCGAGGGAAACGTCTTTGCCATCTGGGAAACCGATCCCACCTCGGGACAGGCCGCAGAAGCACTCACCGAGGAGGTTGGCAATGCTGGGAGGTAAAGATGCCGCGGCGACAATAGCCGTCAAGGATGTAAAGGCCGCCAAGAAGTTCTATGAAGGCACTCTCGGCCTCAAACTGGACAATGCCGATGAGCCCGAGGCTCTGGTCTACCAGGCCGGGAGCTCCAGGATCATGGTGTATCAGTCACAGTACGCTGGCACCAACAAGGCTACTGCGGCTACCTGGGACGTTGGGGGCGACATCGAAAAAACAGTGCAGGCGCTCAAAGCCAAGGGAATCGCCTTCGAGCACTACGAAATGCCGGGGATGACTTTAAAGGGGGACGTCCACGTTGGCGGGGACATGAAAGTAGCATGGTTTAAGGACCCTGACGGGAACATCCACGCGCTGGTCAGCGGGTGACGTCCCCAGGCAGACCATCGTTTCGACGTGGCGAGGCTGGGCGGTGCGCCCGCTCAGCCTTTTCTAATCAAGGAGAATTCAGGTGCGATACGTTGATGGTTACCTCCTGCCGGTGCCGAAGAAGAATCTGCAGCGTTACCGCCGCATGGCGCAGAAGGCGGGCAAGGTCTGGCGTGATCACGGCGCCCTGGAGTACCGCGAGTGCGTCGGCGACGACCTGAAAGTGAAGATGGGCATGCCATTCTCGCGCACCCTCAGGCTCAAGCCCAGGGAGACAGTGGTGTTCTCGTGGATCGTATTCAAGTCGCGAGCCCACCGTGACTCAGTCAATGCCAAAGTGATGAAGGACCCGCGCATGGCGAAGATGATGGAGGGCGATAGTATGCCTTTCGACGTAAAGCGTATGGCGTACGGAGGTTTCGAAGTTCTGGTCCACGTCTAGCACCGAGAATCAGCGTGACCGAGGCTACGGCGCCAGCCGAGATTGACACTCCCCCAGCAAGCAGTGGGCGCTACGACCGATCCATTGTAAACGGACCGCTGCACTCGGCGGTCTGGAAGATCGCGTGGCCCACGATGCTGACCAACATCATCGGCGGGCTTCAGGGCATCATCGATCACGTACTGGTCGGCCATTTAGTCGGCTTCAATGGGAACGCCGCCATCGGGGTGGCGTTTCAGATCTTTATCATCGTTATCATATTCATCAATTCTCTCTTCACCGGGATGAGCGTGCTCGTTGCTCGCTTCGCGGGGGCCGGCGACGGAGAGAAAGTCGACCGTACCGTCTATCAGGCATTCCTCACTGCCATCGGCATTTCGCTCGGCATTATGGCGCCGGTCGGTTACCTGCTCTCCCCATCTTTGCTCGATCTGGTGAACGCCGCACCGGCAGTAAAAGCGGAAGCGCTGCCCTTCCTGCGCATCATGTTTCTGTTCAGCAGTGGGATGCTGATCTTCTACATGCTGAGTGGCGCGCTGCGCTCCGCGGGAGACGCGCGGACCCCGATGGTTCTTGGCATCGCCACGACCGTGTTGAACGTTCTGCTGAATGTGGTGTTCATCCGAGGATTAGGCCCCATCCCCCGGTACGGAACCGCCGGGGCGGCGATAGGCACCAGCATTGCCTTCGGTATCGTGGCGGGGTATGCGCTCTGGAAGCTCCTGCGGGGTGGCTGGGTGGTGTCGTTCCGGCGAGGCCGGGGCTGGGGGCCCGATTGGGCTGTCATCCGGGCGCTGTTCCGGTTCGGTCTGCCAACCGGAATTCAGGGAATCGCGATGAACGTCGGCGGAGTGTTTATGCTGGCTTTCATTGGCTCGCTGGCGCAGAGCGCGGCCGCTCAGGCGGCGTTCGCGGTATCCTATTCCCAGTTATTCTCGCTGATCACATGGACATCGGTCGGACTCATGGGCGCGGCGGCGGCCGTGGCAGGGCAGAACCTGGGGGCCGGCAAGCCGGACCGGGCAGATCAGGCGGTGCACCTCGCTGCGCGCTACAGCCTCGCCGGAGCGGCGTTCATCGGTGCCTTCTTTTTCTTCTTCCCTCGGCAGCTGCTGGCCGTGTTCGGCATGAACGAGCCGGTTGTCGTGGATATCGGGGTGCAGCTGCTGCGGGTGCTCAGTGTGTCGGGCCTCTTCATCGCCGCCGCCCTGACCTACACCGGCGGCCTGCAGGGAACCGGGGACACCAAGAGTCCGCTTTACATCTCGATCGTATCCCAGATCCTGGTGCCCCTGGGGATATGCTTCAGCATTCAGCGGACCGGAATGTTACAGCCGCTCCACATCTGGATCGCGATTCTCATTGGCCACATCACCCGCTGTGCCCTGAGCGTCGTCCGGTTCAATCAAGGGAAGTGGCGTACTATTGCAGTGGAGATCGACCCGGCAAGACCGTGAGTAAGCTTGCTGCCGGCTCACGCACGATCGGCCACGGCGGTTACCCCCGACTCACGAGCACAGTGCGCGCAGCAGTAGAACGTGCCCTTCGCCTCGATTCCGTGACCCAGAATCCTGCAGCCGCAGTGATCGCAGACCGGCGCCAGCTTGTGAACAGCACACTCGAAACTATCGAACGTATGGGTTTGGCCGGCAGCGATTACCTGAAACGCCAGATAGTATTCGTTGCCGCAAACTTCGCATCGAGCCATTGGAACCTTCCTGGACGGGGTAGAGGTGCCGCGGCGCTCTGTGCTAGCAGTCACATCACCAGCGCAGCTACGGCACTATGCTCGTTTCGGTCCTGAAGCTCTGCCCACCGGC
>Ga0136617_10005379_pt1 | contig 11455 bp, 7 predicted proteins | sample AntDrymUQ3222106_2_FD_129672 | JGI IMG/M metagenome (GOLD analysis project Ga0136617, IMG submission 129672) | Polar desert sand microbial communities from Dry Valleys, Antarctica - metaG UQ322 (21.06) | ecosystem: Environmental > Terrestrial > Soil > Desert | place: Antarctica: Dry Valley...
GTGCCGCTGTCATTGGAAGCCCAGCTCGAAGCGCGCGTGCTGATGATGTCGACCAACAACATTCTGTCCCCCGCCAACGGCAAGCCGATCATCGTGCCCTCGCAGGACATGGTGCTCGGGCTTTATTATCTGTCGATGGAGCGCGAAGGCGAGCCGGGCGAAGGGATGATGATCTCGGACATGACCGAGGTCCATCAGGCGCTGCACGCCAAGGCGGTGACCTTGCACTCGAAGATCATCAGCCGGGTTCCGCAGACCGACGAGGCCGGCAAGCAATATATGATGCGGGTCGAGACGACGCCGGGCCGGATGCTGCTCGGCGAGACGCTGCCGCAGAGCCACAAGGTGCCGTTCGAGACCGTCAACCGCCTTTTGACCAAGAAGGAGATCGGCGACGTCATCGACACCGTCTATCGCCACACCGGCCAGAAGGAGACCGTGCTGTTCGCCGACGCGATCATGGGGCTGGGCTTCCGCCACGCCTTCACCGCCGGCATCAGCTTCGGCAAGGACGACATGATCATCCCCGAGGAGAAGGTCGAACTGGTCGAGGCCGCGCGCCAGACCGTCAAGGATTACGAGCAGCAATATCAGGACGGGCTGATCACCCAGCAGGAGAAATATAACAAGGTGATCGACGCCTGGTCGAGCTGCGGCGACAAGGTCGCCAACGCGATGATGGAGAAGATCAAGGCGCAGCCCAAGGACGAGAACGGGCGGATGGCGCAGATCAACTCGATCTACATGATGGCCCATTCGGGCGCCCGCGGTTCGCAGGCGCAGATGAAGCAGCTTGCCGGCATGCGCGGCCTGATGGCCAAGCCGAGCGGAGAGATCATCGAAACGCCGATCATCTCGAACTTCAAGGAAGGCCTGACCGTCCTTGAATATTTCAACTCGACCCACGGCGCCCGCAAGGGCCTCGCGGACACCGCGTTGAAGACCGCCAATTCGGGTTACCTGACCCGCCGCCTGGTCGACGTTTCGCAGGATTGCGTGATCGTCGAGGAGGATTGCAAGACCTCGAACGTGCTCGACATGCGCGCCATCGTCCAGGGCGGCGCGACCATCGCGTCATTGGGCGAGCGCATCCTCGGCCGCACGCCGGGCGAGGATATCGTCGATTCCAAGACCGGCGACGTGCTCGCCAAGGAAGGCGAATTGATCGACGAGGCCGCGGCCGCGAAGATCGACGAGATCGGCATCCAGTCGGTCAACATTCGCTCGCCGCTGGTTTGCGAGAGTGTCGGCGGCGTCTGCGGCAAATGCTACGGGCGCGATCTCGCCCGCGGCACGCCGGTCAATATCGGCGAGGCGGTCGGCGTGATCGCGGCGCAGTCGATCGGCGAGCCGGGCACCCAGTTGACGATGCGGACCTTCCACATCGGCGGCGCCGCCCAGCTCAACGAGACGTCGAGCCTCGAAGCGGTCGCCGACGGCACGGTCGAGTTCCGCGACCTGCCGACGATCATCGACGCGCGCGGACGGCGGGTGGCGATGGCGCGCAGCGGCGAGCTGGCGATCGTCGACATGGACGGCCGCGAGCGCGCCTCGCACCGCATCCCCTACGGCGCGCATCTGATGTGCGACACCGGCCATATCGCCAACAAGGGCGAGCGGATCGCCGAATGGGATCCGTTCATGATGCCGGTGATCACCGAAAAGGGCGGCGTCGTGAAGTTCCAGGATCTGGTCGAGGGCAAGACCTTGACCGAGCAGACCGACGAAGCGACCGGCATCGCCCAGCGCGTCGTCACGGAATTCCGCGGCTCGGCGCGTTCGAAGGAGGATTTGCGCCCGCGCATCACCCTGCTCGACGAGAAGAATGGCGAGGCGGCGCGCTATATGCTCGCATCCGGAGCGATGCTGTCGGTCGAGGACGGCCAGACCGTGGCGGCCGGCGAGGTGCTCGCCCGCGTCAGCCGCGAGGCCGCCAAGACCCGCGACATCACCGGCGGTCTGCCGCGGGTGGCGGAGCTGTTCGAGGCGCGCAAGCCCAAGGAGAATGCGATCATCGCCCGCGTCTCGGGCCGGGTCGAGTTCGGCAAGGATTACAAGGCCAAGCGCAAGATCGGCATCCGACCCGAGGATGGCGGCGAGCTGGTCGAATATCTGGTGCCCAAATCGAAGGTGATCGACGTCCAGGAAGGCGATTACGTCAAGCGCGGCGATAATCTGATCGGCGGCTCGCCCGATCCGCACGACATCCTCGAGGTGCTCGGCGTCAAGGCGCTGGCCGAATATCTCGTCTCGGAAATCCAGGAAGTCTATCGTCTGCAGGGCGTGAAGATCAACGACAAGCATATCGAGACGATCGTCCGTCAGATGCTGCAGAAGGTCGAGATCATCGAGAGCGGCGACAGCAACTTCCTGGTCGGCGAGCAGGTCGATCACCAGGAGATGCGCGACGCCAATGCCAAGCTCGGATCGCGCAAGAAGCCGGCCCAAGGCAAGCCGGTGCTGCTCGGCATCACCAAGGCGAGCCTGCAGACCAAGAGCTTCATCTCGGCGGCCTCGTTCCAGGAGACGACGCGGGTGCTGACCGAGGCCTCGGTGCAGGGCAAGATCGACACGCTCGAAGGCTTGAAGGAGAATGTCATCGTCGGGCGGCTGATCCCGGCCGGCACCGGCGCGGGCATGAACCGGATGCGGATCGCGGCCACCAGCCGCGACGCCGCGCTTCGCGCCCAGCACAAGAAGCTGGCCGACGCGATCGCCGCGACCGCGCAGGAGGCTCTGATCGCCGCCAACAGCGCGGCCGAGGAGCACGCCGCCGAGCTCTCGCAGGGTCCCGAAGCCGCGATGGGCGACGATCCCCTGGGCGCGGTCTCGGCCGAAGGCCACGGCACCGACGCCGATGCGGGCGATTATCTGCAGAAGTGAGAAACGCGGGGTTCAGCCTGTTAATCGGGCTGGACCCCGGCCCGCGCCGGGGAACGAAGGGCTAAAGTGAAAGCGCTGATCGCCCTCCTGCTGCTCGCCTTGCTGGTGCTGCCGATGCTCGGCGGGATCGGGCGGCTGCGGCGCATGCCGCCGCCGGGCAAGGACGAGACGCCCGCCGACGAATAGGTTGAGCCCGCTTTCAATTCCGGCTTGAAACCGGCGAAGGGGCGTCGCGTTCCGATTGGCCTTTGCGGTTCGCGCCGCTAGGGCGGGGCGATGGATGTTACCGGGCTTCGCATCGCCGTCTTTACCGGCAATTACAATTATGTCCGCGACGGCGCCAACCAGGCGCTCAACCGGCTGGTCGGCTATCTGCTCGGCCAGGGCGCGCAGGTCCGCATCTATTCGCCCAAGGTCGCCAACCCGGCGCTGCCGCCGATGGGCGATCTGGTCGGCATCCCCGCGATCCCGATCCCGGGCCGCGCCGAATATCGCGCGCCGATCCTGATCCCGCCCTGGGTGAAAAGCGACATCAAGCGCTTCAAGCCCAACATCTTCCATATCGCCAGCCCGGAACTGCTCGGCCACCGCGCGGTCACGCTGGCGCGGCGGATGGACGTGCCGGTGGTGGCGTCGGTCCACACCAGGTTCGAGACCTATCCGCGTTATTACGGGCTGGCGTTCCTCGAGCCGCTGGTGCTCGCCGTGCTGCGGCGCTTCTACCGGCGCTGCGACGCGATCTTCGCGCCGTCGGATTCGATGGCGCAATTGCTGCGCGAGCAGCGCATGAACTATAATGTCGGGATCTGGACGCGCGGCATCGACCGCGAGATTTTCCACCCCGGCCGGCGCGACATGGCGTGGCGGCGCGAGCTCGGCATCGCCGACGACGAGCCGGCGATCGGCTTCGTCGGGCGGCTGGTGATGGAAAAAGGGCTCGACGTCTTTTCCGACACGATCGAGCGGCTCGAGCGGCGCGGTGTCAAGCACAAGGTGCTGATCGTCGGCGAGGGGCCGGCGCGCGAATGGTTCGAGCGCAGCCTGCCCAATGCGGTGTTCGCGGGGTTCCAAGAGGGGCAGGATCTGGGGCGCGCGGTCGCCTCGATGGACATGCTGTTCAACCCGTCGGTGACCGAGACGTTCGGCAACGTCACGCTCGAGGCGATGGCGGCGGGGATCCCGGTGGTCGCCGCGCGGGCGACCGGGAGCGAGTGCCTGGTCACCAACACTGTCACCGGCCGGCTGATCCGGCCCGGCGCGATCGGCGCGTTCGCCGATGCGCTCGCCGATTATTGCGAGCATCCCGAGAAGCGCGCCGCGGCGGGCAAGGCCGGCTGCGAGTTCAGCCAAAGCTATGGCTGGGACGCGGTCAACCGGCAATTGGTCGACGGCTATATGCGGGTCATCCGCCACCGCGCGGGCGGCGGCCGGATGCCGATCCGGAGCCCGGTCCCCTAAACCCGCGCGATCTCGCTTATTTGTGGCGCTCGATCTTCTGGGCGGCTTCGTCGAGGATGGCGGCGATTTCGTGCAGAGTGTCCTCGTTCATGCCGTCCTCGGTGACGCGGTGCCATAGAGCCGACATGAGGTTGCCGACCGCGCGGCGGACCGGCGCGCTGTCGGCCTTGCGGTTGTCGGCGCCGAGATCGGCGAGCCGCGCCATCAACGCCTCGACCTCGCTTGCTTTCTCGGCGAGATGCGCCTCGCCCTCGGGCGTGACCGCGAACGCCTTGCGCGCGCCCTCGGACTTGGTCTCGTCGATCATCCCCATATCCTGGAGCATGGTGAGCGTCGGATAGACCACGCCGGGGCTTGGCGCGTAGGCGCCGCCGGTCAGCTCCTCGATCGCGCGGATCAAATCGTAGCCGTGACGCGGCTGGTCGGCGAGCAGCTTGAGCAGAACCAGCCGCAGCTCGCCCGATTCGAACACGCGCCGCCGACCGTGGCGTCCGCCGCGTCCACCGCCAAAGTCGCCGGGACCCCAGCTCGCGCTCCAGCCGCGGCCGGCGTGGCCGCCCATGCCCATCGCGAAAATCGCCTCGGGAATTCCGCGGAAGCCGCGCGATCCGCAATCGGCCCGTCCTCTGAAACGCATAGTATCTCTCCTGTGTCTTAGAGTGCTTAAGATATATCTTGGAAGTATGTTGTCAAGCCCGGCGCCGCGATGATGGATCGGCGCGGCGAATTGGCTAAGGTGGCGGCCGTGACCGATCTTTTCGCAGACGACGCCCCTCCCCCCGCGCCCGAGCCGCCGGACAGCGCGCCGCTCGCCGACCGGCTGCGGCCGCGCGCGCTGGCCGAGGTGGTCGGGCAGGAGCATTTGACCGGCCCCGAAGGCGCGATCGGGCGGATGGTGACGGCGGGTAAGCTCGCCTCGATCATATTGTGGGGACCGCCCGGCACCGGCAAGACGACGATCGCGCGGCTGCTCGCCGACGCGGTCGGCATGCGCTTCGTCGCGATCTCGGCGGTGTTTTCGGGCGTCGCGGATTTGAAGAAGGTGTTTGGCGAGGCGCGCGAATTTGCCCGGATCGGCAAGCAGACGCTTTTGTTCGTGGACGAGATCCACCGCTTCAACCGCGCCCAGCAGGACGGATTTTTGCCGTTCGTCGAGAACGGGACGGTGGTGCTGGTCGGCGCGACTACCGAGAATCCGTCGTTCGAGCTCAACGCGGCCTTGCTGTCGCGGGCGCAGGTGATGATCCTCAACCGGCTCGACGCCAAGGCCCTGGGCCAGTTGCTCGACCGGGCCGAGGCTTTAGCGGGGCGGCCCCTCCCCCTCACCCCCGAGGCGCGCGAAGCTTTGGTGGCGACCGCGGACGGCGACGGGCGGTTCGTGCTCAACCAGGCCGAGACCCTGTTCTCGGTGACGCTGGAAAAGCCGCTCGACCCGGCGGCGCTGTCGGCGTTGCTGCACCGGCGGGTGGCGGTTTACGACAAGGACCGCGAGGGGCATTACAATCTGATTTCGGCGCTGCACAAGGCGATGCGCGGATCGGACCCGCAGGCCTCGCTTTACTATCTCGCGCGAATGCTGACCGCGGGCGAGGAGCCGCTCTACGTGCTGCGCCGGATCGTGCGCTTCGCGTCGGAGGATATCGGACTCGCCGACCCGCAGGCGCTGGTCCAGTGCCTCGCCGCCAAGGATTCCTATGATTTCCTGGGGTCGCCCGAGGGCGAGCTGGCGATCGCGCAGGCCTGCCTCTATTGCGCGACCGCGCCCAAATCGAACGCCGTCTATGTCGCGCAGAAAGCGGCGTGGCGATCGGCGCGCGACACCGGCTCGCTGATGCCGCCCAAGAATATCCTCAACGCGCCGACCAAGCTGATGCGCGATGTCGGCTACGGCAAGGGCTATGCCTATGACCACGATCGGGACGAGGGTTTTTCGGGCGACGATTACTGGCCCGCCGAGATGGAGCCGCAAGCTTTTTACGCGCCGACCGATCGCGGGTTCGAGAAAAGGATCGCCGAGCGGCTGGCTTATTGGGAGGAATTGCGGAATGCGAAGAAGGATTAGTCTCGCCGTCGCACTCTTGCTCGCGGCCGCGCCGGCAACCGCGCAACACAAAGAGGCCACGCCCTACGACCGCGCCATCGCCGCCGGCTATAAGGCGCTGACTTTGTGCAGCGGCATCTTTAACGCCGGGCGGACCCAAGCCGGAATAGAAGCGATCGAGCTCAGGGGCATTTATCCCGAATATGACGCGATCGTGCCGACACTCGCGGCGACCGTCGATCGCCAGCTCGCCACGGTAACGGTCGCGTTCGACACGGCCGTTCCGCCCCGCCGCGCCGTCTGGAGCACGGATATGGGCTGCTCGATCGAGCCGATCGGCGCGGTCGCCCCGCCAGTCGTCACCAGCTACCGCACGTCGCCCGCCCCCGCCGCCGCCAACCCGCGCGCCTGGCCGACCGGCGACGCCGGCGGTACCGCGAAGGCGCCGCCTCGCCTCCTGCCTGCAATCGCACGCGCGTTCGACAGCACCAGCTTCGGCCAAGGCAGCGAAACCACGGCCGTGCTCGTCATCCGCGACGGCAAGATCGTCGCCGAGCGCTACCGCGAGGGTTTCGGTCCCTATGTTTCGCAACGGACATGGTCGGTCGCCAAGAGCCTTGCCGGCACCTTGGTCGGGACGGCCGTGGCCCGGCTTGGGGTCGACGTCGCCAAGCCCGCGCTCATTCCGGAATGGGAAGGCGAATGGAGCTTCAATCTGCGCAGGAGAATCACGCTCGACAATCTGTTGCGGATGGCGAGCGGGCTGCACAGCGACACCGCCGGCAACCGCACCGACGCCGTCTATTTCGGCGGCACGTCGGTCAACGAGGAAACCACGGGCTGGCCGGTCGAGGCGCCGCCCGGCACGCGCTTCCGCTACGCCAATAACGACATCCTGCTCGCGGTCCGGTCGCTGCGCGCCGCGCTCGGCGACAAGGATTATGCCGACCTTCCCCGCGCGGCCCTGTTCGACAAGCTGGGCATGGCGCACACCGTCGCCGAAACCGACTGGCGCGGCAACTACATCCTGTCGTCGCAAGTCTGGTCGACCGCGCGCGATCTCGCGCGGTTCGGGATGCTCTACCTCAATGACGGCGTCTGGAACGGCGAGCGCATCCTGCCCCAGGGCTGGGTGAAATATGTCACCACGCCGTCCGGGCCGCAGCCCGAGGGCGCGTTCGGCTATGGCGCGACATTCTGGCTGATCAACAACAGCCCCGGGGTTCCCGCCGACGCGTTCGCGGCGTTCGGCAATCGCGGGCAATATGTGGTGATCGTGCCGAGCCGCGACATCGTCATCGTCCGGCGCGGCGAGGACCCGGCCGGCGCGCGCTTCGACATCGCCAAATTCACCGCCGACATTCTGGCCGCGCTGAAATAGAACGGAACCAGCGGCGCGCCCGGATATTTGTTACGCCAGCGACAGGATAAGGGGAGATTGAGCATGTACGGACGCAATCCCGAGCGGATCTATTGGCAGGACCAGGTCTATGAGTGGGGCCCGCGCATCGTCGGCGCCTTGCTGATCCTGCTGATCGCTTATGTGCTCGCGCGTGGCGCGCGCTGGGCGATCGCCAAATTGGTCGATCGCGTGCCGGTGCTCCAGCGCCATAACGAGACCGAGCCGGGCAAGACCGTCGGCAGCCTGATCGGCGACATCCTGTTCTGGCTGATCCTGCTGGTCGGCATCCTGCTCGCCTTGCAGCCGCTCGGGCTCAGCCAGGTGCTCGAGCCGGTCCGCCAGCTCACCACCAACACCTTCGCGTTCATTCCCAACGTGGTCGCGGCCGGCCTCATTTTCTTCATCGGGCTGGTCATCGCCAAGATCGTGCGGCGGATCGTCGAGGGCGCGTTGCTCGCCGCCAATGCCGACGGCTGGCTGCGGCGCTCGGGCATGATGGAAAGCGCCGGAACCGCCCCCGCCGCCCCGGCCGGGACGGTCGCGGCCACCACCGGCCGCCCGTCGATCAGCCGGTCGATCGCGACCATCGTCTTTTACCTGATCATGATCCCGGTCGCGATCATGGCGTTCGACGCGCTCCGGATCGAGGCGATCGCCGGGCCGGCGACCGAGATGCTCGACACGATCTTCGTCGCGATCCCGAACATCGTCGGCGCCCTAATCCTGCTCGCGATCGGCTATATGGTCGGCAAGATCGCCAAGAGCGCGATCGAGCAGATATTGCCGTCGATGGGCTTCGACCGGATGGTCAACACATTGGGCTTCTCGCCCGAGAGCACGACGCCGTCGCGCACGGTTGGGACGATCGCAATGGTCGCGATCCTGGTGTTCGTCGCGATCAAGGCGGCCGAATTGCTGCAATCGCCGATCATCGCGGTGATGCTGGCGCAGGTGCTCGAGCTGGGCAGCCGGATATTGTTCGGCACCGGCATCATCCTGGGCGGGGTGGTGATCGCGCGGATCGTGTCGAAGCTGGTCGGCGGCGCGGGCACCGAGGGCTGGCTGCCGGCGATCCTGAAATGGTCGATCGTCGCGCTCGCGGTGGCGATGGGCCTGCGCTTCATGGGCCTGGCCAACGAGATCGTGATCATCGCCTTCGCGGCGATCATCGGCTCGGCGGCGGTCGCCTGCGCGCTCGCCTTCGGCCTCGGCGGGCGGCCGACGGCGCACAAGATGCTCGAGCGTTGGACCGAGCAGAATGCAGCGCCCGCCGATCCGAAGCGGCCGAGGCCGCCGATGACGCCGGCCCCGGACGACGTGCAGCCGCCGTTGATGTGACAAGGTCGCCAGGCGGCGGCGCCGAGCACCTATGTGATCGCGATGCCCGCGCCTGTTTTCACCCGTTTCGCGGCGATCGACTGGTCGGGGGCGAAGGGCGAACGGCATAAGGGCATCGCCGTCGCGCTTTGTGAGGCGGGCGAAGCGGCGCCGGTGCTGGTGCGGCGGGAGCAGCCCTGGTCGCGGATCGAGCTGCTCGAGTGGCTGATCGCGGCGGCGGCCGAGGCCCCGACCCTGTTCGGGTTCGACCTGTCGGGCGCGTTCGCCTTCGCCGATCGCGGAGCCTATTTCCCCGGATGGGAGCGCAGCCCGGCGGATGTCCGCGCTTTGTGGCGGCTGGTCGAGGATTTCTGCGCCGACGAGCCGCATCTTTCGGCCTCCCATTTCGTCGACCACCCCGAAGCCAGCCGCCATTTCCGGCGGCATGGCGGGCGTTGCGGCGACCTGTTCGAGGCCGGCGGGGGGAGGATGCGGGTGGTCGAGCGCGAATTGCGCCGCCAGGGCCTTTGCAATCCGGTCAGCAATTTCAACCTGGTCGGCGCGGCGCAGGTCGGCAAATCGAGCCTGACGGGGATGCGATTGTTCCTCCGGCTCGATCCGCATCTGCCGATCTGGCCGTTCGACCCGAAGCCCGCGCACGGATCGGCGGTGGTCGAAATCTACACCAGCATCGCGGCCGCCGCCGCCGGGCTGCCGCGCGGGCGCAGCAAGGTGCGCGACCCCGCGACGCTCGACCGGGCGCTGGCGGCGTTGGGCAGCCGGCCGCACGCACCGCTCGCCCGCTACGACGATCACGCGACCGATGCGCTGATCACAGCGGCCTGGCTGCGCAAGATCGGACATGAGCCGGCCTTGTGGTCGCCGCGCCTGATGACGCCCGAAATTGCCCGCACCGAGGGCTGGACCTTCGGCGTGGCCTGACGCATTGGGGAATCCGGGCCGGGTTAGCTCAGCTGGTAGAGCAACTGATTTGTAATCAGTAGGTCAACGGTTCGAGTCCGTTACCCGGCACCATTTTCCTCTGCACCGTTTCTGCACCGCCATCGCGCGCTTTATCGATGGGCGCCGCTGCATTCGCTCGACACTTATGTTCGATCACGCCCGGCGAACGTGCGGGAGATCGTGATGCCTTCTTTCCTCGCCGGGCCGAAGCGGTTCGGCTTTTGCGCCAAGCTTGCGGCGGCGCTCGCGCTGGTGGCGCTCGCCGACATATTGTTCTTCGGACATTATGCGGGGAGCATCATCGGCGGATTCGCGATTGCGTGGGCGTTGACGCTGGCCGCGACGGTGCCCGCGATCCGCCACCGTGGCGCGCTCACCGCGCTGGCCGCGGCTTTGCTGTTCGGGCTGATCATGACCGACGGTCCCAGCCTGCTGGGCTGGGCCATGTTCTGGGCGGCGCTATCGACCGCGGCTTTGTGGTCGCGCAGCGGCGGGCGCGGCAACGCGGCCCGCTGGGCGCTGCGGCTGGCGTCGCACGGCGCGAGCAGCCCGCTCCGGCCGCTGGTCGATGCGTGGCGGATCGAACGGCTCGGGAGGTCGACGCGGCGCGGCGCCGTTCGCAGGCTGCTGCCGGCGCTGGCGCTGCCTCTGGCCGGCGGCGCGCTCTTCATCGCCTTGTTCGCAGCGGCCAATCCGCTGATCGGCGACGCGCTCGCGGCGATCCGGCTGCCCCGGCTCGATGGGCTGCGTATGCTGTTCTGGGGAATCGCGTTCGTGGCGGTCTGGCCTTCGCTGCGCCCGGCCCGTTTCCGGTCGTGGGCGCGGATACCCGATATCGGCCATGATTGGACGCTTCCGGGCGTCTCCGTCGCCTCGGTCACGCTGTCGCTATTGCTCTTCAACCTGCTGTTCGCGGTACAGAACGCGCTCGACCTCGCTTTCCTGTGGAGCGGCGCGCCCTTGCCGGTGGGTATGACACTCGCCGATTACGCGCATCGCGGCGCCTATCCGCTGATCGCGACCGCCTTGCTGGCGGGGCTGTTCGTGCTGGTAACGCTGCGGCCGGGATCGGAGACGGCGGCGCGGCCGCTGGTGCGGCGACTGGTGGTGCTGTGGGTCGCGCAGAACATCTTGCTGGTCGCGTCCAGCATCCTGCGCATTTGCGACTATATCGAGATCTATTCGCTGACCCGGCTGCGGATCGCGGCGCTCGCCTGGATGGCGCTGGTCGCGTTCGGCCTCGCCTTGATCTGCTGGCGGATGCTGAAGGGGCGCAGCGCCTCGTGGCTGATCAACGCCAACGCGCTCGCCGCGGGGATCGTGCTGGCGCTGGCGAGCATGGTCGATCTCGGCGCGGTCGCGGCGACCTGGAACGTCCGCCATGCGCGCGA
>Ga0136617_10005380_pt1 | contig 11454 bp, 9 predicted proteins | sample AntDrymUQ3222106_2_FD_129672 | JGI IMG/M metagenome (GOLD analysis project Ga0136617, IMG submission 129672) | Polar desert sand microbial communities from Dry Valleys, Antarctica - metaG UQ322 (21.06) | ecosystem: Environmental > Terrestrial > Soil > Desert | place: Antarctica: Dry Valley...
CGGGGCGCGACGGAACGAAGCGAAGGCGGCGACCCTTCGAGTTGGGGGTAGCTCACCTCGCCGTTCCTGCCGGTGGGCTCAAAGGCGAGGCGGTCGCTGGCCGCTTCGTAGAGTGTGGCGCCACTGCTGGAAACCTGAAGGGGCAAAGACCGTGCCTTTTACCGGATGCCTTCATATACAACATCTTAGGGCCTCGATCTCCGTTTTCGCCGCATTGATATCCGATGCCTGGACCGCGAGTCTAGACTTGGACGCGAGCCCGACTTCCGGCATCGCCTGCGTGGCCCACAAGCGGGCGAATGCACCTTGGGCGCCGACCAGATGCTGCGGCGGCCCATCCTCCACCACCTCTCCCCCCTGCATCACCACGACGCGGTCCGCAACCGCCGCGAGACCGAGCCGGTGCGACACGATCACGACCGTCCTCCCGGCCGCCGCGCTCCGCAGGGAGCGCATGACCCCCGCCTCAGACTCGGCATCCAGGCCACTGGTCGGCTCGTCCAGCAGAAGCACGCGGGCATCACGCAGAACCGCGCGGGCCAGCGCGATCCGACGCCGTTGGCCCCCTGGGAGGCGAGAGCCGCTCTCCCCGACCACGGTGTCGTAGCCGTCGGGAAACCGCGAGGTGAACTCCTCTACCAGTGCAACGCGGCCCGCCAGTCGCACCTCGTCGTCGGTCGCCGTCGAATGGCCGAAGCGGATGTTGTCTGCGATGGTCCCATCCAGAATCCAGGCGTCCTGGGGCACCACGGCGATTCGGCTGCGCACCGAGCGCAAAGTGAGTTGACGCAGATCGCGCCCGGCCATCTTTACGACACCCCCGATCGGGTCGTACAGGCGAAGCAGCAGCGAGAGCAGGGTGGACTTGCCGGCGCCGGTCGGGCCCACGATACACAGCGTTTGACCCGCGACGATATCGAGCGAGAGGTCTCGCAGGACCGGCACATCGGCGTGGTAGCCGAAGGTGACCCGGTCGAGCGCCAGCGAGGTTGCGCCCGGAGGGGCAGGCAGCGCCGACGGCGCATCCGAGACCATTTCGTCGGCCGCGAGGACCTCCTGCAGCCGCTCGCCGCTGGCGCCGGCCTTGGCCAGCACCGAGCTCAACCGGGTGAGTGAACGGATCGGATCGTAGAGACTCGAGAGGTAAGTGAGGATTACCAGGAGCACTCCGACCGTGATGTCACCGGTGAGCACCTTGGCGACGCCGAGCACCAGAATGAGCCCCCCGCCGGCCGCCAGGATCAGGTCGGCAAAGGGGGAGTAGCGCGCCTGGACTGCGAGTGCAGTGACCGCCGCGCGGGTGGCCGCGGCAGTGTCGGTCCGGAAACGGTGGTTCTCCTCGTCCTCCCGGGCGAAGGCCTGTACCGCGCGCACGTGACGTAACACCTCCGTGGCCTGCGCAGCGAGTCCGCCATGGCGATCTCGAACCTCGCGCTCGGCGGCCTTGATCCGCTTGCGGCTGAGCATGACTTGCACCGCGAGCAGGGGAATGACCGCCAGCGCGGCCAGGGCCAGCTCCACGTCTATTGCCAGGAGCACCACGAGCATCCCGAACAGGCTCATCACGTCGGGAATGACGGTCTGGAAGGAGGCGACCAGGACATCCTGGACCCGGGGAACGTCGGACAAGATACGGGAGACGAGATCCCCGCTGCGATGGCGGTCATGGAAGCGCAGAGAGAGACGCAGCAGATGCTCGAACATGGCCGAGCGCATGGCGGCTCCGATTCGCTCGGAGGCGGCGCCGCTCAGATAGGTGCCGGCATATCTGATGACGCCGCCGAGCGTCACGAGGGCAATGCCGGCGCCGGCGGCGAGGAGGGCGATGGCGTGAGGAGACAACGGCCCGACCGAGCTCAGCCACGGGGGAAGTGGCTGGTCTCCGATGGCATGGTCAACGGCGAGCTTGAGCGGCCATGGCGCGGCGAGCGCGAGCACTGTCTGAACCACGGCCAACACCGTGGCCACGGTGAGCGGAGCCCACTCAGGCCGCACAAACCGGCCGAGACCGCGGTATGGGGCGAAGATGCGCGAGTCGCTTTTCACGAGGAGCGGAGTGGCAAGAGCTATACCGGCTACGGAAGCGGGTATTCCGTTGCCAGGGACGTGTTTCGAGGTCTATGTGTCTGGGATCTGGAACTGGGGTCTGGATCTTGGAAGGTCGCAGAACTTGTGTGCGCTACTTCATCCCGAGCGCTACTTCATCCCGGCTTCAGTAACCGTTACCGCACCTGATGGCCCAGCGACCGCAGCACCTCGCGGTCGAACTGCACCGACAGGCTCTCCCGCGTGGAATACGGCCCGGGCACGTACGCCCGCGACTCCACCCCGAGTTGACTCTGCTCGCAGATGTGCCAGTCCTGCCGGTTGGTCATGTCCCAGAACTCCACCCCGTCGTCGGGATTGAAGGTGGAATCGCTGAGCGTGGCCGGATGGAAGAGCCAGGAGCAGAAGATCTGGGTCCGGTCGGTCCCCTTGGGCCAGAGGGTATGGAACATCACGTAATCGGGATGCAGGCTGAGGAGCAGATTGGGAAAGATCGCGTAGTAGTACACCCGGTTCATGTCTTCTTCCGGCAGATCACCCACCACCACGCCGCACGCCTGGCCGCTCATGGTGAGGCTTTCATGTCCCCGGTTGATGGTCATGAACCCGCCGGTGAAGGCGCCTTCGGTCAGATCGTTCTCGCCACTGGTAGGCGGGGTGAGCTTGGTCAGGGCGGGGTGCACCGGCCCGCAGTGGTAGCACTCCGAGTAGTTCTGAAAGAGCAGCTTCCAGTTGGCCCGCACGTCGTATTCGATGGTGCGGGCGACCGCCAGGTTCGGCAGGTTGAAGCGGCTGAACCGGCCGATCAGCGCCTGGCTCGCCTGTTCGAACCTCTCCGGCTTCTCCCCGAGATTGATGAAGAGAAATCCCTCCCACATCTCGACGCCAACCGGAAAGAGCGGGTAATCGGACTTGTTGAAGCCTGGGAGATCCTGGGTGGACGGCGCGCCGATGAGCCGGCCGTCGAGGGCGTAGGTCCAGGCGTGATAGGGACACTGGATGGTTTCGGAGAAGCGTCCGGTGTGCTCCTCGCATAGCCGGGTACCGCGATGGCGGCAGACGTTGTAGTAGCCCCGAAACCCACCCGACCGGTCCCGGAAGACGATGATGCTCTCCCTGCCCACCTCCTGGAGGAAATAGTCGCCCGGATTGGGTATCCGATCGGCTCGACCCACACAGAGCCAACGCCGGGCGAAGATCCGCTCCATCTCGTCGGCCAGAATGCCCGGCGACGTGTAGTACTCGCGCGGAAGAGTCCGGGCGTTGTCAATGGGGATTTCAGTGCTCTTGAGAAAGGTGGCCACGGGGTCTCCGGGAGAGTTGCCCTAAATATGCCGCCCGCCCGACTCAGGGGGAAGGCGCAAGGATCACTCCTCGGCACTCACCGAAGCCGATAGGCACGGCGCCACCACCTTCGCAGCGGCCCACCATGATTACCTCGTCGCCGTCCTCCAAAAACTTGCGCGACTCACCGGTCGGCAGCGCGATGGGCTCGGCCCCCCGCCAGGTGAGCTCGAGCATGCACCCCCGCGCCTCTTTGCCCGCTCCGGAGATGGTTCCGGTGGCGAACAGATCGCCCGGCCGGAGGTTGCACCCGTTGCTTGCGTGATGGGTGAACATCTGCCCCAGGGTCCAATAAAGATCGGCGGAGCGGCTGCGGCTGAGAAGGTGTGGCGGCATGTCTTGCCGTCGCATCTGCGCCGAGGCGAGGTATACTTCCACCGTCACGTCCACGCCGCCGCGGGCGGCATTCCCCTGCGAGCTCAGATAGGGCAGGGGCGCGGGGTCGCCGGGAGGTCGCACCCACGCCGCGGTGCGAAACGGCTCCAGTGCCTCGAACGTGATCACCCAGGGCGACACGGTCGTGGCAAAGCTCTTGGCCAGAAAGGGCCCCAGCGGCTGGTACTCCCAGCTCTGCACGTCGCGTGCGGACCAGTCGTTGACCAGGCACAATCCGAAGAGGTGGTCCTCGGCGTGATCCAGCGCGACCGCCTGCCCCAGCGAGTTTCCCGGCCCCACGAAGCAGCCCAGCTCCATCTCGTAGTCCAACGAACGGCTGGGCCCGAATTCTGGCGCCTCCGACTGTGCGTCCTTCACCTGACCCCGGGGCCGGCGCACCGTGCTGCCGCTGGGTACGATGGAGGAGGCTCGGCCATGGTAGCCGATCGGCACCCACTTGTAATTGGGCAATAGTGGATTGTCGGGTCGGAACATGCTGCCCACGTTGGTGGCGTGGTGCACCGAGGCGTAGAAATCGGTGTAGTCGCCGATAACTGCCGGGACCAGAAGCTCGGCCTCGGCCATCGGCACCAGGATTCGGTCGCCGAGACGGCGGTTGGCTCGGTACGCGGGGGAGTCAGCAGCGAGGAGGGCGCTCACCTGGCGGCGCAGCTCGACCCAGTGGGGCCGGCCCAGCGCCATCAGGCCATTGAGTGAAGCCGCCGCGCAGGCCTCTGCCGCTCGATCAGCCAGCCCTTCGAACCGCCCTTCGTCGTGGCAGGCAGCCACGTCGAGGATCTGCTTTCCGATGGCAATACCCACCGTGGCCGGCGCCCCCTCGGCGTCGTCCATGCGGCGGAACACGCCGAATGGCAGGTTCTGGATCGGGAAATCGGGGGCACCCTGAGCCGACTCGACCCACGAGGCGCGGCTAGGCTCGTGGGTCTGGTCCACGGAGTGGCTCCTCTGGCTGAAGAAGTCCGAGAAGCTCGAGGTCGGCAACCGGCTCGGTAAAGGAACAGGAGCCGAAAGAGACGATGGCCTCGCGGCGCGCTAGCTCCAGCTCTTTATGCCCCAGCCGGTGCTGCCGCCAGCCGATATGGTTCGGGCCGACGTCGAAGGCCTGAGGGAATTTCTCCTCCAGCAGCTCCGCTGCATCGCTCTCATCCATCCCCGCCCGCAGAAACGCCGCGGCAAGAAAGAGGTTGAGAAAGCCGTACATCGTTGCGGTGGGGGCGTCGTCCGCGTAGGTCAGGCGGTACACGGCACGGAGCGGATGGTGCAACCCGGCGGTCGCCTTAAACCCCACGCCGGCCTCAATGCAGGCGCGAAGGAATCGCAGAAGCTGCGGCGTGGAGGGGAACGCCTCCGGTGTGACGCCACCGGTACGCACCTTGGCCCTCATACCCCGGCGGGAGATGGCGGCCACCAGATCCTCGAGATTATCTCGCAGCGGAATTTCGATGTAAGCCTGCAAGTAGCTGGGCAGGGCATCGGCTGCGCGGTCTATGTCCTCGACCGAGTCGCACTTGAGCTCGACCACGTCGGCGGTGACGGCAGCCGATCCCTCTGCCGCGTGGCGGCAGTTGAACTCCCCCAGCGTCCGAATCTCCCCGGCGGGATCGGAGCCGGCGAGCACGGCGAGTCGCCAGCCATCCGGTGTTGGTGCGCGGGGGAGCAGGCCGCCGGCCGCGAGCTCGAACTCGGCGAGCCGGTTCATGGGTAGCACGAAGCGGCCGAGCGCCCAGGCCGCTTCACCGCTCCGATAGGCGCCATAGTTTCGGACTGCTGCCGCCATGTCGAGACCGGCGGGCGGAAAGAGCCCGGCGTAGTCAATGCTGCCCTCGAGAAGAACGCGGATCGCCAGCATGGTGGGAAGAATCTAACGCCGCTACCATTCCCTGCCATGAGCATCGCGACCATCAACCCGGCCACCGGAGAGACGCTTCGGACGTTTACCCCGCTGACGCCGGCGGAGCTGGAGACGCGGCTGCAGCGCGCCGCCGACGCCTATCAGCGCCACCGCCGCAGCTCGCTCGCCGACCGCTCCACGATGATGCGGCGCGCCGCCGACATTCTGGAGGCGGAGAAGGAAAAGTTCGGCCGCATCATGGTAACCGAAATGGGAAAGCCGCTCACGGCGGCGGTCGAAGAAGCCGCCAAGAGCGCCTCAGGCTGCCGCTATTACGCCGAGCATGCGGCGCGCTTTCTGGCAGACGAGACGGTCGAGACCAGCGCGTCGCGCAGCTTCGTCAGCTATCAGCCGATCGGGCCGGTGCTGGCCATCATGCCGTGGAACTTTCCTTTCTGGCAGGTGTTCCGCTTCGCCGCACCCGCTCTCATGGCGGGAAACGTCGGCCTCCTCAAGCATGCGTCGAACGTTCCCCAATGCGCGCTCGCCATCGAAGAGATCTTTCGGAGGGCGGGGTTCGGTGACGGCGTGTTCCAGACGCTGTTGATCGAAACCGACCGGGTTCGCGGGGTGATCGAAGATCCCCGGGTCGCGGCGGTCACGCTCACGGGGAGCATGGCGGCGGGTGCGCAGGTGGCCGGCACCGCGGGAAAGGCGATCAAAAAGACAGTGCTCGAGCTGGGCGGCAGCGATCCCTTCATCGTCATGGCAAGCGCCGACCTCGACACCGCGGTCGGGACCGCCGTCAAAGCGCGGGTGATCAACAACGGGCAGTCGTGCATCGCGGCAAAGCGGTTCATCGTGGCCGAGCCGATCGCGGATGAGTTCGAGCGTCGCTTCGTGGCCGGTTTCGAAGCGCTCACCGTGGGCGATCCCATGGACCCCGCCACCGAGGTGGGGCCACTGGCCAATGAGTCGCAGGTGAAGACCATCGCCGATCAGGTCGAGCGTACCCTGGCCGCCGGGGCCCGGCTCCTGGCCGGGGGGAAGCGGCTGGAACGGCCGGGATGCTACTATCAGCCGACTGTGCTGAGTGGTGTCACCAGGGAATCGCCGGCCTATCACGATGAGGTGTTCGGGCCGGTGGCGCTGCTCTTTCGCGTCAGGAACATCACTGACGCCATCGCCCTTGCCAACGACGTCCCCTTCGGCCTCGGCGCCAGCGCCTGGACCCGTGACCCGGCGGAGCGGGCCCAGTTCATCACTGATCTGGAAGCGGGAATGGTGTTCATCAATGCGATGGTCGCCTCCGACCCCCGGCTTCCGTTCGGGGGCGTCAAGCAGTCCGGGTATGGCCGGGAGCTGGGCCCTTTCGGGTTGCGGGAGTTCGTCAACGTCAAAACGGTGTGGATCGCGGACGACCAGAAAGGCGGCCAACGGCTGAGCCAGTCGGAGTAGCTCCCCCTTGTAGTCTGGATCACACCCTCCCATCCGGTCGTTGACTAACTTATATCTCGTGACGCCTTTGTTACCTCGGCGTCGTCCCCCCGTAACACCCACACGGAGCTCCGGTCTATGTACATCGATCCTTCCACCGGGAGCCTCGTGCTCCAGCTTGTTGCCGCCGGCGTCATGTCCGGGCTCGCCATGATGTCCCGGGTCCGCGAATCGGCGAAGTCCTTATTCCGGTCCCTCGATCCGCGCGGCGGCCGGTGGACTCAGAAGTTGTAGGTGGGTCGTTCCGTGACCCCAGCGGGTTCCTCTATACCCGCAACGGCACCCTCTATCGCCAGGTAAATCGCGTCTTTGAAGACCGGCTCGCCGCCTTTCACGGCTCCGGTCTGTATGACGAGCTCGCTCGTGACCGGCTCCTCATCCCCCACCGCCGGGTGGGCCTGGAGCTGGCGGCCACGGCTGAGGCGTGCGCGGTGCTGCAGCCGGAGCGGGTCGGATTCATCTCCTATCCCTACGAGTGGCCGTTCGGCTGGCTGCGGGATGCGGCGCTGCTGACGCTCGAGCTGCAAGAGCGGGCGCTCACTCGCGATTTCACGCTTCGGGACGCAAGCGCTTACAACGTACAGTTGCACGAGGGGCGCCCGATCTTCATTGACACGCTCTCGTTCGAGCCCCGTCTCGAGGGTGCGCCGTGGGCGGCCTACGGCCAATTCTGCGAGCACTTCCTGGTTCCGCTCGCGCTCATGAGCATGCGCGACATCCGCTGCGGGAGCCTGCTTCGCTCGCACATTGACGGGATCCCTCTCGATCTCGGCAGCCGCCTCCTCCCCGCCAGCACCTGGATCCGGCCGGGCACCGCGCTGCACGTCCACCTGCACGCCTGGGCCCAGAGCCGCTACGCCCAGGGTGATTCACGGCGGGCCAGCCGCAAGCGCGCCGTGAGCCGGCAGGCCGCACTTGGCCTGGTCAAGAATCTTCGCAGCATCATCGAGCGGTTGACCTGGACCCCCGCGGGCACCGAATGGGCCGACTACACCCTGGACAACAACTACTCCCAGGCCGCCTCCGCTTCGAAGCGTGAGATCGTGACCGGCCTGCTGGGTGGACTGGGGCCGCAGGTGGTCTGGGATCTGGGCGCCAACACCGGTGAGTACAGCCGGGCGGCGCGGGAGCTGGCACTGCGCGTCATCTCCTTCGACGTTGACCCCGCGGCGGTGGAGCGGAACTACCGCCGGGTGCGCTCCGAGGAGGAGAGCGGCATCGTGCCGTTGCTGCTCGACCTGGCCAATCCCTCCCCGGCCCAGGGTTGGGCGCATGGCGAGCGCCTCTCGTTGGAAGCGCGGGGCCCCGCCGACGCGCTGCTCGCGCTCGCGCTGGTCCACCATCTGGCGATCGGCCACAACCTGCCGCTGGAGCGCATCGCGTCGTTCCTGTCGCGGTTGGGGAGGAGCCTGCTGATCGAGTTCGTGCCGAAAAGCGACTCCCAGGTGCAGCGTCTCCTCCAGAGCCGCCCCGACATTTTTCCCGACTACACCCGGGAGGGATTCGAAGCCGCGTTCCGCCGGCATTTCCGCATCGAGGCCGCGCAGCCGGTGGCCGAGTTGGAGCGCACGCTCTACCTGATGACGTCCTGCGCCGCCGGGCGCGCATGAGACCTCGGCCCACCCATCTCTATCCGTTTCTTCTCGCCCTGCCCAGAATCCTCAACATCGTAGTGGACAACCCGGGGGAGTGGAGCGCCGGCGACCTGGCCTCGGTACTGGCCGCGGTGCTGGCCGGCTCCGCGCTGGTGTATGGAGCCACTGCTTTAGTGGTGCGAGGCCGGCGACTGGACCATCTGCCGCCCCTGACGACGTTCGCCGCTGTTCTCTGGTTCTACGGCTATTCAGCGGCGTTCAATCAGGCCGGCCCATTGCTGGGCCCGGCCCCTCACCTCGTTCTCGCCGCGGCGGGTATGGTGGTGACCGCCGGCGCGATCTACTGGCTGGCTAGGCGTCGAGCGGCGAGCGAGCGGCTGGGTTCGTTTCTCACCATCGTCGGAGCGATGATCGTCGGATGGCAGATCGTGGGAACGCTTGGGACTGTAGTTCGCTCGCGCGAAGATCTGGGGCAGAGCCAGTTGATCCGCCGGCTGGGCCGGCCGATCGGTTCGGTGCCCAGCTCAAGTGGTTCACGGCCGGACATCTACCTGATCGTGCTCGACGAGTACGCCAACTCCGGCGTGCTCCGCGAACGGTTCGGATACGACAACACGGCGTTCGAGGACAGCCTGCGCCGGCGCGGTTTTGTGATTCCCCGCTCGGTGCAGAGCAACTATGCCCACACCCTGCTCTCGATCCCGTCTCTTCTGAACGCTTCCCACCTGACCGACCTCACTGGCGAGCTCGGCCCGGCCGCCACCGATCCGACGGTGCCGAACCAGCTGGCGGAGAACAACCGCGGCATGAGGTTTCTCCGCGCCAGAGGCTACAGCATCCGGTTCTTTCCGTCGCTCTGGTGGGGGGCCACCCGCCGGAGCGAGCTCGCCGATGTCGAGTACCGGGCGTGGCAACGAGTATCTCTGGTCCAGGCGCTGAGTCGGTCGGAGCTGCGCCGGACGGTCCGCCGTGTCACCGCCCTCAGTCTGCTGCCGGGGCACAGCGCTGCGGACGCGGACTATGTGCGGCGGACTTTTGCCGGACTCGCCCGAGTGCCTTCGGTAGAGGCTCCCACGTTCGCGTTTGCGCACGTTCTGAGTCCGCACGCCCCCTATGTGCTCGACGGGGAATGTGAGGCCAGGGAGCTCACCCGCGGGGGCGGCGACGCCCAGGCCCAGGCGTATCTCGACCAGCTTCGGTGCGTAAACCGCCTGGTTCTGGACCTGGTCACGACGCTACTCACCAGGTCGAAGCAGCCACCGGTGATCCTGTTGCAGGGGGATCACGGCACCAGTACCCTTCGCTACTTCTCGGCTCCGAGCGCCGAGCTGATTCCGCCCGACGCCGCCCGCGAGCGGCTGGGCGCGTTCGGTGCCTATTATCTGCCGGGCGCGGGCGCCACGCTCTCCGATACCGTCACGGTGGTGAATGCCATGGGCCATGTGCTCCGCAGCTATTTCGGGGCCGAGCTCCCGCCGGAGCCGAACGACAGGTATCTCTCTCTGGAGCAGTCGCCCTATGACTTTCACCGCTTCATACGCCCTCACTAGGCGCACTCATGCAACGCCCAAACGCGGTCGTCCGGACCACCGTTCTGCTCGCGCTCGCGGGTCTCTCGTGCGGTCGGGCGCCGGGTGCCGATGCTCCCTTGCCTGCTGCGGGGCCGGCCGAGCCCCGGACACTGCTCTCGGCCCTCGCCGCCGATTCGATGGAAGGGCGGGCCACCGCCACGGCGGGGTCGGCGAGGGCGGCACGCCTGATTGCGGGCCGAATGCAGGCGATCGGACTCGAGCCGGCGGGTGACAGCGGCTACTTCCAGCGGGTGCCACTTGCTCTGACGCGCCGGCCCGATGGCACCAGGGATCTCCGGCTTCTCGGACCGGGGTATGCGGATAGCGCGCCGACAGGCCAACCGGTGCTGGACGTCAACGTCATCGGCCTCCTCCGCGGCGCCGACTCCGCGGTGGGGGAGGAGGCGATCGTGGTCGGCGCCCACCTCGACCATCTCGGCATCGGCGCGCCGGTAGCGGGCGACTCGATCTACAACGGGGCGGACGACGACGCATCGGGCGTCGTCGCCGTGCTCGGCGCCGCTCAGGCGCTGGCCGGCGGTCCGCCGACGCGGCGCACCGTGGTCTTTCTGATCACCACCGGCGAAGAGCAGGGGCTGCTCGGCACCCGCTGGTACATTGATCATCCGGCGGTGCCGCTGGAGCGGACGGTAGCCGATCTTCAGGTCGAGATGATCGGCCGACCCGACTCGCTCGTGGGCGGGCCGGGCCGCGCATGGCTCACCGGCTACGAACGCTCGACCATGGGCCGGCAGCTCGCCGCGGCGGGCATCCCCGTGGTGGGCGACCCGCGTCCCGAGTTCGACTTCTTTCTCCGGAGCGACAACATCGCATTCGCCCGCCGCGGGATCCCGGCCCACACACTCTCCTCCTACAACCTCCACACCGACTATCACCAGCCCTCGGACGAGGTCGAGCGGGTGGACTTCGGTCATCTCGGGCGTCTGCTTGATGCTGCGGCGCGGGCGGTGCGTGTTTTGGCTGACGGGGAAGCTCCCCGGTGGAATCCCGGCGGCCGACCCCAGCCGCCCGGCATCGGGTCATGACGCTGTCCTCACTATGGGCAGTCCTGAAGCGGGCCTTTGCCGGCTGGTGGAACGACAATGTGCCCCGGCTCGGCGCATCGCTCTCGTTCTACACGCTGTTCGCGCTCGCCCCTATCCTCATCGTCGCC
>Ga0136617_10005381_pt1 | contig 11453 bp, 14 predicted proteins | sample AntDrymUQ3222106_2_FD_129672 | JGI IMG/M metagenome (GOLD analysis project Ga0136617, IMG submission 129672) | Polar desert sand microbial communities from Dry Valleys, Antarctica - metaG UQ322 (21.06) | ecosystem: Environmental > Terrestrial > Soil > Desert | place: Antarctica: Dry Valley...
TGCCGGCCGCATCGGTGAGTACGAGCGCTGTTCGTTCACGATGGCCGGCACCGGCCGGTTCACGGCCGGCCCCAACACCAGCCCGGCGGTCGGCCAGGCGGGCGCCGCCAACGAGGCCGCCGAGTCCCGCATCGAGATGGTGGCGCCCCGCCGGCGTCTCGACGCAATCGTCGCCGCCCTGGTCGCCGCGCACCCGTACGAGGAGGCCCCGTTCGACGTCTTCCCGGTGCTCGCCAACCTGCCGGCGGGCGGGCGCATCGGGACGTTCGCCGGCTCCTGGGCCGATCTCGTCGACGCCGTCAACGCCCAGTTCCGACCGGAGGGGTTACGCCTGGCCGCCGTCGACGGCATGGCGCCCCGCCGGGTCGCCGTGTCACCCGGCGCCGGCGATTCGCGCATCGCGCCGGCCGCCGCCCTCGGTTGTGACGTGCTGGTGAGCGGCGACATCTCCCATCACCGAATGGTCGAGGCCAACGACCGCGGACTGTCCATCATCGACGCCGGCCACGCCGCCACCGAACGCCCCGGCATTCAACGCCTGCACAATCTGGTCGGCGAGCTCGTCGCAACCGACGAGGCCACCATCATCCCGAACCTTGGTCGATTGTGAGCAAGATCTTGCTCACAATCGACCACAGTTCGGATCGAGGTTAGGTGTCGAGGTAGGCCAGCGCCCGGTTGGCGATGGCCGTTGCCCGTTGAACGAGGTCGGCCGGGTCGTCCGGTGCCGGCCCATCAGGGGTTCCGACGGCCGGCGCCGGGCGGTCGACCGGGTGCGGCACCAGACGGCGGCCGACCTTGGCGGCGTCGTGCACCAGGTCGGGGTCGACGCTCCAAATTGCCTCGTACTGCCGGCGGCGGCGTCCTGGCGACTCCGACCGTTCGACCCCGATGACGCACGCCGTCGAGCGCGGTCCGTCGCAGACCACTGCCCACTCGCGCAACAGCGGCGCGTCGTCGGCCAAGGCGACTTCGATCGGTTCCGGCCCGGCGACCACCCTCGGATCACTCGGGCGGGCGCCAGGGTCGAAGTCGGCGAAGACGATGGCCGACTCGGCGGTGCGGGCCAGTTCCCGCCAACGCCGTTCACTCTGGCGGTAGAAACGTTCGTGCTGGAAACAACCGATCAGCACCGGTCGGTCGGCCTGCGCCCGGCACTCGTCCTCGATGGCCCGACTGAGCGCGTGCATCGCCCGCTTCGACAGCACCGTCACGGGCTGGGCCGGCCAGCGCCGGCGCACCTCGGCGTAGATCGACGTCGCCGCGGGATCCGTGGGCGCCTGCGCGGCGGCGAGCGAAGCGGCCAGCGAGAGGCCCTCGTGGCGCAACCGGAGCACGGACATGATCTGGTCGACCTGCTCGGAGCAGTAGCGCCGGTGGCCGGCGGCCGAGCGGCTCGGACGGGGAAAGCCGAACCGCGACTCCCACGCCCGCAGCAGCGCCGGGCTGACGCCGGTGCGCTCGCTGACCGCGCCGATGGTCAGCGCCGGCTGGGACTTCAACATTCTGTCGATAATATCCGAACACAATGTCAACGAGCCGAGTCGATAGGCGAGGCGGCCAAACGTCGTGGTCGCCTTGTCGGGTCTGCGGAGCCTGCGGAGCAGGCCCGACCGAACCTTGCCGCCGCCGCAGCGAGCCGGCGCACCCGTCCGGGAGACCCCAACGGGTTGGCGATGAACACGTGGTCCTGCTCGACGAACTGGGGCGACCGTGCGGCACCGAGCCCAAACACTCCGTGCACACCGCCGACACCCCCCTCCACCTCGGATTTTCCTGTTATGTGGTCGACGGGTCAGGCCGGGTGCTGCTCACCCAGCGCGCCTCGACCAAGACGACGTGGCCCGGCGTGTGGACGAACAGCTGCTGCGGTCATCCCGCCCTCGGCGAGTCGCTGCGCGACGCCGTCGGCCGCCGCCTCCGTGACGAGTTGGGTATCGACGTCGACCGGATGGCCATGGCCATGGCCGACTTCACGTACCGGGCCGAGATGGGCAACGGGGTGGTCGAGCACGAGGTGTGTCCGGTGGTGGTGGCCGAGTTCGACGGCGAACCCCGCCTGAACCCGGCCGAGGTCGATGATGCCTGCTGGGTGTCGTGGGACGAGGTGTGCCGTCGCGCCGCCAGCCGACCTGATTCGCTGAGCCCATGGTGCGTCGAGCAGATCGGCCGCCTGAAGTTGATGTCGCCGTCGCTACGCAATTGGTTCGACCATGACCACGACGGTGCCGCATTGGACGCCCCGATCACCGAGCTTGACGTCGGCCGGCAAGCGGACCCGCTTGACCGATCGGCTCCGGCGCGGGTCGCCGGCGGCGAGCCCTTCGACCCCTTCGAGGCCCATGATCCCTTCGACCCGATCCGCGACGATCTGGCCGACGTCCTGGCCGACTTCATCGCCGAACGGTCGGCCGAGCTCGTCGGACTGGGCCGCCCGCTCGACGCCATCGCCCAGGAGATCGGCGCCCTGGTGACGTCGGGCGGCAAGCGCCTGCGCCCGGCGTTCGTGTACTGGGGCCACCGAGCCGCCGGTGCTGAGCCGCACCCGGGAGTGGTGACGGTGGCGGCCGCGGTGGAGATGCTGCACACGTTTGCCTTGCTCCACGACGACGTGATGGACCGCTCGGCCACCCGGCGCGGACGCCCGTCGGCCCATCGGGGTCTGGCGGCGTTGCACCGCGAGGAGGGCCTCACCGGCGACCCCGAATGGTTCGGCACCAGCGCGGCCATCCTGGCCGGCGACCTGGCGTTCCTGTGGTCCGACCAACTGTTCGACGCCGCTCGCTTCGACGCCGTCACCATGGATCGAGCGCGACGCGTGTTCACCACCTTGCGCACTGAGGTGATGGCCGGGCAATACCTCGACCTCCGCCTGGGTGGCGTCGACAACGCCATCGAGCGCGAGGGCGATGGCGCCAACGACGACGCCGCCCGCCGCGTCGCCCTGTTGAAGTCGGGTCGCTACACCATCACCCGACCGCTCGAGCTCGGCTTCGCGCTGGCCGATCGCCCCGACGAACAGCGCCACCTGCGACTGCGGGCGTACGGCGACGCCCTCGGATTGGCCTTCCAACTGCGCGACGACATCCTGGGGATGTTCGGCGACCCGGCCACCACCGGCAAGGCGGTCACGGACGACCTGCGCGACGGCAAGCAGACCCTGCTCATGGTGCGCGCCCTCACCCTCAGCACCACCGCCCAGCGCAAGGTGCTGATGAACGCGCTGGGCGCGCCGGAGATCGACGAGGCGCTGGCCGATGACTGTCGCGACATCATCGCCCGGTCCGGCGCGTTGGCGTCGGTCGAGACACTGGTGCGCAGCTTGCACGCCACGGCCGTCGCCACTCTCGATGGGCTGCCCGAACCGGCCGCCTCGGCGCTACGCGCCCTCGCCACCGGAGCCGCCCAGAGGGACGAGTGACCCCGGTCGTCGTCGTCGGCGCCGGACTCGGTGGGTTGTCGGCGGCGTGCCACCTACGCGGCGACGGCCACGACGTGGTGGTCGTCGAAGCCGGCCCCGAGCCCGGCGGGCGAGCCGGAACGCTGAGCACCGGCGGGTACACCTTCGACACCGGCCCCACCGTGTTGACCATGCCCCACCTCATTGCCCGCTGCCTCGACGCCGTCGGCGTCGATATCGACGACGTACTCCGGCTGCGCTCAGTCGATCCGATGTACCGCGCCTCGTTCGCCGACGGCAGCGAGTTGCGGGTGCGCCACGGTCGCGAGGCCATGGCCGACGAGATCCGTGACGTGTGCGGGGCGGCCGACGCCGCCGCCTTCGCACGCTTCTGCACGTGGCTCACCGAGCTCTACCAGTTGGAGATGCCCAACTTCATCGAGCGCAACTTCGACTCCCCGCTCGACCTGGCCCGCCCGCTCCGGCCGGCGCTCGATCTCGCCCGGCTCGGCGGGCTGCGCCATCTGGACACCAAGGTCGAACAGTTCTTCACCGACGAGCGCCTCCACCGGCTGTTCAGCTTCCAGGCGATGTACGCCGGGCTGGCGCCGTTCGAGGCCCTGGCCATTTACGCGGTCATCACGTACATGGACACCGTCAACGGCGTGGTCGTTCCCGACGGCGGCATGCACGCCGTGCCCAGGGCGATGGCGGCAGCGGCCGCGGCCGCCGGGGTGACGTTCCGCTACGACACCACCGTCGAACGCATTCTGTTGTCGTCGGGTACGACCGGCGAGGTGCGCGGGGTGCGGCTGAGCGACGGCGAGGTCATCGCCACCGATGTCGTCGTGGCCAACCCCGACCTGCCCGTCGCCTACCGCCACCTCCTTCCTGGCATCACCGCGCCGCGAGTGGCTCGGCGGGGTCGCTACTCGCCGTCGGCCATCGTCTGGCACGCCGGCGTCAGTGGACGGCTGCCCGACGGGGTCGCCCACCACAACATCCATTTCGGGCGCGAGTGGGACGAATCGTTCCGCGCTCTCATCCACCGGGGCGTGCGGATGCCCGACCCCTCGATCCTGGTCACCGTGCCGACCGTGAGCGACCCCTCGCTGGCTCCTGCCGACCGTCACGTGCTGTACGCCCTGGAGCCGGTGCCCAACCTCGACGGCGCCATCGACTGGTCGGCCGAACGGGAACGAGCCCGCTCATCGCTGATCGATGCCGTCGGCGCCTTGGGCTATCCCACCGACGTAGAGGTCGAGGAGTTCGTCGACCCCCTCGACTGGGAGTCGCGCGGCATGGAGCGGGGCACACCATTCGGGCTGGCCCACCGGTTCTTCCAGACCGGCCCGTTCCGCCCCGCCAACGTGGAGGCCAAGGCGCCCGGTCTGGTGTTCGTCGGCTCCAGCACGGTGCCCGGGGTAGGGGTGCCGATGGTGCTGATCTCCGGCCAACTCGCCGCCGAACGAGTGGCCCGGGCGAGAATGCGTCGATGACCCGACGGGCCTGCACCGACGAACCCGTGACGTTGGTCGAGTCCTACGAGCGGTGCCGCCAACTCAACCGGAGATACGGCACGACGTACTACCTCTCGACGTTCGCCCTGCCCCGCATCAAGCGCCACCACGTGTGGGCGCTGTACGGCTTCTGTCGGTACGCCGACGACATCGTGGACGATCTGGGCCCGGTACCAGTCGACGTCCGTCGCAACCGGCTGGCGTCGTTCGGCGAGACGTTCTTCGCCGACCTCGCTGCCGACCGTTCGGACGACCCGGTACTGAAGGCCGTGGTGCACACCGTACGAGCGTTCGACATCGACCACGATTGCTTCCGCCGCTTCCTCGGTTCGATGACCATGGACCTGTCGGTCGATCGCTACGAAACCTGGGATGACCTGCTCGTCTACATGGACGGGTCGGCGGCCGTGATCGGCGAGATGATGCTGCCGATCCTCGAACCGCGTTCGGCGGCCGCGACCGGTCCTGCTCGCGACCTCGGCCTGGCCTTCCAGCTGACGAACTTCCTGCGCGACGTCGACGAAGACCTCGATCGGGGCCGCGTCTACGTGCCTCAGGAGGATCTGCATCGTCTCGGCGCCGACCCGTGGCGACGGCAGGTGGACGAGAGTTGGCGCGAGGTGATGCGGTTCCAGATCGACCGCTGCCGGGCGCTGTACGCGTCGGCCGACGAGGGGCTGGCCGACCTGCCAGCCGGGTCGGCTCGTTGTGTGCGCGCCGCCCGGGTGCTGTACTCGCGGATCCTGGACGAGATCGAGGCGGCCGACTACGACGTGTTCAGCGCCCGCGCCCGCGTCGCCACCTGGCGGAAGGTGGCCCTCGTGGCCCGCACCGCGCTGACGAAGCGGTGATCGCCACAGTGGTGTTGGTGGCGCTGGGCCTGGTCGCGGCCACCTGGCTGCTCGGCGGACTCGAGACGCTGAGCGCCTCCGACGGCCCGGGGCGGTCGCGATCCGGCCGCACCGGTAACGCCGCAGCGGCGCCGGCCGTCTCGGTGATCATCCCGGCCCGCAATGAGGCGGCCACGCTGCCGACCCTCCTGGAGTCGCTCGAACGGTCCCGTCGTCCCCCGCTGGAGATCATCGTGGTCGACGACGATTCGGACGACGGGACGGGCGACGAGGCCCGCCGGCTGGGCGCCACCACCGTGATCCGCACATCGCCCGAACCGGGCTGGCTCGGCAAGACCTGGGCGTGCCACGTCGGGGCCCTGGTGGCCAGCGGTGACGTGTTGGTGTTCCTCGATGCCGACACCCGCCTGTCGCCTGGCGCGCTGGGCGCGCTGGCCGACGAGCTGGCGACCCGCGGTGGGCTGGTGTCGGTGCAGCCGTACCACACCACCGTGCGGCCCTACGAGGAGCTCTCCGCCTACTGCAGTGCGGTGGCGATGATCGGGAGTGGGGCCTTCGCGGCGCCGCGGCCGGTCGGCCGGGCGACGGCGTTCGGACCGTGCTTGGTGACGTCGGCGGCTGACTACCACGCGGCGGGCGGCCACGGTGCGGTGCGGGGCGCGGTGGTGGAGGACATCCACCTGGCCCGCCGGTACGCGGCGGCCGGTCGGGCGGTGTCGTCACTCGCCGGCGGCGACGCCGTTCGTTTCCGCATGTATCCCGTCGGCCTCGGCCAACTGGTGGAGGGCTGGGGCAAGAACATCTCGACCGGGGCCGCGCTGGCGTCGCCGCTGGCCGTCGGGCCGGCGGTGCTGTGGGTGGCGTCGCACGCCGCCGTCGCCGTCGCCACGGTGGCCGGAGTGCGGCAATGGGCCGTTGGTGACGACGGCTTCCCGTTGGTGCTGGCGGCGCTCTGGGTAGTGGTGGCCGTGCACCTGCGGGTGATTCTGCGGTCCATCGGGTCGTTCCGGTGGTGGACGGCGGCCGCCTTCCCGATCCCCCTGGCGGCCTTCCTCGTCATCTTCGCCCGTTCCTTCGTGACGACGACCCTGCGCCGGCAGGTGCGCTGGCGGGGCCGGACGGTCGCCGTGCCCTCTCGCCGGGGGTGCTGACGGTGCCCCTGGTGCAGCTGTCCAACCCGGTGCTGGTGGCGCTCGATATCGCCGCGTGGGCGGTCATCCACTCGGCGTCCGGTTACGTCGTCCATCGCCTTCCCGTTCGTCGGCTCCAGCGCGATGGTTGGCTGTTCGCACCGCGCCGCTTCGAGCGCGACGGTCACTTCTACTCGCAGGTTCTGCGCATCCGGCGGTGGAAGGACCGGCTTCCCGAAGCCGGGGCGCTGTTCGCCGGGGGGATCTCCAAACGGCAGCTGCCCGACGCCTCGGCTGGCGGGCTCCCGCGCTTCGCGGTCGAGACCAGGCGGGCCGAGCTGGGTCACTGGTTGGCCATCGCCCCGGCGCCGCTGTTCGCGTTGTGGAATCCGGTAGCCATCGCCGTGGTGATGGTCGTCTACGCGGTAGCGGTGAACGCGCCGTTCATCGCCATTCAGCGCTACAACCGAATTCGCGTGGGGCGGGTCGGGCGGCTGAGCGCATCCCGCTCGCGCTCACCGGCCCGCCGGCGCAACGAACGCGGTACCAGCGGCACCAGCATCCCGTAGGGCTCGCCGCCGAACAGGTGGTGGATCCGGTGCGAGTCGCGCAGCCACTCCAGGTACCGCCAGCGCGGGAGCGTGACGGTGATGCGGCGGTGGATGACGATCTCGTGCACGAACAGGTAGGCCACGCCGTAGAGCGTCATGCCGAGTCCGACCCACCGCAGCGTCACCAGCGCCGGCGACACGGCGGCGACGGCGAAGGCGGCGAAACCGAACACCGAGAAGCACAACGGGAACAGGTCGTTGCGCTCGTAGCCGCCGGTCGAGGGCGCATGGTGGCTGCGGTGCCACGTCATGCCCGGTCCGTGCATCAGCCAGCGGTGTGAGGCGTACGACACCAGCTCCATCGCCAGCGCCGACACCACGACGATCAGGGCGGCGTTCACGGCCGGTCCCCAGCCGGGCGGTCGCCGCCGGTGCGGTCGCCGGCCGTGCGGTCCCACACCAGGATCACGAGCGTGAGGAGGGCGAACGCGTAGGCGAACTCCTCCAACGGGATGTCCCACACCGGACGGATGCCACTGGTGTCGGAGTCGCGGTAGATCACGATGGGCGCCGACTGCTTGGTGAGCCAGCCGTCGACCGGGATCATGAACGCGAACACGATGGCCATGGAGATCCAGTAGGCCGATTGGCGGAACAGCCCCGAGCGGAACGCGAGCGCCTCCAAGCCGATCACCGCGACAGCGGCGCCGACGGCCAAGGTCGGGTAGATGGGCAGGCTCACTGGCACACCGTGTCGATGGTTCGGTCGCTCGCGTCCAAACGCCACAGCCGGCGCCACGACACCCGCCCCGACAGGATGTTGCGCACGGCTTCGATCGTCAGCAGTGCGCACGTCGGCACGATCACGAAGAAGACCAGCTCCTCGATCGCCATCCCACCGGGCAGCTCGACGCCGATGGTGTAGTCGCGGTTGAAGTCCCACGTGCCCGTCGACGACGCCCACACGTCCCAGGCGACGAACGCCGCCAGGGCGGGGAGCAAGGCGACGGCGAGGCGCTTGGGACGCCGCCACACCCTGGCCTCCAAGAGGAACTCCAGCGGCAGCGTCACCAACACGCACAACGCCATGACGATCAGATACTGGAACCGGTCCACCTCAGGGCCCTCCCGCGCTTGCGGAGCAGTCGCTGGTTCATCCCGTCAGGCTAGGCCCGACGACGTTGCTCCGCCGATGGAGCGACCGCTTTCGGCCGGCCGGGGTGACGACGTACCGGTCCTCGTCCACCCCCTCGCCGGGTCCCGGCTCGGTAGTGAGGTCACGGCCTTGGTAGCGGAAGCCGACGCGTCGGAGCACTCTTGCCGAGGCACGGTTGTCCGGGTCGGTGGTCGCCCGGACCCGCTCGACGCCTTCGCTGAAGAGCAGGTCGACCATCGCCGAGACGGCCTCGGTCGCATACCCGTGCCGATGATGCAGCCTGGCGAGCGTGTAGCCGATCGTTGCCTCGCGCCCGTCGGCCGAGCGGTTGACGCCCACATCGCCGATCATCAGGCCATCACGCTCGAGCGCCACCTGGTACCACCCACCACACACGGGCCAGGTGAGGTCGGCCTGGGCGGTGATGAACAGTTCGGCGTCGTCGAGCGTGAACGGTGTGGGCCAACCCTGGAAGCGGGCGATGTCAACGTCATTGCGGTAGGCGGTGAAGATGAGCGCGTCACCGGGTTCCATGACGCGCAGAACCAACCGGGCCGTTGCCAACGGGAGCGAACTCAGTTCGTCACCGACCAAGCACTCGGTTCACTCGACCAGGTCTGACCCCAACGGTCGTCAGCCGGCGGCGCCGCCAGTTGGTTCATGATGCCGGCCTCGTCGGAGCTTCCCCAGCGCTCGCTGACCTTGCCGTCCACGAAGCGGGAGATCTGCACGCCGCGGGCGTCGATGCACCGGCCGGTCGCGGCCACACCCTGGAACTCGCCCTGGTGGGTGCCGGTGATGCGGTAGGCGAGGGCGACGTTCTCGTCGTCGGCCACCAGATGCTCGACCTCAACGTGCAGGTCGGGGATCGCCGTACGCATGGTGGTGAAGAACTGTTTGCAGCCTTCCGTTCCGGGGCCCTGGTCGGGGGCCGGGTCGTGGTCCACCACATCCGGACTCAACACGTCGTCGAGGGCGTTGAGGTTGCCGGTGTTGATTGCCTCGCCCATGCGCTGCTGCGCGGCGACGTTCTGCTCCTTGGACATTCCCCCAGGTACCCAGCATCGCAGCCGGCCACACCACCAACCAGGTCGACGGCACCACCACGTGGCGGGGAGGTCGTCGAAGCGGCAGACCCGTTCAGCCGGTCGCGTCGGCTACGGCGGCTTGGCCGCCGTAGTCGTCGTCAAGACTGCGCCAGCGCCTGGCGGGTCGATCCTCGCGGGCGTTACGAGCTCATGAACGGACTGAGCACATCCGCCGCGGCTGCGAGTGCGTCGAGATGGGCGTCGACCGAGTCGAGACCGGCGTTCATCGTGTTGATCGCAACGTGCGTCGCGCCGGCGTCGCGCCATCGGCCGACCTCGTCGACCAGCCGGTCGGCGCCAGCGGTAGCCCACTTGACCCGGCCTTCCATCCCCAGAGCGGAGGGATCCCGGCCAGCGTCCAGCGCCGCCCGCTCGATCACCGCTTGCGCCTCGTCAAGGGTGGGACCTGGTGGCACCTCGGGGAACCAACCGTCGGCCAGCCGCCCGACGCGCTCGTAGGCGCGAGTCGACTGCGCACCGAGCCAGATCGGGATCGGCCGCTGGACCGGCAGTGGTGCGATGCCGGCTCCGGTGATCCGCTCGAACTCACCCTCGTGGGTCACCGTCGGCTCGGTCCACAGCCGGCGAAGCAGGTCGATCTGTTCGTCCATCCGCGTACCACGGTTCGTGAACTCTTTGCCGAGCGCTTCGTACTCGACCGCATTCCAGCCGAGACCGACACCGAGTCGCAACCGGCCGCCGGTCATGAGGTCGACCTCGGCCGCCTGCTTGGCCACGAGCGCCGTCTGGCGCTGAGGAAGGATGATGATGCACGTCACCATCTCGAGTGACGTGATCCCGGCCAGAAAGCCGAACAGCACCATGGGTTCGTGGAACGTCGTATGCACGTCGTACGGACCGGTCCACGGACTGTGCACCTCCGGGTCGGCGCCGAGCACGTGGTCGTACGCGAGCACGTGGGCGAACCCGAGGGCCTCGATCTGCAACCCGTAGGCGCGCACCCCCTCGACCGCTGCGCCGATCTCCGTCTGCGGAAAGACCACTCCGATCTGCATCGGCTCTTTCTACAGCAACGACGTCGACGGACGCACGCCGAGGTTCCTGGCAACGGTCGCCACTCCCCTACCGTCGCCCACGTTCGGCGGATCCTCGTCCGGGCTCGGCCAGGAGCACAACCTCGGCGACTGGCGCCCGAACGAGCTGCGCCACACCTGCGCCTCGCTGATGGCCGACCACGCCGCCTACCTCGACGACATCGCCAAGATCCTCGGTCACCCGACGACACGTATGGTCGAGCGGACGTATCGCCATGCGCCCCGCCCGACGGTGCGCGCCCGCGACGTGATGATCAACCTGTTCGGACTCGTGCGCTGACGGTGATGCGCCGACCGATTTCCGTGAGCCTCGACGAGCTGGTTGTCGACGCGCTCCGCGACGTCGCGGCCGACGAGGGCGTTCCCGAGGACCGCATCGTCGAGGAGGCGTTGCGCCGGTACTTCGGGCTGCGGGGACTTGCCGTCCTTGACCAGATCGCTGGGCGACAGCAGTCCGAAGAGACGCAGCTGAGCGACGACGACGCCATGGCGCTGGCCGTCGCCGAGGTCCGGGCGGCACGAGCCGAGCGCGTCAGTGCCCGCGGCGCCTAACGGCAACTCGTGCTTCGAGTCGTTGTCGACCCCAACGTGCTCGTGTCGGCGGCGATCAAGCCGGATGGACGACCGGCCGCCTCGTTCGCGCCGGGCTGGCGGGTCGCTTCCGGTTCCTGGTGTGCCCGCAGGTTCTCGACGAGCTGCGCA
>Ga0136617_10005382_pt1 | contig 11453 bp, 11 predicted proteins | sample AntDrymUQ3222106_2_FD_129672 | JGI IMG/M metagenome (GOLD analysis project Ga0136617, IMG submission 129672) | Polar desert sand microbial communities from Dry Valleys, Antarctica - metaG UQ322 (21.06) | ecosystem: Environmental > Terrestrial > Soil > Desert | place: Antarctica: Dry Valley...
ATCCACGAGAGGCTGAACGAGAAGATCAGGATAAGAGCGACGGAGAGAAGAACCCCGATCACACCTCCTTCGGGACGGAAGCCCAGCGCCAACCCAAGCAGGAGGACTATCACCGAGGCCAGCGTGTAGCGTGCGGCGTCGCCGAGCAGCGCCCCCACGAGGACGGAGGGACGCCACACCGGAAGCGACCTGAAGCGGTCCGCGATACCTTTGGAGATGTCTGTGTTGATGTTGACCCCGGTGTATGCGGTGATGAGTAACACGGTCTGCACCAGGATGCCAGGCAGCAGGAACTGCAGGTACGCGCCGGTCGAGCCGGCGATGGCGCCGCCCAGCAGGTACGTGAACAGCAGCGTGAACATGATCGGAGCGCCCACGGCGTCGAAGAGCTGCTCGGGGACGTGCTTTATCTTGAGCATCGCCCGCCACCCGAACGTGAGCGAAGCGGACAATGCGTTCGGGCGCTTCGGGCGTTTGCTGGAGGCGAGCGCCGAGCGAAGCGCGTCCTCGGCTATGGTGTGGGTTGTATTTGCCGGCGTCGTCATGCGACTTCCTCCTCTGTCGTGTTGGATCTTTCGGCTGGTCGTCCGGTGAGGGCGAGGAAGACTTCGTCGAGGCTCGGCTGCCCGAGCGCGAAGTCCGTAACGGCGATGCTGGCGCGGGATAGCTCCGCGAGGGCGTGAGATACTCGCTCGGGGTCTGAGACCCTCGCCAGGAGCGCAACCGGGTCGGAAGGAGTTTCCACCGCGACGCCGAGCGTCTGTGAGAGGACCCGCTCGGCCTCGGGGCGGGCTTCGGGGTCGCGCAGCCTGACGCGAAGGACCCCGGAACCGACCGAGCCCTTGAGTTCACCGGGGGTTCCCTCGGCGATGACCTTGCCGTTGTCTATTACGGCGATGCGATCCGCGAGTTGGTCAGCCTCGTCCAGATACTGCGTGGTCAGGAGCACCGTCGTTCCCTCGGAGGCCAGGGACCGGACGATGTCCCAGACCTGGTTGCGGCTTCTGGGATCGAGGCCGGTCGTCGGCTCGTCGAGGAAGATGAGATCCGGCGTCACGACGATGCTCGCGGCGATGTCGAGCCTCCTCCTCATCCCCCCGGAGTACGTCTTTACCTGACGGCCCGCCGCATCGGCCAGCCCGAAGGCTTCGAGGAGTTCGCCGGCGCGCCTTTTCGCGCCCTTGCGCGAGTGTCCCAGAAGACGTGCTATGAGGACGAGGTTCTCCTTCCCGGTGAGGTCTTCATCCACCGAGGCGAACTGTCCGGTGAGGCTCACCCTTCCGCGCACCGCGTCGCCCTCGCTCACTACGTCGTGGCCGAAGACACGCGCCGTACCGGAGTCCGGGCGGAGCAGGGTCGCGAGCATCCTTATGGTCGTGGTCTTACCCGCTCCGTTGGGGCCGAGGAAACCGTAGATCTCCCCTGGTGCGATTTCGAGGTCCACACCGTCCACGGCTATGTTGTTCCCGAAGCGGTAAACGAGCCCTTCCGCGTCTACCGCGGGCGTCCCATTCCGCGCTGTCGAGCTTCGTCCGGTGCTCGTGTCTCTATTACGTTCCATCGTGCTCCTCTCTTCCGAATCGTCGTGCTATACTCTATTCACTTATCTGCTAACGTAATGTTATTTAAAATACCTTAGTAGATAAGCTAAATATAGGGTAAGCCGGATAGCAAAGGTTGTCAAGGGGTATGTCGAAAAAACGTGAAGAGTTGCTTCGGGAGCTTGAGGAGGAGAGCCGCAAGGGCACGTTGGATGGGGTGTACTTTTTCCAGGCGGTCGCCGAGCGGAGTAGGATGAACCTGACTGATTTGCAGTGTGTAGCCATCCTCACTTCGACGGGTCCGATCACGGCCGGGCAATTGGCGGAGACGATGGGGCTGACGACGGGGGCGGTAACCGGCGTGATCAACCGCATGGAGCGGGCCGGGTACGTGCGGCGGGAGAAGGACCCAGCCGATGGGCGGCGGGTGGTCATCCAGCCCGTCCCGGAGGAGTTGGGGCGCGCGGGGGCGGGTCTCTTCGTTTCGCAGGGTGAGGAGGTGGAGGACTTGATGTCGGAGTACGACAACCGGGACCTGGCCCTCCTTCTCGACTTCATACGGAAGGCCAACGCCACCACCAGGGAGGAGATCGCCAGGATCCGGGCCGCATCGAAAGGTAATGAAGGCGGTGAGTTCTCAGCTCCCCTGAGCCCGTTGGAGAGCGGGCGGCTGGTGTTCGCCAACGGGGCCTCCCGGCTCACCCTCCGCGCCGGTTCAGAGATGGACGACCTCTACCGGGCCCGCTTCGAGGGAACCGCCCCGAAGGTCAAAGTGGAGGACGGGACCGTGACCTTCCGCTATTCTAGGCGCTTCGGACTCTCCGGCCTGCGCAGCCACCCCGGAGAGGTCACGCTGAACGCCGCGGTGCCGTGGGAAGTCGAAGTGCGCGGCGGAGCGGCCCAGAACGATGTGGATCTCAGCGGGTTGAATCTGACCTCCTTCGTTCTCAAAGGGGGGATCAGCAAACTCGCCCTGACGCTCCCGGAGCCGTCGGGGGTGGTCCCGGTGCGCCTGTCCGGGGGCGCGAGCAAAGTGAGCATACGCCGTCCCGCCGGGGTCGAGGCGCGGCTGAACGTGAAAGGCGGCGCCGCCACGCTGACCTTCGACGAGCAGAGCTTCGACGCTGTTGGTGGCAAGGTCCGGCTCCAGAGTTCCGGCTACGACGGAGCCCCAGACCGCTACGAGATCGAGGTCTCCGGCGGCGCCAGCGAACTCACCGTTCAGTGAGCTAACCTACCAGGGGCACACGCACGTCTCCGGGATCGTGCCCCCGACGGTCAGCGACGTGCTGGTTGGCCCATAAGGAGGAAGGCCCGTATGGCCTACGATTTTCGGGTCGGGCCAATCGGGAGGACGACCGCCGGCTCACACTCTCGCAGTACAATCCTCCGCGATCATACGATGACCCTTAATTGCCGGAAACACAATCACCTGCTGCCTTACAGAATCCCCGTTCCGGTGTCTTCACCCTTATCCGGCCGCGACGAACTGCTTCTGGTATAGCTCCATCGCACGCCGGATGGTATCCATAGCGTCATCTGGGCCGGACATGCCGCCGACGTTTACTTCTTTGTGCTCCAGCTTCTTGTAGTCCTGGAAGAAGCGTTGCAGTTCGTTCAGGCGGTGTTCGGGCAGCTCGTCGTGGTGCTCGAAGGCCATGTACTCGGGGTCGTCGAGGCTGATGCAGATGATCTTCTCGTCGTTCTCGCCGTCATCCACCATGGGCATCATCCCGATGGGGCGCGCCCGCAGCAGGCTCAGGGGCTGAACCGGCTCCTGCATCAAGACCAGCACGTCCAGCGGGTCTTCATCGTCACCCAGGGTCTGGGGAATGAAGCCGTAGTTTGCGGGGTAGATCACGGAGGAGTACAGGATGCGGTCCACTTTCAAGAGGCCGGTATCTTTATCCAGTTCGTACTTCACTTTGGACCCTTTGGAGATCTCGACCACCACGTTGAACTCTTCGGGGGCCGCCTCTCCGGGGGATACGTCGTGCCAGGGATGGGTCATCGGGGCTCCTCTCCGATCTTTGATCCGCGTTGACCGGGCCTATCACCGCCCATAAGATGGTCCCCCGTCCGGGGAGCCGGGAAACGTGGAACTGGATGAAAGGCACGAGCATGGAGGATGCGCCCGCCTTCATAGGCGTGGATATCGGGACGACGAGCGTGAAGGCCGTCGCATTCGACCGGAGCGGGAAAACACTGGCGGCGGAGGATAGAGAATATCCTTTGCGTTCTCCGCGCCGGGGTTGGGCCGAGCAGGACCCTGAGGAGATACTAAACGCCCTCCTCGATTCCCTGGCCCGCGTGACACACACGTTGAAGGAGCGCGGCGTCCGGGTTGGATGCGTCTCCTTCAGTGCGGCTATGCACGGTTTGATGGCCCTCGACGGCGAAGGGCTTCCCATCACGCCATCCATCATCTGGGCCGACAACCGGGCCTCGGAGCAGGCGCGAAGAATTCGGGATGAGATGGATGGTCTCGCCATTCACCGACGCACCGGCACTCCCATCCACCCGATGTCGCCTCTGGCGAAGCTCCTGTGGTTCCGCGAGGAGGATCCTGGCACCTTCCAATCCGCGGCCCGCTGGGTCTCCGTCAAAGAGTACGTGTTCTTCCGGCTGTTCGGGGAGTACGTGGTGGATCATTCCATAGCCTCCGCGACCGGGCTATTCAACCTGGAACGCCGCGAATGGGACGCGGGGGCGCTCCGGATCTCCGGTGTTTCGCCGGAGAAGCTGTCTCGCCCAGTGTCGACCACCCAAGTGATGGATGGATTGCGATCCGAATACGCGGAGAGGCTCGGGCTGGACTCCGAAACGCCATTCGTGGTGGGGGCGAACGACGGGGCGCTGGCGAATCTGGGGGTTGGGGCGGTGGATCCTGGGATGGTCGCGGTCTCCATCGGGACCAGCGGGGCGGTGCGCTCCGTGGTCCATGAGCCCACCTTCGATGAGCGAGGAAGACTCTTCTGCTACGCGCTTGACGAGGGCGCGTGGGTGATCGGCGGCCCCATCAACAACGGCGGCATCGCCCTCCGCTGGCTCAGGGACAAAGTATTCTCCGAGCTTGCGAAGACGGCGGAAAGGGAAGGACGCGACCCCTACGATGTGATGGGCGAGTTGGCGGCGGGGGTTCCTGCTGGTTCGGAGGGTTTGATCTTCCTTCCCTATCTCACCGGAGAGCGCGCCACCCAATGGAACGCTGACGCGCGGGCTACGTTCTTCGGGCTTACGAGCGGGCACGGCGCGGGCCACATGATACGGGCCGTGATGGAGGGCGTCGTCTTCCAGATATACGCCGTCGCCCGCGTCCTCGAAGAAGTCTCGGGAGAGCCGAAAGAGGTGCGGGCCACCGGCGGCTTCGCCCGTTCCGCGTTGTGGCGCCAGATGCTCGCGGACGTGTTCGGGCGCGAGGTCGTCTTCCCCGAAAGCGTCGAGGGCTCCAGCCTCGGCGCGGCCATGCTAGGCATGAAGGCCGTCGGGGAGATACCGGCTCTCGACGCCGCGAAAGAGATGGTGGAAATCTCCCATCATCACCACCCGGATGAGGTTGCTTCGAAGACCTACACTGACCTCATGGAGATATTCACCCGCCTCTACGACCGGCTGGAACCGGAGTTCGAAGCCTTGAAGGCCCTGGAGCTTTCGTCCGAAGATTCGGGGTGAATGGCGCCGTCGCGGGTTTCAGGAGAGCTTTGGTCATGGGCCATGATCGTCGGCCCGGACCTCCTCGTTGAGATGGATCAACCTTTATGAACTCCGCTGTATGCGGAATCCGGTTGATCTCTTCCGCGTTCCGCGTGCGGGTCTCAAACCCTTTTCGACTCACGAAAAACGGACACAGCGAACACTTCACCCGGATTCAGTATTGCCCTTACGCAATCGGCTTCTCGTGCTTGCTGAAAGCTGACCGCTGAAGGCTGATAGCTTCAAGACAGCCCATCGAAAAACGCTTTCGTGCCTCTCCAGAAGTTTACGGAATAGAACTGGACCCTGTCCCAGAACGAAGCATTACCGTAGCCTTCGCGGACGACCAGCGGCACGGACTCGACGCTTTTGCCGTCTATAAGGAGCTCCACCTCGCCGAGTTTATCGCCCGTCCCGGCCTCGGGGGGCAGCTCTCCGGCGCTCACCCGGCGCTCGATCTCGGAGCCTGGACCGACGAGGCCGGAGACTTCCTTCGTCGCGACGAGCTTACGCGACTCGTCGCGGCGGAAGGGGAGGGTCGCCTCTTTGTATACCCGATCGCGGTTCACCAGCGGCTTGCGGTCGAAGCTGCCGATGCCGTACTCCAGCGCCTGTTCGGAGGCGATGAAGCGCACGTCGTCCGTCGGAGCGTCGAGCACGACCGCTATATACGACTCGTCCTCTGACTCGGCGGACGCCACTAGCGAGGCCCCGCCCTGGGGCGTAGTCCCTGTCTTGATGCCGGTGGCCGCCGGATAGAACTCGAGGAGGTTGTTGGTGCTCGGGAACTCTATGGTCCTGTCCTGGGTCGTGATGCTGGCGTATCCGGTCCCGACCGTCTCGGCGAAGAATGGATACTTCATGGCCGCCCGCGCGATGGTGGCAAGGTCTCTGGCGCTCGAATAATGCTCGGAGGAGTCGAGGCCGGCGGGGTTATCGAAGCGGGAGTTCTCCAGGTTCAATTCCTCGGCCTTCTGGTTCATCTTCTGGACGCAGGACTGTACGCTGCCGTCGCCCAGATGTTCGCAAAGGGCGTAGACCGCGTCGGTTCCGGAGGGGATCAGGGCCGCGCGCAGCAACTCCCTGACGCTCACCTGATCGTATGGATAGAGCCCCACGTTGCTGTAGATGAGCCCGGCGTATGAGGCCGCGTTCTCCGAGACGGTGACCTCCTCATCGAGGTTCACGCCTTCATCGAGCGCGACGAGGGCGACCATGATCTTGGTCGTCGAGCCAGGCGCTATGCGCTCGTCGGGGTTCTTGCCCGCGAGGTATCGTCCCGAGTCAGCGTCCGTGAGCGCCCAGGCCCGGACGTCGAGGTCAGGGGCGTTCGCTGGCGTCGTCTGCCCGCCAGAGCCCTCCTGCGCCCCGGCGGCCACCGGCGTCACGAGCGTGGCGGCCGCAAACAGGGCCAGCATCACAACGGTCTTTGTCAGGCTCCAACCCTGTCGCATCTTTGCTCCTCTCCCGTATCCCGAGTATGAGAATATCGTCTCTGAAGCCGGACGCCTGTCTCGACGGCGGCATAGGCTATTTTGCACTGGAAGACCGGTTATCGCCACCTGCATTCTGATACGGATCTCATTGACGCCTGGCGAGGTATACGCCGGTGAGGATGACAGCGCCCCCGATCAGCTTGTTCACGCCCAGGCTCTCCCCGAAGAATACGATGCCCGAGGTGACGCCGGTGATGGTGATGAGGTACTGGTAGACGAGCACCCGGTTGGCCCCGGCGCGGCTGATGCCCCGCTGCCACGCGGCGAAGGCGAAGGCCGTCGCGAAGACCGCCGAGTAGGCGACGGCCACCCACGCCCCTGTATCCACGCCGCCCCAGTCAAGGCCCACGAGGAACGGAGATGCGAACAGCATGACGGCCGGGATGGCGAAGAGCGCAGGGTACGTGGCGACTGCCAGGGGAGAGTAGCGTTCCAGAACGGGCATCGAGAGCACGGTGTATCCGCCTACGCCGATGGCGGCGGCCAGGATCAGGAGGTCGCCGATCAGGCTGGCGCCCTCAGCCCCGAGCCCATCGTAGAAGACAGCCCCGATCCCGGCTATGGAGAGCAGCACGCCGAAGACGCCTTTCGGGGTGGGCTGCTCCAGGCCGAGCAGGAACCCTAGAACCAGGCCCCATATTGGGGCTGAGGCGAAGATCAAACCTGTGTTCGCGGCGGTCGTCATGCTCACGCCGAAGGTGAAGCAGGTCTGGGCCGTGCCCACCCCGAAGCACCCTAGCGCCGCCATGCGCGCCACATCCCCGCGCTTCAAACGGCTCCCCGGCTCGGATAGCCGGAGGACCAGGAACAGGAGCAAGCCGCCCCCGGCGAAGCGGAGGGCGACTATCGCCATCGGGGGCAGGAACCCGGCGGCGTACTTCGTCGTCGCGTAGTTCAGTCCCCAGAAGATGGCCGCCAGGACCAGGGAGACCTCCGTCAACGCGGCGGCCCTGTTCTTTGCGAGGGTCGTAAAGGTCACGGTCCACGATTCTAAGCCCCGGCGGCGATGCTCGCACGAAGAGAACCGGGAAGCCGCCCGTCCCGCTCGGTGTGCTTCGGCTTGTACTTCGGAGGATGCCGGAGGTGGGACTCGAACCCACACGAGGTTGCCCTCACCGGATTTTGAGTCCTCGCTGCTACGTCCCGTCCCGTCCTACTACGTTAGAGAATCTGGCTTATCTAAACCGAAAAGCCGGCGCCCGGAGAGGCCGCTATCCTGTTCTGTATGGCTCGGTCCTATCGCTACTGCTGCCACTACTGCTGCCATTGCGGCCGATAGAAGGCTACGGTGGCGACGATTCGATCAGACTTCACGAGGGAGCCGAAGCCGCTTTACGATGCTGTCGTAACGATCTTGTACGCCCTTGTAGGTAGTGTAAGGGGCGACTGGATGCTTTAGGTTCATTTTCTCCTGCGCCGCCCGCCAGAACGGGCCTTTAGTCCCGTGCGCCTGCGGCGGCCCGCCCATATCCTGTACCAGGATCCATAGGTATTCGTCTTTGTCGTCTAAAGCCTCTGTGCCTTTACCTCCCACGTGGCCCTTGACCATACGGTAGATCTCTCGCAGTTCTTTGTCGGTAAGGTCACGCGCGCGGAAAGTGACAGCGGCTTCGTTGACGTGGATTTGCTCGCCGCTGGGGAGTGTGTAGTGACTTTCTCGCGTGGTAACGCGGGCGCGGGACCGAACAGGCTTCAGTCCAGTCAGTACGTGGACAACTAGCGCGTCTTGCGGCAGTCCGGTGCGCTTCGTTATCCGCTGCGTCTCCTTAGCCAATCTGTAGAGCCAGGTTCCAGGAACGGCGGGCGCCCATTTGACGTGCTCGTCGTCAGGCATCTGATAGGGAAGCAGCGTAGATTTATATGTGATCTCTATCAGATGCTCGTCTGCCAGTCGTTGAATTTCATCGTGGGCTTTACGCCTCTCTTCGCTCTTTGCCCGCCAGCCTGCCAGGTCCTTCATGCTTCGCGTCTTGATCCATTGCGCTGCCTCTCCCACGTCCGCGAAGTGAGGATCCCGACTGCCAAACTCTCTCTCCCGGAGATCCGCTATCGTTGGAGCCAGAGCTCTAACAAGGGCGTCACCAAAGATTCTGTCCGTGTGTGTTTTGGGGAGTTCCAGGGATTCTTCTTCATTTTCGCGGGCCAGCTCCTTAGCTCTTTGCGCACCGCGGGCGTACTTAATGTCTTCGGAGATTCCTGATCCGCTTTCGTTCAGCACCTCAAGAAATGCTCGATAGAGCCACGGACTTCCCTTCAAGTGGCCGCTCTGATTGTCAAGCTTGCTCTCTATGCCTTCTACGATTCTATTTAAGTTCATTTTGAAGACTCTCCCGCGTAGTTGGTTCAAAACGTATGCTATCAGCATGGCATGCAAAAGGACAGAACCGGAGGTGCATATGGAGACGAAAACCCCGAGCGCTGGCGAGAAGGGCTGGCTCACGGTCCCGGAGGTGGCAGAGGAGCTGCAAATTCCTCGCTCCCGAGCCTACGAGCTGATCCAGCGCGGAGAGCTGCCCGCCGTCCGCATCGGACAGCGGAGCATCCGGGTCAACAGGACGGAGCTTGAGCGATTCCTCCTGGAGGCTCGACGGGTCGTAGCGAGCTAAACGGGCCGCCCCAGACAAGCGGCCCATAGAAACGCCAGAGGAGGATCTTGGAATGACTCTGACGCAATCAACAGCGTATCACGGGAAGGGTGCATCACGAAGGCTACGGGCGCATGGCGGGCGGACCAGTCTCGCCGCTTTGAAGGAGCTCGGGGACGTGGAACTTCCCGACGCTACCCTCACCGAAGCCGAGAAACTGGCCCTGCGGGAAAAGATCCGCGCCGTCGCGGTGGGCCGCTCCGTGCAGGCATGTATGTTTGCAGCCGGCTCGTGGGAGAACGAGGCCAGGGCGAAACAGGACGAGGGTCGGCGCAGCATGGCATCGTGAGGACCGTGGACGGGGCCGCCATCGAGGCCAACTTCGCGGCCGTGAAGGGCTCGATCTCCTGCGACCGGGTGGCGGAGCCGGAGACGGCCTTGAGGCTCGTGGGAGGGCTCCTCAGGGGCCGCTGTCCGCTTCCCGACCACGAGGACAGGACGCCGAGCTTCTACTGCTATCCGAGCGCGGACGGCTTCTACGATTCCTGGTGGTGCTTCGGCTGCTCCCGAGGCGGCGACGTCGTGGACCTGTTCGCCGCTATGGAGGGACTGGAGCACAACCTGGTGTGGGCGATGGAGGGCCTGGCGGAGAGGCTCGGCCTAAAGCTGTGGAGGCCGGAAGACCTGATGAGCGAGACGCAGCTTGCGGTCCGCAAGGCCAGGCGGCGGGTGAGGAGAGCATTCCTCGACGCCGTGGCCGAGCACATCTTCGAGCGGGACGTGATGCCAGTAATCAACGCTGTGGAGGACGCCGGCGAGAGACGGGCGTTCCTGGAGCGGTGCCTGAAGGAAGCGGGGCTCGCGAGAAGGTGAGGACGCGGACGGAGTGGCTGGAGATGGCCGGCGTGGTTCCCAACGGGCAGCGGGCCGAGCGGGACGTGAAGCGCGAGCCCGCCGGATGGCCGGTGTTGGACTCGGCGGCCCTCCAGGGCCTCGCCGGCGAGATCGTGGGCAGCGTCGAGCCCCACACCGAGGCCGACCCGGTGGCGGTCCTGATCAACCTCATCTCCGCCTTCGGCAACGCCGCCGGCCGCGGCCCGCACTTCCGGGTCGGGGCGGACAGGCACCACCTCAAGATCAACGCGGTGCTCGTGGGCGAGACCTCGAAGTCCCGCAAGGGAACGAGCTGGGCGCCGGTGCGGAACCTGATGCACGCCGTGGATCCCTACTGGACCGACGAGCGCGTGGAGAACGGCCTCAGCAGCGGAGAGGGCCTGATCTACCAGGTCCGGGACCGTAGGATGGGCGAGGACAAGGACGGCTCTCCCGTGCTCGTGGACCCCGGCGCCGAAGATAAGAGGCTGTTCGTCATGGAAGGCGAGTTCGCCGGCGTCCTGAAGGTGGCGACCAGGGAGGGCAACACTCTATCGGCCATCATCCGCAGCGCCTGGGACGCGGGCAGGCTCTCCACCCTCACCAAGAACAGTCCCATGAGGGCAACCGACTCCCACGTCTCTATCGTCGGGCACGTGACCAGGGCCGAGCTCGTCAAGCTCCTCTCCGATTCCGACACGCACAACGGTTTCGCCAACCGCTTTCTCTGGATCTCGGTGAAACGCTCGAAGGTCCTGCCCTTCGGAGGCGGTTGGGGACAAGACGACGCCGCTCCACTGGTACGCGGTCTCAGGGAAGCGATGGAGTTCGCCCGCGGAGCCGGCGAGATCAGGTGGGGCTCCTCGGCGCGCGAGCCGTGGGAGGCCGTCTACGGGAAGCTCTCGGAGGGACTGCCCGGCCTGCTCGGCGCCGTCACCAGCCGGGCGGAGGCTCAGGTGGTGAGGCTCGCCTGCGTCTACGCGCTCCTGGACCGGTCCCAGACCATCGAGGCGCCGCACCTGGAAGCGGCCCTCGCCCTGTGGCAGTACGCCGAGCAGAGTGCCGCCCACATCTTCGGCGAGGGTACCGGAGACGCCGTGGCCGACAGGATAGAAGACGAGCTTTCCGAGAGGCCGGAAGGGCTGACCCGGAGCGAGATCCGGGACCTCTTCGGGCGCAACAAGAGCTCAGGCGTGATCGGCCGAGCGCTGGAGCACCTGGAGGACCTGGGGCGTGCCTACAGCGAGAGCGAGGAGACCGGGGCC
>Ga0136617_10005383_pt1 | contig 11451 bp, 9 predicted proteins | sample AntDrymUQ3222106_2_FD_129672 | JGI IMG/M metagenome (GOLD analysis project Ga0136617, IMG submission 129672) | Polar desert sand microbial communities from Dry Valleys, Antarctica - metaG UQ322 (21.06) | ecosystem: Environmental > Terrestrial > Soil > Desert | place: Antarctica: Dry Valley...
CCTCGACGCTATCGGTCCTGAACCGCACGGAATGGGTCTTGCGTCCGGGGATGTAAGCAAGAGGTCGTTGGATCTGGACCTGGCTCACGGAGCACGTATCCGGATCGGCTAGAAACACCGTCCACCAGAAGCCGCGCAAAGGCATGGTAAGCTCGGCGTATGCGCATTCTCATAGCGGGTTGCGGTTACGCCGGTTGCGCCCTCGGCGGGCGTCTCGCGGCTGAGGGCCATACCGTTTTTGGCCTGCGCCGGAATCCGGCCGCCCTGCCCGCCGCCATACGTCCCGTCCCGGCTGACCTCGCGTCGCCGGGTTCTCTGAACGGGTTGCCCCGGAACCTGGATCTCGTCTTTCACACCGCATCCCCGGATGGCTCGACGGACTCGGCTTACCGGATCGCGTATGTGGAGGGACTACGCAACCTGCTCAATGTTCTCGCCGCCCGGCAGGAGAAGCTCCGGCGGGTCATCCTGGTTTCGAGCACCGGGGTATACGCGCAGCGTCGCGGAGAGTGGGTGGACGAGTTTTCTCCGGCGGAGCCTGAGGGAGAAGCCGGACGGCGTTTGCTGGAGGGCGAGCGGCTCGCGCTCGGCGGTCCATTCCCGGCCATCGTGCTGCGGGCCGGCGGCATCTACGGTCCAGGCCGCGCGGGCTCCATCCAACGCGCCATGAACGCATCTCTTGCCGACGGGCCACCGTCGTACTCCAACCGTATTCACCGCGAAGATCTCGCCGGGGCCCTGCGGCGCCTGATGCTTCTGCCCGACCCAGAGCCACTCTATCTCGGCGTGGACCATGATCCCGCCGACCGGCGCACGGTCGCCGAATGGCTGGTCTCCCGGCTAGGCGCCAAAGTCCCGCGGAAAACGGAGAGGCCATCCGGGCGGACCCGGACCAACAAGCGTTGCAGCAACGCCCGGCTCGTCGCCTCCGGGTACGCTTTTCGGTACCCGACGTTTCGGGAAGGCTTCGCTGCGGTCCTGGAGGAGACGAATGTCCCATTTCGGTGAGATGCCCGGCTGACGGCTGGGCTGTTCTCCGCCGAATCCGGGGAGAAAAGATAGCGGAAAAGGGCGAGATCGGGTAATCTACCCGCACGCTGTCCGGTTTCGAGCTTCGGAGGCGGTTACGCTACGTCTGGGGGGACGAAATGAGCGCCGCGGGTGGCTCTCTCTTGAGAAACACACGGTTTTTGCAACTCTGGGTCGGCCAGGGGATCTCATTCGTGGGCGACTTCGTTTCGACGGTGGCGCTGGTCGTCTTGATCGTCCAGATCACGGACAGCGCAACCGCCGTTGGCGGCGTCCTGGTCGCCCGTCTCCTGCCCACCCTCGCAAGCCCCCTTGTCGGGGTGCTGGCCGACCGCCTCGACCGGCGCGCTATTCTGGTGGCGAGCGACCTCGCTCGTGCGGTCCTCATCCTCGGGGTGATCTTCACCAGGGACATCATCGTTCTCTACGTCCTGGTCTTTCTGATGGGCCTGGCCCGCACGTTCTTCAACCCGACGGTCCGAGCCGCCTTCCCGAGCGTCGTGGGCGGCGGTGACCTGACCCGAGCCAACGCCCTCATCAGCGGCACCTTCAGCGTCTCGATAACGGTAGGCCCGGCCCTGGGAGGATTGCTGGTGGCGACCGTGGGGGTGAACGCGGCCTTCATCCTTGACGCCGCAACCTACCTCGTATCCGCCGCGTTTCTCTACAGGATTCCATTCCCCCGGCCCCAGGGAAGCGAGGAAAACGAGGGCTTCATGGGGGAACTGCGGGCCGGTTTCGGCTATCTCGCGGGGGCGCGCGTGCCACTAGCGATAGTAGTCGGGTCCTTCCTGACCATCCTGGCGATCAACACGACGATCCCGGCCGAAGTCTTCCTCGCAAAAGAGACTTTCGACGCCGGGAACGCGGGCTACGGTCTGCTCGTGAGCCTCTGGGGCGGTGGAACGGTCCTCGGTTCCATCCTGATGGCCGTGCTGGGCGACAGGTTCCGCCTGATGCCCTTCTATTTCCTGAGCATCTTCGTAGGTGGTCTGGCTCTCGTGGGAACAGGGCTGGCTCCAGTCTTCGCCCTCGCTCTGGGAGCGCTGGTGATCGAAGGCGTCTGCACCGGAATAGACAACGTTTCGACGGACACTATCCTGCAAAACAGGGTGCCCGATGCTTTTCTCGGGCGCGTCTTCTCCGTGAGGTTCCTGACGTACAGTGCGGGAGAAGCCCTCGCCTACTTCGCGGGAGGGCTGATCGTGGACTCATTCGGTCCACGATTGACCTACCTCTTCGCGGGGATCGCAGCCATCGCTGCGGGCCTAGCCGTCCTGCTCCTGTTGACCGCGCTCCCCGGCCACTCCACGAAGGGTGATCGGCCAAACCGCCACACCCGCAGATGGCAAAGACGCGGAATCTAGGCGAATAATGAGCTGCCAAAACCACACGCCACACCCCTCGGGCTTTAATGCTTCGGGTAAAGTTTGTAATATTAGAGACTACAACAACGAAAAAGGAGGTGAAGACATGATGTTCCGCTCGAAGGGCTGGTAATTCAGATTAGCAGAGACAACGCGTCAGTAGCAGAGAGGAGGTAAGGATATGTTCCGCAGCAAGGGCTGGTAAGACACAATCAAATCAAGAAGAACCGTGTGCAGTCGAGTACGCAGTAGGGAAGGAGGTGGAGATATGCTTTTCCGCAGTAAGGGTTGGTAAAAGGCACAATTACATAGCTTCCTTGTAAATTCTTGCGCAGAGTAGGTACTTCCTGCGACAATGGGGCAGTACACTATCAAACCCTGTGTGAGGTAAAGGAACTTGAACGAGGCTAATCTCAGAACTTATGTGGTGACTCTGGCAGCACTTGCTACAACGTTGGCTGCCTCTTGGATCTACTGGTATGGGGTGCCTTTCGACCCACGCCTTGTTTTAGGGACAGTCATTTTCATGGGTTTCATCCTGCTAGGTGATAAGCTATCCGTTCGCATAAATGAACGGCTCACTATTGGGGCTTCAGACGTGGGTCTCATAGCAGCGGTTGTCGTGTTGGGTCCCATATGGGCTGCGGTAGCTGCTTTCCCCACCGACCTGTTTGTTGGCCGGCGAGACTGGCTTCGGACGGTTTATGAAGCGAGCCATAGCGTTACTATCATCTTCTTGTCGAGCATAACCTTTTCCTTTGTGTCTGAGCCTTGGCTAGTCGGCGAACCAGAACCTTCCGCTAACATCCTGTATGGAACTCTCCTGGCCGGCGTGACGCTGATCGCAGCCAACAAGTTGCTCTACAGTGTCTTGATGAAGATTAAATACGATCAGTCGCTGCATGAGACTTGGGAAGAAAACTTTCAGCCTTATCTTCTCTCTAACGCAGTAGACTTGGTGACGGCGGGTTTGGCGGTTCTGGCTCTGACCAAGTACGGTCCCGTAGCAGCGGTTGTCGTGGCCCTGGGCTCCATCGGGAGCCAGGTACTGGTATATCGCTCGCGGGAGCAGATGAAAGAGAATATCCAACTGCGGGCGCGGGTGGATTCCCTGGAAGAAGCCCTCACGACTTCCAACACGGCGTTCGGGACCATGATCGTGCGTGACCTGGGGCGCAGGGACGGCTACACGCACCGGCACGCGGCCGCCACCGCAGCTTATGCTGCAGATCTCGGCCGCGAGATGAAGCTGGATGAAGCGCGCGTCGGGCGGCTGCGGATGGCTGGTCTTTTGCACAACATCGGCATGTTCGGCCTGCCGGAGGACCTGCTGCTGACTACCGGCAAGCTGAACTCCATTGCCAGGCATCAACTCGACGAGCACCCGGCGCGTGGTGAAGAGGCGCTCGCCGCGATATCGGAGTTCGAGGAGATGGCATCATGGGTCCGTTGGCACCACGAGCGCCCCGATGGACGCGGGTATCCGGACAAGCTGCGCGGGTCCTGGATACCGCAGGAGGCGAAGATACTATCCGTGGCGCAAGCCTACGCCGCGATGGTTCTGGATCAGCCCCGGCGGCCCGGTATAGCGCCTGCTGAGGCCCGCGAGAAACTGGCAGCCGGGCTGGACACAGAGTTCGACGGCGTGGTGGTGCGGGCCTTCCTGCGGATACTGGACACCGGGTTAGAGGGTTACCGCATGGCCGACGATCACCGGTTCGTTTTTCCCCGCCTGGATGGACGCGGCTACGCAACGGACGAGCCCGGCTTCGAAGCCGAAGAAGGTCACGGCCGGAGAGGTTCACTCCGGTAGCGGCGCGATGAAACTGGCGGATCAGCATACCCGCGAACCTTTCACGACGGCGCCCGCGCCGAAGGCTGGCCTGCTCCGGATAGCTCTTGCCGGAGCCGTCGTCCTGCTGCTGATGACTACGCAGCCTCCTTCCGCAGCGCCTGGAGTCTACCTTGCAGCGGGCCTCGCGCTGGTGTTCGGGGTGCTCCTGGTTTTCGAGCGTCCAGGCTTCCTCGTGCGTGCGGAATTCGCCCGTCCGCTGGTGGATTCCGTCCTGCTGTGCGTGCTGGTTGCCGGAACGGGGGGAGGCACTTCTTTGTTCTTCCCGCTGTATCTCCTGGCGGCGCTGCAGGTGGTCCGGGCCGCAACGTTCGTAAAGATCGTCGCTGCGACCGCCGCTCTGACAGGCAGTTACCTGCTGGCGGCGGTAATAGCCGTGGCGAGTTTGGGAGATCTAGACCCTCTCGTCGTAGGACCTCGGGTGGGCTTCGTGGCGCTTTTCTGCGCGGTTGCCGGTGCACTCGGAACGGAGGCGCGCGCTCTGGAGTCTCTGAACTCCGGCCTCTCAAGAACCATCGCCGTTGAGCAAGGACGTACCAGGAACGCTGAGACCCTGGTCTCGGAACTCGGCCCGGCCCTCAGAGTGCTGGACATCGAAGGAATCCTCGAGTGGACGTCGGAGGCGGCTTACGCGGTGAGCGGAGGGTCTTACGCGCACGTAGCAGCGTTGGAAGGAGGCCCGCACCGGACGGTCCTCGCTGGAGACCCCGACGTCTGTCCGAGCTGGTGGCATCCGGCGATACAACGCCTCGTGTTATGGGGCTGCCTCGAAGGCGATACCGTGCGCAGCGACGAGTCGGTCCACGGAATAGAGGGCTTCATGGCGGTCCCGGTGGGCCCGGCGAAGGGCGAGAAGTGGGGCGCCATCGTAGTTGGGGGGAAGGAATTCGACGCCGAGGACGAGCGTGACCTGAAGGTGCTCGCCGGGACGGTGGCGCGTGTGCTCGAAGCAGCCAAAGACGCGCCCGGGGGCCTGGATCAGGTCTCTCGCCTCCCGAACCGGGCCTCGCTCCTTCGCGTGTTGCGGCGGGAACTCTCTCGTGGCCGGGCGCTCACCGTGATAGCGGTTGAGGTGGACGGACCTGGTCGTTTCGGACAGAGGCGTGATCCGGCGGTGAAAGACGCGCTTGTACGGCGGATCGGGGAAAGGCTGGCGGGAGATCAGCGCCTCGTCTTCCACTACGGAGAGGAAACCTTCGTGGCCGTCTTCGGTGGCTCGGGAGAATCCAGAGCCCGCGCTGCCGTCTCCAGCGTGGAACGGAGCATCGCGCAAGAGGCCACCGCTTCCGCATTGCCCCTGACCGTCTTCACGGGCATTGCCTTCGCCGAGGCAGGGGATGAGGACGTGGAAGGCATCCTGGAAACCGCTATGCGTGCCCTTCCGCCCGCCGGAGGGCGGGCGGAAGGAGTCGTTGGCGTGACCAGGTCTGACCCGGAGGGAGACAGGAGGACCAACGGCGTCGTGCGGGCTTTCGTGGAGACCCTGGAGATTCGGGATCCGCGCATCAGCGACCACTTGCGGGCCGTCGCCGAAATCTCCCGGCGCATCGGCTCCAGGCTGCGCCTGTCTCCTGACCAGCTCGACGCCCTCGCTCTCGGCGCCATGTTGCACGATGTGGGCAAAATCGGGGTGCCGGATCGCATACTCCAGAAGCCAAACCGCCTGACCGAAGAGGAGTTCGAGGTCGTGCGCCGCCACCCGGCTCTGGGGGCCAGGATGCTCGCGCCGATCCAGGAGCTGGCTCCGGCGCTCGCGGTGGTCAAACATCATCACGAGCGGTTCGACGGAGAAGGATATCCAGACGGACTGCGCGGCGGCAGTATACCGATTTCGGCGCGCATCGTCTCGGCGGCCGACGCCTTCGACGCAATGATGCGCGACCGGCCATATGGCTACGGTGTCTCCCGTAAGGCGGCGCTGGAGGAGATCAACCGCGGCTCCGGTAGCCGGTTCGACCCTGAGATAGTCGCAGCCTTGCTGGAGACGGAGGCCGAAGCGTTCCGGTCCAGTTCCGCAGGGTAGAGTATCCAAAGCTCTGTCGGCTCCTTCAGAACCCTCACCGATTTAGCTCCCAAAATTAGTACATTTGGGGGATACGTGGCCGCCCGCGGCCATATATTCTGAGTTGGTTGGGCAGGGACGGAATGCGAGGTTCCTTGCGGTTCGTCCTTCGGGAAAGGAGCCGTGCGGGGAACGCCCCGGAAAAGGGCCAAACCCCAACGGCAGTTTGGAGAGAACCATGCAGGGAACGGCGTTGGATCTTCCGGCCGGATACTATCTGGAGCGGGATCCGGACCTGCTCTTCGTGCGCAGATCCGATGGGTCACTGGTGACAACGTTCAGCGCCCGGGGCGCTGTATCGGAGGAGATCCGGCGCGCTGTCGAGGAGGTGGAACCCAGGGGCTCCGGGTCTCGGGCCGTCCCGGATATCCAGACTTCGCTTTGGGCGCGCTGCTTCGGACGCTTCGACCTTTTCCGGAACGGTGAGGCCGTCTCCCTGGGCCGCAACGGCCGGGCACAGACCATACTCAAGTACCTGATGACGAACCGCGCGCGTCCGGTATCCCAGGACTATTTGATGGGCTGGTTGTGGCCCGAGTCGGGCGCCAAGAAAGCCCGGTGGTCACTGAATTCGGCCATTCACGCTCTGCGCAAGATCCTCGGGGATTACCCCGCGTCCTGCAACTACGTGTTGCTCGACGAGGGACGCTACCGTCTGTCCCCGGCGGTTCGGGTGTCCACGGACGTGGATGAGTTCGATACCCATTATGAGAGCGGTCGCTTGCTGGAAAGAGACGGGCGGATGACGGAAGCGGCGTCAGAGTACAGAGAATCCATCACTCTATACCGGGACGACTATATGATCGAAGACCTCTACGAAGACTGGACCATGGTCGAGCGTGAGCGGCTATCCAACGCCTATATTGACGTGCTGTGTCGGCTGGCCGCCCACTACATCGAGACCGGGCAGTTTCAGGAATGCATTCAGGCTTGCTACCTCGTCCTTGAGAAAGACCGTTGCCATGAGAACAGCCACCGCCTGTTGATGGAAAGCTACGCCCGCCTCGGGTTGCGGGCCCGGGCTTTGAGCCAGTACCGGCTATGCGAACGAGCCCTGGATCACGAATATGGTCTCAAGCCTTCACCGGAGACCCAGGCCCTTCACGGAAGCTTCTTGAAGTGCTGAAGCGCCCGCGCAAAACCGGCGAGACCAGGCTGGAGACGCTGTGAGCAAGCCTGTCCAGTTTCAAGGATGGCCCGAGAGCCTGAGCGTCCCCTACGGCCCGTACCGCGCTGTGATAGAGCGCGTGGTGGATGGCGACACCGTCCACGTCATGGTGTCCCTCGGGATGGACGAGTACGCGTACCGGATGATCCGCATCAAGGACGCCTTCGCCCCCGAGCTTTTCTCCGGTCCCCCAGAGGAGAGGGAGCGCGGGAAGGCGGCCCGGGACTTCCTCGTCGGCCTCATCCCGCCGGGCACGAAGTGCAGGCTCGTCACCGAACGCGACACGACCACCTTCGGACGCTACGTCGCATCCATAGAGATCGAAGGCGGCGGGGACGTGGCAACCGCCCTGATCGAAGCGGGACACGCCACCCCGGAGGCCGGGCCAGCGTAGACCATCGTCGCGGCGCTGCCGCTCTGCCAGAGCGGACCATTCTTGGATGACGAAGAGCGCCAGTTTACTGGCTCCGCGCAGCGCATGAGGGATGATTTACCGGGTCCGCATCGCCCGATCACGCCAGCCGGTGGCTCCGATCCTTCACGGGGCAAAGAACGCGCATTCCGGCGCCGAACAGTATGCTAGGCTCGGAGCCGGGATGCGGAACTCGCTGCGCGGGTATGCTACACGTCCTTCTTGCGATACTCATTCTTGATGGTGACGGGACCGTAGGTCATCTGCCGGGAGAGGAGCCCCAGGACGAATAGGAAACCGGCGATGAGGTTGGTCGTCATCTCTTCCGACTGCTCCGCTCCCAGGTAGCCTTGTCCGACGAGCCAAGTCACCGCCGCGCCGGCGGACCAGGTGATCAGAGCCTTGTTGTTGCCCAGCGTGTCTATTAGAGACCCGGATAGAACGGCATTCCTCGGCTCTCCGGCTCCAGCCGGCTTGCCTGGAGTACCCTGCTTGCTTTCGGCCTTCTCCACCCTCTCTTCGCGGTGTTCGGGTCCTTCTTCGTGACGCCGATGCTTCCCCTCGCGACGCTCGCCGTTCTTTTCGTGATGCTCGTAGCCGTGGAGCTCGTAATCCTCTATGCGATCCTCCGGAAGAGGTCCGGGATCTTCTACGTCTTCTTCGTGATGTTCGCGGTCTTCATCACGCCGCCTCACGCGGATTTCCGGCGCAGCGGGCACTTCTCGGGGTAGCGCCAGCGCGGCCAGCGGAGATTCCGTGGAGGCCGGCTCCGCCATGCCCATCTCCTGTAGGAACTTCTGGCCGATGCCCTGCCTGGCCTTCTCGTCTGCGAGTTCCGCGGCCCGGCGGCAGGTCCCCGTGAGGCTCTTGCCTGCGAGGTCATAGTAGTCGGTCTTCGGGCTGGCGGGCCAGTTGGCGAGGTCCCCGTAGTCACCGCAAGCATCTAGTGCCGGACCACCCAGAATCCACATCTGCCGGTAGCCCAGACGCTCGGGTCGCATCGCTCTAGCGAGGGCGTAGACGTTGTCGGCTCCGTTGGTGACGGTGACGCCGATCCCGGCTTTGCGGATCTCCGAGGCGAGCACGAAGGCGGCCGTCTCGTCCGCCTGCCCGACGGCGGCGAGGTTGATGAACGGGAGGCCGTCACGGTTGAGCCCGTTGCGGCTCGGCTTTTCGCGGTCTGGCCCGTCCCGGTCTGGCTTGTCCGTGACCTTCGGGCCGTTGGAAAGGACGCGCCTCGCCTGATCGTAGAAGCGCGTGCGCTCGGCCAGGTGGTTGGGTTCTCCGCGCTCCGATCCAGTATTGATAATGGCGCAGACTTTCTTGAACTCCCTGCGGTCGGCGTAAGCGTTGAGGTTGTGCCGCTTCCAGAACCATATGGCTGCACGGGCCGCGTAGTCCGGACGTTCTAGCAGGTCAGGCCGCGCCACGAGATCGGCTCCGAGCACCTTCGAGAGGTTGGCGTAGGCGTCACGCCAGGTGTTCATGAGGAATCCCCGGCCATGATAACGCCACTGGTCACCGAGGTATAGTCCGTCGCCTCCCTTGGAACCGTAGCGGAAATACGCCTCGTCACCATACTCTTCCAGGGTGTTCAGACGATCCGTCTCAACCATGACGTTGCCCAAAAAGGCGGACATGCGCAGGGGCGTCGTTATGCCAGCCTTGCGCATCTCGGGGATGAGCACTTCCCGGTACGTCTCGGCCACCGCCGGTTTCAGGTTCGGGTTGCCGGATATCTCGATGAGTCGCCTGGCGGTAAACAGCGGGACTTCCCGTTCCGGGAGATCCGGCTCCGGGAGATCCGGCTCCGGCTGCTCGTCCGGTTGCTCCGGTTTCGGTCGTTGCGACTCGGGTTCTTTCGGTTTCGGACCTTTCTTTCGAGGCTTTTCGTGGTCTTCCCGGGGCTCTTTGCCACCTTCGCCGAACGGGAGCAACCAGTCTTCCGCGAAGACCATGACTTCGTAGTACCCACCCTTGTTCGACTGCTCCAGGGCGATGTCATCGTTGACTCCGGGTCTTCCACCACCTTCATCGTAGCTTTGCAGGACTTTGCCGCCGGGGATCACGATCGCCACGTGCCCCTGGTCGTTGACGTTCCGGTACTTGCGTCCTATGAGTGTCCAGGGCCGCCGTGCCTCTTTGAGGTCGAACGGGCGCTGCTTGCCATGCTTCTCGAAGTAGCCCTGCCGGGGGAAGTCCGGCGGAGCAGCGTTAGTGGACCCGAAGTAGGCGACCACGCCGCCATCGTAGTCCTCGTTGCCAAGCGTCGGGACCGGAAGCCCCACGGCCCTGCGGGCGAGGGTCGCGACCCCGGCGCAGAAGCAGCCTTCGGCTTTGATCTCGGCTGGAGATGGCGGAGGCCCGTTCGTGCCCCAGGCTGGTCCCCGCGCCGGGACGATGCCGCTCCGCCACCAGGTATAGCGGGTCCCGACGACCTTACTCAGGTAGTCCCACGCCTTCTTCTCGTTCTGCTCGAGTTTGGTTACGGTCGGCAAAGCGCCACCTCCTCAGCCTCCCGGTCGGAAGGCAGTCCGGTCACCAGGATCTGGATGCATGACTGCACGGGGCGATGAATTCGCGATGAATCGAGGAAAGAAGATTCGTTATTTCCTGCAAGGCTGCCCCGGGGCAGCCTTCTACTCGCACCCGGCTGAACGAATTTTGTTGCCCGCGCACTCCGAGAACGGTGAGACGTGAGGCGGGCGCCGCCTCTCTCTATTAACGCGAGGTCACACCTGTTTGCGGTACACGCGCTCAATGCCAACCGCGTGCCGTCCCTCCACGTCTATCTCGATGAGGACGGCGTTCAAATCGGCTGGGCCTTTCGCAACGGAGAGGCCCGAGGAGCTCTTTCCCAGGAAGAGATCGAGGAACTGGTCCCCATCGAAGCCTATGACGCCCGCAGGATCTCCGGTCATGCCCACGTCCGTCGCATAGGCTGTGCCGCCTGACAGCACACGAAGGTCGGCGGTCGGGACGTGGGTGTGGGTCCCGACAACGGCCCGCGCTCGCCCCGCCAGGTGGCGCCCCAGCGTCTGCTTCTCGCTCGTGGCCTCGGCGTGGATATCCACCAGCACGAGGTCGGCCTCAGAGGACTCGAGATCCGCGACCGCCCTGTCGGCCGCCGCGAATGGCGAGCGCAACCCTTCATCCAGGAACACTCGCCCCTGAACGTTGACGATCCCGACGCGCGCGCCGTCCGCCTCGAACGTGCCCCAGCCACGCCCCGGCGCGCCTTCCTTCAGGTTGGCCGGACGCACGATGCGCGGCTCCGCTTCGAGGAACGCGCCGTCGTCGGCGTCGAAGGCATGGTTGCCTAAAGTGAGGAAGTCCACCGACTCCAGAAGGTCAGCGCCGCTCCTGGATGTGATGCCGCGCCCGCCCGGCGCCGAGTTCTCGCCGTTGGCTATCACGGCGTCGAGCGCGAGGTCCCGCCTCAGTCCTGGGACGAAATCCCGAACCGCCGCGCACCCGGAATCCCCGACAACGTCGCCTATGAACAGGAGCCTGAACAACGGCTACTCCGCGCTCACGGGAGACGCGCCGGCGCTTCGAGCG
>Ga0136617_10005384_pt1 | contig 11450 bp, 12 predicted proteins | sample AntDrymUQ3222106_2_FD_129672 | JGI IMG/M metagenome (GOLD analysis project Ga0136617, IMG submission 129672) | Polar desert sand microbial communities from Dry Valleys, Antarctica - metaG UQ322 (21.06) | ecosystem: Environmental > Terrestrial > Soil > Desert | place: Antarctica: Dry Valley...
ACGATCCGCCGGCGCTCGGGGGAGGCCAAGGCCGAGGTGCTCGACCTGACCGGCCAGACCGGGGAGCTTTTGACCCGCTCGGTCAAGCAGGCTCGGCGGCTGGCGGCGACGGCCAGGCGCAGGGCGCGCGGGCGCGGCGCCCGGGCGAAGCTGCGCGCGGCGGCCAAGCTCGACGAGCTGGCCGATCGCTGCGAGAAGGTCGCCGAGCAGATCGTCAAGCGTGTCCACGTCGAGAAGATCACCGACCGGCTGATCTCGCTCTCAGATCCCGATGCCCGGCCGATCCGCAAGGGCAAGCTGGGCAAGCCGACGGAGTTCGGTTAGGTCGCGCAGATCGCCGAGGTCACCCCGAACACCAAACGCGGTGCACGTGGCCTGATCCTGCCGGCGGCGTCGCTGCCCGGCAACCCGGGCGAGAACACGCTGCTGCCACAGACCATCAGCGAACTCAAACAGCTCGGGCTCTCGCCGCGCGAGGTCGCGCTGGACGGCGGGTTCACGCTGACCCAGACGACCGACGCACTGGAAGATCTCGCGCCCGAGCGCGTCTTCATCGCTGGGCGCCAGCAGCCCGGCTCCAGACGCACCCAACGGCGCCTGCAGCGCTACCGCACCGGCGCGCCGAAGGACGCATCAGCCACCTCAAACGCGGCTACGGGATGCGCCGCAGCCGGCTCAAGGGCGATGACGGCCAGAAGACCTCGACCCGGATGGGGCATCCTGACCTACAACCTCGACACGCTGGCCATCCGAAGTGCTTGACACACTCCCCGGGGCTCCCGCCAGAGCAACCCAGAAGAACCGCCGACGGCCGCGCCACCAACGCGGCCGTCGCGCCTTCCAGACTCAGCCGTTTATCCGCGGAAAGTAAGCTAAGTCCGCTCCCACGGCGGCGCCCGTCGTCTGAGCGGTGCGACGGCACCGGGCCGCGATGATCCAGAAAGGCGCGCGATGAGCATCGTTCACCAAAATGACGCTTCGGTGCGTGTGAGGGTTGACACGTTGTAGTAGGCGCGCCATACGTCTCGACGTCGATCGGATCCCGCCTGCCCGGACCCGATCCCTCCTCGGGGCCATGATCACGCTCGACATACGCCGCCTCCAATGCATCCACGCCGGTCCTCGAAGGGACGCGATCTACCCGCGGTCCGGCTCACGAACGGGCAGACCCGGGCCGGAAGATCGGGCGACGGCGCTCGACAAGGACCAGTCGAGCCTCACCGCGCTCAACGTGCACGGGCTCGTCGACCTCGACTCGCTCTACACGCTGCTCATGAGCGCTGCCGTCATCGCGATCTTCGTGTTCGGCCTGATGCTCGAGCGCCGACGCGAGTACGTCACCCTGCTTGCCAGGGGATGCGGGCCGGCGAGCTGCGCGGGCTCGTGCTCGGCGAGGCGGCCGCCGTGCCGATCGTCGGCCTCGCCGCCGGGCTGCTCGTCGGCGCCGGCACGGCCGCGCTGCTCGTCCGGGCCCTGCGCCCGATCTTCATCCTGCACCCGAGCCTCACGTTTCCGGCCCGCGAAATCGCCCAGCTGGCCGCGCTCGCGGGCGCCGCCACGCTGGGGTCCGCGCTAGTGGCAACCGCGCTGCTGCGCCACTTGAAGCCGGCCGAGCTGCTGCGGGAGGCCTAGGTCCCCCGGGCCTCGGCGATCATCCGCTCGAGCTCCTGGGCGACCTGGTCCATCTCCTTTCCGCCCGCCATCATGTTCTCGAGCTCGCCCTTGGCGATCTCGTCCTTCGTGAAGGTTCCGAGGCTCGTACCGCGGTTGAGCACCGTGAAGCGGTCGCCAACGGGGTACGCATGGTTGACGTTGTGGGTGATGAAGATCACGCCGAGCTCGCGCTGGCGTGCCTGGATGATGTAGCGCAGCACGCCGGAGGCCTGCTTGACGCCCAGCGCCGACGTCGGCTCGTCGAGGATTAGGACCTTCGCGCCGAAGTGCACCGCGCGGGCGATCGCCAGCGACTGGCGCTCGCCGCCTGAGAGCGTCCCTGCCGGCTGGGAGGTGTCGCGCACGTCGATGCCGATCTCCGCGAGCGCGTCGTGCGTCACCCGGTTGGCCTCGGCGAAGTCGACGCGCTGGAACGGCCCGCGCCACTTGAGCGGCTCGCGGCCGAGGAAGAAGTTGCGCGAGATCGCCATCAGCGGGATCGTGGCCAGATCCTGGAACACCGTGGCGATGCCGGCGTCCAGCGCGTCGCGCGGCGACTGGAAGTGAACCTCCTCGCCGCCCATGCGGAGGGCGCCCTCGTCGGGCTGATGGACACCCGACAGCGTCTTGATCAGCGTCGACTTGCCGGCGCCGTTGTCGCCGAGCAGGCACATGACCTCCCCGGCGTTGACGGACATCGACACGTCGCTGAGCGCGATCACGGTCCCGAAGTACTTTGAGATGCGATCGACTTCGAGCAGCGGCGCGGTCATCAGTGCGACCTCAACGCATAGTTGCGGATCGAGCGGTTGATGAGCACGGCTCCCAGGAGCATCGCGCCGACGAACATCTGGAACCAGTCGGTGTTCACGCCGGTGAAGAAGATCCCCTGGCTGACCATGGACAGGATCAGCGCACCGACGGCGGGGCCGGCCGCCGAGCCGAAGCCGCCGGTCAGCAGCGTGCCCCCGATCACGGCCGCCGTGATCGCGTTGAACTCCTGAAGCTGGCCGCGCAGGACGTCGGCCGAGCCCGTCTCGAGCACGGTGATCGCGGCAACCAGCGCGGCGGCGGCGGCCGTGCAGACGAACAGCGTGATCTTCACCCGCTTGACCGGCACGCCGACGTTGCGCGCCGCCGCCGCGTCGCCGCCGGCGCCGAAGATCCAGTTCCCGAAGCGAGTGGCCATCAGGACCCACATGCCGAGCAAGGTGATGGCCAGTCCCCAGTAGATCGACACGGGCAGGCCGAACAGCTCGCCCGCGAAGATGTCGTGCAGGAACGACCCCTCGATCCCCTCGTTGACGCCCCCGACCTGCGTGCGATCGGTGATCAGACGCGTGAAGCCGATCGTCGCGCCGCGGATTAGGAACATCCCGCCGAGGGTGATGATGAAGGACGGCAGGCCGGTGCGAACCACCAGCCAGCCGTTGAGCGCTCCGATGGCCAGCGCGACCGCGAAGGCCATCAACAGCGCCTGCCACAGCGGGGCGCCGTACTCGGCCACGGGGATCGCGATGACGACGCCCGCCCCGCCGATCATCGATCCGATCGAGAGGTCGAATTCGCCGGCGATCATCAGCAGCCCGACCGGCACGGCCACGATGGCCAGCAGGGCCGTCTGCTCGAGGTAGGCGTTCGCCCCCTCCCGAGTCAAGAAGCCCTTGTCGCCCGCCGTGATGGCGAAGAACACGAACACGCCGATCGCGCCGACGACCGCGCCCACCTCGGGCCGGCTGAGCACCTTGCGGCCCAGTCCGACCTCGCGGACGCGCTCGTCGAGCGGCTTGGTGGCGACGGCCATGGCTATCGCAGGCCCTGCTTGGACAGGTTGATGACCCGCGCGGCGTTGTCCTTGGTCACGAACGCCGGGCCGGTGGCCACGTCGGAGGCCGGCGCAACCCCCACCGCCTTGTTCTGGGCCAGCAGTACGATCGGCAGGTAGCCCTGCAGGTACTGCTGCTGGTCGATGGCGAACAGGATCTTCCCGGCGGCCACGTCCTTGAGGACGTCCGGCGTCAGGTCGAACGTGCCCATCTTGACCGAGTTCGCCTTACCCGAGGCGTCCAGCGCCTTGAGCGTCGGCTCGGCGCCCAGCGGCCCGAGCGCCAGCACGCCCTTGTAGTCGCCCTGGCGCAGCGCGGTCGTGATCTTCTGCTGCGAGCCGGTCGGGTCGGTGCCGTCGACAGCGATCTGCGTGACCTTGCCACCCAGCCCCTTCGCGAAGCCCTCGCAGCGCTGATCGAGGCTGACGACGCCCTGCTGGTGGTTCACGCACAGCGCTCGCTTGATTCCGTGCTTGGCCATCTCGCGGCCGGCGCCCTCACCGGCCCCGAGCTCGGTCTGCCCGACGTAGGCGATCGCCCCGAGCTCATGCGCCTTCTCACCGCCGGAGTTGATGATCACCACCGGGATGCCCTTGTCGACCGCCTTGCGGACCGACGGCCCGAGTGCGTCGACGTCGGGCAGCGACACGACCAGCCCGTCGGGCTTGGAGGCGATCGCCCCGTCGATCAAGCGCCGCTCCTCGACCGGGTCGAACTTCTCCGGCGCGCGGTAGTCGGCGGTCGCGTTCATGTCGCGGGCGGCGGCGTCCACGCCCTTCTTGAGCACCGACCAGAACGGGTCGGACGCCACACCGTGCGTGATGACGGTGATCTTGGCGCCACCGGTCTTGGCGGCGGTCTTGCCGCCGCCGTCGTCCTTCTTGGAGCAGCCCGCGCCGACCATGGCGAGGGACACGGCGATAGCCGCCAGAGCGATCCTGCTAGGCAACATGGTTTCTCCTCCTCTGTTTCCTGCGCATGTGGACTTCTTCAGAGCGCAAGCCCGACACCTGCGGCTGGGGGGAACCGCTCACGACAGCTGGACCTGGACCTTCACGGCGCGGCCGTCGCGCAGCTCGGTCACGGCGCCCGGCAGCTCCGGGAGCGTGATCCGGTGGGTCACGAGCGGCTCGAGCCGCAGCCGTCCCTGCTCGATCAGCCTGATCGCGTCGGGGAAGACGTCCTGGCCGACGAAGGCGCCGAAGAGCTGCAGCTCGTCCCGCGTGATGCGGATCTGCGCGAGGTCCGTGTGTGCTCGCTCGTTCATCCCGAACAGCACGACGCGCCCCGCCTTGCGAACCAGGTCCAGCGCGGTCGCGAGCTGCGAGCCGACCGCGTCGACCACGACGTCGGCGCCCAGCGACTCGCTGAGCGCCTGCACGTGCGACACCGGCTCGTCGTCGGGATGCACGACCTCGTCGGCGCCCATCTCGACGGCCAGGCGCGCGCGGTCCTCCGACGGCTCGATCACGACGACCGTGGCTCCGGCGAGCTTGAACAGCGCCGCGAACATCAGGCCGACGGGTCCGCCTCCGATCACCGCGACGGTCTCGCCGGGCAGCGGCTGGGCGAGCCGCACGCCGCCGACGACCGCCGAGAGCGGCTCCACCAGCGTGGCGATCGGCGTCGGGATGCGGTCGTCGATCGGAAAGCAGCTCGACGCCCGCACGACGACGTGGCGCGCGAGCCCACCATCGATGTAGATGCCGTGCGTGGTCCAGTGCGCGCAGTGGTTGCGCAGGCCACGGCGACACCACGCGCACTGGCCGCACGAGAGATTGGGGGCGACCGCGACGCGGGTGCCCGGCTCGAGGTCGGCGACGTCCTCCCCGACCGCCCGGACCCGACCGATGAACTCGTGGCCGAGGATCGCGCCAACCGTCGCGGGCTGCTGCGGTGGGTCGCTGAGGATGTGCAGGTCCGTGCCGCAGATGCCGCACCCCTCCACGTCCAGGAGGACGTCGGTCGACGACCGCAGCTCCGGCACGGGACGCTCCTCGACCGCCAGCTGCCCGTGCTCCCGGATGACCGCCGCCTCCATGGTCTGAGCGCCGCCGCTCATCGCGCTCTCCCGCTCGCGCGCTCGCGGCCCTCGGGTCGCTCGGCGACACTCACGGCTCTCCCCTCTCGATGCGGCTCGCGCCGGACGGCGAGCCCGGTTCCTCCACGGGCTCCGGTCGAAGCTCGACGCGCCGTCCCTGCTCGCCGGCGGCGAGGATCCCCGCGCACACGGCGGCGGCCCGATAGCCGTCCTCGAAGCTCGCCTGGTCGGGTGAGACCGGCCGCCCGTCCAGCGCCGCTTCGAGGAAGTCGCGCCACTGATGGACGAACGTGTGCTCCCAGCCGAGGATGTGGCCGGGCGCCCACCAGTGCTGCAGGAAGGGATGCTCGGGCTCGGTTACGAGCACGTCGCGAAAGCCGCCGACCCCGTCGCGCTCGTCCTCGCTGAAGAACACGTGCAGCCGGTTGAGGTCCTCCATGTTCCACCACAGCGCCCCGCGCTCGCCATACAGCTCGAGCGCCTGATGTCCCTTGCGTCCGGTCGCGCAGCGCGAGGCCTCCAGCGTCGCCAGGCCGGGGCCGTCGAGCTCGAGGATCGCCGCGTAGGCGTCCTCGACGTCGACCGCGCGACGATCGCCGTTTCCGCCCTCGGCCGAGCGCTCGCCGACGAACCGCGACAGCACCGCGGTGACCGAGCGCGGTTCTCCCGCGAGGTAGCGCAGGAGATCGACGATGTGCGAGTAGTCGCCGACCGCCCCGCTGCCGCTCTCGGCCTTGTCGAAGCGCCAGCTCGCCCCGAGCTCGGGCGACGCCGCCCAGTCCTGCAGGTATGCGGCCCGGAACTGGCGGACGGCTCCGAGCCGTCCCGAGGACACGAGCTCACGGGCCAGCCGGATCGCGGGAACGAAGCGATAGTTGAACCCGCAGGCCGCCGTCGCCGGCGACGAGTCGGCCGCGTCGAGCATCGCTCGCGCCTCCTGGAGGTCACGGCCCAGCGGCTTCTCGCACAGGACGTGGCGGCCACTCCGGAGCGCCTCGATCGAGGGCGCGACGTGCTGGTCGTTGGACGCGAGGTTGGCCACGACGTCGATCTCGGGATCGTCGATCAGCTCAGTCCAGTCGATCGTCCAGCGCTCGAAGCCGAACCGCCGCGCCGCCTGCTCGGCGCGCTCCGGAGACCGCCCGGCAACCGACACGAGCCGAATCCGCTTCGCAACCGGCGCCATCCGCTCGAGCGTGTGCAGCGCGTGCGCGTGTGCCCGGCCCATCCAGCCGTGGCCGATGAAGGCGATGCCGATCGCCTCGCGCGTCATGCCGCCGCCGGCGAGTAGGAGATGGAGCCCTCGCGCTCCTGATGGCGCATCCGAATGGAGCGACCCTCGGCCGCCGACCGGGCACAGGCCTGGGCGAGCAGGAACGCCGCGATCGCGTCCTCGCCGCTGACGGCCACAGGCCCGTCGTCGCGGATGGCTTGGGCGAAGTGCTCCAGCTCGAGCAGGTAGGCCTCGGGATATCGCTCCGTGAAGTCGCGCACCCAGTCCACCGACGCCTGCCCGGGCGTGAGCCACTGCAGCTGCCTGACCCGATGCCCATCGACGCGCACGGTCGCGTTCGCGCCGACCACCTCGGTCGAGCATTCGTAGCCGTAGCCGGCGACCCGGCTGTTGTCGATCACGCCGAGCGCGCCGCCCGCGAAGCGCAGGACGACCAGCGCGTTGTCGAAGTCGCCGATCTCTCCGAAGGCGGGGTCCGAGACCGACGTGCCGACCGCCGACACCTCGTCGATCTCCCCCACCATCCAGCGCGCGGTGTCGAGGTCGTGGATCGTGACGTCGACGAAGAAGCCTCCGGACCCGGCCACGAAGTCCACGCTCGGCGGCCGCATGTCGCGCAAGGAGGTGCGGAACAGGTACACGTCGCCCAGCTCGCCGTCGCGGATCCGTCGCGTCGCTTCCGCCCAGTCGGGATCGAAGCGCCGATGGAACCCGACCTGGAGCTTGACCCCGTGTGCCCGTGCCGACTTGACCGCCCGTTGGCTGGCCGCGAGGTCCAGCGAGATCGGCTTCTCGCTGAACACGTGCTTGCCGGCCGCGGCCGCGGCCTCGATCATGGGAGCGTGCTGGGCGGTCGGGGTCGCCAGCACGACGCCGTCGATGACGGAGTCCGAGAGCAAATCGTCGTAGGACGTCGACCACTCGACGCCCAGGCGCTCCCCGACCGCGCGTGCGACGTCCTCGACCGCGTCCACGACGCGCACCAGCTCCACCGACGGCGCCTTGGCGAGGCTCTCTACGTGGAACTGGCCCATCCGCCCCAAGCCGGCGATCCCCACTCCGACCCGCTTCATCGCCTTCCCCTTGCTCGAACGGGACGCGTCATGGGCGCCGCAGTCGCCGCTGTCACGGCTTAGGAACGTTCCCATGATAGGAACGATCCCACAACTCGAAGATTTTGCCAAACATTTATTCTGTGGGTGATGGCCGACCCCACGCTCAGCGACCTCGCTGCGGAGGCCGGCGTGTCGCGCTCGACCGCCGGACGGGCGATGTCGGGGCACAAGTCCGTGCGCGACGACACCCGGCGACGAGTGCAGGCCGCAGCCCGTCGGATCGGCTACGAGCCCAACCGGATCGCCCGCTCGCTGCGCAGCCGCAACTCGATGTTCGTCGGCATCATCGTCCCCGACATCGCGCACGGCTTCTACGGGCGGACCGTGAAGGCCGCCCAGGACGTGCTCGAGGCGGCCGGCTACCAGATCCTCGTCATGAACACCGACCGCGAGCCGCACCGCGAGCAGGCCGCGCTGAAGACGCTCCTGGCCCATCGGGTGGACGGCATCCTGCTCGCGAGCTCCGGCGGCGTCACGGAGTCGCCGCCGGTCCCGACGGTGTTCTTCGACAACCTCGTCGCCGGCGCCGGCGAAGGCAACGTCGCCCGGGCCAACAAGCAGGGCATGGACATACTGGTCGGCCACCTGGTGGACGCCCACGGCTGCGAGCGCATCGCCTACCTCAGCGGCCCGCCGATCCTGACGTCGGGCATCGAGCGGCTCGACGGCTTCCGCGACGCCATGGGCGCCCGGCGGCTGCCCGTCGTGCCGGAGCACGTCGTGTTCGGCGACGAGGCCTGGTCGCCCGAGAGCGGGACCGTGGCAATGCGCGACCTGTTGGCGCTCCCCGAGCGCCCCGAGGCGGTCATCACCGCAAGCGACACGATCGCGCTGGGCGCGATCCAGGCCGTGCGTGATCGAGGGCTCGCGGTGCCCGACGACATCGCCCTGGTCTCGTTCGACGACCCGTTCTTCGGAGCGTTCATGGAGCCCCAGCTCACCGCTCTGAGGGGAGACGAACGCGCGCTGGGAGAGCACGCCGCGTCGCTCGTGCTGCAGGCGCTGCGGACCGGATCGCGCGAGCGCTCCGTCGAGGTTCGCATCCCGGTCGCGCTGACGGTGCGCCGCTCGTGCGGCTGCGCATCGCCCGGTGCCTCGCACTGACCGTCGCTCGTCGCCCTGGCAGCGATGCCACGCTGACATCGATCCCAAGCATCCGCATCGCTCGACATCGCACCCGGTGAGATCGTGGCGCTCGTAGGCCCGAACGGATCCGGCAAAACGACACTCGCGAAGCTCCTCGCCGGGCTGTATGTCCCGGATCGAGGGCGCGTGATCCTGCACGGGGAGGACACCGCGACCGTAGCGCGGGCGAGGCTCCGCCGCGACGTCGCGGTCGTGTTCCAGGACTTCCTCCGCTACGCGCTCCCGGCCTGGGAGAACATCGCGTTCGGGCGGCACGGTGGCTGGACGACGAGCAGCGCGTCCGCGACGCGGCGGCACGCGCGGGGGCGGACGCCGTCATCGAGTCGCTGCCGCAGGGGTACGCCACCATGCTCGGGCCGTCGTTCCTCGGCGGCGTGGACCTCTCGCTCGGGCAGTGGCAGCGGATCGCTCTCGCACGGGTGTTTTTTCCGCGATGCCTCGTTCGTGATCCTCGACGAGCCGTCGGCATCCCTGGACGCGCGAGCCGAGCACGAGCTGTTCGCCCGCGTGCGGAACTCCTTCGCGGGCCGATCCGTGCTCGTGATCTCGCGTCGATTCTCGACTGTGCGCTTCGCCGACAGATCTTCGTCATGCAGGAAGGCGCCGTGACCGAGCGCGGCGCGCACGCGGAGCTGATGGCGCTTGGCGGCATCTACGCCGAGCTCTTCAGCCTGCAGGCGGCGGCGTATGCAGACGACTCGCTGGAGCCCGTGGATGGCGCGCGTGGAGCGATCGGGGGCGGCGCGCCGTTCTAGGCTGGTCCGGTGCGAGTCCTGGCCCTCGCCGACAAGCGCCCGCCGCTCGACCATGCACTGATGGCCGAGCAGATAGGCGTCGACGCCGTATCTACCTGGGCGACCTCGACCGCGCGTGGATCGAGCCGCTCGCCGGCCTGCGCTGCATCCCGCGGATCGGCGTGCACGGCAACCACGACGTGCCGGGCCCCCTGCAGCTTGGGGTCGACTGCGCGGCTTCCACTAACCAGTCCGCCGATTTCGCCCGGTTAGACAGGCGCCCCACGTTCCAACCTCAGCGGGCAGCAGCCCCCTTGTCCATACCCCGGGGAACTGCCTTTCCCCTGGGTGACCATCGGCGGTCGCGCGAGCCGCAAACCAGCGCCTACCCAGCAGGTGGCCCGCGCCAGCGGGAAACCGAAGAGTCGGTAAACGGGGGCGTGAGCCGCGCGAGTCGGCGCGACCCAGTCAGCGAACTCGAGGAGCTCTTCGGCGTCACCCGCTCGACGGTGTAGGGCGCCGTCCGGCGCGCCCGCACCACTGTCACCGGCCCGGCGAACGCCGTCGCCAGCGCCTGACACGCAGCTCGAGCCAAGCCAGCGCTTCACCGCACCGGCCGGCAGAGGTCGACCCCGTCCGGAGGGCGCGCCGGCGGGTGATCCGCTCCGCGCCGCCCTCCGGGCGGCGCTCCGCTCCTTACCCGCCGCGCTCCTAGCGCAAGCCAATCCGTGCGCGTGCCGGTGTGGGTGCTGGCAGACCCCCACGTTGGCAGACCGGCGAACGGGCCTTCAAGCCCTTCGGGCTCGCTGACGCGCCCTCCCTGACGGTCGGATTCCAGCCCATCGCCGGCCCTCCCTTCGCGGGGCCATGCACAGCCCCCACACCACCTCCAAGACCGCCTATTCCGGCGATCCGAATATCCGCACGTCGCCAGTCAGCGCCCGCTGGGCGCACCACCGCAACGTCGAGACGGACCAATGACCGCCGCCGGCAAGAAGCGCGAGCTCGCCCGCTACCGGCTCGCCAAGGGCTCACGCGCCGTCGTGGCGCAGCGCATCGACGGACGCGTCGCGATCAGCGACGTCCCCGCCGACCACGCCGACCGGGTCTACCTGATCGAGCGCCACGTCCACAGCCAGGCCGAGCTCGCCGAGCTCGCCGGGCTCGTCCAGGCCTACGTCGAGCACTCCCAGCAAGCCGGTTGCCCGGCCGTCGTCGCCCAGCGCCGCCAGCTCGACGAACTCGTCGACGCCTTCGCCTGACCACCACAGCTGCCCGGGGCCGCACCTCGCGCGCTGGGCTCGCACCCCACCTACCGAGAGGAGCACCCGCGATGCCCAAGCGCACCCCGCTCACCGACGCCGAGCGCCAACAGCGCCGCGTCGCCGACCGCGCGTTCGTCCAGCAAGCGGTCGAGCAACTGCGGAGCTCCGAGGGCTGGCAGCGCTGGCTGACCACGCGCCGACACTTCCACACCTACTGCCTCCTTATCTCGATGACCGGCGTCATCGACCCTGTGTGATGGGGGTGCCGCCGTCGACGACATGTCGCTGCTGCCGGTCGGGTCCCGGTGTCGCGACGCGTCCGGTTCTGACTACGAGCGACCCGGCTCTCGCCCATGGCCCACATACGTACTCTCGGCGCGCCGGCCTGCGAACCACCTGATACCCGCGCAACTCGGGGCGTCCAGAGCTTAGGCGG
>Ga0136617_10005385_pt1 | contig 11450 bp, 13 predicted proteins | sample AntDrymUQ3222106_2_FD_129672 | JGI IMG/M metagenome (GOLD analysis project Ga0136617, IMG submission 129672) | Polar desert sand microbial communities from Dry Valleys, Antarctica - metaG UQ322 (21.06) | ecosystem: Environmental > Terrestrial > Soil > Desert | place: Antarctica: Dry Valley...
GCAAACCAGGCCGAGATCGCGCGACGAGGCATGCATCGCGGCGAGCAATACGCCAGGCGACGGTGTCAGTCGCCCGTCGAGCCCCAATTCGCCGACCGCGAGATAGCCCGCCAGCGTCTCGGCATCGACCGCGCCCATCGCCGCGAGCAGACCGAGCGCGATCGGCAAATCGTAATGCGAGCCTTCCTTGGGCAGATCCGCGGGCGACAAATTGACCGTGATCCGCTTGGGCGGCAGCGACAGCCCGATCGCGGCGAGCGCCGCGTGGACCCGCTCGCGGCTTTCGCCGACCGCTTTGTCGGGCAGCCCGACGATCAGGAATTTGGGCAGCCCGCTGGCGATCTGGACCTGGACCTCGACCGCGCGCGCCTCGAGCCCCAGAAACGCGACCGTGGCGACATGCGCGACCATCTGGAGCTCCCCGCCGAAACGGACTCCATAGTGGACAGAGCCGCCCGATAAGTCGAGAGCCGGAGCCGCCTGTCTTGCACATGCAACACAGCTTTCCCAGATGAGGGCCATGAACCTGCGCGACAAATGGCTGGCGCTGGGCCGGGTGCAAGCGGTGCGGACCGCTTTGTTCGTGCTCGGCCTGCTGCTCATGCTGGCCTCGCCCGCCGTGGGAATCCTTCCCGGTCCGGGCGGCGTCTTCGTGTTCGCCGCCGGGCTGGCGCTGACGCTCAAATATAGCGAATGGGCCAAGCGCCATTATGTCCGGTTCAAGCGCGCGCATCCCAACAAGGGCGTTTGGGCCGACTGGGGCCTGCGCCGTCAAAGCGCGAAGCGGCGCGAGGCGCTGCGCAAGGAACAGCAAGCGTCCACGCCGTCGCTTGATGATTGACTTCGCGCGCCCCCTTGCCTATCCGCGCCCCCAACGTGGCTGCCTGTCGAACGGCGGCCCTTTTAATTTTCAGTATCGAGGTACGAGCGATGAAACGCACCTTCCAGCCGAGCAATCTCGTGCGCAAGCGGCGGCACGGTTTCCGGGCCCGCAAGGCGACCCCCGGCGGCCGCAAGATCCTGGCGGCGCGGCGCGCCCGCGGCCGGATCAAGCTGTCGGCCTAATCACGATCACCCGCCGCGCGGATTTCCTCGCGGCGAACAGGGCGCCACGTGCCCCGATGCCGGGGTTCGTCCTGCTCGTTCGCGACCGCGAGGATGGCGACCCGACGATGCGGCTCGGCATCACAGTCACCAAGAAGATCGGCAATGCCGTCGTCCGCAACCGGATGAAGCGGCGCTTCAGGGCATTGGCCCGCGACATCCTTCCCAATTCCGGTATTGCCGGGTCCGACCATATCCTGATCGGACGCGCGGGCGGTATCGAGCGCGACTTTTCTTCCCTGGCGACCGAGCTGTCGAAAGCGCTGGCGAAGCTCAAGCGATGATCGGCAAGATGCTCATCCTCGCCGCGAGGGGCTGGCAATTGGGGCCTTCCTTGATCCTGCCGCCGAGCTGCCGCTACAGCCCGACCTGCTCGGCCTATGCAATTGCCGCCATCCAACGCTATGGAGCGCTGCGCGGCGGCTGGCTGACCGTTCGCCGCATAACAAGATGCCACCCCTGGGGGGGCCATGGCCATGATCCGGTACCGTGAGGGGAATTAAGTGAGCGACAACCGCAACATGGTGCTGGCGATAATCCTGTCGGCGCTCGTCCTGCTGGGCTGGACGTTTGTGTCCAACGCCTATTTCCCGACCGCCAGCGAGCCAACCACCAAGATCGTCGACGGCAAGAGCGTGCCGCTGCCGCAGCCCAAGGCCGATCCCGCCGCCGATACAAGGGGCGCGGTGCGCAACCGCGCGATCGTGCTGCGCGAGACCCCGCGCGTGAGGATCGACACGCCGAGCCTGCACGGCTCGATCAACCTCAAGGGCGCGAGCATCGACGATCTGGTGCTCAAGCGCCACCGCGAGGGGCTCGCCGCCAACTCGCCGGCGATCCGATTGCTATCGCCGGCCGGCACCCGGGACGCTTTTTTCGCGAGTTTCGGCTGGACCGGCGACGGCGTCGTGACGCCCGACCACAATAGCCTCTGGAGCGCGCGCGGCGAGCGCCTGACCCCGCAAAGCCCGGTAATTCTGAGCTGGGCGAACGGGCGCGGCCAGCGCTTCGACATCAAGCTGTCGATCGACGACGGCTATATGGTGACCGCCGAGCAGACGGTGTCGAACACCGGCGCGGGCGCGATCGCGATCCGCCCGTATTCGCTGATCAGCCGCGCCCGCGCCTCGGTCGACCCCGACAGCTGGACCAGCCATGTCGGGCCGGTCGGCGTGTTCAACGGCGCCGCCAATTACGAATGGGGCTATGACGCGCTCGCCGAGCAAGGCGACCAGAGCTTCACGTCGCGCGGCGGCTGGCTCGGCTTCACCGACAAATATTGGCTGACCGCGATCATCCCGCACCAGGGCGCGAGCGTCGACGCCGCTTTCCGCCGCGGCCCGGCCGGAAGCTTCCAGACCGACTTCACCGCAGCTCCGGCGATCGTTCAGCCCGGCAAGGCGATCCGCCACGAATCGCGATTGTTCGCGGGCGCCAAGGAAGTCCAGCTGCTCGACCGCTACCAAAACCGGCTCGGCATCGCGAAGTTCGACAAGGCGATCGACTGGGGCTGGTTCGAATGGTTCATGAAGCCGATCTTCAAACTGCTCAACTGGCTGTTCGCGACGATCGGTAATTTCGGGATCGCGATCATCGTGCTCACCCTGATCGTGCGCACCTTGATGTTCCCGATCGCGCAAAAGCAGTTCAAGTCGATGGCGGGGATGCGGGTCGTCCAGCCCAAGATGAAGGCGCTCCAGGAACGCTACAAGGACGATAAGCCGCGCCTCCAGCAGGAGATGCTCAAGCTCTATCAGGAGGAGAAGGTCAACCCGATGGCGGGCTGCCTGCCGATCCTGCTCCAGATCCCGATCTTCTACGCGCTCTACAAGGTGCTGATGCTGGCGGTCGAAATGCGCCACCAGCCGTTCGTCGGCTGGATCAAGGACCTTTCGGCGCCCGACCCCCTGAGCCCGGTCAACCTGTTCGGCTACCTCCCCTTCACCCCGCCCAGCTTCCTGGCGATCGGCATCCTGCCGATCCTGGTCGGCATTACGATGTATCTGCAGTTCAAGCTCAATCCCGCCCCGACCGATCCGGTCCAGGCGCAGGTGTTCAGCATCATGCCGTGGGTGCTGATGGTGGTGATGGCGCCGTTCGCCGCCGGGCTGCAATTATACTGGGCGACGACCAACATCCTGACCATCGCCCAGCAGAAATGGCTCTACAGCCGGCACCCGGGGCTCAAGGATGCACCGGTCGAGGCCAAGTGAGCGAGACGCCGGACATCGACGAATTCGCCCGCAAGCTCTTTTCGGGGCCGATCACGTTCCTCAAATCGGCGCCCGGACTCGAATTCCTTCCCGAGCCGGATGTCGAGGAGATCGCCTTCGCCGGCCGGTCCAACGTCGGCAAATCGTCGCTGCTCAACAAGCTCACCAACCGCCGCGACCTCGCCCGCACGTCGAACACGCCGGGCCGTACGCAGGAGCTCAATTTCTTCGACGTCGGCGATCCGCTGCGCTTGCGATTGGTCGACATGCCCGGTTACGGCTTCGCCAAGGCGCCCAAGGATATCGCGCGCAAATGGCGTTACCTGGTCAACGATTTCCTGCGCGGGCGGCAGGTGCTCAAGCGCGCGCTGGTGCTGGTCGACAGCCGCCATGGGCTGAAAGACATCGACCGCGAAGTGATGAAGATGCTCGACGACGCCGCGGTCAGCTACCATGTCGTCCTCACCAAGGCCGACAAGATCAAGGCGAGCGACCTGGCCGAAGTCCGGCAGCGAACCATTGATCAATCGCGCACCCATCCGGCCGCGCATCCCGACATCATCACCACCTCGGCCGAGACCGGCCTCGGCATCGACGAGCTGCGCAAGGCGGTGATCGAGTCGATCGGCTGACGCGTCAGGTTTCGCTGTAAGGCGTGCCGTCATTATGGGTGTAGCGGCCGAGCTCGCCATTCCATTCGAGATCGACGTCGGGATAGTGGCAGTCGCCCTTGGCGAGGCTTCCGACCGCGACGAACACGCAGTCGGCGTCGCTGCGGTTGAGCAGATGGTGGCCGTTGGCGATGCCCTTGGGGAAGGCCGCGCAATCGCCGGCGCGCAGGATCGTCTCGCCCTGGTCCTCGATCAGCACGGCTTCGCCCGCGATCATGACCAGCAATTCGTCCTCGTCGCCGTGCCAGTGGCGCTGGCTCGACACCCCGCCGGGCTTGATCACGACATGGCTGGCGGTGAAGTCGGCGAGCCCGGCGACCTGGGTGAGCCGCCGGAAATAGCGGCCGGCCATCTCGGCGGCATAGGGCATCGGATAGGAGGTGCGGTTGGTCGCTTCGATCGCGTCGAGGTCGAGCTTCGGCATCGGGGTCTCCGCTGGGCAAGCTGGTCGCGCATTGCTAGGCAAAGCCGATGACGACCGCAATCGATCCCGTCGATCTCGCCGCCTGCCTGATCGCCTGCCCGAGCGTGACCCCGCACGAAGCGGGCGCGATGACGATCCTCGCGGAGGTCTTGCGCGAACAGGGTTTCGCGGTCGACCGCTTCAGCGCGGGCGAGCCTCCCGACGGGCCGGTCGAGAATATGTTCGCGACCCGAGGCGGCGGCGCCCCGCATTTCGCTTTCGCGGGGCATGTCGACGTCGTCCCCGGCGGCGAGGGCTGGACCAGCGATCCGTTCGCGCCGGAGGTTAGCGGCGGATTGCTCTACGGTCGCGGCGCGGTCGACATGAAGGGCGCGATCGCCGCCTTCGTCGCCGCCGCCGCCGACACGCGCGGCCATCAGGGCACGCTCAGCCTGCTGATCACCGGCGATGAGGAAGGCCCAGCCGTGTTCGGCACCCGCGCGATCATGGACTGGATGGCCGAGCGCGCGTTCCGGCCCGACATGATCCTTATCGGCGAACCGACCTCCGAGGCGCGGCTTGGCGACACGGTCAAGATCGGGCGGCGCGGCTCGGTCAATATCTGGATCGAGCTGCCCGGCGTTCAGGGGCATGTCGCCTACCCCCAGCTCGCCGACAATCCGATCGGCAGGCTCGGCCGGCTGATCGCCGCGCTCGAAGCGATGGAGCTCGACGCGGGCAATGCGTGGTTCCAGGCCTCCAACCTCGAAGTGACCGAGGTCGCCGGCGGCAGCAGCGCGTGCAACGTCATCCCGGGCAGCGTCCGCGCCCGGCTCAACATCCGCTTCAGCGACGAGCAGACCGGCGATGCGCTGATCGACCGGGTGCGGGAAATCGCGGAAGGTATCTCGCCGGGCGCGATGGTCGAGGCCAGGATTTCGGGCGAGGCGTTCCTCACCCCGCCGGGCCGGCTGTCCGATATCGTCGCCGAGGCGATCGTTGCGGAAACCGGCCTGTCCCCCGCGCTATCGACCGGCGGCGGGACCTCGGACGCGCGGTTCCTGTCGAAGCTTTGCCCGGTGGTCGAGTTCGGGCTGGTCAACGCGACCATGCACAAGGTCGACGAAGCCGTCGCGATCAACGATCTGCGGAGCTTGCAGGCGATCTACGCGCGGATCATCCGCGCCGCTCTGGCTTAGCCGGCCAGCGCGACGCCTTCACCGGCGGTGTTCGCGCGCACCCAGGCCATGAACGGCTCCTCGGCCATCGGCGCGGCGAACGCGAAGCCCTGCACCGTGTCGCAGCCGATCGCGCGCAGCACGTCGAGCTGCGCGGGGCGCTCGACGCCTTCGCCGACAACCTTGCAGCCCAATCCGTGGATCAAATGGATCACCGCCGAGACGATCGTGCGCGCGCTTTCCGAGGTGTCGACGTCGGCGATCAGGCTGCGGTCGAGCTTGACCCGGTCGAGCGGCATGTCCTTGATCCGCACGAAGTTCGAATAGCCGCGCCCGAAATCGTCGATCGCGATCGACGCGCCCGACTGGCGCAACGCGGCGAGCTCGGCGATCACCGAATCGCTGCAGTTCATCGCCACGGTCTCGGTGAATTCGAGCTCGAGCAACGACAGCGGCGCATCCGCGGCGCGCATCGCGGCGCGCAGCCGCTCGAAGAAGTCGACCCGCTCGACCTGGCGCGGGCTGACGTTGAAGCACAAACGGTGCGTCAGGCCGGCTCGGTGCCAGCGCGCCGCGGTCGCGGCCACCGACCCGATTACCCAGTCGCCGATATCGACGATCAGGCTGCTTTCCTCGGCGACGGAGATGAAGCTGTCGGGCATGCGGACGCCATCGATCGGGTGGTTCCAGCGGATCAACGCCTCGCCGGCGACGACCTCGCCGGTGCGCGCCGAGACCTGCGGCTGGAAATCGAGCGCGAACTCGCCGCGCGCGAGGCCTTCGCGCAATGCCTGCTCGGTCCGGCTCTTATGCTCGAACGCGGCCGCCATGCTCGGCTCGAACAGGCAGACCTGCGAGCGCCCGCTCGCCTTGGCGTGGTACATGGCGATGTCGGCCGCTTTCATCAGCGACGGCAGGTCGCTGCCATGGTCGGGGCCGATCGCGACGCCGATCGACGCACCCATATAGATGGTCTGGCCGGCCGCCTCGACCGGCTCGCCGAGCGCCATCAGCGCGCGGCCCGCGATCCGCAGCGCGTCGTCGGCGCCGGTGATCAGCGGGAACAGCAAGGTGAACTCGTCGCCCGCCAGCCGCGCGATCAAAGGCTGGGCGAGATTGCCCAAGGCGGCTTCGTCGCGCACTACCTCGCGCAGGCGGTTCGCAACTATGGTCAACACCTGGTCTCCTTGGGCGTGGCCGAGGCTGTCATTGACTTCCTTGAAGCCGTCGAGGTCGATGAAGAGCAAGCCCATCATCTCGTCGCTCGGGCGCGCCTTGAGGACGCGGTCGGCCTCGCGCTTGAAATGGACGCGGTTGGGGAGCGAGGTGACCGGGTCGTAGAGCGCCATCGCATGGACGTTGTCGAGGTTCGAGCGAACCTGCTCGAACAGATTGTCGACCGCCGAGGCGAGCGCGGGCATGGCGTCGCGGACCGCGCGCGGCGCGGGCGAGCTGAGATCGCCGGTGCCGACCGCGAGCAGGCGGTCGATCAAAGCCGTCACCGCCTGGGCGTGCGCGCTGTTGGGCTTTTCCGACGCGACCCAGACGACCAGCAACGCGAACAGCCCCATCGTCAGCGAAGCCACGATCTGCTCGTTGACCGTCTGCAGCATTAACAAAGCGTAGAGCGTGAACAGGAACGAGGCGATGCCGGCGGCGACCGACAGCATCGTGCCGCTGGTCCGCGCCAGCCTCCCCCTCAATGCCTCATATCCCGCCATGTCATGCCCATCGCTCTTTGGGGACGGCAATAGCGGATGGGGTCTTAAATTTCCGTCTATCGGCCGCGTGCTTTACGAAGAATTATGTAGAGTGCGCCCGAGCCGCCGTGGCGGGGGTGGGCGCCGCGCACCGCGGCGATGCTCGCGGCATGGCGCGAGGCCGCCAGCCAATCGCCGACCGCGGCCCGGATCCGCCCGCGCGCGACCAGCGGCGCGCCCTGCGGCGGCTTGCCGGTGACGAGCAGCATGACCCGCGCGCCGGACGCGATCGCGCCTTCCAGCCGGCGGTCGAGCAGATCGTAGGCGGTGGCGAGATTATGCCCGTGCAGATCGACGCTGAGATCGGGCTGGACCAATCCGCGGCTCAGCTTTCGGTCCCAGCTCCCGTCGAGGGTGACGCCCGGGGTGGCGGCCGGCCTGGGCTGGGGCCGCGGCAAGGGCGCGGCGCGCGCGACGGGTTTGGGCGCCGCGGCACCCTGCGCGGGCTCGATCGCTTCCGCTGTCGCCTTCGCCTGCGGCCGGATCGGGCGGACGCTTTCGATCACTTTCTCCCAGAGCGCGCGCTCTTCAGGGGCGAGCGGGCGCAAGGCTCGCCTTGAGCCGGGCCGCGGCGCTGTTGGGGAGCAGGATGTGGATCGCGCCCCGGGTCTGCATCCCGCCGGCGATCCTTTTGGCGTCCTCGCCCGCACCCCAGAAGGTATCGACCCGATTGGCGCCCTTGATCGCGCCGCCGGTGTCCTGCGCGATCCACAGCCCGCTCGCTTCGACATGGTCGGCGGCGAGCAGCACCGGCGCGCCGAGCGGGACGAATTTGGGATCGGCGGCGACGCTGGCGCGGGGCGTGACCGGCAGCCCGAGCGCGCCCAGCGGTCCCGGCCCGGTCAGCTCGTTGAAGAAGATGTAGCTTTTGTTTTCGCGCATGATCGCCCGGCCTTCCTCGGGGTGCGCGCGCAGCCAGGCGATGATGCCCTGCATGCTGGTCTGGCCGGGGCCGAGCAGCCCGCGCTCCTTCATCAGCTTGCCGATGCCGACATAGTCGCGGCCGTTCTGGCTGGCATAGCCGATCCGCATCACTCCGCCATCGGGCAGCCGCAGCCGCCCCGAGCCCTGGATCTGGAGGAAGAACAAGTCGACCGCGTCGGCCGCCCAGGCGATTTCGAGGCCCCTCCCCGCCAGCGCCCCGTCCTCGATCTCGGCGCGGTCGTGATACAATATGAGCGCGCCGTCGACGAGCCGGCCGCGCGATGTGCCGCCTTCGGGGCGGGGCGTTTCCACAAGGTCGGGCGGTTTGGCGTAGACCGGGACCGGATAGCCCGGCCCGGCGGTGCGCGAGCCGAGGATTTCGGGTTCGTAATAGCCGGTCGCGAACAGCCTGCCGTCGCCGATCCGGGCCGGAGTGAAGGTGCGCGCGAACCATGCGGCGCGGTCTTGCGCCGAAAGCGGGAGCGCGCGTTCGTCGCACGCGGCCCGCCAGTCCTCATTCTCGGTCAATCCGCTCGCATCCTTGCGCCGAAGCAAAGCGGGGCAAGAGATGCGGAAGGCAACATAAGCGCGCTCAGCCTGCGCCGGGGAGAGGCCGGAGAGCTGCGACCCGAACGAAACCCCGGCTTCGATTGCATTGGCCGGTCCCGGCGGTTGGGCCGGCAGAGGCGGGATCGGAGGCGCCGGCGAGGGCGGTATCAGCCGCGGGCTGCAGCTCCCCAGCGCGATCAGCGCAGCGAAGAGCGCCGGAAAGCGAAAATAACGGGAAGCGGGCGAATCCGGCATCCGGCGACTATAAGCAGCCCGAAAGGCGGCGGGAACGCTTTAGTGAATCAGGCCGCGTCGGTATCGATCAGGCGCCAATTGGGATCGTCGCTCGCGAGATCGCGCTGGAAGGTCCAGATGTCGTGCGTCTCGACCGCGTCCGTGACCGAGCCCGCGACGACCGCCTCGGCCTCGTCGCGCGTGACCGCGGCGATGTCGGCGTCGAAGCGGACGGTGATGTTGGCCATCCGGCCGTCGAGCTCGGCTTCCTCGATCTGGGCGCGCTCGATCCTGACCAGCCGGTTGTCGAGCCGGTGGCCCGCCGTCTGGCGATCGTCGATCGCTTGCGTGAAGGAGGTGAGAACCTCGCCGCCGGTAAGCCGGCCGAGCTCCTCCTTGTCGCCCTTCCAATAGCTTTCGAGGATCATGCGGTAAGCCGACTGCGCGCCTTCGAGGAAGCGGGCGACGTCGAAGCCCGGATCGGCGGCGACGATCGCGCGGATGCCGGTCGCGGCGCCTTCCTCATAGACCAGCCCGCTCGGCTCGCTGCGCTCGGGGATGGCGTCGGCGACGGGCGCGGGGCGCTCGGCGCCGGCAACAACCTCGGGGCGCATGACCGGCTGCTGCTCGTGACCGGTCCGCTTGCCGAGCACGGAGAACAGCCGCAGCCCGACGAACAGGGCCACCAAAGCCAGCAGGACAATTTCGGGCGTCACGCACTTATCTCCGATACATTGAGTCACGCTACATAGGCGCGTGCAAACAATGTTTCAAATGGGCCTACGGGTCCATCGGCGCGCGGTTGCGCGGCTCCGCCGCCCCTGCTACCCGGCCGCAGGACCGATTGGCGCCGCCAGCGGGCGCATTTTTCACTCTCACGGGATCATCGAAATGGCCGAAGACGAAGGCGTACAGGACGCCGCCGAGCCGCAGGGCAATGACGAGCATCAGGGCAACGGCGCCGACACCGCGCCGCAGGTCGGCGTGATCTCGCAATATGTGAAGGATCTCTCGTTCGAGAATCCGAACGCGCCCGCCGTCTACCAATGGCAGGGCCAGCCGCAGATCGACGTCGGCTTCAACATCGGCGCGTTCAAGCTGGGCGACGACATCCACGAAGTGACGCTCAAGGTCGACGTCACCGCGCGCAGCGAGGACCGCACCGCCTTCCAGGTCGAGCTCGTCTATGCCGGGCTGTTCGCGCTCCGCAACATTCCGGAGGAGCAGCTTCAGCCGTTCCTGCTCGCCGAGGCGCCGCGCATCCTGTTCCCGTTCGCGCGCCGGATCGTCGCCGACGCCGTCCAGGACGGCGGCTTCCCGCCCTTGATGCTCGAGCCGATCGATTTCGGCGCGCTCTATATGCAGCGCGTCAACCAGGCCGAGACCGATGGCGGCGGCGAATTGCCCGCGCCCGAAGCGGCCGGGCAGGCCTGACCGGGCTGCCCGACAGCCGATGAACCTCTGGAAGACGACGGGCACGATCGGCGGGCTGACGATGGTCAGCCGCGTGCTCGGCTTCGCGCGCGAGATGATCTTCGCGCGGATCCTCGGCGCGGGCATGGCCGCCGACGCGTTCGCGCTCGCCTTCCTGATCCCCAATCTGTTCCGCCGGCTGTTCGGCGAAGGCGCCTTCTCGTCGGGCTTCGTGCCGCTGTTCAGCCAGCGCCTCAACGGCGAGGGCGGGCTCGAGGAAGCGCGCCGCTTCGCCGAGGAAGTGCTGGCGGTCTTCCTGCCGATCCTGATCGCCATCACATTGCTGTTCATGATCTTCATGCCGGGGTTCGTCTGGCTGCTCGCCTCGGGCTGGCGCGACGACCCCGAGAAATTCGCGCTCGCGATCACGCTGACCCGGATCACCTTCCCCTATCTGATATTCATCAGCCTGGTGTCGCTCTTCTCGGGCGTGCTCAACTCGCTGACCCGCTTCACCGCCGCCGCTTTCGCGCCGGCCCTGCTCAACATCGCGCTGATCGGCGCGCTGCTGCTCGTGCCGACCGGCGGCCCGGCGACCGCGCAGGCGATGGCGTACGGGGTGATCGTCGGCGGCGTGCTCCAGCTCGCTCTGTGCTGGGGCAGCGTCCACCGCGCGGGCCTCAAGATGCGGCTGACGATGCCGAGGATGACGCCGCGGGTGAAGGAGCTGCTCGTTTTGATCCTGCCCGCGACCCTGGGCGGCGGCATTTATTATATCAGCCAGCTTTTCTACGCCTATTTCGCGACCAGCCTGGAGGAAGGCTCGCTGGTCTATCTCGGCTTTGCCGACCGCCTGAACCAGCTGCCGCTGGCGATTATCGGCTCCGCGCTCGGCACCGCGATCCTGCCGACGATCAGCCGCGCGGTCGATCGCGGCGAGACCGAAGGCGCCGCCCGCATCCAGGGCCAGGCGACCGAGCTCGCCATGCTGCTGACCCTCC
>Ga0136617_10005386_pt1 | contig 11448 bp, 11 predicted proteins | sample AntDrymUQ3222106_2_FD_129672 | JGI IMG/M metagenome (GOLD analysis project Ga0136617, IMG submission 129672) | Polar desert sand microbial communities from Dry Valleys, Antarctica - metaG UQ322 (21.06) | ecosystem: Environmental > Terrestrial > Soil > Desert | place: Antarctica: Dry Valley...
GACCCGCTTCCTGTACTACCTGCTCTGGCAGCTGACCCGCTGCCGCAGCGAGGCCCGCAGGTTGCACGAGGTCGTCGGCTTCGACGTCTGCCATCACGTCACGTACGCCTCCGACTGGATGCCCGCCGGGGTCAGCGCGATCCGCGGCGTGCCCTTCGTCTGGGGCCCGGTCGGTGGCTCGGCCACGACGGGGGGAGCCCGGCTGTGGGCGAAGCTGGGTGGTCGCGCTCTCGTGGTCGAGGCACTGCGCGCGATCGTTCTCGGTGCTGCTCGGCAGATGATCGGCCGCCGGCTGGCTCGCCGGGCGGCGACTGTGCTCGGACAGAACGCCGACGTCGTCGCGGCGTTCGCGCCGGTACCCGTCATCGTCCAGCCGAATGTGGCGCTCGATATCGCCATCGACGTCAACAGAGAAAGAGCGGAACGAGACTCCTCGCAGACGGCCGTGTACGCCGGGCGGCTGCTGGCCTGGAAGGGACTGCGTCTCGCCCTGGCGGCGCTTCGCCGTCCGGAGGCCTCCACATGGCGACTGGAGGTGTACGGGGAGGGTCCGGAACGTCGGCGCCTCGAACAGCTGGCCGGCCGCTGGAAGCTGTCCGACCGGGTCCGATTCCACGGCTCACGACCGCGGGAGGATGTGCTCGACGCGCTGAGGAGAGCAGACGTCTTCGTGTTCCCGAGCCTGCACGACTCCGCCGGTTGGTCGGTGGCCGAGGCGATGGCGGTCGGCTGCCCGGTCCTCTGCCTCGGCACAGGCGGGCCGCCGACGCTGGTCGGTGTCGAGGACGGCGTCGTGGTCCCGCTGAGCGGTGACATCGTGGGCGGGCTCGCGTCCGGCCTGGACCAGGCCCGGGAGCTGCGCCCACGGCGGGAGCAGTGGTCGGCCCGCCGGATACCGGACCTGCTCGACACGCTGTACTCGGGATTGGTCCCTGGCCACCACCGGGTGACCTCATGATCCTCACGGTAAGATCACCACGGGCACGTCGGGCGCTGGGCTCGATGAGCTGGACGACGACGGATCAGGTCCTCTCCGCGTCGTCCAACTTCCTGATCACTATCGCTGTAGCCCGCGGCATGGGGATCGAGGGCCTTGGACGCTTCAGCATCGCGTTCGCGGCATATCTGACGGTGCTGGGCTTCTCGCGCTCCCTCATCTCCGAGCCGCTACTGGCCCAGCCGCGGCGCGAGCGGGACCGAGACGTCGAAGCAGCGTCGGTCACGCTCACCCTGTTGTGTGCCGCATCTGGTGCGCTCGTCGTCGGCGGTGCCGGGCTGCTGCTCGGCCGCGTCGAGCTGCTCGTGGTGGCCGGTGCCCTACCGGTGGCACTGCTCCAGGACATCCTCCGTTATCACGCGTTCCGGAGGAAGAAGGCTCAGCTCGCGGCTCTGCTGGACGGCGGCTGGCTTGTCGGTTCGATGATCGCGTGGCCGATCGTCACCAACTCGTCATCGCCGAGCATCGCCCTGGTCTGCTGGGCGGGAGCCGCCCTTCTCGGCATCGCGCTCGCGTGGCGTTCGCTTGTTCCCGGAATGGTCTGGCCGACCGCTGCACTGATGTGGTGGAGACGTGATGCCCGTGGGCTCGCGAGGCCCCTGCTGCTGGACTCCATCCTCGTCACAATCTCCTTGCAAGCCATGGTTTTCATGGTTGCGTTGATCGCGGGCGATAGCGCACTTGGCCTGCTGCGCGCCGGGCAGGTTTACTTCGCCCCATTGGGCATGGTGCTCACCGCGCTCGGGGTTCTCGCGGTACCCCATCTCGCGCAGCGCCCTTCGGCGACGACGTCGGGTCTCGCCGTTCGGCTTTCGGTGGCGACAGCGACTCTGGCTGCGGTTCTGTGCGCAGTTATCATCGTCGCCGAGCCCGTCCTGCATGCCGTGCTTTACGCCGACTCGATTAACGTTCCCGGCCTGCTGTTGCTCCCGCTCGCAGCTCAAGTCGTCGTGTCCGCCGCTGCAGCGGGGCTCGTGGTCGTGAGCAAGGTCCGCGGTCGGGGGGGGGACATTGCGCGCAGCAGGCTGTCTTCGACAGCGGTTGGGCTATTGCTGCTGGTCGTCGCGACGGTGACCTATGGCGTGGAAGGGGCTGCCTGGGCAATGGCCGTGCAGGCCTTTCTGTACGTCGTCGAACTAGGGGTGCGGGTCATCAAATTCAGGGTGCCGGAACGTAGTGGGTCTGCCGTAAGCGAGGTAATGGGTCATGATTGATTGCGAACGACTGCACGTCGTGTTCCTCAGTGGAGGAATTCCCGCTGACGCCCGCCATCTCGAGACGGCGGGCCGCAGCGTCGACCTCACGATTTACAGGAGCACATGGCTTCCTCGGGGCGCGAGCAGCTTGAGCGCGCGTGTGCCCGAAGGTGTCTCCGTACGGGAGTTCCTGCCGGTGATCCGATCAAATCGAGGGCAGCTGGCGTTCGTGTATCGCGGCCTCCGGCGCGCATTGGACGCCGACCGTCCAGATGTCGTGCATGTCTTGTCCGAGCCGTGGGGGCTGCTGTCCGTGCAGGCGGCGGCATGGATCCGGGCGAACCCCGCTGCACGCCTGGTCCTTCACGGATGCGACACAAAGTGGCACCATGGTAGCTTCGCGGAGCAGTGGGTCCGTCGGTGGCTCTTGCGGCGCACGCTACCCAGCACTCACGCTTGGGTCGCAGAGAGCGGAAAGGCAGTTGCCCTTGCGGCCCGAAACGGTCTGCCCGAGGACAGCATGCGCGCCCGGATTCACACGAATCCACGTGACGGTGAGCTGTTCCGTCCAGCGACATCGGCGGAGCGGGCGCGGGCGCGGGCCGCTCTCGTAGTTGACTCTGACTCGGTGGCTGTTGGGCTGCTCGGGCGCCTGGTGCCGGAGAAGGGCGTCCGGCTGTTCCTCGACGCTGCCGAGTCGTTGCTCCGTGACGGCTTCCCCGGCCAGTTCTTCGTCGCCGGCGACGGCCCCCTGCGCAACGAGGTGCGTCGCCGCGCGTCGTCGCGGCTAGTGCTGCTCGGCACGCTCCCGCATCCGGGAGGTGTCCTACAGTTATTCCAGGCCCTGGACGTGCTCGTCTGCCCCTCGTTGACCACGCCCTCCTGGGAGGATCAGGGCCCCCGGTCGCTACTTGAAGCCATGATGTGTGGTTGCATCCCGGTGGGAACTTCGACCGGTGCCATTCCCGAGATGCTGGGTGGGCAGGGCGTTCTCGCTGACTCCACGGAACCTCGCGCTGTAGCAGACGCGATTGCCGACGCTGCAGGGGCCTCGTCCGACGTCGCACGGCGCCTTGAGCTCTCATCCTGGGCACATACTCTTTATTCCGCAAGCGCGGTTGCGGATCAGCTCGTAGAACTCTGGCGGGCAGTCACTCATCGCCAGCCAGTGCAACTTTATGGGAGGTCGCCGGAATGAGGTTATCGGTCCTGACATACCGCGCCGACTATGGTGCCTTTGCGACCGTCGCCAGAAACCTCGCTAAGGGTCTCGCAGAGGCGGGCGTCGACGTCGACGTCCTCTACATCGCTGGTCCTGCATCTGGTGATGTCCGTGACTATCCGGAACGCGTACGACTGGTACGGCTCGGCGGTCGCGCACGCACCTGCTGGCTGACTGTGGCTCGGCACTTGCGTGAGCGGCGTCCGAACGGGCTCATCTCCCTGGGGTGGCTCCTCAATCCCGCAGCGGTCGTGGCCGTCGCGCTCGCACGCACCCGCACGCCGCTCATTCTAAATGAAGCGTCGTTACTGTCGTATAACACACGTGTGGTGCACCGGCATCAACTTAACCTGCGCATCCTGGGCGGCCTTGCGCGGCTGTTGTATCCGAGGGCTGACGCGGTTACAGGTGTCAGCGCGCCCGTTATCGCGGACCTGGAGCACGAAATTGGCCTGAACCCACTCCGGGTGTCGATGCATGTCATCCCAAACGCAGTCGATGCGAAAGAGGTGGTACGCCTCTCTCTTATCCCAGACGATGCCGCTGTCAGGACACATACCGAACCCGTATTCGTCAATGTCGCCCGGCATGCGCGGGAGAAGAACCTGCCACTCCTGCTCCGTGCCTTTCACAGGTACTTGTGCGAGGGAGGTTCGGGGACCCTTGTCCTTGTCGGTGAAGGCCCCGATACCGATAAGCTCCAGGCGCTGGTATCCGATCTCGGGCTCGATGCGAGCGTGGCATTTCGTGGGTTCCTCGCGAATCCATTCCCGCAAGTTGCGGCGTCAACGGCGTTCTTCCTGTGCAGTGAGCAGGAGGGCTTCGGCCTGGCCCTCGTCGAGGCCATGGCGCTGGGAGTGCCGGTGATTTCGACAGACTGCCCCGGCGGACCTCGCGAGATACTCTGCGACGGAGCTGCCGGGCTCCTAGTTCCCGCGGGCGACGAACGAGCGCTTGTCGAAGCCATGCGTCGGATCGCAACCGATCCTGCGCTTCGGCACGCACTAGCATCGGCAGGAGCGGAGCGGGCGAAGGATTTCACATCGTCCGTAGTGGCTCGCGCCTGGCTGGACCTTTTTCATAATGTGACAGCTTTCGTGGATGCTCCGAAAGGGGGCCCGACGTGCCGGACCTGATCCGACTTAAGTGCGGAGACCTCGAGCAGAATGCTCTAGGCGGTATCGACGTCCCAAAGAAAGAAGCTCAGTGGTGACACTGGATCATTCGAGAGTCACCTTTTTGCGCGAACTGACCCGCCGTCACGACCGCTTCGTGGTATGGAAGCATCTTGACCGCTCTCTACACGGGTACGGCGACGTTGACGCGGTTGCGCCGGAACCAGATGTGCCAGCGATCACCCAAGACGCGGTCTCGATCGCCGCAGTCACGCTCGGCGCAACGCACGCCATTCTGTGTGACCATGTTCCGAGCGTACGGCTGCACTTCTTCGTGCAGCCGTACTGCCTGCCGCAGCTCTTCGAGCTCGACATCTGGATGCAGCCAAGTCGTGCGTCCGCGCGCTGGGCAGACCCACGCAGGATGGTGCCGTTCTCAATCCTAGGCCTACACGGAATTCGGCATCTCAGACCCGGTGCCGAAGCCATCATGTTGCTCGTCTACCAGGGCCTCTCCTGGAAAGGACGAGACAAGCTCGCAGGAGAAGAATTGAAGACCATCGAAAAGAGCCTTTTGGACGACCTTGAAGGCGCCTATGAGGCATGCCGCACGTTGCCGCCCTGGCCTGCCAGGTCGGCGTTGCTAAAGCTCGTGGGATGCCTTCGCCAGGGGGCATGGAGCAGGAAGGATGCGTTGCAGGCATTTGGTGGGTTCGCCCTCGCCGGTCTTGCCCATCCCAATTTTGCCGTCCGCCAAGCAATGCATCGCGTCCAGTTCATCCGTGGCCGTGAATGCCTGATGTTCAAGCTGATGCGGCGTCATGGCCGACAAGTTCCACCGGACGGTGTCAATGCCCTCCTGGATGCAGCACATGCTAGTGGCCACGCCGTCAGCACGCTGTGAACCGCTGCGCTCTCGCAGAAAGCCGCCGAGGATAGGAAGCAGATGGGCAAAGAGCTGCGACACCGAAGCGAGGTAGGCGCGCATATACGGGCGCGACGGTATGTGCATTCCCGGGAGAGGTGGCACCCCTGCCCAGCATGTGAGACCGCTGGCTGCGACTGGTATCAACTCAGGCGGCATGGCCGTACCGGCCTACGGTGTCCGGAGTGCGGCTTGACCTGGTTGGACCAGCCTCTGTTCGCCAGCCATCACCATATCGACCACTACCGCCGAGCCGTCTCCTCCGCAGAATCCGACGGTAACCGTAATGTCGTCGCCGACATCCACGCCCGCAACGTGCATTGTGCACTGTCCGACTTTGCCCTCCCGTCCCGGCGTGTACTCGAAGTGGGCAGCGGCAGTGGCGACTTGCTCACCCGGCTCCAGGCCCTCGGTTACTCGGTTGAGGGCGTCGAACCATCCGACGATGGTGTAGCACGCAGCCGGGAGCGCAGCCTCAAGGTCACAGCCGGCACCTTCGAGGACACGCATGTCTATGGACGATATGGCGCTATCGTCTCAACGCACGTCGTGGAGCACGTGGCCGACATTGACGCCTTCTTCGCGCGCGCTGCTGAGCTCATCGAGCCGTTGGGCGTGCACGTGATCATGACCCCGAATGGCAACGCCCCCGCCTTCAAGGCGCTGCGTCGCTTCTGGACCTACGCCACCCCTGAGGAACACCGCTACATCTTTACCGCGGAGGCGTTGACCCATATTGGGCAACGGCACGGATTCGTGACGGAATCCCACCGGACAACGGAACGTCGCTGCCCCATTGCTCGAGGAGTCATACGGGAACTGGTGGTGTCTGCTTCTGCCCGAATACCGGCCCGTCAGGCGCCCAGAACCCCAGCCACTGCGAGCCGCACCACTCCCGCAGGCGCGCTCAGAATCTCTCGCCCCCAGCGTCTCTGGGATTTCCTCAACCGAGCCGAGGGTCCCATACTTGATCAACTTAACAAGCGCCTGTCCAAATTCGAGCGCGGAGATGAGCTACTCATAGTCATGCGTCGGGTTTAGCTCTGGCTGTACGCGTGCGAGTCAGCGCCCGAGCTGCCGCCTCAACCGTGGGAACACGTAGTTGGGCGCCAACGTCGCTGCCGCGGCAAGGTGGGCGAGTCCGCGCACCCGATGGCCAGAGACAATTTGGAAGCCAGCCGAGCGGTATAGAAAGTTCGCACGGTCCTTACGCCGCACAGCTCGGCTTTCGCTACTCCTAGGTAACCACTGTTCCCAGGTGAGGGTCGTGCCAGCCTCCTGTGCGGCGATCCTGGCTTGGAGAAATCGTGTCCCGCGCCTCATATCGTCGAACGTGCGGAAGCTAGCTGCGCCACTATGTACTCGGTAGTAGCCGAGAGGCCGGGTCACGGTCATTATCCGAGACACCCGCGCGATACGGGAGACCATATCCAGGTCCTCGACCTGGGCGACACGAGCTAACCCTGCGTCAAATCCGCCGACGTTGCGCAGTAGCGCAGTGCGGACGATCACCGATGAAAGTGGAAACGGCATGAGGCGAGCTGCCGCGATGCGTTCACGTTGGTCGTCAGCCTTCTCCCCTGCGATAGCCCTGGTCGGACCACGGTCACCGAAGTAGGTCATGAACGAGCCAACGAGCCCAACATTTAGCTGCTCAAACAATGGGATCTGAGACGCGAGCTTATCCGGGAACCACATGTCGTCATGGTCGATGAATGCGATCAGTTCGCCGTTCGCCTCACTCAATCCTCGGTTCCGGGCGGGGGCCACCCCGGACTGCGCTTGCCTGATCAGATGCACCCTGTGGTCATCGAACCCGCCGACGACAGCAACCGTGTTGTCGGAAGAACCGTCGTCGACCACGATCAGATTGAAGTCTGTATACGTCTGTGACAGGACACTCAGGATTGCGGCGGCCACATGCTGGGCGCCGTTGTGTACAGCCATGATCACCGACACGTGCGTCATGAGAGTAGTATAGAGCACTCGCGTCATCCTTGAATGAGCACCGCCGCTCAACGCCTCTGCTCTTGATTTTGATCTTTCTTCCTGTGGTTTTCCGCCAGCCTGCTGACACGGCGGGTTGAGGGGCCGAGGCCAAGGGCAGACTGAAGGTCGACCGCAGAGAGGCCGCTGGGTTCGACGGCGAACGAGATTTCGCCGAGGTGTTTAGTACTACAGCCGTACGTCCCGCATCGAGTGATGACGCTCTCGGCGATCATGGCCGCAGCCGGAGCCTACGACAAATTGGGAATGTTGCCCACCGGCTACTGGCGCAACCATCCACCTGGGGACTGTTGTGACTGGTTGCGGCTGATGGATCCAGCATCGGGCTCAATTAGTTCTCGTCAGGAGATCATTAGAGAACGTCGCAATCTAGCCCGCCCCGCCCGAATGATCGGCCGCTCCACCCAGTAGTACGATGCCGCCGCCAGGACCAATGCCACTAAGTTAAGGTCCTCCAAGATCATCTCGTGACCCTGCGACCTGCGGTGATGTCTCGCGTGGAGATCGACTTCTGGTCCTAACTTAGTGGCATTGCCGCCAGGACCGCCGCCGGCATCGCCACCACTGCCACTACAGCCGAACCCACACCTTGCGGAGTCAGGACGCACCAGGTCAGCACCCCGCCAAACCAAGGGCTCCAACCGCCCGATGGTGCGCGTGCGTTCCTCGGTCGACCGGCGCCCGTGGCGGGTGAGGTCCCGCAACAGCCGAATAGGCTGCGGTGGCACGAAACTCGGTGACACCAACCCGTGCTCGATCAGTTGCGTGATCCACACCGAGTCCGCGACATTGGTCCTGCGGCCCGGGACGTTCCGCAGATGTTCGGCGTTGATCACCCACACCAAGAACCGGTCCTCCAGAACATAGTAGACCGGTTTCCAGTACACCCCGGTCGATTCCATCCCGACCAGTGTCACCCTTCTCCGAAGCCAGCCAATCCGACAACTCTTCCAGCTGGCCGGTCGTCGTCGCGAACGTCCGCGTCTGCGAACGATGCACACCGCCCGGACCCGGCCGGCGCACCGTGGCCATCACCGTGTCGCGGTGCACGTCCAACCCGGCGCACCGCTCGATCAACACATCCATCCCGCAGCATCCCTTCCCGTCGACGCCAAGGGCCGCCCGGCGTGGGGAACCTGTCGATCAAGAAACTGAGGTACGCGCTCGAAGCAGCAGGTCAAGGTCCTCAGGCTCCCCGCGTCACACCTTTCCACGGGCTCACCGGCACCAAGCAGCGCCGACGTCAGGACCGCGTCAGGACCGGACGACCGCACCGATTCTCATCCGGTCAAAGTGCCGGCACCAGCCGGAATGATTATTTTCTGGTAATGTCATCTTTGAACGATGTACGGCAATCCCTTAGCCTTGCCTCTTCGCGATGGATTCGAGATCGTTTGCTACGCCTTCTGGAGGCAGGCGCGCTCGCTCACGTAAAGCGGCTCCTTATCGAGGTGGACGAATTTACTCCATCGATCGGAACCGAACTCTCCTTCACCTGTTCTACCATGCCGCGGGGGTTGGGGTTGAAAGGTGGGGATGGGCGGTGGGATGCCGTTCGACGCCGCGCCGGGACCCAGGATCGAGACTGCTCTCCCTCCGGAGTGCGAGACCAGTGATGATCATAACCGCTAACGTGAATGGAGGTTGCTCAAGCCAGTCAAACACCACAGCCAATGGTAGCAGCAGTGCCCACGAGGCAAGTGCCGAGGAGCGCAACTGGCGATTCTCTGTCCGTAGCAGAGCTCCGATCACTGCGAGTATCAGGGCACCGAACGCCACGATACCGGCGAGACCATAATCGCCAAGGATCCCCAGTGACGAACTCTGTGCGCTGGTGAACGAGGAATTGCCGGTGAACGCCCCACTGAAGGCGATCTTGTCGTAGTGCTCGGCTCCGCGAGACGTGTGCAATCCGAGCAGGGTGACCGGGCTGCCTTCTTTGAGGAGCGCCGAGGTCGTGAGGAAGGAGAACCGGGACACGGTCTCCCCCGGGCCGAGACCGAAGATCACTCCAGGTGCCGTATCGCTGATGTCGGTCCATAGCGCCTCGGCTACTGCGACCTTGCCGGTACTGTTTGTCGTTGAACGATCGACGAAGTCGAAGGCGGTCGAGGATGCCTGGTAGGACAGCAGTGCGTAGACGGATGCACCGGCCATGACCGCCCCGGCGATCACACCACCCACGAGCGAGGTGCCCGTCTTTAGCTTCCGCCCGCTGATCCCAAGCACGAGCAGGGCGAGCGGGAGGACGAAGAGCACCTGCTTGGCGTCCGCTAAGACGATCACGAAAAGAGCGAGCGCGCCGAACCCGGCGGTCAGGAGTTTGGGCACCCGCTGCCGGGCGAGCATGAAGAAGCCGAGGGCCAGTCCGCCGGCTGAGACGTGGTGACCTGCACCGGCGGCGAAAAGCGTGCCCTTCACGGAGTCGGCGACGCCGCCGCCGAGGATCTGCACGAGCGAGAACAGCAGCTGCCCGCAGAGCAGGGTCGTGGTGAGGACGACGAGCATCCTCCGTTCTCGCACCGTCATCGGTGTGATCATGACGGCGACGAGAAGCAGGAACGGCTCGAGCGCCAGCACCCACCCGGCGACCAGGCGCTGCGGTTCGGTGAGATCATTGAAAGCCCAGGACAGGGCGATCACCACCGTGACGAGCAGCAGGCGTCGCCCGATCTTCCGCTGCGCGGGCGTGAGCCGACGATCGTTGTCGAGGTACCGGACGCCCGCGAAGAGGAACGCCACGAGGACTAGGGGGAAGTCCATGAAGTCGAGGAACCGCGGTGCGGAGCCTGCGACGGTGAGGAGCCGGCTAGTCCAGGCGATGGTGATCGCTAGCGCGATCCAGGTCACTGGCCGGCCATTGATCAGCGGCAACGCTGCGACCAGCATCACTGCGGCGAATACAAGCGTGGTGTTCGATGTGGCGTTGGCCCCCAGCGCTCCGGCGACGGCGAGCAGGGCGACAACGGCGAGGAGTCTCCGAGCGTTTCGCGGTTGGTCGCCATTCGGGGAGCGGACGGTGGTGCCCGGGGTGGGTACAATCTTCTCGACGGTCACGACGGAAGTGAGTTCTGTGCGTCCGCATACACGGCTTCGAGCCGTGCGACCGCGGCGGGGGGCGTGAACGCGTCCAGATAGCGCTGACGGGCGTGAGCCCCGCGGGCATCGACAGCGTGGTCATCGGTCATTTGTTCAAGGCTTTGCGCCAGTGCGTCGGACTGGTTAGGAGGGGTGATCCAACCACCCTCGCCTCCCCCGAGTACCTCAGGGAGGCCGCCTATGCCGGAGAGTACCAGTGGCGTCCCTGCCGCCATGCCTTCCAGCGCTGTTACCGGCTGACCTTCATACCATACGGACGGGATGACCAGGGCCCTGGCCCAGAGCAGTCGGCCCATCACTTCCGCGGCGGGGCGGTGTCCCAGGAACGTGACACCCGGTGGCGCGTCTTTCTCGAGGCGAGCTCGATCGGGGCCGTCGCCGATCACGTCGAGGTGCAGTGTGCGCAATCCCGCTGCGCGCCAGGCGTTCAACAGCACGTGCACCCCCTTCTCGGGGGAGAGGCGGCCGACGAACAGCACGTCTCCGCTTGCGGACGGTGCCGTGCCGCGCGGTCCGGGGTCGTCCACGAAGTTCGATCCCAGGACCAGGCGCTGCGACGGGAGACCCGCCCGTACGAGGCGGTCGCGGGCGAACTCGCTCAACACGATGAACCGGTCCACGAACCGAGACCAGGTGCCGAGTCCTCTGTGCACTGCGATACCTGCCGCGGCGACCGCTGAGGTGGCCCGGCTGCCTCGGTAGCAGCGGTGCCGCACCGCAGGCCACGAACCATGGTCGAGGCATTTCTCACACGGCGCACCGTCCCGGAGGAACAGGGAGTTGACACAGATCAGACGGTAGTTATGCACGGTCATCACGACCGGAATCCGGCGACGCCGCAGCGCGGACAAGACCGACGGCGACGCTGCGAACCACGTGTTGTGCAC
>Ga0136617_10005387_pt1 | contig 11446 bp, 4 predicted proteins | sample AntDrymUQ3222106_2_FD_129672 | JGI IMG/M metagenome (GOLD analysis project Ga0136617, IMG submission 129672) | Polar desert sand microbial communities from Dry Valleys, Antarctica - metaG UQ322 (21.06) | ecosystem: Environmental > Terrestrial > Soil > Desert | place: Antarctica: Dry Valley...
CGGCTTCGAGGGCCGGCACATAGGCGCCTTCATCGGCCGAGTCGGGCACGACAAGCGCGATGTCGATGATCGGCTTCGCGGCCAGGCCGGGCACGGACGTGGAGCCGGTGTGCTCGAGCTGGAGGATCTCCGCACCCAGCGCCGCGCGGATTCGAGCGGCCTCGGCATCGAACAGGGCCGGCCAGGCTGGGTCGTAATGAGCGAGGGTGATCGGCGCGTCGTGGCGCGGCCTCCCGCCGATCCATTCGGTGTCGTTCGCCTCGGCGGCGATGTCTTCCGGCATGGCGCCTCCAGGGCCTCTTTCGCGGGGGTCGCATGGTAGTCTGGCGCCCGCCGCGGACGGAGAGGTCGCATAGAGGCCTAGTGCGGCGGTTTGCTAAACCGCTAAGTGGGGAAACCTGCTTCGGGGGTTCGAATCCCCCCCTCTCCGCCAGTATCCGCCGGCGATCAGTGCGCCCGTAGCTCAGCGGATAGAGCGTCAGGTTGCGGACCTGAAGGTCGTGGGTTCGAGTCCCGCCGGGCGCGCCACCAGCCAAGTCGGGTCACCTGAGCACGGGCGTCAGTCTCCGCTGGAAGCCACGAGCTCGCTCGCTCGCTCGAAGATCGCGTCCAGCATGGCCGGCGTGAGCCGGCCGGTAAAGGTGTTCTGCTGGCTGGGATGAAAGGACGCGAGCAAACGGTAGCGGCCCACCCTTGCTTCCGCGGCGTGGCCGAAGCGCGGCCGTGACCCCTCCGGGCGCTGCCCGATGGCGGCCATCGCGCGCAGCGCCCCGTCCCAGGCAAAGGCGCCCAGCGCGACCACCACCCCTACCTCGTTCAGCGCCATCAGCTCGCGTGCCAGGTAGGGCAGGCAAGCGTCGCGCTCCTCGGGTGTGGGTCGGTTGTCCGGCGGTGCGCAGCGGTTCACGGCAGCGATGTACAGGTCGCGCAGCTCCAGCCCATCGGTGGCTTGGATGGAGGTCGGCCGCGATGCCAGGCCGGCACGGTGCAGAGCCTGGAAGAGAACGTCGCCCGACCGGTCACCGGTGAAGACGCGCCCGGTGCGGTTGCCGCCGTGCGCGGCCGGTGCCAGCCCCACCAGCAGGATCCGCGCCGAGGCGTCGCCCATGCCCGGCACGGGACGCCGCCAATAGGACTCGTCACGGTAACGGCGGGGCGGATCGAGCGCGGCGGCCCCTCGCCAGTCCACGAGACGTGGACAGCGGGTACAGACCACGACCTCGGAGAGGACCGCGGCCAGTTCCCGGCGCCTTGCTTCGTGGCCACGCGGTGGCGCCTCTGGGCCGCCCGGCCGGGTCTCAGGCGCTGGTACGGCCCGCATCCTCACCGACCAGCTCAAGGACGCCTCGCAGGGGGATGCTCACCCAGTCCGGACGGCTGTTGAGTTCGTAGGAGACTTCGTAAAGCGCCTTTTGAAGTAGGAGCGCATCGAGGAGCGTAGCCAACTGGAGGGGATCGGAGGGAAGCAGCGCGCTGCCCTGCGCGGCCTCCAGGTAGGCGCTCAAGAACGCCGCCGAGACCCACGTGTACCAGCTGCGCGCCCAGGGCTCGAGCGTGGGCACGTCCTCGGGGCGCACCAGGACCCCGGCCGGGGTGCCCATCAGCGCTGCATAGGCGGCGTAATGGAACGACCGGAGCATGCCCGCCACGTCGCGCAGCGGGGAGCGCTTGTGGCGGCGCTCGGAAAGCGGCCGTCCCGGCTCACCCTCGAAGTCGATGATCACCACGTCGCGGCCCGTCCAGAGCACCTGGCCGGCGTGATAGTCGCCGTGGATACGGATGCGCATGGCGTCCAGCCGGTCAGCGAGGAGCGCGCGGAAGCGTTGCTGGATGGCTTTCTCGCCGGCCAGTGCGCGGTCGACCACGGGCAGCACCGACTCGGGCAGTGACGCTCGCCGGCTGCGCAGCAGGCTCATCGATCCGGTGGCCTGTGTGCGCATGCCCTGGTACACGGAGCGTCTGTTGAGAGCCGTGAAGGCTTCCGGCGTGAAAGCCACATCGTCGGTCACGGCGGCCAGCGCCAGATGCATCTCCGCCGTGCGCTGCCCCAGTAGGCGCGCGATCTCGAAGTAGCCGCCCACGGCGGCACGCAATCGCTCTGGCGGCTGCTCGCCGGCCAGTCGCAAGAGTGCCGCAGCCGAGGTGGCACCGGCATCGGGCGGCGGCTCCGCTTCGGTGATGACCGTCTCGAAGAAACCGCCCAGCGCGTCGACGCTGTACTCCCAGACGTCGCCCTCGTTGGGCACCAGCCCTTGGAGCAGCCCGATGGCCATCGACTCGCCGCGGGCCGGGGCGTAAACCAGCCAACCGGCCACCGGGGCACCGTGAGGGAACTCCCGCTCGGTCAGCACCCGGCCGATCTCGACGTCGGGGTTCGTGCCCACTTCCAGGCGGCGGTAGAACTTCATGATCAAACGGTCGCCGAAGAGCACCGAGGTATTGCTCTGCTCCGCCCGACTGGGCGACGGATCAAGGCCCACCGAGGCGTCACCGCGCAGACCGCGGAAGGCGGCCGTGGCATGGCCCGTGAGGGCTCCCCCGGCTCGACCGCGGATACGCCGCCGACCTCCGATCACGTCCAGCATGGCGCGGTCGAAGTGCGGATCGAAGCAGGCGTCGTAGAGGACCCTGACAGGACCGGCCGCGCCGTCCGTGACCCGAGCCACGAGCGCGTGCGGCGAGTGCTCCAGGACGCGCTCCGCCTCCTCTGCGCTGGCCAGCGCCAGTGGCAGCAGGTACGTCTCCGGATCGCCGTCGTTGTACAGGATCTCCAGGATGAGCAGCGCCGCATCGAGGTCGCCACCGCTGATGGTCATCCGGTCGGACACGCGCACCTCGCGGATCCGACGTGTCTTGGCCCCGAACCAACGGCGCGCGCGGAGATAAGAGGGCAGCGATCGCAGAAGAGCGCGACGTCGCACGTCGTCCTGGAAGAGGGAGGCCAGATCTCCGGCGGAGGGCAGGGTGGCGGGGCCGGCCTCACCTCCCGCCGTCGTGGCCGGCGTCACCAGCTGGAACCAGTAGAAGGCGTGCGGGCCCAGGGTCACGAAGAAGGGGCGTTCGCCGATGGTCGGGAACTCGACATGTCCGAACATCTCGACTGGCACCTGGCCCGCGAAAGCTGACAGATCAAGCTCCGCGTACTGGACGTAGCGCGACAGGTTGGCCACCACCAGGATCCGCTCCCCCTGGAACTCGCGCACGAAAGCCAGGACCTTGCGGTTCTCCGGGTGCAGGAACTCCAGACTCCCCCGTCCGAAGGCGGCGTGCTGCTTGCGCAGCGCGATGAGTCGCTTCATCCACCACAGCAGCGAGTGAGGATTGTCCTGCTGCGCCTGGACGTTGATGGACTCGTAGTGGTATTCGGGGTCGGTGATGATGGGCAGGAAGAGACGCTGGCGGTTAGCCGCAGAGAATCCCGCGTTGCGGTCGCCGCTCCACTGCATCGGCGTGCGCACTCCGTTGCGGTCGCCCAGGTAGACGTTGTCGCCCATGCCGATCTCGTCGCCGTAGTACAGGACGGGCGTGCCGGGCAGCGCGAAGAGCAGCCCGTTCATGAGCTCGATGCGCCGCCGGTTATTACCCATCAAGGGTGCCAAGCGCCGGCGTATACCGAGGTTGATACGCATCTGCGGGTCGTGCGCATACACCCGGTACATGTAGTCGCGTTCCTCGTCGGTCACCATCTCCAGCGTCAGCTCGTCGTGGTTGCGCAGGAACATGGCCCATTGCGCGTTCTCGGGGATGGGCGGCGTCTGCTCCAGGATGTCCAGGATGGGGAAGCGGTCCTCCATGCGCAGCGACATGAACATGCGCGGCATGACCGGGAAGTGGAACGCCATGTGGCACTCGTCGCCCTGCCCGAAGTAGGCCACCGAGTCCTCCGGCCACTGGTTGGCCTCGGCCAGCAGCATGCGGTCCCCGTAGCGCTCGTCGACGTGGGCCCGCAGCTCGCGCAGAAAGGCGTGCGTCTCGGGCAGGTTCTCGCAGTTGGTGCCCTCGCGCTCATAAAGGTAGGGCACGGCGTCCAGGCGCAACCCATCCACGCCCATGTCCAGCCAGAAGTCCATGGCCTTGACGAGCGCGGCGCGAACCTGCGGGCTCTCGAAGTTCAGATCAGGCTGATGTGAGTAGAAGCGGTGCCAGTAATAAGCGTTGGCCACCGGATCCCATGACCAGTTCGACGTCTCGAAGTCCTTGAAGATGATGCGCGCCTCGCGGTACCGGTCGGCCGTGTCGCTCCACACGTAGAAGTCGCGGTTGACGCTGCCCGCCGGCGCCCGGCGGGCGCGCTGGAACCAGGGGTGCTGGTCGGAGGTGTGATTGCAGACCAGCTCCGTGATGACCCGCAGGCCGCGGCGATGGGCCTCGCGGATGAAGGCGCGGACGTCACGCAGCGTGCCGTAGTCCGGGTTGACGCTGGTGTAGTCAGCGATGTCGTAGCCGTCGTCCTTGAGCGGCGAGGGATAGAAGGGCAGCAGCCAGATGGCCGTCACGCCCAGGTCCTGGAGGTAGTCGAGCTGCGCCGTCAGACCGCGGAAATCGCCCTGGCCGTCACCGCTACCGTCGAAGAAGGCGCGCACATGCAGCTCGTAGATGATGGCGTCCTTGAACCAGAGCGGGTCCGGTGCCGTGCCGCTTCCGTCTGCGCCGGCGCCTGCTACCGCGGCCACGCCACGTTGACCACGACGGACCTTGACCGTCACCCGTATGCCTCGAACTGCGACTCCGTGCGCAACCGGCGGATGGCGAAGACGTGCGCCTGCGCGCGGCCCGGCTCGAGCTCCACGCGGTTGTGGGGGCCACGCCATAGGTAAGTCTCGTCGGCGAGCAGGTCATGGACCTCGAACGGCGCCGAGGCATCAAGACCGAGGGACTCCAGCGGCAGCTCGAGGCTGGCGGCATGGGGCGCCGACGGATCCAGGTTCACGACCGTAAGCACGATGTCGGAGCCATCCTCGTTCTGCTTGGAGTAGGCCAGCAGCTGGGGATCATCGATGGCATGGAAGCGCAGGCGCTCGTTGGAGTGGAGCGCCGGATGCTGGCGGCGGATGGTGTTGAGGCGCGTGATGAGGGGGCGCAGCGAGTCCGGCCGTGCAAGGTCCCAGACACGCTGCTGGTACTTCTCCGAGTTCAGGTACTCCTCGCTGCCGGGCTCCCGCGGCCTAGCCTCCAGCAGCTCGTAGGCGGGGCCGTAGATGCCGTAGCTGGCGGTGAGCGTGGCGGCCAGCACGACACGAGCCTCGAAGTTGGGGCGACCGCCCAGCTGCAGTGTCTCGTGCAGGATGTCCGGCGTGTTGGGCCAGAAGTTGGGCCGGAAGTGCTCGTGCACGTCCGTGGTGGTGAGCTCGGTGAGGTACTCCGTCAGTTCCTCCTTGGTGGTGCGCCACGTGAAGTAGGTGTAGGACTGGCTGAAGCCCAGCTTGGCCAGCCGGTACATGACCTTAGGCCGCGTGAACGCCTCGGCCAGGAAGATGAGATCGGGGTGATCGGCCTTGAGCCGCGCGATGGCCCACTCCCAGAAGCCGAATGGCTTGGTGTGCGGATTGTCCACGCGGAAGACGCGCACGCCCTCGTCGACCCAGTAGGCCATCACGCCATGGAGGGCTTCCCAGAGCTCGCGCCAGCCCTCGCTCTCGAAGTCGAAGGGATAGATGTCCTGATACTTCTTGGGCGGGTTCTCCGCGTACTGGATGGTTCCGTCCGGCCGGCTGCGAAACCACTCCGGATGCTCGCGTGCCCAGGGATGGTCGGGTGAGGCCTGGAAGGCGATATCCAATGCCAGCTCCAGGCCATGCTCCGCCGCGGCCCCGACCAGGGCACGGAAGTCCTCCAGGCTGCCCAGCTCGGGATGCAGGGCGGTATGACCACCTTCCTCCCCGCCGATGGCCCAGGGCACGCCAGGATCGTCGGGACCCGGCGTGAGCGAGTTGTCGGGGCCCTTGCGGAAGGCCTGCCCGATGGGGTGGATGGGCGGCAGGTACAGGATGTCGAAGCCCATCTCGGCCACGTAGGGCAGCCGCGCGATGACGTCCCGGAAGGTGCCGTGACGAGCAGCGTCAGGCGAGGCGGAACGCGGGAACAGCTCGTACCAGGCGGAGAAGCGTGCCCGTTCACGGTCGACCACCAGCGGCAGCTCCGGCTCGGCGACCGTGGCCTGAGCGTCGTCGGGGTAACGCTCCATGAGGCCTTCCAGGACGGGCTCGAGAGCGGCTCGGGTGCGTTCCTCGAGTGACAGCGAAGCGTCGCCGATGCGCGCCGCGGCGGCCGACAGGTCAGCACTGTCCCGGTCCGAGGTGCTTGGATCCTCGAATCGTGCGGCCGGATCGGCGGCCCGCGCCGCGGCGGCCGCCACCAGCTCGGCGCCGATGAGGAGATCGACGGCCAGGACCTGACCGGCCTCGGCGCGGCGGCGCAGGTCACGCGCCCAGGAGCGGAAGCGGTCGACCTGACCCTGGACGGTGTATAGGTACCTGCCGGGCCGCTTCACGGTGAAGCTGCCCACCCAGCGGTCGTTGCCGTGCACGTGGGGCAGCATCGCCTCGACGGTGTGCCGCGGGGCACCCTCCGCGCGCCACAGCAGACGTACGGCGAGCTCGTCGTGACCGTCGCTGAAGACGTCCGCCTCGACGTCGATGCGGTCGCCGGCTATCCGTTTGATGGCATAGCGGCCACAGTCGATCTGGGGCGCGATGCCTTCGATGACCACGCGCCGGCGCCCGTCCTGGCTCACTGCTCCTCCTCCGGGCCGGAAGGGCCGACGCACCAGCCTGCCGCAGCCACGCGCGCCTTCGTCTCTTCAGCAGTCATCAGCCGCTCGGCCGCTCGGCCGGCGTCGCTCTCCGCCGCGTCCAGGATGTCACGGGCGGCCAGGGCGTCGACGAAGCTCTCGAACGCGTCGCGCTCCACGTACGTCTTGGACTGCCACTGGGTGACGCCCAACGACTCGCGGACCTCGGCCTCGGACAGCCAAGCGGCGGGGACGAGCGCTTTCTCCGCAGGCGGGTGCCCCTCGTCGGCATCCTCTTCGGCAGGTAGTGCGGCCAGGGCACGCGCCAGACGGACGCCGCTCATGGCCGCCTCATCAGCCAGCTCCAGCGCGCCAGCCGAACGTGACAACAGTGGCTCGATGCCCCAGCTCTCCCTCCAGGCCGAACCCTCGCCTTGGGCGCCCAGCGTCGTGCGCAACGCGTCGAGATACACCCAACCGAGGAGGGCCAGCCAGCGCGACCGGTCAGCGCCCAGCCAGTCGGCCACGCTGGTCGACTCGGTCGCTGCCTCAGGTCGCCGGGCGGCCACTGCCAGCGGGCTGAGACGGCGCAGCCGCCGCTCCAGCGTTCGAGTCGCGGCCTCGCTCGCCTCCGCGTTGCTCTCGACGTCCGTGCCCGCCGCGACGCCAAGCGTGGCCAGGCCCTCCGAGGCACGGGCCATCTCGCGCTCCAGCGCAGACTGCGCTTCGACCTCATCCCGCGCCAGCGCACCATCGACGATGAGCCGGAATGCCTGCTCATCGAGCAGCGTGGCCATCGCCTCACGGGCCGGTTCGCGCACCAGATCGCGCAGGGCGTCTGCCACGCTGGCCACGGAGCTGCCCGCCAGCCGCGCCGCCAGTCGGGCGTGGTCGCGGGTCGGTCCGTCACGCACCACGACAGGATCGATGAAGACGCGGCATTCGTAGGCCCGCAGCTCGATGTCCAGGCCGCGCTGATGGATCCCGGCGCAGTCCTGCAGCCACTCCCGGCCCGACCGGACGTCACGCAGGATCAGCCAGGCGTCCTCGTCGCTGGGCAAGCCCAGGCCCTCGGCCAGCGTCCGGCTGTGGAGCTCCCGATCTCCGCCATCGCCTCCCATAGCTGCCGGCACGGAAGTGTGGATCCGTCCGCGCACCTCGGCGTATCGATCGTGGAAGAGGACGAGGGCCCGCCGCTGGCCCTCCCCGTTGGAGTAGGCGTAGACGTCCTCCTCGACCGACCCATCCTCACCGATGAGGTCGTAGAGCAGGAAGTGCTGGGCATCGGCGAAGAGCGACCGCTGATGCAGGAGCGGAAATATCTCTCGCTCGTGTCGCTCGATGAGCCCTTGGTTCGGCTGTTCGTCGAGGCGTGCGCGGCGGAACTCCATACCGTAGCGCTCCGCGAAGCCCTCGATCTGGCCGTGCCCCAACATGGGCAGCCCGGGGAGGGTGGACATCACCGTGGCCACGCCGAAGTACTTGTCGCCGTCGCCGAACTGGTCGATGGCCGAGCGCTCGTCGGGGTTGCTCATGAAGTTGACGTAGCGCTTGAGGATCTCGGGATCGAAGGCCAGCGTGTTGCGCAGGACCGTGCGGTAGCCGGCGTTGTTCTCATCACGCAGCATGTGCATGAAGGCGCTGTTGTACACCCGATGCATGCCCAGGGTCCGCACGAAGTAGCCCTCCATCAGCCAAAAGGCCTCGGCCAGCAGGAGCGTGTCGGGTGCCTCGGCGGCCACCCGATCAACCACCTCGCGCCAGAACTCTTCCGGCATGAGACGTGCGAACTCCTCAGCCTCGGTCGCCGCGTCGGCGCGGGAGGGGACCGATTCGCCGGAGCCGGGAAGGGGGTACCAGAGTCGCTGGACATGCCGCCGGGCAAGGGTCATGGCGGCGTCGAAGCGGATGACCGGCGCTCGATGGGCGACGGCCAGGATGGTCTGGATGACCGCTTCGCGCACGTCGGCACGCAGGTAGTCGAGCTGAGCGGTGTCGTTCCAGGGCATGCCCGTGCCGTCGTTGCCGTGGAAGACGTAGCGCTCGTCCCCGCTCCAGCGGTCCACGCGCTTGAAGACCACCGCGGCGTCCGAGTTATCGAGGTAGTGATCCTCCAGGTAGATGCCCACGCGCTCATCGGAGGAGAGGTTGGGGCCCTCGAAGCTGTAGGCTGGATAGGGGCTGTCCGCCCGTGAGATGAATCGCTCGGGGTGATCGACCACCCAGCGTGAGTCGATGCCCATGTGGTTGGGCACCATGTCGCAGGCCAGCCGGATGCCGCGCACCCAGGCCCGTTCCCGCAGGGCGGCGAAGGCTTCCTCTCCGCCCAGGTCGGCGCTGATGCGGTAGTCCATCAGCGAATACGCTGAGGCCACCGCCTCGGGGTTGCCACGCATCTGCTTGATGCGCTGCGAGGCCGGGCTGCGCTCCCAGACGCCGATCAGCCAGAGACCGCTGAAACCGTTCGCGGAGAGCCGGTCGAGTTCCTCGTCGGGGATGACATCCAGGGTGCGGATGGGCCGACCGTAGGTGCGGCTCAGTTGGTCCAGCCAGACGTAGGTGCTCTTGGCGAGGAGCACCAGTCGTGGCATCCAGTCGCGGTCGAGACTGTAGCGCTCGGTCTCCGCGTCGAGTCCCGTGAAGCCGGCCAGGGCGCTTGCCTGCGGGGGCCCGGGGCCGCCGATGCCCGTGACGGGCGTGGCCATGGCGGCGGTCTCATCGTCGGCGGCCCCCGCGTCGTCGTCGTCGGCACCTTGCTCCAGCGCCGCCAAGCGGTCCAGGTCGGGTCCCATGCTGTCGACGAGCTCGGCCGTATCTGGCCAGTTCTCGCGGATGTAGCGGAGCTGCCCGGCCAAGGAATCGGGCGCTGCACGCGCGGGCGCCATCAGCAGCGCGACCAGGTCCTGACCGCCCTGGCCATCGGCGGCGGGCATCACCACCGAGGCAAGGCTGCGCCGCAGGCCCTCGACGATCTGAGCATAAGGCGATGCGCGCGCCACCGGCCACTCATCGAACAGCTCGCCGTGGCGCACGAGGGCTGGATTCCGATTGGACAGCCAAAGCAGGAGGAGCTCCTCCAGGACCACCTCTCGATGAGGCTGCTGGCCGGTATGCGCGGCAAGGTACCCGTCTACCTCGACCTCACCACGGAATACCGAGGCCACGGGGAACTCGACAGCGTGAGCCCGCAGCGCCTCGTTCAGCGCGTCGGGGCCCAGATCCCGGCTCAGTGCCCGGAGCGCCTCGTCGAAGATCGAGGTGCCGTCGCGGTCGCGGTGCTGGTCGATGACCCGGTGCATCGCCTCGTGGATCGCGGTCATGGCCTGGACCTGTCCGGCGCGCGGTGGTGGTGCCGCGCTCCTACCCCGACGTTCCGCCATGCGCCGCGCCAGGCGACGTGCGCCGCGAGCGGCCATGGCCGGCTGCTCGGTGGGCGGCAGGAGCGGTTCGTCGAAGCCGTAGCGCTCCCGCGCCAGGCGGGCTACGGGCACCTCCCTCGGTCGCTGGATCGAGGCCCGATCGGTCCTGGCACGCGTACGACCAGCCGGGGTATCGACTCGGTCGTCCTGGTCCAGCGCATCCTCCTCAGTGCAGTGCGTCCATCGAGCCCCCCTGCTGGGAACGATAGCAAGGTCGCCCCAACGGGGGCTCGGCATAAGCCGCATGGGTATCGGTACGCGGTCAGCCATGCGCTAAGCTGCCCTCGTTCGGGCTTCGTGCGTCCAGCCGTTCCGGCGCGCATACCGAATGGGAGGGTATGGAGATGTTCCGACTGCGCCGTCGTGCTGCACTGTCGGGGATGAGTCTGGCGATGATGGCCATGCTCCTGCCCGTGGGGGTGATGGCCGGTTCATCTGGCGACTTGCTGCCGGACCTCCGGATGGCCAAGCCGAGCGACATCCGGCTGACCACCGGCACGACCAAGGACGGGCCCGACCGGAGACTGCTGCGCTTCTCGGCACTCATCCTGAACGTGGGCCAGGGGCCGCTGGTGGTCAAGGGCAAGCGCCACTGCGCCACGAGTGCGTGTCCCGAGATGCGTACTGCCCAGCGCATCAAGCAGGCTGACGGAACGTGGCGCGGTGTCGCCACCGACCGGGCCGGCCGCTTCGATGTGGGTGACGGGCACAACCACTGGCACACGATGCGCTTCCAGAACTACGAGCTGTTCCAGATGGATCCGCCGCCGGAAGCGCCGTCCGGACCCCTGTCGGGAGCGAAGACCGGCTTCTGCTTCTTCGACACGAACGGCCATCGACTCGATCTGCCCGGCGCTCCACAGGGGCGGGTGTTCAGCGAGTCCGGCTGCGGTCGATCCGGCTCGACGTCCTTCCGAATGGGTATCTCAGTGGGCTGGGGAGATCTGTACGGCTGGGCCCTGCCCCGTCAGTGGATCGACACGACGGGCATCGATGACGGGCGCTACCTGCTCTGCTCCACGGCCAACGCCGAAGGTGACTGGCTGGAGACGAATACGGCCAACAACCAGGCATGGGCGGAGATCCGCCTCCTTCAGAACGACACGGTGCAGGTCCTGCGCCGCGGACGCTCTGCCTGTTCCAGCCAGCTGGCCGCTCCGCCGGCCGACCTGGGCGAGACGGGTGACGCCAGCGCGGCCGCCTCATCGACCGTGTCGACGCAGACCGCGTCGGCCCTGCGGTCAGTGGCTGTCGCGGACGCGGGCGGCGGAGCGGATGATCTTGGTTTCCTGTGCCC
>Ga0136617_10005388_pt1 | contig 11444 bp, 10 predicted proteins | sample AntDrymUQ3222106_2_FD_129672 | JGI IMG/M metagenome (GOLD analysis project Ga0136617, IMG submission 129672) | Polar desert sand microbial communities from Dry Valleys, Antarctica - metaG UQ322 (21.06) | ecosystem: Environmental > Terrestrial > Soil > Desert | place: Antarctica: Dry Valley...
CGACAGCGCCGGCCCCGTCGCCCGCCCCTGCGCCGGCGCCAGGGCCGGGGCCGCGCTCGATCCCGCCGGGCGCCAACCGCCCCCGCGGTGACGCGCCTGCGGCGGGGCCTGATGGCGGGGTGGCGACGCCACCCGGCGGCTACCCCGCGCCCCCGCCGGGCTCGGCCGGCCCCAGTCCCCAGGTGCCGGACAACGGCAGCGACGTCACACCACCCGGTGGCACCCCGACGCCGCCCGGCTACCCGCAGCCGCCCAGCCAGAGCTGACTCCCCGGCGCTGACCGGCCGGCGCTGACGCTGAAGTCACGGCCTGAGCGGCGGGTCGCTCAGCGACCCTGCGGCATCGAACCCTTCTCGTCCCGCTGGGCGCCGACGTACTGCGGCTCAAGCGGCGTGTTGCCGAGGATCAGGTCGGCCGACTTCTCGGCGATCATCATTACCGGGGCGTAGGTGCTGCCGTTGGTGACGTGCGGCATCACCGATGCGTCCACCACCCGCAGTCCATCAAGGCCATGCACCCGCATCGTCGCCGGGTCGATCACGGCAGTCTTGTCGTCGGTGCCCATCCGGCAGGTGCCCGACGGATGCAACCCGGTCTGGGCCGTCCTGGCCACCCAGTCCAGGATCTCCTCGTCGGTCTCCACCGACGGTCCTGGAAGCACCTCGCCGCCGTCGTACTGCTGGAAGGCGGGCTGGTCAAGGAGCCGTCGCGCGATCCGCACCGCCGTGACCCAGTCGTCGCGGTCCCGCTCGTTCGACAGGTAGTTGAACAGGATCTTGGGGTGTGCGGTCGGGTCCTGGGACGCGAGCTTCACGGTGCCGCGCGCGTCGGCAACCATCGTGGCGACGTGCACCATGTAGCCGTGGCCCTTGATCTCGTTCTCGGGGTCGAACTTCATCGCGATCGGGGCGAAGGTCATGGTGACGTCCGGGTAGTCGAGCTGGTCGTTGCTCCGGACGAACCCGCCACCCTCGAAGATGTTGCTGGTGGCCGGCCCACGGCGCAGCAGCCACTGCAGCCCCATGATCGGCCAGTTGTGCCGCTGCTTCATCTTGATCACCGAGACCGGCTGGGTGCAGGAGTGCTGCACCTGCACGGCCAGGTGGTCCTCGAGATACTCACCGACCGCGGGCAGATCATGTACCGGTGAGATGTCCATGGCGGCGAGCTCGTCGGGATTGCCGACACCGGACAGCTGCAGCACCTGCGGGGAGTTGAACGCTCCGCCGCTGAGCACGACCTCGTTCGACCGAACGACGTGCTCGACGCCCTTGGAGTCGCGGTAGGTCACGCCGACCGCTCGGGTGCCCGCGAAGTCGATCTTCGTCACCAAGGCTCTGCTGCGCACCGCGAGGTTGCGTCGCGACATCACGGGATGCAGGTAGGCGCGAGCGGCGGACATTCGCCGGCCGCGGCTGATCATCCGGTCGAACGGGCCGAAGCCTTCCTGCTTGGCGCCGTTGATGTCCGGTGTCAGTGCGTAACCGGCTTGTTGGGCGGCCAGGAAGAACGCGTCCCACAGCGGGTTGTCGACCGCGCCACGCTCCAGCGTCTGCGGGCCGCCGTTGCCGCGATACTCGGTGTGGCCGTGCGCCAGCGAGTTCTCCAGGCGCCTGAAGTACGGCAGGCAGTGCGCGTGGTCCCACTGCTGCATTCCGGGGTCCGCGGCCCAGCGGTCAAAATCCGCCGGATGGCCTCGCTGGTAGACCATCGCGTTGATGCTGCTGGACCCGCCGAACAGCTTGCCACGCGGGTGAGGCATCCGCCGGTTGTGCATGAACGGCTCCGGCTCGGAGATGAACTTCCAGTTGTGGCGGCTGCTGCTGATGGCCAGACCCATGGCGGCCGGCATGTGCGTGAAGACGTCCCAGCGGTAGTCCGGTCGGCCGGCTTCCAGGACCAGCACTCGGTTGGTCGGGTCCGCGCTGAGGCGGTTGGCCAGTGCGCAACCCGCCGAGCCGCCGCCGACGATGACGAAGTCGTACATTGGTTCCGCCATGTGCTGGGCCTCCTAGCGCGCGGCCCCGAGAGGGCGCACCGTCGCGAGCGTTTCGTACAACCAGACAAGTCGGGCGACTATATAAGGCCTAGCGCGCAGTCCCATCAGCAGCCGTAGCGTGCGAAGTCGACCAGGGTGTGAGGGGGTGCCGCAGTGTCACGACGCTACTGATCACCGCGCCGTGGCTGCTCTCTCTTCTGGGCGGCTCCTATTCCGACGAGGGCTCGACCGTGCTGCGTCTGATGGCCGCGGCGGTTCCCTTCCTCATCATCACCAACCTGTATGTGAGCACGTCGCGGATCCGGCAACAGATGGGACGGGTTGTGACGATCCAGTTGCTGACCGCGGTGGCTGTGATCGCCCTGGCGCTGTCCCTGGTCGTACCGTTGGGGATCAACGGGGTTGGCCTGGCCTACCTCCTCGCGGAGGCCGCCGCCGCTGCGATCGTGATCCTTCCACTGATCCGCTACATGCGTGCGAACGACATCTCCCTCTTCCGGAAGCCCCGACCTGTAGCCGAACCGGCCCCGGTAGCGATCCCAACGACATAGATGCTCAACAAGACTTTGCGACCCGAATGGACGCACTGCGGAGATATGGAGGGCACGTGACACCGATACCACCGATACCACCTCCGGATGTGACTGGGCCGAAGGTGAGCGTTGTCGTCCCGTGCTATCGATACGGCCGATACGTCACCGCGTGTGTACGCAGCCTGCTGGACACCGAACATGTGGACCTTGACGTTCTCGTCATCGACGATGCATCGTCCGACGACTCATGGGAGTTCGTGAAAGAACTCCCGCGCCTGGACAGTCGCGTACGCGTGGTTCGTCATGAGCAGAATCGTGGCTTCATCCCGTCCGCCAACGAGGGGCTCGACCAGGCCACCGGCGACTACCTCGTGCTCTTGTCGGCCGATGACGCGCTCGCGCCGGGCTGGCTCGATCGCGGGGTTGCACTCCTGGAGCGCGAACCCCAGGCGAGCTTCGCGATAGGCCCCATTCGGACGTTCGTCGGTCCGCTGCCCCGGTTGCACCTTTCGCGCCCGGTTCGGCCCATCGTCCACCCCGGACATGACTGGCTCGAGGTCAGTTGTCGCACCGGTCATCCGAAAGTGCGCTCCCCGGAGGCGATTGTCCGCGCGTCCACCCATCGCGAAAACGGCGGGTACAACCCGAAGCTGGCCTACACCTCCGATGCCGAAATGTGGTTGCGCCTGGCCTCGCGCGGCGATGTCATCGAGGTCCGCGGCCTTCTACCGGGTACACCGGACAAACATGTCTCGGGGAGCGGAGCGCAACGGGTTGAGCGAGCTCGAAGATCGCGCTGCCGCGTACAACGAATGGCACGCCGCCGCCGGGATGCTCGTGCCCGATGCGGACGCCCTGCTGTCGCAGGCGAAGCGTGCACTGGCGCATAGTGCAGTGAGGCGGGCGAAGTTGGCCTTCCTGCAGGAATCGGACGATCTGGGCCTACGCATGTTTGACGGGCTGTGCGAGTTCGCACTCGAGAATGACCCCGGCTGGGCGGCCGCCGAGGTTGAGCGGCTCCGCGAGATGCGCGGGCGGGTATGGAGCAGACGGATTCGAAACGTCATCCTCCCCGCGACGAAGCTGGCGGTACGCGCCCGCAAGGTGTTGCCTCATGTGCGAGCACGGGTGCATGTCATCTAGACGACTCCTCAGGCCGCCCCCGAGCGGGCGACGGCACGAGACCGGGCGTCGATGGCGGTGTGCTGGTCGGCGGCGCCCATCTCGTGCAGTGCAGACCGCTGCCGCGATGACGTGAGGCACGGCGCCCACCGCCGTTGACCCAACCGAGCAAGGGGTAATCAGGCTCGGCGGTCAGCCACCGGTTTCGGCCACTGCGCGGGCTGCCGCGAGGTCAGCGGCGGCACATGGCCACCGGAGCGGCGCACCGCTCGCCGCTCACGTAGGTAGATCCAGGGGCCCGTGAGCAGGCCGCGCAACCGCGTCCGGCCTGCGCCGGCAGGCATACCGTCACCGGCCGCGGACTCCCGCGCTGCGATCCGGCGCACCTGCGCGATCGCAGCCGGCAACCTGCGCACCGCGGCTGCCCTGGCACCGGGGTCCAGGGCCACCTTGCCCAAGAAGGCGCCGAGGCCGATCGTGTATCCACGCAGCTGGCGGCGAAGCGCGTCCGGCGAGGTCCGGTGATGATGCCAGACGTACACGCTTGGCTCGTAGCCGACCACGTGTCCGGCCAGCACTAATCGGACCATGAACTCGCAGTCCTCGCCGCCGTGTGACCGCGAGCCCGGGCCGAGTGCCTCGTCCAACCCTCCTACTTCGCGGGCGATGTCGGCCCGTACCGCGAAGTTGGCGCCGATCCCGAACAGGCCGGGGGAGAACGGGAAGATCGCCGAGTCCGGTGGCGGGTCGGCCAGGGAGAACCGGCGCCGCGCAAAGCCCTTGTTCCACATCAGCGCATGCTCAGCGGCGAGCTCCACGTCGGTACCAAGCCGTGCGGCGATCACCGGGCCGCTCAGGCAGGCGAGGGTGGGGTCGGCGTCGAACGCACCGGCGATCCGGCGCGCCCAGCCCACGTCTACCTCGGTGTCATCGTCGGTGAACGCGACAATGTCGGTCGTCGCCTCGCGCAGGCCCCGGTTGCGACCTACCGACACCCCGCGCCGGGGCTCGCGGATGTAGACCACGTTGGAGTCCCCGAAACCTTCCACAACGTCGGCCGTGCGATCGTCGGGGGGATCGTTGTCGACCACCAGCACGGTGACCGCAGGGTGGTCGCTGGCGAGCACTCCGCGAACGCATCGTTGCAGACTGTCGGGGCGACCCCGGGTTGCGATGACGACGGTCAGCGGCTCGATGGAAGATGGCGGTTCTTCCACCATCCGATCGGCACCGATCTGCTCGTCGAGCGCCGCGCGGACCGCAGCAGCCGTCGCGCGCCCGTCTGTCAGCGGTACCGTCATTAGCCCCACCGGCACCCCACCTGCTGTGACCAGCAGGCGAGCCGAACCGAACTCCCGGTCGACGGCAAGATCGGCAGTCTGTTCGCGGCGCTCAAGCTGGCCGACCCAGCTCGGCCCGAATATCGGCATCGCGCCCGTCTCCCACTCTGTCCGCGGCTCAGGTCGACCGAGGGGCCATCCTATGCACCGTTGGCAGACCGGGTCGGACCGCATGCCGCTGCCACGGCGTTCCGCGTTCGCCGTCGGCTCGTGCTATCCCGCAGACGTCTGCCGTGCCACACACGGTCGGCATCGTGGTTGGCCACGTCGGCGCAGGAGGGCCGTCCTCGGCGCTCTACAATGTTGCATGCTTCCCTGCCGCGGCTGTGGCCAGCGGCGATCTGATGAACGGAGTAATCGGTGAGTCTGTCGCAGGCTGCTCAGTGCCGCAGCGCGTTGCCCGCCCCGCGGCGACGACTGTGCTGGTCGTGGCTGGTGGACTGGTCCTCCTGATGCCGACAGCCGGAACAGCGTGGCCGTCGCGCCGTGAGGCCGACCGTCGATAGCGGGCCGGCTGCCGAGCCCACGAGCCGGCGCCGCCGCGGACCGGCAGGTGGGCTGTCCGAGGGCCTGTCGCTCTCGCTGGCAGGCGCCGTGGGCTCCTTCGCGGGGTTCATCAGCTGGCTGATCGCCGCGCGCATCATGCCGCAGGAGGCGGTCGGTTACGCATCGGCGTTCGTGTCAGGTTTCCTGCTGGTTGCCGGCGCCGCACAGCTGAACCTGGATGCGGCGTTGATGCTGTGGCTGCCCAGAGCGGGTCGGCGAGCGCCGACATTGTTGTGGCGCAGCTACCGGGTGATCCTGCCGATCTGCATCCTGGTCGGACTGGTCTACGTCGCGGTGGTCCCCTCGCTGGCTCGCACTGCCGCCGGTCCGGACGGGCCGATCGCGCTCGGCATCATCCTGTTCGTGATCGCCGCCGCCGGCTGGGGCCTCTGGGGCGTGCACGACTACGCCTTGCTGGCGATCGGCCGGACCTGGTGGGCGCCCTGGCGCAACGTGACGTTCGCGCTGGTGCGCATCGGTCTGCTGGTGGCGCTGGGGGCAAGCTTCGGCGCGCAGGGCATCGTGCTGTCGTGGGTCATCCCCATTGTCGTGTGGACCGTGGGCAGCCTGTTGTTGGTAAGATCCTTTACGGGCCAGTTCGCCAGGGCTGCGACCACTAGCTGGATGCCGAAGCGGACCGAAGTGTTCAGCTTCCTGGGGCCGACCACGATCGGTCACCTCGGCACCGTCCTGCTGTCCAACCAGGTCACGCTGCTCGTCATCCAGTTCTATGGTCCGGAGCCAGGTGCAGCGTTCTTCATCGCATGGCAGGCCGTGCTGGTGATCGACATCACGGCTAACCGTTTCATGCAGCCGCTGTCGGCGCACCTCGCTCGCGAACCCGAGCGAGCCAAGGAACACGTCGACGCTTCCCGGCGCCGACTCTTGATCATCTTCTTGCCTGTGCTGGCGATCGGGATGGTGCTGGCCGAGAAGGGGTTGCAGATATTCGGACCCGGATATGCCCAGGCGGCCACGGTGCTGCGCGTCCTGCTCGTCGGTCTGGCCTTCCGGCTTCTGATCGCCCATGAGCTCGGCAGGCGGCAGGCGTTGAGTGACGGGATGGGTTTCGCCCGACTCCAACTGGTCAGCACCCTGCTGGTGATCGGCGTGGTGATCTTCATACCGGTCGGCGACCCCGGGCCGTCGGGGACGTACTCGGTCGAGTCGCTGGTGCCGGTTGCGCTCGGCTACGCGGCGGTACAGATGCTGTGCGCGGCGACGATCCTGCTCATGCCGTTCGTCCGGGGTATCCGGGCGCGAATGGCCTGACGGTCCGCCGACAGGCCAGGTCCTAGCTCGAACGACGCCACCCGTCTGAGCTACGAAGCGCACCGCAGCCAATTGGTGATGACGAGCCACGCGGCGTAACGCCTCGGGGGGCTCGGAGATAGACCCAGTGACGGGCCGAGCGGCCAGGCTTCGGCTTCACTGCCTCCTGGGTGGTGGGAGGGAGTGGCAACGTATGCAGCGGAGCGGCGATCCGCGGATCAGCGTCGTGGTGCCCGCACGCAACGAGGCGCGCAATCTGGAGATCATGCTGCCGGCGGTGGCGCGGGTTCTCCCTCCGGTGCACGAGATCATCGTGGTGGACGGGCATTCGACCGACGACACGGTGGCGGCAGCCCGGGAAGTGTTGCCCTCCGCTCGCATCCTGGCTCAGACCCGGCGAGGCAAGGGCAACGCGATAGCGTGTGGGTTCGCCGCAGCAACCGGTGACGTGTTGGTGATGTTCGACGGCGACGGGTCGGCTGATCCGGCGGAGATCCCGGCCTTTGTGTCTGCACTGGTGGCTGGTGCCGACTTCGCGAAGGGTTCGCGGTTCGTGCCGGGCGGCGGCAGCGACGACATCACGCTCCTACGCAAGAGCGGCAACGCCGGGCTGAACGGGGTGGCCAATGCGCTGTTCGGGACGTGCTACACCGATTTGTGCTACGGCTACAACGCGCTCTGGGCGGACCTGTTGCCGATGTTGGACCTGCCGCCCGTGGATGCTGTGGCCGCCGATGGTGAGATGCTCTGGGGCGACGGTTTCGAGATCGAGACGGTGCTGAACACCCGGGTCGCCGCCGCGGGTTTGAAGATCGTCGAGGTGCCCTCGATGGAGCGCCGGCGGATCTACGGGCAATCCAACCTACGGACCTTCGCCGACGGGACACGGGTGCTGCGTACCCTGCTCGCTGAGCGTCGCAGGGCGGAGCGGATTCGCAACGAGAGGCTGGCGGCGGCGAGGCAGCCGCGCCCACTCCCGGGTCTCCGGGGACCTGTGCCGGTGCGACCCGACGACTGTGTCGGGGTTCGCTACGTCGGCGACGGTGAAGCGTCGCAGGCGCTCTAGACTCCTGGGAACGTTTCGCCGCGGCCTTGCCAGCGGCACTGATGAGCGGGGTGATCGGTGAGTCTGGCGCAGGCCGCGCAGTCACGTGCTCGCCTTGCCCGGCGTGCGGTTGCGAGCGTGCTTGTGGCGGCCGGTGTGCTGGCATGCTTGATGTCGGTGCTCGGGGTATCCGGGGGCGTGCTGGGGGAGCTTCGCTTCCTGGTCACGGTCGGTTTCCTGCTTCTCGGCCCTGGCTGGGCGGCGGCCGGCTTTCTGCGACGCGCGCCCGCGGCGCACGTCTGGCTGCTCACCCTCGGCACCGGAACGGCGGTCACCCTGCTGATCGGCCAGATCATGGTGATGACGAAGGAATGGCATCCCAGCGCCGCGCTGTACGTCGTCGCGGCGCTGAGCGTGCCAGTGCTGGCGCGTCACGCGGTGGTCGCCACGTGATCCGGACAACGGAACGGGTGACGCTCGCGGTGCGACCGGTCGCCGGCAGCGAACCCGTCGCCCAGCCACCAGTCTGCGACGGTGCCGGGGATCGTCGGCGTGCGCTCGCTGTCCGTGCCGCCGTCGGTTCGCTGGCTGGCTTCATGTCATGACATCCACCGACGCCAAGGCCACTACCGCGGCGGGTCGAGCTGTCCAGGCAGCCGGGCCGCGGGTCCCCGCTCCCGGGCGGGCAGTGGCCTCGGCGCCAAGCCTTGCCGCCGCACCTGCTCCGCCGCTGCCGTGGTGGTGGCGGTGGCTCCCACCCGCGCTGGCCTTGACGGCTGCCGCGTTGCTGCCCGTGGCGGCCGCGACCACCGATTTGGACGCGCTCTCTGGCTGGGGCCTGGCCCAGGTGCTCGGTCCCGCTGCCTGGATGGCGATCGTCCTTGCGGTCGCCGCCTGTGTCACCGAGCTGTGGTCGCCGCGTCCGCGGATCGGCATGCTCACCTTCCTGACCGCGGTGCTCATCCTGTGCACCACCGGCCTGCCGTCGGTCGTGGAGGAACAGGGGCGGCTGTCCACGGCGTGGTTGCTCGCAGGTTTCGTGGATGCCATCGCCGGGGACGGCGTGGTGCCAACGGGCATCGACTCGCGATTCGACTGGCCGGCTTTCTTCGCGCAATGGGCCTGGTTCCGTGACGCCGGCGGGGCGGACTCGCTGGACGGGGTGCTGCGCTGGTTCCCACCGGTCGTGGTTGCCGTGTGGGCCACTGGCGTCTATGCGCTGGCCCGCTCCATGCTGGGAGGTAGCCGTGCACCGTGGGTGGCGGCGTGGCTGTTTCTCGGGCTGAACTGGATCGAGCAGGACTACTTCTCTCCGCAGGCCACCGGGATCGTGCTGCTGCTGACCGTGCTGACCTTCACCCTCGGTCCGCTGGCCACCCGGCGCACCGATCCCACCGGGCCGGCAAGCCGCGAACCGGGCGGGCGGATCCAGCGTTGGATAGCAGCGGCTCGTACTCGGCCCAACCGGCCACCGATTCCACCGCGGCAGCTTTTGTTGATCTACTTTAGCTGTGCGATCTGCCTGCTTGCGGTCGCCGTATCGCACCAGCTGACGCCGTACGCGATCATCGGTCAACTGACCGTGCTGGCGCTCGCCGGTCGGTTCCGCGGTCGCGGCCTGCTGCTCGTCGGGATTCTGGCGCTGGCGGTGTTCTTCATCATCGGGGCCCGCGACTTCTGGACCTTCCAGCTATCGCTTGCACTCGGCGGCGACGGCGCCGGAGTCGTGAACTCTGCGCTGTTCAACCGAGTGTCCGGTGATCAGGGTCAGGTCGTGGTCAAGCTCCTGCGGGTGATCGTCCCGCTCGCCAGCTGGGTGCTGGCGCTGCTCGGGGCCTGGGCCTATTACCGCCGCAAGCGGGACGTCGTGCCGGTGTTCCTGGCGGTGGTGCCGATGGTCTTCGTCCTCGTGCAGAGCTACGGCGGCGAGCTGTTCCTGCGTATCGCCCTGTACGGGCTGCCGATCCTGGCGGTGCTGGGGACGGAGGCGTTGCGAGCGATGGTGCGCCGTCGACGCTTCCTGGAGGGTCCGCTCGCACTCGGGATGATCGGGCTGTTCGCGCTGCTCGTGGTGATCCGTGGCGGGAACGAGGCCTATACGTTGATCCGGACCGAAGAAGTCGCCATGACCAGGCAGGCGCTGGCGAGCACCCAACCCGGGTTGAAGATCCATTCGCTCAGCGGCATTGGCCCGCGCGGTGTCGCCGGCATCGACACCTTCAACATCCTCGGGGAGACCACGGGCTGCGCGGGACTGGACGAGGACCCCGCGCGCTGTATCGAACTCGACAAACCGGACGTACTGTTGATCTACCGCTCGAATGAGCTTCAGGGCGTCGTGCTCGATGGCAAAACCCCCGGCTGGACCCAAGAGGTCGTCCGCCAGCTGGTTGCCTCCGGAACGTACAAGATCAGCTTCCAGCAAGGCTTCAACGCAACGCTGACCAGGGTGGCTCCGGCGGTGGACGTTGTCCCGTAGCCGTCAGGCTGTCGAGGAGAGCCATGTCCGGTGATCTCCCAGTCTGGTTGGTGTTCGTTGTCCTGCTGGTGCTGCTCGGCCTGCGGGCATGGCTGGTCGAGACCAGTCCCGCCGGCGGGGGCAGCAGCAGACGCGAGGTTCGGGCGGTCACCATCGCGGCCGGCGTCACGTTGTTCGTGCTGGTCGTGGCGGTCGCGCTGCGCGGCGGGATCGATCTTGTCAACCTCATCCTCAACCCGCCCCCACCGGCGCCGGCCCCGCCCCTGCCAGTGCCGGTGCCTGCGCCTGCGCCGGTCCCAAAACCTGGGGGTTAGCCGGCCGTCGGCAGGGCCATCGCGACGTACTTGGTCTCCAGGTACTCGCGGATGCCCTCGGCGCCGCCCTCGCGGCCGAGGCCGGAGTGCTTGACCCCACCGAAGGGCGCCGCCGGGTTGGACACCATGCCCTGGTTGAGCCCGACCATGCCGGTCTCCAGGTTCTCGCTGACCCGCACCGCTCGCGTCAGGTCCGACGTGTACACGTAGCTGACCAGGCCGAACTCCGTGTCGTTGGCGGCCGTCACCGCCTGTTGCTCGGTGTCGAAGGTGCGGATGGCCGCCACCGGGCCGAAGATCTCCTCCCGGTTCACCCGAGCCTCAGCGGGCACGTCGGTGAGCACCGTGGGCGGGTAGAAGTGCCCCGGACCGTCGAGCGCCTCGCCGCCGACCCGCACCTGCGCGCCCAGCGACACCGCGTCCTGCACCAGCTCGGCGACCTTGTCGATTGCATCGGCGTTGATCAGCGGCCCGACCTCGACGCCGTCCTCGGTGCCCCGGCCGACCCGCAGCGCGCCCATCCGCTCGGTGAGCAGCTCGGTGAACTGCTCGGTGACGCCCTGGTGCACCAGGAACCGGTTGGCCGAGGTGCACGCCTCGCCCATGTTGCGCATCTTGGCGATCATGGCGCCGTCGACGGCGGACTCGACATCGGCGTCGTCGAACACGATGAACGGGGCATTGCCGCCCAGCTCCATCGACGTCCGCAACACCTGCTCGGCGGCCTGCTCGAGCAACCGGCGGCCCACCTCGGTGGATCCGGTGAAGGACAGCTTCCTGGTGCGGAAGTCGCG
>Ga0136617_10005389_pt1 | contig 11442 bp, 10 predicted proteins | sample AntDrymUQ3222106_2_FD_129672 | JGI IMG/M metagenome (GOLD analysis project Ga0136617, IMG submission 129672) | Polar desert sand microbial communities from Dry Valleys, Antarctica - metaG UQ322 (21.06) | ecosystem: Environmental > Terrestrial > Soil > Desert | place: Antarctica: Dry Valley...
CAACTACGCGCTGATCGTCGCGGGCATGATCGTCGGCGCCTCGGGCACGATCCTCACCGACCAGATGGCGAAGGCGATGAACCGCTCGATCGGCTCGGTGCTGCTCGGCGGCTTCGGCGGCGAGGCCCCGGCGGTGGAGGGTGGCGCAGGCGAGACCGGCGGCACCGTGCGCTCGACGAGCGCGGCCGACGTCGCGATCCTGCTCGCCTACGCGCGCCAGGTCGTCGTCGTGCCCGGCTACGGGATGGCGGTCGCGCAGGCTCAGCACGCGGTGCGTGAGATGGCCAAGGCGCTCGAGAAGAAGGGGATCGAGGTCAAGTACGCGATCCACCCGGTCGCGGGGCGGATGCCGGGCCACATGAACGTCCTGCTGGCCGAGGCCGACGTGCCCTACGACCAGCTCAAGGAGATGGACGACATCAACCCCGAGTTCGGCCGCACCGACGTCTCGCTCGTGATCGGCGCCAACGACGTCACGAACCCCGACGCGCGCCTGAAGGCCGATTCGCCGATCTACGGCATGCCGATCCTCAACGTCGACGAGTCCAAGCAGGTCATCGTCCTCAAGCGCTCGATGGCCTCCGGCTTCGCCGGGATCGAGAACCCGCTCTTCTTCAACGAGAAGACGCAGATGCTCTTCGGCGACGCGAAGTCCAGCGTCGCGGAGATCACGTCGGAGCTCGGCGGGCTGTAGCGCCTAGCGCGAGATCAGCGTCCGGAGAAGCTCTTTGAGCTTGCGCCGATCGGCGACGGACAGCGTCCCGAGGAACTCGGCTTCCGCCCGCTCGGCGGCTGCGTCGGCACGCACGAGCACACGGCGGCCCGCTGCGGTCGCCTGCAGCGCGTAGGCGCGGCGATCCTGGGGGTCGCGCCGTCGCTCGACGAACCCCTTGCGCTCCAGCTGGTCGACGATGGCGACCATCGTCGTGCGGTCGATCCGCAGCCGCTCGCCGAGGCGCTGCTGGGACAGCGCTCCCTCGTCGACCAGCACCGACAGGGCGCCGAACTCCTTCACATCCAACCCGAGGGAGGCAAGCGCGGCCCGCGCGATCGAGCGGTGTTCGAGGTGCGCCTGACCGAGCAGATATCCCAGACGCGCGGCCAGCGCGGGCGGGCCGGCGGCGCGAGCCTCGCGATCGGTCATCGGTGTCCGGCGGCAGATGCCATCTCGATCCACTCTATCCGCTAGACTGATCGTCAGTACCACTGAGCATAGTGCGGAGGAGGAGCAGATGGGCACAGTCAGCGTGCGCTACATCGTCGATGACGTCGATGCCGCGCTTCCGTTCTACGTCGAGCGCCTCGGCTTCCACGCCGAGATGCACCAGGGGTCCGGCTTCGCGATTCTCTCGCGCGGCGACCTTCGCCTGCTGCTGAGCGCGTCCTCGGGCCCCGGTGGAGCGGCTCAGCCGATGCCCGACGGCAGCCGACCGCAGCCGGGTGGATGGAACCGCATCCAGCTCGAGGTGGACGACCTCGCCGAGGATGTCCAGGCGCTGCGCGCGGCGGGCGCCCGCTTCCGCAACGAGATCATCACCGGCCGAGGGGGCCGACAGATCCTGCTCGAGGACCCCAGCGGCAACCCGATCGAGCTGTTCGAGGCCGCTGGAGGGCAGGCCCGCTGAGGCCGGCGCTCGGCGTGACGACGGCGGCATGGCGCCTCGCGTGAGTGAGCGCCGCGCCACGTCGGCGCGTATGGCCCACGGCCGTGGCTCAGCCTGATCTAGGCGACGGTGGTTGGGAAGCTCCGGATCGCCACCGTCGCTCTACCGCCGCGTCAGCGTGAGGCTGCGGATGCGCTGGGGGAGCATCGGCCCGCTGCGGGGTGCGGCCTCGCGCGGCCGGAGAACCACGCCGAGCTGCGCAGCCACCACCTCGCCGGCGTCTGATCGTCCGCACGGCGCGTTCGGGTGTATCCAACCGCGATTGCGTTCGTCCTCAACCACATGGAGATCATCCCGATCCTGCTGGTCCTGGCGGTGGCGCTCGTGGTCGTGCGCGTCGCCCGGCGGCGGTCCCCGGCGGACGCTCCCGCGCCGCCGGCCGCGTCGTCGAGCCAGCCCAACGAGCCGCCGACGTTCCGCGTCCTCGCCCTCGGCGTCTCGGGCTGCGGCAAGACCGTCTTCCTGGCCAGCCTGTTTCACGAGCTCAACTACCCGCGCCCGGGTCGCTCGTACTACCTCGACACGGATGCCAGGCAGCGCGTTGCCCTGGGCAGCATCTACAGCCAGATCAGCGACACATCGAGGCAGTGGCCGGCAGGCACCCGCGTCAGCGACACGCGCGAGTTTCGGTTTGACTGCATCGCCGCCGACGAGCAGGACGCCAGGCACCACGTGTTGTCAATCGAGTGGACCGACTTCGCCGGTGAGCTGATCGAGGTCGAGCAGGAGGACGGCAGCACGGCGCTGGCCGACCTCGCCGTGCGCATCAAGGGCGCGCACGGGCTGCTCTGCATGCTCGACGGCTATCGCGTCCTGCAGCTGCTGCGCAGGGAGGCGGCGGGGCGCGATTACTTCGAGCGCCGGCTGCGCCCGATGTTCGGGTTCATGCAGGCGGCGACGTGCCCGATCCACCTCGTCGTCACGAAATGGGACCTGGTCCGGGACTTCGGCGAGCCGCCGGACGCCGACGATCAGCTTCGGCTCGACAGGGTCGTCGAGGCACTGATGCGCTTCGAGCACATCAAGGCGCTCGTCTACGTGCACAGCCGTCGGCAGCTCGTGCGCCTGATCCCGGTCAGCGCGGTCGGGCCGAGCTTCGTCGCGCTCGACGCGGACGGTCGCGTCAGCAAGCTGCCCGACGGAACGATGCGCCCCAGCAACGTCGAGGTGCCGCTGTCCGCGGTCCTTCCCGACCTGTTCACGCAGGCCGAGCGCTCGCTCGACGAGGCCAGCCGGCGTGAGCTGCACGCCGCGATGAAGCGCCACCTGCGCAGCGAGATGGGGCCGATCGTGGCGCAGCTGCTGCGGCGCCCCGCCGCCGCGGCGGGACGCGTCCTGCTGCCCGCCTACGGTGCCGACGCGGCCGCGCTGTTCGTCGAATGGCTCGCCCCGACGACGTCGCAGAACGGGCGCAAGTCGGGCGCGGCGCGCGACGAGGCCGAGCGCGAGATCGCGACGCGTCAGCGCATGCACGCGATCGTCATGGACGACTTCAAGCGCACGGTGCTCAGGCTCGAGGCCGTGCTCCCGCAGAGCGAGCTCAGCCGCCGGTGGCTGGGATGAGCGCCATCCCGGCAAGCGGCTGGCCGTTTCTGGTGGCGCGCGGCAGGCAGCGCGGATACCGGACCGTGCTCGCCCCGGACTTCATGGTCGAGCGCCGGCTGCACGGACAGCTGTCGGACGCGACCGGCGCGGGCGGCGCAGCGCGCGTGCACCAGGTGCAGATCGACTGCGCCGTCGGCCCGCTGACGCTGGTCTACGTCATCGATCGCGTCGCGCCCGCCGACCTCAACGGGGACGGTGGAGCGCCGGTGACCGACGAGCACGGGCGACCGCTGGAGCTGCTCTACGGCGTCGTCGCGCGCCGGCCGCTGAGCGGACCCGCCGACGAGCGCGATCTGGCGCGGGCGCGCACCGCGGCGCTCGCGAGCTACCGGCGCTTCCTCGCGGGGGAGGAGGACTTCGACGTGGACGCCTCGGCCGCGTTCCCGTTGTGGACGGCGCCCGCCGCGCCCTCGCCGTCCGCTCCACCGGGTCGGCCGGCGCCACCCTCGCCGCCCGCGCCACCCTCGCCGCCCGCGCCACCGCGTCGGCCAGCGTCGGCGCCACCGCCAGTGCGGCACGACGAGCGCCCAGCGGATGCATCGGCTTCATCGCGCTCGGTCGCCAAGCCTTCCTCCCGACGGTTCGCTCTCGCCAGGGCGCCGCTGCGCACCGGCCGCGTGGCGCTCGTGACGCTCGCGCTCGTACTGTGCGCCGTCTGGCTGCTGCGGCCGGGAGCGAGCGATGCCGTCGAGGTGCGCGAGGCGTCCGTCGCTCCGGCCAAGGGCCGCGTCGACTGCGCCGCACCGCAGCGCTTCAGGCTCGCGGCGACGGTCAGCGTGCCGGACGGCACGACCGTCGCCTATCACTGGGAGCCGCGCGCGCAGGTCACGCCCCAGCGCGGCCGGCTGCGACCCGCGCCCAAGGGCGCACGCGAGGCGGCGCTTGTCGCCGAGGCGACGCGACCCGTGCCCGGCGGCAAGCCGAAGGGGGCCTTCAAGCTCGTGATCGACGCCCCCGAGAAGCAGACGCACACGCTCACGTATGCGCTGAGCTGCGCTGGCGCCGCGCGCTGACGAACGCCAGGCGCGTCGCCGCACGGGTGAAGCCTGCGAGACTCGCCGCCATGATCGACCGCGCCGACGCCCTGACAGCGCTCGCCGAGGAGCAGTTCGACCTCGTCGTGATCGGCGGCGGGATCACCGGCGCCGGCGTGGCCCTGGATGCGGCGACGCGTGGCTACAGCGTCGCGCTCGTCGAGCGCGCCGACTACGCCGCGGGCACGTCCAGCCGCTCGTCGAAGCTCGTGCACGGCGGTCTGCGCTACCTGCAGAACTTCGATCTCGGGCTCGTCCGCGAGGCGCTGCTCGAGCGCCAGCTCATGGTCGCGCTGGCGCCGCACCTCGTCCATCCGCTGCCCCTCGTCGTGGCCGCCTTCGAGGGAGCCCGGCCCGACCGGATGATCGGCGTCGGGCTGAACCTCTACGACGTCATGTCGGTCGAGCGCCTGCGCGGGCGTTCGCGCCAACCGCGCGCCCGCCGCGGGCGCTCGGCGAACGACCTCGGCAGCGACTTCTCCGAGTGGAGCCCCGAGCGCCACCGCGTGATCTCCGGCGAGGAGGTGCTCGAGCTGATCCCGGCCTTGGCCGCGCGCGCTCCCACCTCCGGCTACCTGTTCTATGACTGCCAGACCGACGACGCGCGCCTCGTCCTGACCGTGCTGGGCGAGGCCGAGCGCTTCGGCGCGGTCTTCGCCAACCGGCTCAACGTCTCGGAGCTCGTGCGCGACGAGGCGGGCCGCGCCGCCGGCGTGAAGGTGTGCGACGGCGCCAGCGGCGCCGAGTTCGTCGTGCGGGCCTCCAACGTCGTCAACGCGACCGGCGTCTGGGCGGACCGCCTGCGCCCGGAGGAGCTGCACGACGAGGCCGAGGTGCCGCGGATCGCGCCCAGCCGCGGGACGCACATCACCCTGCGCCACGAGGACCTGCCGCTCGTCGGTGGCGGCGCGATCGTTCCCGCCGGCGGCGGGCGCTCGATCTTCGCGCTGCCGTGGCTCGGGCGCACGCTGCTGGGCACAACCGACAATGATTATCCGGGCGAGCTCGAAGATCACCACGTCGCGCCCTCCGAGGAGGACATCGCCTACCTGCTCGACGCCGCGAACGAGTACTTCGGCACGTCGCTGCAGGCGGCGGACATGACCGGCGCCTACGCCGGCGTGCGCCCGCTGATCACGACGGGGGACCCGAAGAAGTCCGTCGACATCTCGCGCAAGGCCGAGCTCTACGAGACCTCCAGCGGCATGGTCACGATCACGGGCGGCAAGCTCACCACGTGGCGGCGGATGGCGAAGATGGCCGTCGACCGTCTCGTCGAGCGCGAGGCGCGCGACGCGCCCTGCCGCACGCACGAGATCCCGCTCGGGGCACCGGTCGCGGTGGCCGAGCTGCCGCGCGTCGACGCCGTGCCGGAGACGGCGCTGGCGGCGCTGGCCGGCCGCTACGGCCACGCCGCCCACGACGTGCTGGCGGTCGCCCGCGAGCGCGAGGAGCTCGCGCAGCCGATCGTCGGCGGGCTGCCCGACCTGCTCGCCGAGGTCGCGTTCGCGGTCCGCCGCGAGCAGGCCGCGACGATCGGCGACGTCCTGCTGCGGCGCACCCGCCTCGGGCTGCTGGCGGGCCGCGATCTGACCTCCGACGGGCCCGTCGTGGCGCGCGTCGCGGCCGCGCTGGCCGTCGAGCTGGGATGCGACGATGCGCAGCTGCGAGTGCAGCTCGACGGCTGGCGCGCGGAGGCTCGCGCCGAAGGCGTCGTCGGCAGCGCGTAACTTTGCGGCCTCCCGCCGGTTGAAAGGCCCCGATGCGCCGTCTACTCGTCCTCACATCCCTGCTCGCCGCCCACGCCATGCTCGCGGCCGCCCCGGCCCACGCCGGCTTCTTTCCCGGTGACGCCATCGACGGCCCCAGCGCGGACATCCGCGCGCTCGGCGACCTCGACCTCGGGCGCGACGGCACCGGCGCGCTGGCCTACGTCAAGCGCGCCGAGGGCGTCGACCACATCCTCGTGTCGCGCTTCGAGGGCGGCGTCTTCAAGCCGCCCGAGCGGATCGACGCGGCACTTGCGACCAACAGCGCCGAGCCGGTCGTCGGCGCCGCGGACGCCGGCCGGCTCGTCGTCGTCTTCGTCAGCGGCGGCATCGTGCACGGTGTCGTGCGGGTGGCCGGCGCGCCCTGGTCGGCGCCCGTGCCGCTGGGCGCCGGCAGCGCACCCGCGGTCGACCTGTCGATCAACGGCACGGCGTACGCGACCTTCACCGCCGGCGACGACGTGCGCGTGGCGCGCCTTGACCGCAGGACGAACGCGTGGTCGCTCCTCCAGCAGCCGGCGGACGCCGATCCCGCCCGCGCGGCGGGGGTCGGCGGCGGGCGCTCGCAGGTGGCGATCTCGGCCGACGGGATCGGCGTCGTGACATGGGGCGAGGCCGGCCACGTCTACGCGCGCAAGATGTTCGGCACCGCGCTGTCGAACAGCCCGCAGGACCTCACGCCGCCGGAGTTCGCCGGCCGCGCCAGCCTCCTCTCCGACCTGCCCGACATCGACGCCGAGGACGACTCAAGCTACGCCTGGGTGGTGTTTCGCCAGAGCTTCACCGACGGCAGCACGCGGATCCTCGCCCGCCGCCAGCGCGGGACGAGCTTCGACCCGCCGGTCGTGATCGACGAGAACGCCGGCGAGGCCGTCGGTCCGCCGCGGATCGACATCAACGGCCGCGGCGTCGGCGCGGCGATGACGACGGGCGCCGTCAGCGGCCAGCCGATGTGGTCGCTGCTCGCGCGCGATCAGTTCGGCGTCGGCGTCCGCGTCCTGACGCCGAGCGTCGCGGCGCCGGCGGTCATGCCGGCGATGGGCGAGAACAACGCCGGGGTGCTGGCGGCGGTTCTCGGCGGAGCCGGCGAACCCCCGTTCGTGCGGGTGCGCACGCTCGAGGAGGACAAGGCGGGCGTCGAGCGGGTGCTCTCGCGGCCCGAGCTCGGCGCGGTCGCGCCCGAGCTCGGCTTCGACGTCGCCTCTGACCGCGCCAGCGGCGTCGTCGTCGCCTGGGTCCAGGGCGGTCCGGAGGATCGCAAGATCGTGGCCGGCTACCTCGACCGCCCGCCGGGGAACTTCGCCGGCTACACGTCGCAGCGCTGCTGCCAGAACCCGCTGCCGCGCCTGAGCTGGCAGCCGTCGTTCAGCCTCTGGGGCGACGTGCGCTACGTCGTCACGGTCGACGGCAAGCCCGTGGGGGAGACGACGAACACGTCCTTCACGCTGGCGAAGCCGATCACCGGGCCGACGCACAAGTGGCAGGTGCACGCCGTCGACGTGCGCGGTCAGGTCAAGCGCACGCGCACGCGCGGGCTGCGCATCGACGACGTGGTGCCGGTGGTCAGCGTCGGCTACAAGCGCGCGCGCCGCGTGGTGACGATCTCCGTCCGCGCCCGCGACCCCGATCCCCGCGGGCACCACAGGTCGGGCCTGCGCTCGGTCGTCGTGTCCTGGGGCGACCGCTCCAAGCGCGTGCGCGGCACAACGACCCGGCTGCGCACCCGTCATCGCTACCGCGGCCGGGGGACCTTCCCGCTGACGATCACCGGGCGCGACCGGGCGGGCAACGAGCGCGTCGTGCGCCGCACGGTGCGGATCGGCTGATGCTGCGCCACACGGTCGCCGCCGCGGGCGCAACGCTCGCGCTCGGCGAGCGGCCGTGGTTGATGGGAATCGTCAACGCCTCGCCGGACTCCTTCTCCGATGCGGGCGCCTATCCCGACCTTGCCGCGCGCGTCGCGCGCGCCGACGAGCTGCTCGAGGCGGGCGCGGACATCATCGACGTCGGCGGCGAGTCGGGCATCACCCTGCGCGCGCCCGTGGCCGTGGCCGAGGAGATCGAGCGCGTCGTGCCGCTCGTGCGGCGGCTCGCCGGCGAACTGGGCGCGACCGTCTCGGTCGACACCTACAAGCCGGCGGTCGCCGAGGCCGCGATCGCCGCGGGCGCCGCGATCGTCAACGACGTCAGCGGACTGCGCGACCCCGAGCTCGCGCGCGTCTGTGCGCGCACCGGCGCGGCGCTCGTGCTCATGCACACCCGCGCCGCGCCGAAGCAGCGCCTGCAGGATCCCGGCCTCTACGAGGACGTCGTCGCCGACGTCGTCGGGTTCCTCGCCGAGCGGATGCAGGCTGCCCGCGATCATGGCGTCGCCGACGAGCAGCTGATCCTCGACCCGGGCCCCGACTTCGCCAAGACGCCCGCCCAGACAGTCGCGGTGCTGGGGCGCCTCGACGTGCTGCACGAGCTCGGCCGCCCCCTGCTGCTCGCGGTCTCGCGCAAGGACTTCGTCGGCGCGCTGACGGGCCGCGCGCCCGCTGACCGGCTCGCCGGAACGCTCGCGGCGATCGGCCACGGGCTCGACGCGGGCGCCCACATCCTGCGCGTCCACGACGTCGCCGCGACGGCGGATTTCCTCGCGGTGCGCGCGGCGCTGCGCGGCCACGCGCCGGTCGACGCGCAGCTGGCGCTCGACGACACGATCCGCCACGCGCGCTAACGTTCGCGCCACACGAGTCGCCGGCCGCTGTCCAACGCGGCCGGACGCCTACCGACGATCCACAGGAGAACCACATGTCAGTCATCTCACGCTCGGCTCTGGAGTCCAGCCCGCTCGCCGACCTGCACGAGATCGCCTCGGAGCTCGCGATGGACGGCTACCGCCGCCTGCGCAAGGCCGATCTGATCGCAGCGATCATCCAGCGCCAAGGCGCCAACGGCGACGCGCCGCAGGACGTCGACGCCGAGGCCGGCGTCGAGCTCGAGGTCGATGCGGACGCCGACGCGCCGGCGCCCGCGGAGGCCGGCGCCGAGGCCGAGGTCGACGAGAAGCCCGCGCGCCGCTCCCGCCGCGGTGGTCGCGGTCGCAGCCGCGCCCGCGACCGCGATCCGGGCGATATCGAGGTCGGCGAGGACGAGGGCGAGACCGAGGCGGCGCCCGCCGCGCCCGCTGCGCCGCGCGGAGGCCGCGAGCGTGACCGCGGAGGCCGTGGCCGTGACCGTGACCGCGACAGCGACCGCGACCGCGACCGCGACAGCGCGCCGTCGGAGGATCGCGTCGTCACCGGCACCGTCGAGCTGCTGCCCAACGGCTCGGGCTTCGTGCGCGTCGCAGCGCCCGAGCCGTCCGACGACGACGTCTACATCTCCGCGGCACAGGTGCGCCGCTGCGAGCTCGTCTCCGGCGACGAGGTCGCCGGACCCGTCCGCCCGCCGCGCCGCTCCGAGCGCTACCCGTCGCTGATCCGCGTGGACACGATCAACGGCCGCGCGGCCGACGAGGTCGCCGAGGGCACGAAGTACGACGACCTGACCTGCACCTGGGCGACGGAGCGCATCGCGCTTGACGACGAGGACGCGACGCTGAAGGCGATCGAGTGGCTGACGCCGTTCGGCCGCGGCTCGCGCGTCGTCATCGTCGGCGGCGCCCGCGCCGGCAAGACCGAGGCGCTGCGCCGCCTCGCCGGCGCACTGTCGCGCCAGGAGGACATCGAGTGCAGCGTCGTGCTGGCGGGCGTGCGCCCGGAAGAGATCGGCGACTGGAGGGCCGGCCCGCTGCAGCCCGTCGTCGAGCTCAACCTGGGCGCCGCGCCGGACGCACACGGCCAGGCGATCGAGCGCGCGATCGAGACGGGGCGGCGGGTCGCCGCGCGCGGCGGGCATGCCGTCGTCCTGATCGACACGCTCGAGCACCTGCCCGCACCGCTGGCCCGCCGCACGCTGGCGGCTGCGCGCAACATCGTCGACGGCGGGTCGTTGACGATCATCGCGACGGCGAGCGAGCCCGTCGGCGGCGAGACGACCGTCATCGCGCTCGACGCCACGCTGACCGCGACCGGGCGCATCCCCGCGCTCGACCTCAGCGCCAGCGCGACGCTCCGCGCCGAGCTGCTCGTGGGCGAGAAGGGCTCCGAGGCGATCGCCGAGGCACGCACGGTCGCAATCGGCTAGTGGGCCTTCTCAAGACGTTCCACCTGAAATGCCGGGCGCCGATCACGGCCTAGCGGCGTCCTCGGATCTCGATGTGGCAGAGCCACACCTTCGATCCTGCGTCCTGGCCAGACGGCGCCGGCATCCCGGAATTTCCGGCGCAACGTTCCGAGAAGACCCACTAGGAGGGTTTGGCGAAACGATTGGCGAAACCCCCGCCCGCTCGCCAGGCCAAGCGGCATTCGCGTCGCCTAGCAGTCGCTAGCGAAACTCTGGCGAACGAGGCCCGCTACGCGCGACCTGGTCGCTCACACCTAGCCCGGGCGTTAGCCTAGCCTCAGACGCCTGAAACGCAGGCGTCTTCGTCCGTCAGGACTGCCTCGTGCACGCGCTGCAGCATCGACCTAGCTACCTCGTCGGCGAATCCCCGGGAGGAGTTGACCAGCGTGAAGACGATCCAAACCTTGCCGGCCTCTGTCTGGCCGCGCGCGGTCAAGCCAGCGGCATCCGAAGGCGCGTGTTCAAGCGCGGCGTTGAACAGCGCTTCGGTCATCGTCCCCTCCGTGTCCCCAATGGGCACGGAGAACGGCAACGTGATCCTCCAGTCCCGGTACTCGCTCATCATCGCCCTCTCGCTCATCGTCGCCTTCCGGTCGCCCATCCTCTTCCCATTGTCTGCCTCTGTCAACCACGTAGTCGATACGTGGCGCTCAAACCTGTAGCCCAGCGTTGCGAAACTCGGCGAGCAGATTGGCATACGCATGATGATCGCTATTCGATCCGTGCACCATGACATGGCTCACAGTATCCGGCGCCTGCCAGAGGATCCCTCGCTTCTTGCGCTCGGGCCACCATCCTGCGTCCCAGGCCGCCTTCTGCAGCTTCTTGAGATTCTTGTCCCCAACGAAGATGAACTGCTGCGTGGGCCACGCGTCGTGCTTTGGATGGACCGGCACTTCATCGCTCGTACCCATTGGCGCCCTCCTCTTATAGCTCGAAAAGTGAGCGATCCCAGGGGAGCAACGGCATCCGGGGGGTCCGACTTCCGCGTCATACTCGGGCTCACGAGCCCTGAGCCCGAGCGGCAGGCTATCCGTCGTTAGACGCCGACGGGTATCGCCCGGGTCTTCGCGAGCGCGCATCCGATCTTGGCGAGGATCGTGAGGTCGACGTGAAGCGCTACGCGGTCGCGTCCACGGACGCGGAGCGGGAGCATCGCCC
>Ga0136617_10005390_pt1 | contig 11442 bp, 12 predicted proteins | sample AntDrymUQ3222106_2_FD_129672 | JGI IMG/M metagenome (GOLD analysis project Ga0136617, IMG submission 129672) | Polar desert sand microbial communities from Dry Valleys, Antarctica - metaG UQ322 (21.06) | ecosystem: Environmental > Terrestrial > Soil > Desert | place: Antarctica: Dry Valley...
AGGCAATGCGGATCTCGTTGGCGCTCGTCGCGGTCGGCGCGCTGATCTACCTTGGCGCCTATCTGTGGGCGAAGCCCGGCTACCCCGTCGATGCCAACATCGGAGCGGGCGCGCTCGGGTTCGCCGGCATGGCACTGGTCATCCTCGGCGCGGTGTCACTCGCCTGGGTGACGGTCGCGCGCGTCTGGCGGCGGCGCGGCCGCTGAACCGCTCAGCGGATCAGCAGCGACTGCGCGGCGGTGGAGAGCTGGAGGATGACCGCGGCGTGGTCGGACGAGGGTGCGCTCGCCGGAATCGGGTTGGCCTGGGCCTCCAGCACCGGGGCGCGGGCCGCGTCAAGGAACATCGCCTGGACCAGCATGGCGGCGTAGGCCTGGATCTCCATGCCGGTGTCATCGGCGGCCCACCGCGCGCGGTGAGCCCGGGGGCAGCGCGTGGACGGATCGACGGCGCAGGGTGTGCAGGCGCACGTCGCCGCGCCGCTCGGTCGCGATGCTGAAGGTCCCGCGTGCGGCGGCGAGGAAGTCGCGCGCGCCCGAGCGCCCGGGATCGGCCAGCCGCAGCGTGCCCTGCGGCGCCAGCAGCCGCGGGAGGAGACGCAGCGCCACGCCGATGTTCGGCCGGGTGTAGAAGACGTCGGCGGCCAGGATGAGGTCCCAGTGCCCACGAGCGGCGAGGGCGTCGCCGTGCCGGGACCAGTCGGCGTGGGCGACCTCGCCGTCGAGCTCGTTCAAGGCCAGGCAGTGGGCGGCGAAGGCGACCGCGTCGGTGGAGCCGTCGGTGGCCAGCACGTCGCCGCCGGCGCGGGCGGCCACCGCGCTGGGGAGCGCGAGGCCGCAGCCCAGCTCCAGCACGCGCGCGCCGGCGGCCGGCGGCCGCTCGGCGAGTGCCCTTGCCAGGGCCAGCCCGCTCGGCCACAGCCGCGCCCACCAGGGCACCGGGCGGCTCTCGGCGGCCTCGGCCTCGCGCAGCGCCTCCCAGTCGGCGGGGCGCAGACAGACCAGGTCGCAGCCCGTCAGCTCGACCCGCTGGGCGATCACGTCGAGCAGCGGCGCCGGCAGGGCGGAGCCGCCGACGCCGCGCAGGCTCGAGAGCTGCTCGGCGAGCGAGGCGCGCACCAGGTCCATCGCGTCGGGCACCGTCCCCCATGGTCGCAGCGCGCAGCGCGGTGGCGCGCCGGCGGCGATGTCGCGAAGGCGGCGGTCGCCCGCGGCGCCGGCGCCGACGCCCACCCCGGGCGGCGGCGCTACGGTCCCGCCGGCATGGACTTCCGCATCATGGGCGTGGTCAACGTCACGCCGGACTCGTTCTCCGACGGCGGCGCCTTCGACGACGCCGGCGCCGCCGTCGCCCACGCGCTCCGGCTGGCGCGCGAGGGCGCCGACCTGATCGACGTCGGCGGGGAGTCCACCCGGCCCGGCGCGGCCGCCGTCCCCGCGCGGGAGGAGCTCGAGCGAGTGCTGCCCGTCATCGCCGGGATCCGCGACGTCGGCGAGCGCGTGCGGATCTCGATCGACACCTCCAAGGCGGCCGTGGCCGAGCGGGCGCTCGACCTGGGCGCCGACTACGTCAACGACGTCACGGCCCTGCGGGGGGACCCTGACATGGCCGCCCTGGTGGCCGAGCGCGACGTCGACGTCTGCCTCATGCACATGCGCGGCACCCCGCGCGACATGCAGGCCCAGGCCCGTTACGAGGACGTCGTCGGCGAGGTCAAGGCCTTCCTCGCCGAGCGCATCGGCGCCGCCGAGGCGGCCGGCATCGCCAGCGAGCGGATCGAGATCGACCCCGGCATCGGGTTCGCCAAGGACGTCGGCCACAACCTCGAGCTGCTGCGCCGCCTCGACGAGCTGTGCGCGCTCGGGCGACCGCTCGTGCTGGGCACCAGCCGCAAGTCCTTCCTCGGCCGCATCACCGGCCGCGAGACCGCCGAGCGAGTGCCTGCGACGCTCGCCACGCTGGTGCTCGGACTGGAGCGCGGGGCCCGCACGTTCCGGGTCCACGACGTCGCGCCGGCCCGGGACGCCCTCGCCGTGGCGGCTGCTACGTTGGCGCCCGGATGGCCTCCGACGACGCCGAGGACTACGACGACGACGACGTGAGCGATGACGACGAGGCCCAGGGTCCGGAGGTCGGCGCCTCGATCGAGATCGTCGGCCTCTCGCTCTACACCCACCACGGCGTCACCGCGGCCGAGCGCGAGGTCGGTCAGCGGCTCGTGCTGGACATCCGCTTCGATGTCGGGGAGCCCGACGCCCTGGTTACCGACCGGGTGGAGGACACCGTCGACTACGGCGAGGTCTGCCAGGTGATCGCGCTGATCGCCCAGGCCCGCTCCTACAAGACGCTGGAGCGCCTGTGTGCGGTGATCGCCGACCGCCTCGCCTCGCAGTTCGGCGCCGACAGCGTGACGGTCAAGGCTTCAAAGCCCGAGCCTCCGATCCCGCTGCCGGTCGAGGAGGTCTCGGTCGAGGTGTGGCGCGAAGAGCACTGACAAGGGGTCTGACCCACTCCCGGCGACTTCAGCTGCTGCGATGCGGTCTGCAGTGGGTCAGACGCCTGTCCTTGACCTTCAAGTGAGTGTTCACTAACCTAGCTTGCCGATGGGCCCTCCCACAAGGACCCGCACGCGCAAGTCGGCCGAGGAGCGCCGTGAGGAGATCGTCGGGATCGCGATCGAGCACTTCGCGCAGGGTGGCTACAACGGCACCTCGACCGAGGCCATCGCGCGCGACGCCGGCATCTCCCAGCCCTACCTGTTCCGGCTCTTCAGGACCAAGCGCGACCTCTTCGTGGCCTGCTACGACGAGATGCACGGCCGATTGCACGCCACGTTCACCGAGGCGGCGCAGGGGGTGGCACGCGCCGATGCCCTGCAGGCGATGGGGCTGGCGTATATCCGCCTGCTCACCGACCGCACGTCGCTGCTGTTCCAGATGCAGGCCTACGCCGCCTGCTCGGATCCGGTCATCCAGGCCCACGTGCGCGACTCCTACGGCGAGCTGGTCACGCTCGTCACGCGCACGTCGAGCGCCGAGCCCTACGAGGTCTGGCAGTTCTTCTCGCACGGTATGCTGCTCAACGTCCTCGCCTCGCTCGACCTCGGCGCGATCGCCGACCGCGAGCCCTGGGCCAAGGCGTGGGCGTCGCCGATCGAGCTGATCCTCCGGGCCAACGCCGCCGGGTGAGCGCCGAGGCGCCGCACCCGTTCGACCTCGACACGGCCCTCGTTCCCGCTGGCGCGGGCCGCTGGTCGGCCACCGCGCCCGAGCACTGGTTCGTGGGCCGCGGGCCCAACGGCGGCTTCCTGGCCGCGCTCGTCGCCCGCGCGGCCGAGGCCGCGGCGGGGCGGCCGCTGCGCTCGGTGACTCTGCACTTCCTCGCCGCGCCGGGTGCGGGCCCCCTCGAGGTCACCGCCGCGGTGGAGCGCAACGGACGCTCGTTCACGGTCGTGTCGGCGCGGATCGAGCAGGCCGGGCGCCCGGTCACCCTGGCCCTGGCCACGCTCGGCGCGCTGGGGAACGCCGGGGCGGAGTGGAACGGGTCCGCCCCGCCCGCCGCGCTGCCGGCCGCCGAGGCCGCGCCGGTGCCGGCCGAGGCGACGGGCACGCCGGCCTTCTTCCGCAACTACGAGCTGCGCCCGGCCCTGCGCGCCGCGGGCGGAGAGGAGACGGGCGGGTGGCTGCGCACCGCGGCGCCGCGCGCTCTGGACGCTCCACTGGCGGTGGCGATGGCCGACGCCTGGATGCCGTCCGCCTTCGTCGCCCTCGGCCGCACTGTGGCCGCACCGACGCTGGACCTCACGATCCACCTGCGCCGCCCGCTGCCCCCGCCGGACATGGCCCCGGAGGACTTCGTGCTGGTCCGCTTCGCCACGCGGCTGTCGGTGGCGGGCGTGTGGGAGGAGGACGGCGAGCTGTGGACCCCCGGCGGCGAGCTGCTCGCCCAGTCGCGCCAGCTCGCCCTGGCGCGCGAGCTGCCCGCCCGGCCCCCGCGGTGACCGTCACCGGCCATCTCGGGCTGGGCGCGAACCTCGGCGACCGCCGCGCCCGGCTGCAGGCCGCCGCCGACGCGCTGCCCGCCCACGGCGTGGCCGTCCTGGCCGCCTCTTCCGTGTACGAGACCGAGCCGGTCGGCGAGGTGCTCGACCAGCCCGACTTCCTCAACGCCTGCCTGCGGATCGCGACCGAGCAGGGCCCGGAGGCGCTGCTGGACGCCTGCAAGGCGGTGGAGCGCGAGCTCGGCCGGGCGGCCGGCGGTCCGCGCCACGCGCCCCGGGTCATCGACGTCGACGTGCTGCTGCTGGGCGACCTCGAGCACCGCTCGGAGCGCCTCACACTGCCGCACGCGGAGGTCTGGCGCCGCCGCTTCGTGCTCGTCCCGCTGCTCGAGCTCGACCCGGAGCTCGTGATCCCGGGCGCCGGACCGGCGGTCGCCGTGCTGGACGGGCTCGGGCCCGGCGGCCGGGTCCGCCTGGCCGGGCCGCCGCTGCGGGTCTAGCCTCTCGCGGATGCGAGCATGGCTGGGAGGGGGATGCGGCGCCGTGATGGCGCTGCTGCTCGCCGGGCCTGCCCAGGCCGCCACGTTCTGCGTCGCAGTCGAGCACGCCGGGTGCACGTCCCGGCCCAGCGCGCAGCAGGCGTTCGCCGACGCGCGAGACGGCGACCGGATCGAGCTCGGCCGGCTGACCGAGGGCGGTGCGCTGACGGACGGCGGGCGTGCGCTCGACGTGGTCGGGGCGGGGGAGGACGAGACCCGCCTGACCGGCACGCTGACGCTGGCGGACGCCGGGTCGGGCGTGACCGGGGCTTCGCTGGGGGCGCTGGACCTGGCCGGCACGGCGACCCGCGTGCGCGTGGAGGGCGCCGCGACGCTGCGCGGAACCGCCCGGCTGCGGGCCGCGGCGGCCGGCGCCGAAGTGCGGGCCGTGTCGGGCGCGCCGCGGCTGGAGGACGTGCTCGTCGAGCCGGCTGCGGGGCCCGGGCTGCGCGCCGGCTGCGACTCCACGCTGACGGCGCGGCACGTGACGGTCGCCGGGGCGGCCGACCCGGCCGTGGACGCGTCCTGCGCGGGCGCCCGCGTCGTGCTGCGCGACACGGTGCTCGCGGTGGGTGGGGCCGCGTTCGCGGGCGGCGAGCGGGTCGCCACGACCTTCTCGGCCTATCCGGCGGTGGCCGGGCGCGCCGGCGGCGAGGGCGACCGTCACGACGTGCCGGTGCTCGCGCTCGGTGGCCGGCTGCCCGCCGGCTCAGCGCTCGCCGACGCCGGCAGCCCGGACGGGCTGGACGCCGACGAGTGGCCCGAGGACCGCGACGGGCTGCCGCGCGCCGCCGACGGGGACGGCGACGGTGCGCTGCGCCGCGACCCGGGCGCCTTCGAGCTGCCCGCGCCGGCCGGCGGGCTGCCGGACGGCAACCTGCTGCGCGATCCCGGGGCGGAGGAGGAGCAGGGCGGCGGCTGGGCGCTGGCCGGGCCGTTCGCCCGCGAGCGCTACGGGGGGTTCCCCTTCCCCTCGGTCGCCGCCGCCGGCGCCCTGGGCGGCGAGCGGGCGTTCTTCGCCGGCGGGCCCGGCCCCGGCGGCAGCGCCGTCCAGGCCGTCGACGTCACGCCGCTGGCGCCCGAGATCGACCAGGGCCGCGCCACCGCCGCGCTCTCCGCCCTGCTGGGGGGCTACCGCGCCGACGCCGACGCCGCGGTGGTCGAGGCGCGCTTCCGCGACCCGGCCGCGCGCGAGCTGGGCCTCGTCGCGCTCGGCGGCCCGTCGGCGGCCGAACGCGCCAACGCCACCACGCTGCTGGCCCGCGCCCGCGCGGACGGCGTGCCGCCGCTCACCCGCTCCATCGAGGTCAGCCTGCGCGCCGGGCTGGCCACCGGCAGCTACGCCGACGCCTACTTCGACAACGTCGCCCTGGCCGTGACCGCCCCGGGCGGGGCCACGGGCCAGCCGCCGCCGGGCGCCATCCAGCGGCCGTTCGCCGGGATCCGGGTTCTCACCGGCCTCGCCACGATCGACCGCCGGCGCCGGCGCATCACCGTGCGGCTGGCCTGCGTGGACGCCACCGTCGGACGCTGCCAGGGCGTGCTCACGCTGGCCGGCGTGCTGCGCCGCGGCACTCCGCCCGTGCGGATCGGCTCGGCGGGCGTCGACGTGGGGGCGGGCCGGACGCGCCGCGTCCACGTCCGCATCGCCCGCCGTGCCGCCCGGGCCGTCAAGCGGCGGGGCCGGATCGCCATGACCCTCTTCGCCGCGGTGCGCGACGGCCAGCCGGTCACGCGCGCCACCACGGTGCCGCTGACGCTGCGCTGGCCGGGCGAGGGCCGCAAGCGCCGCCGCTGACGCCGAGCGGCCGCGTCATGAAGCGCCGCCGCTGACGCTGAGCGGCCGCGTCATGAAGCGCCGCCGCTGACGCTGAGCGGCCGCGTCATGATGCGCGGCCATGCTCCTGGTCGTCGACGCCGGCAACACCCAGACGCACCTCGGTGCCTTCCGCGGCGACCAGCTCGTGCACGACTGGCGCTTCGCGACCGTGCGCGAGTCGACCGCCGACGAGCTGGGCGCCCGCCTGCGCAACCTGCTGGCGCTGCGCGACCTGACCCTGGCCGACGTGCACGCCGCGATCCTCTCGTCCACGGTGCCGCAGCTGCGGCCGGAGTGGACCGCGATGGCCGGGCGCTACCTGGGCCTCGAGATGGCGGTGGTCGGCCCGGCCCTGCGGACCGGCATGCCGATCCGGATGGACAACCCGCGCGAGGTCGGGGCCGACCGGCTGGTGAACGCCGTCGCCGCCTACGCGCGCGTGGGCGGGCCGTGCGTGGTGGTCGACTTCGGCACCGCGATCACCTACGACTGCGTCAGCGGGGCGGGTGAGTACGTCGGCGGCATCATCGCCCCCGGGGTGGAGATCTCGATGGAGGCGCTCACCTCGCGCGCGGCGGCCATCCCGCGCATCGACCTCACGCCGCCGCGCGCGCTGATCGGCAAGTCGACGGTGGAGGCGATCCGCTCCGGAGTGGTCTACGGCTTCGCCGCCCAGGTCGACGGCATCGTCGTGCGCCTCCGTGAGGAGCTGGGCGCCGGCACCCAGGCGATCGCCACCGGCGGCCTGGCAAGCGCGATCGTGCCGGTGTGCGAGGAGATCGACGCGACGGACCCGCTGCTCACCCTCACCGGCCTACGGCTGATCTATGAGCTCAACGCCTAGGCTGAGCACCATGCGGTCGTTGCAGGATCCGTGGACGCTCGGCGGCGTCGCCGTCCCGAACCGAGTGGTGCTCGCGCCCCTGGCCGGGATCGGCAACTGGTTCGTGCGCCTCCAGGCCAAGCGCTACGGGGCGGGCCTGGCCGTCTCGGAGATGGTCTCGAGCTTCGCGATCCACCACGGCAACCGCAAGACGCTCCAGGAGCTGCTCGTCGTGCACCCCGACGAGCGCGCGGGCGGCCCCACGTCGATCCAGCTGTTCGGCGCGGACCCCGCCGTGATGCGCTCCGCCGCGGCGACCGCCGCCGCCCGCGGCGCCGACCTGATCGACCTCAACATGGGCTGCCCCGTGCCCAAGGTGATGAAGACCGGCGCGGGCGCGGCGCTGATCGAGGACCCGGCCACCGCCGTGGCCGTGGCCCGCGCGGCGGCCGAGGGGTCGGGCCTGCCGGTCACCGTCAAGCTGCGCGCGAGCGTGAGGCGCGGGGGCATGGAGGGCGTTGAGCTGGCCCGCCGCCTGGTGGAGGAGGCCGGCGTGGCGGGCCTCACCTTCCATCCTCGCTCGGCCAGCGTGCGCCACCAGGGCACGCCCGACTACGCGCTGGCCGCCCGCCTGGTGGCCGAGCTGCCGGTGCCGGTGATCGTCTCCGGCGGGATGGAAGGGGCCGCGCACGTCCGCGCGGTGTTCGAGCGGACCGGCTGCGCGGCGGTGATGCTCGCCCGCGGCGCGCTCGGCAACCCGTGGCTGTTCGCCCAGGTGCTCGGCACCCGGAGGGCCGAGCCGTCGCGCGCGGAGGTGATCGAGGAATGGCAGTGGGTGCTCGACCGCGCGGCCGAGCACCTCGGCCCGCAGCGGGCCGCGCACTACCTGCGCAAGTTCCACCCGTGGTACGTGGAGCGCCTCGGCGAGGGCAAGGCGCTCCAGGCCGCGCTCCAGCAGGCCGCGACGCTCGACGCGGCGCGGGCCGAGATCGACCGCCTGCGCCCGCGCCTGGCCGCCTGAGGCGGTTGCTAGGATCATCCGCCGCCCCGGCCCGCCCTGCGCGGGTCGTCGGCGTTCCAGGACCCCCTAACCCGCCAAGGGACGACGCATGCAGAAGGACGTCATCCTCACCCCCGAGGGCTTCGAGAACCTGAAGTTGGAGATCGAGCACCTCTCAACCACCAAGCGCCGCGAGGTGGCCGAGCGCATCAAGGAAGCGCGCGAGTTCGGCGACATCTCGGAGAACTCCGAGTACGACGACGCCAAGAACGAGCAGGCCATGCTGGAGGCGCGCATCGCCCAGCTCGAGGACAAGCTGCGCTCGGCGCAGGTCATCGACGCCTCCGAGCTCGACACGAACGTGGTGCGGGTCGGCTCGCGCGTGAACGGCAAGGACGAGAAGGGCAAGAGCTTCGAGTACACGATCGTCGGCTCCACCGAGGCCGATCCGGCCAACCGGCGGCTGTCGAACGAGTCGCCCGTGGGCAAGGCGCTGATCGGGCGCAAGAAGGGCGACACGGTGTCCGTGCCCGCTCCCAAGGGCGAGCGCAAGCTCACCATCGCCAAGATCGGCGTCGCGTAGCCGTTTCCCCATGACCGAGGCCTCCGGCGTGCTGGCCGACCGGCGGCGCAAGCTCGAGGCGCTGCGCGCCGCCGGGACCGAGCCGTTCCCGCACGCCTACCCGGGCGTCACGCCGATCGCGGCGGTCAAGGCGCCGCACGCCGAGCTGCCCGCCGGGGAGGAGACGAGCGACCGCGCGCGCGTGGCCGGGCGCCTGGCGGCGCGCCGAGGCCAGGGCAGGGCGGCCTTCCTGGACCTGGTCGACCGCTCGGGGCGCCTGCAGCTGCACGCCCGCGCCGACGTGCTCGGCCCGGAGAGGATGGAGGCGCTGCTGGCGCTCGACCTCGGCGACCTGCTCGGCGCCGACGGCACCGTCTTCCGCACCCGCCGCGGCGAGCTGTCGCTGGTGCTCGAGGACTTCGCGCTGCTGGCCAAGTCGCTGCGCCCGCCGCCCGACAAGCACCACGGCCTGGCCGACGTGGAGACGCGCTTCCGCCAGCGCGAGCTCGACCTGATGGCCAACGAGGAGGCGCGCGCGGCCTTCGTGCTGCGCGCCCGCGTGATCACCGCGATGCGCCGCTGGCTCGACGAGCGCGGCTTCATCGAGGTAGAGACGCCGGTCCTGCAGCCGATCTACGGCGGCGCGATGGCGCGGCCGTTCGAGACCCACCACAACTGGCTCGACCAGACGGTCTACCTGCGGATCGCGACCGAGCTCTACCTCAAGCGCTTGATCGTCGGCGGACTCGAGCGCGTCTACGAGCTCGGCAAGGACTTCCGCAACGAGGGCGCCTCGTTCAAGCACTCGCCCGAGTTCACGATGCTCGAGTGGTACGAGGCCTACGCCGACTACGCCGTGATCGCGGAGGAGTGCGAGACGCTCGTGGCCGACGTCGCCGCCGCGGTCGGCTACGCGGGGGAGATCGACTTCACGCCGCCGTGGCGGCGCGAGACGCTGGCGGGCGCCATCGCGGACCGCACGGGCATCGACGTGCTCGCCCACCGCGATCTCGCGGCGCTCCAGGCGGCGATGCACACGGCGGGGATGGAGATCCCCGAGGAGGAGACCTGGGCGCAGCTCGTGGACTTCCTGCTCTCCAAGCACGTCGAGCCCGAGCTCGTGCAGCCCACGTTCATCGTCGACTACCCGATCGAGCTCTCGCCGTTCGCCAAGGCGCACCGGTCGGTGCCCGGCCTGACCGAGCGCTGGGAGGCCTTCTGCGCCGGGATGGAGTTCGCCAACGCGTTCTCAGAGCTCAACGACCCCGACGACCAGCGCGCGCGCTTCGAGGCGCAGCGCGCGGCGGCGGCCGCCGGCGACGAGGAGGCCCACCCGTTCGACGAGGCCTTCCTGACCGCGCTGGAGCACGGCATGCCGCCGACGGGCGGGATCGGCATCGGGATCGACCGTCTCGTGATGCTGATGACGGGCCTCCAGAGCATCCGCGAGGTCGTCCTCTTCCCCGCCATGCGCCAGCCGTGAGGTGCCAGCACCCTTGGTAGACTGCCTCATGGCCGTCAGACGCCACACACCCCGCTCATCCACCCCGGGCCTCGTGCCGAATAGACGGGTGGAGACAGCGGGGTTTCTCGTCTCGCGACCCATGCAACTGGCCCTTCGACCCCTCTGACCAGAACATCTTCTAGACCGAGCGCTAGGGCAGACACTTAGCAGGAAGGAAGCACAGCGCCACCATGTTCGAGCGATTCACAGAGCGAGCCCGTCAGGTGGTCGTCCTCGCCCAGGAGGAGGCGCGGACGCTGAAGCACAACTACATCGGCACCGAGCACATCCTGCTCGGCCTCCTGCGCGAGGAGGAGGGCCTGGCGGCCCGCGTCCTCGAGAGCCTCGACATCACGGTGGAGCGCGTGCGCGCACAGGTCGTGCGCATCGTGGGCTCGGGCGAGGAGGTCACCTCCGGGCAGATCCCCTTCACCCCGCGCGCCAAGAAGGTGCTCGAGCTGGCGTTGCGCGAGGCGCTCTCGCTCGGCCACAACTACATCGGGACCGAGCACATCCTGCTCGGCCTCGTGCGCGAGAACGAGGGCGTGGCCGCCCGCATCCTGCTCGACTTCGACGCCGATTCGGAGAAGATCCGCAACGAGGTCATCCGCATGCTCTCCGGTCCCGGCGGTCGTCGCCAGGGGTCCGGCCAGGGCGCGGCCGCGTCGGCCGGGGCCTCGGGCTCGGCCGCGCAGGGCGAGGGCAAGAAGTCCTCCAAGCTGCTCGACCAGTTCGGCCGCAACCTGACCAAGCTGGCCGCCGAGGGCAAGCTCGACCCCGTCGTGGGGCGCGAGACCGAGATCGAGCGGATCATGCAGATCCTCTCGCGCCGGACCAAGAACAACCCCGTCCTGGTGGGCGAGCCCGGCGTGGGTAAGACAGCCGTGGTCGAGGGCCTGGCCCAGCGCATCACCAACGGCGACGTGCCGGAGCTGCTCAAGAACAAGCAGATCTACACGCTCGACCTGGCCGCCCTGGTCGCGGGCTCGAAGTACCGCGGCGAGTTCGAGGAGCGGCTCAAGAAGGTGATGAAGGAGATCACCCAGCGCGGCGACATCATCCTGTTCATCGACGAGCTCCACAACCTCGTCGGCGCGGGTGCCGCGGAGGGCGCGATCGACGCGGCCTCGATCCTCAAGCCGGCCCTGGCCCGCGGTGAGCTGCAGACCGTCGGCGCGACGACGCTCGACGAGTA
>Ga0136617_10005391_pt1 | contig 11440 bp, 9 predicted proteins | sample AntDrymUQ3222106_2_FD_129672 | JGI IMG/M metagenome (GOLD analysis project Ga0136617, IMG submission 129672) | Polar desert sand microbial communities from Dry Valleys, Antarctica - metaG UQ322 (21.06) | ecosystem: Environmental > Terrestrial > Soil > Desert | place: Antarctica: Dry Valley...
CGCCTCGGCTGGTGGTCTGGGAGGTTGTCCCTATGCTCCCGGGGCGTCCGGCAACATGGCTACGGAAGATCTGGTTTACATGCTCAACGGGCTGGGGATTCCCAGCGGAGTCGACCTCGACAAATTGATTGCCGCCTCTTCCGTGATCGCTCCTTTCCTCGACCATCCCTTGCCGGGAAAGTATCTGCAGGCATGTAGTCGTGCCTCTGCGCGAACCGCCTCTGCGATCCCTGTGCAATAATCGGTAATGCTCCGCCTCACGGTCGTTTCTTGCTCTGATCCGAGAAGGGAAATCAGCGGATGACTGTGCCCTCCCATGCGGTGAGCGGATGGCGCGACGGCTGGTACGTCGTCCCTTATCAGGTGAGCTGGCGTGATCTGGACGCAATCGGGCACGTTAATAACGCGGTGTATCTTTCCTACTTCGAGTGGGCTCGAACCCAGTTCTGGTTCGACATGGTCGAAGGGCGAGGTATCAGCGATCTCGGTTTCATTGTCGCGCGCGTCGAATGCGACTTTCGGCTTCAGCTCGAGCTGAGTGAGAAGATCGATGTTTGCGTACGCATCGCAGACATGCGAATAAGCTCATTCGATTTCACTTATGAGATTCGCCGCTCCGAGGGCCATGAAGTGGTTGCAACGGGTAAGGTCGTAGTGGTCCTTTACGACTGGGATACAAAGGCGAAAAAGAAGATCACGGACGAACTGCGATCGAAGGTTCGTTCCTTTCAGGGGGAGGGGTGATGGCATGCTGACAGGACGGGTGTTGACGCATCCATCACGTGCCCGAAGCCGTTTTCGGGAACTGGCCGCATTGCCGGACGGCGAGCTGGATCTGTCCGAAGCATCGCTGGTTATCGCGCTGGAAGAGTATCCGGCCCTCGACCTGGGGAGTTACGTTGATCGGATCGAGCGGTGGAGTGAGGCCATTCGCGAACGTGTGGGGGGTTCCAGAGACATCGAGCGGGTGGTGGAAGAGATCAATCGGTTCCTTTTCGATGAGGAAGGTTTTCACGGTACGACCGACGGTTACTACGACCTGCGCAATACATTTCTGAACGATGTGCTCGACCGTCACGCTGGTCTTCCCATCGCGCTGTCCATTCTCTACCTGGAGGTCTCGCGTCGCCTGGGGCTGGAGACATCCGGCGTTTCTCTGCCGGGCCGCTTTCTGGTCAAGGTGAGCGGTGGCTGGGGCGAAATCCTGATTGACCCGTTTGACGATGGGCGCGTTCTCTCCAGCACAGAGTGTCAGGAGATCATGAACGAGGTCTTCGGAGGTGGCGTTCAGCTGCGCGAACATCACCTCCGCGGTTTTTCCAGGAAGGAGATTCTCGGCCGCGTTTTGTCGCATCTCAAATCGGCACACCTGGCCCGACATGAACTGGAACGAGCGGTCGCCTCCATCGACCGTCTGCTCATTCTCGATGAGCGCGATCCCTTTGAACTGCGAGATCGGGGTGTACTGGCGATGCAGATGCATCAATACGATGACGCCATCCACTTTCTGGAGCGTTACCTGGCCACGGTTAGCTACGCCGACGCCGAGGAATTAGCGCGGGTCCGCGAACAGGTAGCCTACCTGCGCGGATGGCTGCAGCAGAATCAGAATTGAGTCGGGCCGGAGCGGTGAGGCCGCCTAGTCATTCTGAGCGAAGCGAAGGATCTGCCGACGGGTGGGCGGGTGTATGTAGGACGGGCTTCAGCCTGTCCATCACGCCCGACAGGCTAAAGCCTGTCCTACATAGTCCAGGCAAGAAGGACGCGGAGGATTTCTTCACAGCCTCTCAGGACGACACCGGCGGGGGAGCTATCGGCCCCTGTTGCGCTTGACCAGTTGCTTGATCTCGTCGTTGCCCAGTGCGCTGTGAGCAGACACAATCACGGCTGCCGTTCCGTCCTGAAACAAGGGAATGACGCAACGGATTGTGGTAGCTCCGTCCACGCCGGTCTTTCCTTTGAAGAGCATGCGCGGTGGCTCCGTGGTGGAAATGACCTTCACCTCGACCGTTGCATCAGGGATCGGTTGCTGGGAGAGACTTTTTTTCGCGCCGACACGTAGCTCCGCGGACTGTCCGCTGATGAAATCGCAGCTCGTCAGCACGACCAGTTCCAGGTGTTCATGCTCGGCCTCCGATGCGAGGTAGTCAATGATCACCTGATCCAGTGTGCGCTCGTCCGGTGAGACTGTGGGAGGTCGAGCGTCGAGCTCTTCAGGGGTTACCTCGGGAGTTGCTGTCTTGCTCGCTGCTTCATGATAATGATCGAGGCGGCCGCGTTTGATGGCTGCAATCATCGTGCGGTGCTGCTGTTCCATCAAGCCGCCGATCACTTTCTCGTCGGCGCCCCGCTCGAGCTGTTCTGCGTAGGAGGTCTTCTTGCACGCGAGGATCTCTCCACCAACATAGACAAGCGATTCGATGTAAGGGTTTTGAAGCCCTTTGTCTTCAGTCTGAATATGGTAGATCTTTTCGTTGTGCTCGATGTCGGTGTTGAATCCGGTGATCAATAGAAGGACTCCATGAGAAGTACGGAAAGTGTAGCATCTTCCCCTCTCGCAGCAGGCTGACGAGAATGCATCGGAGACGTTTTCAGTTTCTCTGGAATGATGATTGATCAGACAGGCACCGTGCAGATTTCGGTCAATGGCTCTTCGCGACACATTCGCGACGGGGAGACCCTCGAGAGCCTGATCCTTGCCATGAAGGTGAACCAGCAGCTGGTTGCCGTGGAGATCAATCGGTCACTGGTGCGGCGCGGTACATTCGGTGAAAGAGAACTGAAGGAAGGCGATCAGATTGAGATCGTGGAGTTCGTGGGAGGCGGTTGATCTGAACGGCATTGAACGCGCCTCGAATTGCCAGTCCCGGCGAATGGTTACTGGCCCCCATGCTGCATAGCTGGCACCGATGCGACGCGGACGCTTTCTTCATCTGACCGTAGTGTTAGCCGGTCTGGCAGGCTTGCTGTATGTCCTGATCAGCCTCTATCTTCCTTCTCCGCGCAGGCTGATCTTCGGAGTCGATAAGAAAACAGGAAGGGTTCGCAAGGCGAATCGTGGCATTGCCTTTCTTCCTCCCCACCAGTTTTACAGGCTGTCGTTCGAGAAGCGCGAAGGAGCCGCGCAACTGGACGGGATGATTCGCATCAACTCCCGTGAGTCGGTCCCGGTTCGCATCTTCTACCGGCTTCGATTCGACGTGCAGAGTGCACGTGTATCGGACGCCCGGACGCTGGTCCGCGCCGGCTGGAGCGCCTGGATACGAGCCCGGGTCAGCGAAGCCGTCGCAGCTGTGACGCGCGAGTTGCCGGTGGAAGAACTATCATCGCCAGCCGACTTCACTCGAAGACGCGACCTTCTACGCCAGGCAGTCACCAATCATCTCGCGCGTAGCGGGCTCAACGTCACCGCCTTCGAGATCCAGCAGATCATCGTCGACCGCAAAGCGCTGTTGCAATTCAAACGTGCCGAGTTGCGCAGAAAAGCCCGGGGCGCCGTCGGCAAGGTGGTGGTCATTCAGCTGGACGGCGCGGACTGGGAACTCATAACGGAGCTTGTTATCGACGAGCGGCTTCCGAATATCAAGGCTCTTATTCAGGGGGGCGCGTCCGGATCCGTTCAAACGATTCAACCAACGATCTCCTCTCTGCTCTGGACCACCGCGGCGACCGGAGTCGCTCCCGACCGTCATGGCGTCATCGATTTTTTCGATCAGAAACAGAAGGAACAGCCCGTGACCTCCGTATCGCGGCGTGTTCCGGCCGTCTGGGACATCGTCGATGCGTTCGGGCGCTCCGCTGCCGTGGTGGGGTGGTGGACAAACTGGCCCCCGGTGGAGGGCTCGAGAGCGGCCATCTTTGATACGCCGGTTGAATTGAGTGAGCAGGCGGTGTTCCCCAGGGAACTGGAATCAATGGTTCGGAGATTGTCCATCCCGCCGGGCACCATCACTTTCAATCAGGTCAACCGATTTCTGAACATTACTCCCCTCGAGTACGAGGAGGCGGTCCGTTCTGGAAATCAGAGTGACCCAATCCTCATGACTCGCGAGGTGCTCTCGAAGATGTGGACGGACCATCGGACGGGAGTGGAGATTTACCGGTCCACAAAGCCGTCGTTGTTCATGACCGCCTTCGAAGGAACGGATCTTGTGAATCACCTGTTTGGACCCTACCATCCGCCGCTTCGTGAGGGGGTGGATGAACGGGCCTTTCGTCGCTACTGGCCCGCAGTGGGGAACTATTACGCAGAGGTCGATCGGATGATTGGAGAGTGGATGCAGGCGGTCAAGCCTGACCAGACCGACACTACCGTCATCCTTATGTCGACTCACGGGATGCAGTGGGGAAGCGATCGTCCGAAGGTTCCACCAGCCGGTAACAGCGCTTTGGCGGCGCACCGGGCACCGGGATTTCTGGTTGTGTACGGAAACCGGGTAAAGCCCTCCCGCGCCCGAGGGTCATTTTCAATATACGACCTGACGCCAACCATTTTGACGCTGCTCGGATTGCCTGTGTCGAACGAGATGCCGGGAAAGTTCCCTGCATGGGCGTTTGACGGCGTAACGCCCGTGGAAGGGGTAAACATATCTTCGTACAAGGATCTGGTGGGTGATCGACCCGTAGGAACGGGATCTCTGATCGATCCGAAAGTCTATCGAGCACATCTTCAGGTCATAGGCCACGTGGTCGATCAGACGAAAGTGTCGATGCCCGTTCTACGGAGAGCACAGCCTCTCACACCACAGCAGTGGGGCTACTACGCCTATTACAACAACCTCGGCGTGCAATTGAAGCAGCAAAAGAAACTGAAAGAGGCTTCTGAGGCGTTGCAGGAGGCAATCGAGATCAATCCTGGTCGCCCGATACCGTATCTGAACCTGAGCATGGTTCTCTTTGAACGACAGCAGTATGCGGCGGCAGAGGAGATGTTCCTGGAAGCAATCGTGCGAGGCCTTCCAGACGCGGAACAGTATCTGATCGATTACGCCTCCTTATATCGAGAGCGGGACATGACAGCTCGTGCCGTAGGTCTGCTCACCAAAGGACGCGATCTGTTTCCTCAGTCCTATCTGATCTCAGCAAACCTCGGCGCGGCTCTGGCGGCGGTGAACCGCTACGCGGAAGCACTTCCGGAGCTCGAACGAGCCCTGGGGCTTCGGCCTACTTCAACCACGGTGTTGAACAACCTGGCGCTGTTCTATCTCAAGAAGAAGGATCTCGGCAGGGCTCTGGATTACTGGAACCGCTCGTTGGCCATCGATCCGAGACAGCCGAAAATCCGTGAAGCACAGGCCGCCGCGCAGTCGCGCGTCTGAGAGTGCTGCAGGAGAAGTGCCTGCCACGTCGCAACCACCGTCCAGCGTTGCAGGTGGTGCGGAATGTCATCGTTAGCGAAGCGAAGGACCCGCTTCGATTTTGGCACGCCTCGTATCTTCGCTGAGGATCTTCGCTGTCGCTCAGGATGACAAACTGCGACGCTCGGGCTGACAGTCGTTGTTTTCACAGCCTCTCAGGATGGCCGACATTCTGCGACCGTTACTTCGTATGGCTCTGCGCCGACGATTGACATTCATCACCGGCAATCGTCCAATCGCTCTGTCATGGACCCTGCCGCCGACCCCCGGTACAGCCGTCACGTCATCCTCGATGAAATTGGCATCGAGGGACAGCGCAAGCTGGCGAAGAGCTCTGCGCTGGTGATCGGCGCCGGCGGGCTGGGAAGTCCTGCCTCTATATACCTCGCTGCTGCCGGCGTCGGCCGGCTCGGTATTCTTGATTTCGACACCGTCGACATCACCAACCTGCATCGTCAGATCCTTCATGGTAGCGATGATGTCGGACGCAGGAAAACGGATTCGGCATTCGAAAGATTGACTGCGATCAATCCACGAGTCGCGCTGGAAGTTCATCACGCCCGGTTGAGCGCGGAGAATGCGTTCACCTTCCTGTCGGCTTACGATGTGATTGTCGATGGGACGGATAACTTCGCGACCCGATACCTGGTGAACGATGCCTGTGTCCTGCTTCACAAGCCGAATATCTACGGGTCCGTCTTTCGCTTCGAGGGGCAGGCTTCGATATTCGCCGCTGATGAGGGACCCTGCTACCGGTGCCTCTACCCGGAGCCGCCACCGCCAGGCCTGGTTCCCTCATGTGCGGAAGGGGGCGTTCTCGGCGTTCTGCCCGGGATCGTAGGATTGATTCAGGCGACGGAGACCATCAAGCTCATTCTTGGCGCGGGTGACAATCTGATCGGCAGGCTACTGATGTTTGACGCGTTGAAGATGCGTTTTCGGGAGCTCCGGGTCGCGAAAGACCCACGGTGTCGCATCTGCGGACCCGAGGCTTCCATCCACGAACTGATCGATTACGAAGCATTCTGTGGTGAGAAGGAGGTGCCCGTTTTGACGAACATCATCACCCCAACGGAGCTGAAGGATGCGCTCGACCGTGGGGAATCTCTGACGCTTGTTGACGTGCGGGAGCCTCACGAATGGGAAGTATCGAAACTTGAAAACGCTGTGATGATTCCGCTGGGTACGCTCGTGGACAGGATGAACACTCTGCCGCGAGAAGGAGACCTCGTTGTCTACTGCAGAACAGGCGCCCGAAGCGGCCGCGCGGTAGAGATGCTATCCGGCTCCGGTTTCGCTCGTGTGCGCAATCTTGTGGGGGGGATCAATCGCTGGGCGCGCGAGGTCGATCCTTCGATGCCGACTTATTGATTGCCGCGTCCTGTTCAGCAGCGAAGAGCACCACGATCGATCGTCCCACAGAACGGCGATTCGTCGCTCCGTCGATGATCGCGATTCCAACGTCTTTGAAATCCGGCGAAACGATGTTTCGACGATGCCCGGCCGATTCCATCCAGGACACCACCATGATCTCCGCGGTCTCGAAGCCGCTTGCGAGATTCTCACCCGCGGTGCGGAATACGTAGCGGCGTGAGGCCAGCCACTCGAATGGACCACGGCCGTCCGGCGAATCATGAGCCCAGTATTCAAGCTCTTCCATGTCTCGCATCCGATCTTCTGCCGCTGCGGAAAGCCGTTCGTCCAGTCGCAGGGCTGGTAGACGATGCAGTCCCCGATAGAAATTCATCTGCGTCAGCACGGCCTCCGCGGTGATCTCGGAGCCGCGCAGGAAGCTTCCACCGTCAGACCCTATTGCTGCACCGGCGAACAGGAGTGTGAACAGAGTGGCGAAAGGGGCTGAGCGCGTCATCATGCCGGGAACCGGTAACGAACTATAGGCTGAGGCATCCTTGCCCGCTTGGCAAGTGACACTACCGTGAACGCGGCTTTTCGAGAGCTGGCCACAGGCTCGGTTCGCCTCACACGGTCTCCTTCTGCGCGGACCGAAGCTGCGACGCGCGTCGCGCGTCCCTACCCCCGGAAAACTCTCCAGTTGTTTTGCAGGCTCATGTCCGTCGTTCGAGGGCAATACGTCGCGTACGTCAGGGAGCATTGGAGATCATCTCGTAGGGACGCGCGGCGGGCGTCCGCAGCTCTGCAATTACTCAGTGGCCGCTGAGCTGTTCAGCTTCACCGTCATGAAGAAGGTGCAGGATTTCCCCTCTTTTCCTTCCACCCAGCAGCGTCCACCGCTAACGGCAGCAAGCTTCGTACACTCATGAAGGTCGCGTCCGCTCCGCTCAGAGGCTTCCGGCGACCAGACGAACTTGTCGTCAAATATTTCCTTGCCCATACTCTGCGGCACAGTCGCACCGTTATCCATGACAAAAAACAAAGCGAGCCGTTTACCTTTCTGCTCAACGGTCCGGGCTCCGATAAAGATCTGCCCCCGGGGCGGCACGTAGAGAAAAGAGTTCCGCAGATAGATCTCCAGAACGTGGGTGATGTCCTCGGCGTGCTGGACCCTTTCGGAGATCTCAGGAACGTCGCTCTGCAGGTTCAACCCTTTCAGCTCTGCCAAAGGCTTAAACCGGGAATGGATCTTCCTGACCACTTCCGATACGGAGTCCTGCCCTTCAGGCCCGCCGTCCGCGAATTCTTCGTTCTCCAGGCCAGTGATGATCCGTTCCACCATCGAAGCAGTGTCTTCGAGCAGCGGATCCTGTTTTCCCTGCACCGCCGCCCGCAGAGCCTGTTGGAGCGCTTTCAGAGGTGTAAGGACCTTCTCCGAGAGCAAGACGCCGTAACCAGTAGCGGCATCAAGAGCGCGGAGGATGATCACCGTGCCGTCGATTGCGTCTGGGATCGGAATATACGAGATCTCAACACGATGCCCGTCAAATTGGATGATCTTCTTCTGGAGTTCGATGACCGGCTGGATTTCAACGCCGAGCCGTTGTGCCAGGGCGGAAGGTTGTACCTGTTCATCGGGACTGAGCCGCAGCATCCGGCGCGCTTCGTCGGAGACGAATCGCAGCTCGCCCGCAGGGGCGAGAAGAATCGCCGCCAGCCGGCCTGCCTCGATAACGTCACGGATGCTACTCATGAGCGCGGACAAGGATTCGCCGGGCGAAGGTACCAGAGACATGTTTTCGCAAAACTGCAAAGCGCACGCGGAATCGGGCTGCGCGGAGGGAGCTGCGCTCCCAACGGCCTGTCGCGTGGCGCCAGATGTGACTCGCAAGCCAACGGAGCGGTCGCACTCTGCACAATGGTCCCCCGTTCAATTCTCACGACCGCACTCACACGTGAACTTCGTTGATTGAGCTCCGAGAATCTTACTCGTCTCTCAAGGACGCGGCAAATGAGCTCAATTGACACTCAGTTTCCCCGTCAATACACTCCGCGGCGCCTGCTTTCCCGGAGGGACGCCATGGAGAAGATAGCAGTCATCGGTGGTGGAACGATGGGAAACGGCATCGCCCATACTGCCGCGCTAAGCGGACTTTCCGTAAGACTAGTCGATGTTTCTGAGCTCGTTCTCGATCGTGCCTTCAAGACGATAGCGACGAACCTCCAGCGTGGCGTAGACAAGGGAAAGCTCACTCCTGAGATACGTGACGGCGCGCTTGGAAGAATCGATCGCGCTACCGACGTCGAGTCGATCGGTGATGCGGACATCGCCATCGAAGCGATCGTTGAGAACGTTCAGGCGAAGATCGATCTTTTCTGCAAGCTGGACCAGGTTCTGTCCCCCGCGGCGATCCTTGCGTCGAATACATCATCCATTTCCATCACCAGGATTGCAGCGGCTACTGGGCGGCCGGACAAGGTGATCGGGATGCACTTTATGAATCCAGTGCCGGTCATGACTCTGGTGGAAGTAATCAGAGGCCTCGCCACGTCTGACGAAACGTATCAGGCGGTGCAGGCTCTTACGGAAAGGATGGGTAAGAAGGCCATCGAAGTGAATGACTTTCCCGGCTTTATCTCCAATCGAGTGCTCATGCCGATGATCAACGAGGCGATCTTCGCGCTGTATGAAGGAGTAGCCACGGCCGAATCCATCGACGGAATCATGAAGCTGGGGATGAATCACCCCATGGGTCCGCTGCAACTGGCAGACTTCATCGGACTGGACGTGTGCCTGGCCATTCTCAGAGTGCTGGAGGACGGTTTTGGAGATCCGAAATACCGGCCATGTCCGCTGCTGGTGAAGATGGTCGACGGGGGGTGGTTGGGAAAAAAGAGCGGTCGGGGCTTTTACCAGTACTGAAGGAACCCGCGGCCGCAGCTTTCGTCACGGACGACACGGAACTTTTCCCCTCTCCCGGCGGGAGAGGGGCCAGGGGTGAGGGTCTCTTGCGGTCGTGATTCAGGGGTCAGTGGAAACGCGCTACTGGTCCCCGTAATCTCTGATGCTTCTCAAAAGAGCAGCCAAGAAGTACCCTGACTTTCCGCCATGAGAGCACCGCTATGTCGCAACCCTTCAGGAACATTCTGTCGAAGTGATTGAAGACAAGGAGCCAGACTTCAGCCGCAACGTCCTATCAGTTCAGCAGGTTCATTCGAAGCGAAGAACCCACTTGCACGTGCGTTTGTCGCGTCACACCAGGCGGATCCTTTGCTTCACTCAAAAAGACATCAGTTGCACACACGCTCTGCTATTCCCTCATGCCTATTCGCCATCCTATTTCCATTAGGGCAAAATAGATCCCCGGCCGAAGCTGTTCTATCCACGAAAGGATCCCTCGTTCATGCTCTGTCAAGCCTGTAGCGCTTTCAACGACGACGAGCGGGAATACTGCTCGCGTTGCCAGAACAAACTACTCGTGCTCTCCGGCGTCAACGCGTACGAAGACGAGGAAGTGGAGGAGTACGAGGAAGAGCAGGACGTCTCGCTGGATGAGCACCTCCTGGAGCGCGTGTCTGCTCTCGAAGAGATCGTGAAGCGGTCGGCGGAAACGCTGCGCACCGCTGTCGACTCCGTTCACAAGCACGAACGATCGATCTTCATCAACCAGACCGGGATCCTTTCCGTCAAAGAACTGCTCGAGAAGAAGAACGTTGTTTCCGGCGAAGAGCTGGTTGAATTGTGGGAAGAGAAGATGGGCGAGCAGATGCTTGCCCTGGAAAAGAAGGAACGATTCACGGAACGCAAGGATCGGATCCTCTCCCTCTTTCATGGCGACCGCAAAGAACGCTTTCTTCAATTGATCGCTGAAGCTGAATCGGCAATCGGATCCTTCGATCAGGAAAGAGGCATGAAAGCCCTGGAAGAGGCCTTCAAGCTCGATCGGGACAATTACGAGCTTGGATTCTTCCTCGGTGAGATGTACTTCAACGACGGTGATCTGGATCGAGCCAAGTCGTTTCTGGAACGGACCCTCGAGGTGCAACCCGACCATTTCGATGCTGCTGTCTTCTATGGCGTTTTACTCCATGAACGCCAGGACCTCCGGGGTGCGGAGCGTTGGTTGCGGCGAGCTATCCAGATCTCCCAGGATTCTTTTCTCCCCTACTTTTCGCTCGGCGCCATCTATGCGCTTAAAGGAAAGCTGCTGCGAGCGCAGAAGTTTCTTCAGCAGGCCATCGCACTGGAACCGATTCCTCAGGCCTACTATCTGCTCGGTACGATCTTCTACGAAAAAGGACAACTGGAGCGAGCCATCCGCTGCTTTCAGGATGCCCTCAAACTGGATCCGGAGTACGAGGAATCGATTTACCACCTTGGTCTCTGTTACCTCGATCGCAACTGGAACCGCAAAGCAATGCAGTGCTTCCAGGACGCGCTGGAGCTCAACCCCAACAAGATGGAGTACCAGCAGGCAGTTCGACTGTACGACGATCATGTGGGTCGGCACATCCCGTTGCAGGGACCAGCAGCAGAGGAAGTTGGAAAAGCGGAGACCATGGTCGGAAAGGGGAGTTACACCGAGGCGCTGGAACATTACCGGCGAGCATCGCAGCTCGATCCCAACAATGTGAACATCCTGATTGCGTATGCTCTTCTCAGCTCGCATCTCGATCACAACGATGACGCCATCTCTGCAGCGAAGAAGATTCTGAAGCTGAAACCATCC
>Ga0136617_10005392_pt1 | contig 11439 bp, 11 predicted proteins | sample AntDrymUQ3222106_2_FD_129672 | JGI IMG/M metagenome (GOLD analysis project Ga0136617, IMG submission 129672) | Polar desert sand microbial communities from Dry Valleys, Antarctica - metaG UQ322 (21.06) | ecosystem: Environmental > Terrestrial > Soil > Desert | place: Antarctica: Dry Valley...
GGTGCGCTCGTTGCGTGCCACCGACATCGGCGTCGTGAAGTCAGTCGCCGCGACCGTGGTGGCATCGGGTGCGGCCCGGCCCACGACGCGTCGACTGGCGGCCGCCGACATCATGACCACCACAGAGGGCGCCGACGGGTTCTACCGAGACGACGACCGCAGTGCGCCGTACAACCTGTTCTTCAGCCTCGCCGATGTCGCGGCGAAGCCCGACGGTCTGTGGGGAGCGCCGGAGAACGCCTACTTCGCGTTCGGGGACGGCTTCGAAGGCGACACTCCGGTCAGCAAGATCTCGGCCGAGTTCTCGGCAGGGCACACGACGAACTGGGAGTTCGCTGACGGTGCCTGGACCCGACCCGGCTCGTTCGCGCAGGACGGCAAGGACTTCCAGCCGGACAACATCTTGCTGCTGCGAGTGCAGACCCGGGATGCCGGATACGTCGATGGTGCTGGCAACCCGGTGCCGGAGACGCTGCTCACGGGCAACGGCGACGCCGTCTTGGTGCACGGCGACAAGGCGATGAAGCTCACCTGGGCCAAGCCTGTCCCGGGTAGCCCGCTCAAGCTGAAGAACGCACAGGGCAAGGCGATCGACATGCCAGTGGGCCGTACCTGGGTCGAACTCGTGCCATCCGACGGGGGCAACGTCACCTTGTCGAAGTAAGACGACGGGAGTGTTGCCATGATGGGTGCATGACAACGGTGCCTTCCGTCTCGTACTCGATCACCGTACGGCTGGTCGTCCCAGCCGGCGGAACTGCGGTCAGCCAGTTGACCTCGTGCGTCGAGGCGGCCGGCGGCATCGTCACGGCCCTCGACGTCACGGCTTCGGGGGTCGACCAGCTGCGCATCGACGTCACCTGCGCGGCGCGCGACACCGCCCACGCCGACGAGATCGTCGAGCAGCTCAAGCAGGTCGAGGGTGTCGCCGTCGGCAAGGTGTCGGACCGAACGTTCCTCATGCACCTGGGTGGCACGATCGAGATGGCGTCCAAACATCCCATCCGTAACCGCGACGAGCTCTCGATGGTCTACACGCCCGGCGTGGCTCGCGTCTGTCTGGCCATCGCCGAGAACCCAGAAGACGTCCGTCGCCTTACGGTCAAGCGCAACTCGGTCGCGGTGGTGACCGACGGGTCGGCCGTGCTCGGGCTGGGCAACATCGGCCCCGCAGCAGCCCTTCCGGTGATGGAGGGGAAGGCCGCGCTCTTCAAGAGGTTTGCCGGCATCGATGCGTGGCCGCTGTGCCTGGATACCCAGGACGTCGACGAGATCGTGCGGACGGTGCAGATCATCGCCCCGGTGTTCGCCGGCATCAACCTTGAGGACATCTCGGCGCCGCGCTGCTTCGAGATCGAGGCCCGGCTTCGTAAGCTGCTCGACATCCCCGTCTTCCACGACGACCAGCACGGGACGGCCATCGTGGTGCTGGCCTCGCTGACCAACGCTCTTCGCGTGGTCGGAAAGTCCTTGGCAGACGTACGGATCGTGATGTCGGGCGCGGGCGCCGCAGGCTCGGCCGTCGTGCGCCTGCTGCTGACAGCAGGCGCCAAGCACGTGGTGGTGGCCGACATCGAGGGCGTGGTGCACGGCGGGCGTGAGGGCATGGTGTCGTCGTTGCGCTGGATCGCCGACAACACCAACGTCGACGGTGTTACCGGCTCGCTGAAAGACGCGGTCCGTGGCGCCGACGTCTTCATCGGTGTATCGGCGCCGAACGTGATCGACGAGGAAGACGTCGCCGCGATGGCGCACGACTCCATCGTGTTCGCGCTCGCCAACCCCGATCCCGAGGTCGACCCGGCCGCTGCCCGGCGCCACGCGGCCGTGGTGGCGACCGGACGCTCTGACTACCCAAACCAGATCAACAACGTGCTGGCCTTTCCCGGGGTGTTTCGAGGGTTACTGGACGCGTCGGCGAACACGATCGAGGACACCCTGCTCGTCGCGGCGGCGAAGGCGATTGCGGCGTCGGTCTCCGACGACGAGCTGAACGCGAACTACGTGATCCCGAGCGTCTTCCACGAAGAAGTGCACAAGGCCGTCGCGGCAGCGGTGAAGGGAGCCGCGGCCGGGTGAGGACGCAGTCATGGTGACGTCGTACGCCGGTCAGCTCGCGGTCGCCACCCCGCGTCTGATCGACCCCAACTTCGCCCGCAGCGTCGTGCTGCTGTTAGACCACGACGACGACGGGGCGCTCGGAGTGGTGATCAACCGGCCGTCCGAGCTGCCGCTGCAGGCCGTGCTTCCCGGCTGGGCGGAGGCGGTGAGCGAACCCCGGGTGTTGTTCGCCGGAGGCCCCGTGTCCCCCGAGTCGGCGTTGGCCGTGACGCCGTTCCCGCTGAGCGAGGACACGATCGGTCTCAAGGCGCTGCCGGGCGGATTCGCCCTGATCGACCTCGATCTGGAGCCGGCTGACGTCCGAGTCGGCGAAGCCTCCGGACCGGCTGGGCTGCGGGTGTTCTCCGGCTATGCCGGCTGGGGTGCGGGACAGCTGGAAGAGGAGATCGAGGAGGGCTCGTGGTACGTCGTCTCGACGCTGCCCGCCGACGTGCTCGACCCGAGCCCTGAGCGGCTGTGGCGTTCCGTGCTCGCCCGCCAGCCGGGGGAGCTGGCCTACGTCGCCACCTATCCCGACGACCCCACCATGAACTGAGCTTGCTTCGTAGGCCGTATTGACAGCAGTCTGTCAAGATGACACGCTGCTGTCGTAGTCACCACGTATCGCGGAGGTTGTCATGCGAACTGTTCACCTTGCTGTCTACGACACCTTGTCCGACTGGGAGCCGGGTCACTTGATCTCCGAGATCAACGCGGGCCAGTGGGGCCGAGACCACCAGTGGCAGGTCCGGACGGTCGGCGAGACCCGGGAGCCGGTCACCACCATGGGCGGCATCACGATCGTGCCGGACCTGTCGCTCGACGACGTCGACCCGCGCGACTCGGGCAGCACGGAGATGCTCGTGCTCAGTGGCAGTGGTCGGTGGGACCAGGGACTGGACGCGGCCTTCGCCGACAAGGCCCGGGACTTCCTGGCTGCGGGCGTGCCTGTCGCAGCGATCTGCGGGGCGACGTACGGGCTGGCGACTGCGGGTCTCTTGGACGGCCGCGCCCACACGAGCAATGCCCGCGAGTACCTCGCCTCGAGCGGGTACGCGGGAGGCGACCGGTATGTCGACGAGGCCGCGGTCACCGACGGCGACCTCGTCACCGGGAGCGGAGTGCAGCCCGTGGCGTTCGCAGCGCACGCGCTACGCCGTCTGGGCGTTTATCGCGACGACGTGCTGACCGCTTGGCAGGGTCTTTACGAGACCGGTGAGTCGCGCTACTTCTACGACCTGATGGCGGCAGCAGGGTGACGACGAGCGCAGCGAGAAGCCCGTCGGCCGACGGCGCCGAAGCGGTGACAGATCTGGTCCTGACGACCTTCCATCTGAACGGGTTGTTCCTGCAGGTGGCGGAGAAGTTCGCCACACCGGTCGGGCTGACCGCGGCCTGGTGGCAAGTGGTGGGCGCGGCGCTGCGCGAGCCGCAGACCGTGTCGGGCATCGCCCGAACGATGGGCTTGTCACGTCAGAGCGTGCAGCGAACGGCCGACCTATTGGTCGAGCGTGGCCTCGCCGAGTACGTCGACAACCCGGCGCACAAGCGGGCCAAGCTGTTGCAGCCGACGGAGACGACGCGGCAGGCGATCCACGACCTCAGTGACCGCCAGCACGTGTGGGCCACCTCGCTGGCCGACGACGTCGGCGCCGAAGACGTCGCGCGGGCCGTGGACGTCCTGACGCGCGTAGCTTCGGTCCTTCGCAGCGGTGAAGGGCCGGCGGCGATGACGGCCCGCCCACGCGCCAAGCCTCAGCAGGAGTCGTAGCGCGGATTCGAGGGTCGCACGAGGTCGCGGTCTCGGTCTCGGTAGACGACGGACCACGCGTCGCCATGGTGCCGGCAGGCGCGCACGAACGCTGCCCGCCCGTTGTCGGCGTACTCGATCTCGATCGCGTGTCCGCCGTACGCCGCGCGGTACCGGCCGCACTCGCCGTACTGCGCGTACTCCTCGGCGACGGCGAAGTCGAATCCGATGGACATCCGCTGGCGACGCGCCAGCCCGGACAAGTTCTTCTGCGCGATGGCGAGGCCGGCGCGATGTGCGCGCGTCGTCAGGAGTCGGCTGAACGAGAGGACAACGCCGAACGCATACACAGTGCGTAGTCGCCTAGACTTCTGCGGTGACGACTCACCTCAGCCCCGGCGTCGAGACGATCGAGGACCAGCGCACCCAGGAGTCGCTCGACGAAGGCGACCACGACCGGTTCAGCCACTACGCCCGCAAGGACCAGCTCACCGAGGCCATGGTGATGGGTACGCCCATCGTGGCGCTGTGCGGCAAGGTCTGGGTGCCGAGCCGCGACCCCAGCAAGTACCCCGTATGCCCGGCCTGCAAGGAGATCTGGGAGTCGTTCGAGACCGGTGACACCGATGGTGACCAGTAGAACCCAGGGACAGAGTCAGGTGCGTCTCCTCGGGTGGACGCTCGGTGTGGCGATCCTGCTTGTCGGCGTCACTCTCGCGAGTGCCGAGCCGCCCACCCGTCGCCAGCTGAGAGCCGACACTGCGACCGCCGGCTCACGCCCAGAGTGCGTGGACTCTGCGGTGCGGGCCCGCGGCACAGGCTCGGCGCGGGATCGGGTCGCGGATCCGGACCACGCGAGCACCGCCGAGGTGGCCTCGGCAGAACGTCTGTTGCTTCGGGTGGAGGCCCGTCAGCAGGCCAGTCGTACAGTGACGCGCCCCGAGCCCGGCCGCAACCTGGCGCGGGTCATCGACGTACACGTCCATGTCATCCGGGACGCGCGCAACGGCGGGGTCACGCGGCGCCAGATCAGGCGGCAGATCACCGTGCTCAACCACGCCTACGCCGGGCACCAGAGCCCGTTTGCCGCACGGACGCCGTTCCGCTTCCGGCTGGCCCGTGTCAGGGTGACGTTCAACGCGAGCTGGTACCGGATGGACGAGGGCTCGATCACGGAGATGCGCGCCAAGCGCCGGTTGCACCGTGGGGGTGCCGACGACCTCAACCTGTACATCGCGAACAGTCGCTCGGGTCTGCTGGGGTGGGCAACGCAGCCGACAGAGCAGCGGCCAAACCCCCGGCTGGACGGCGTGGTGATCTCGCATCGGACGCTGCCGGGTGGAAACGGTGGTGCGTATAGTGCCGGCGACGTCAGCGTGCACGAGGTCGGCCACTGGCTCGGTCTGTTCCACACGTTCAGCGGTCGCTGCGGCCGACAGGGAGACCTGGTCGCCGACACCCCGGCGGAGGCACGTGCCAGCTACACCTGTCCGGTCGCGCGTGACAGCTGCAAGAGCCGCGGCCGCGACCCGGTGCGCAACTTCATGGACTACTCCTACGACCGGTGCATGACCCGCTTCACCGCCGGCCAGTCCGCCCGGATGGTGCGCGCCTGGACCGCATTTCGCGACCGCGCCTGAACAGTGGCACCGTGATCAGGTGACGCCGACGCTGCTTCGCTCGACCACGTCGGGACCGTTCAGCCCTGCCTACCGGTGGGTCTCCGTCGGCATTTTCGGGTTGATCGTCGGGATCGCTTTCGAGTTCATGGCGGTGGCGACGGCGCTCCCGGTCGCCGCCGATGAGCTGGGCGGACAACGGCTGTTCCCGTGGGCGCTGACGGGCTTCCTCGGGGCGGTGATGTTTGGCAACGGCCTCGGGGGTGAGTTGTGTGACCGGATCGGTCCGCGACTGCCACTGATCGTCGGTGCACTGACCTTCATGGCCGGCTTGGCGGTGTCTGGGGCCAGTCCGACGATGCCGCTGCTGATCGTCGGCCGCGTCGTCCAGGGACTCGGCGCCGGCTTCACCATCGTCGCGGTGTACGTCGTCATCGGGCAGTACTACCCAGATGACCTGCGTCCGAAGGTGATGTCGATGATCTCGACAGCTTGGGTGGTGCCGTCGGTGGTCGGCCCCCTCGTCGCAGGCGGTCTGACCGAGTACGTCTCGTGGCGGTGGGCGTTCTGGTCGTTGGTCCCGCTCATCCCGATCCCGCTGCTGGCGGTGCTGCCCAGCCTGGCGGCGATCCGAGCGACCGGTGTACGCCGTGAGCGCAGAGTCCGGTACGCCGCGGCGATGGCCGGCGGCGCCGTCTTGCTGCAGTGGTCCGGGCTGCAGGCCGAGAAGGCGCGCTGGGTGCTGGCCGCCGCCGCGGTGGTCGTCGGCCTCGGCCTGCTGGGCGTGTCGGTGCGGCAGATGTTCCCCACCGGCACCTTGCGGCTTCGTCGTGGCCTGCCGTCGGTGATCGCGTTCCGCGGCGTGATCGCCGGTGGTTTCTTCTGCGCGCAGGCATACGTGCCGCTGATGATGGTCGAGCACCGCGGACTGTCGCCGACGATCGCCGGCCTGTCCGTCGCCGGAACCGCCATCGGCTGGTCACTCGGTGCGTCCTTCCAGGGCAGACCCGGCCTGCGGCTGGCGCGCAGCGCGCTCGTGCTGCGCGGCACGATCGTGGTCACGCTGGGTGTGCTCGTCACCGCGTCTGCCGCCGTCGTCACCGACGCCGTCGTGGTGCCCGCCTGGTTCGCGGGCGTCGGGCTGGTCGTCGGGGGTGTCGGCATGGGGTTGTCGATGGCGAGCAACGCCGTGCTGCTGTTCGACTACTCTCCGGTCGCGGACCGAGGCGCGAACTCGGCTGCCATCCAGATGAGTGACTCCCTCGGCGGGCTGGTGGCGATCGGTGCCGCGGGCGTGATCTATGCGGTGTACCGCGACACCTGGTCTGGAACTACCCTGTTCGGTGCGATCTTCGCGCTTGCGACCTGCGTCATGGCGCTGGCAATCGTGGTCTCGTCGCGGGTCGGTCTACCCACCAAGAGGCCTCGGCGTATGGCGACGGCACCCGACGTAGGGTGACCCCTCCGCCAACTTGTTGCCGCCGAGGAGACCGTTCCACCCGTGATCGACCTGAGACCGCGCTCGCGGTGGAGGGTGCTCCGCTGCGCAGCTGGCAGCGTGCCGCCCTTGCGCAGTATCTCGGCGAACAGCCGCGTGACTTCCTGACCGTGGCGACGCCCGGTGGGGGCAAGACCACCTTCGCTTTCGCTATTGCCGCCGAACTGTTCGGCGCAGGGTCGGCGAGAGTGACTGTTGTCAACCCGGCGTCGCTAGGGTGTGCTAGTCGTCGCCTGCGAGCACCAACTGACAAGTCTCACCGTCGTCGGCGGACTCGTAGACGCCGCTTTCGGTGGCGGCATGCCACCGACCGGCGATCGCGTCGATGGCCTCCGCAGCCCCGTCCAGACTCCCGGACTCGCGCCACGTGTGGGTGTCGCCGCTGATCAAGACGGTCCCGTCGGGGGCGACGCCGACGAGTGGGCCGTCGGGTTGCCAGTCGATGCCCGTCAACGCGGGCCACCCGCAACGGGCACCCCACGAGGTGGTGAGGGCTTGGGTGATGCCGGTCAGCAGGGACGCCAGTGCGAGTGGGACCAGCACCACCCACCTAGCCCAGTCCACCGTGACGTAAGCGATTCCCAGTGCGAGATAGATGAAGACCACGCCGACCCACCCGACCGGATGACAGGACGTGCAAGGTCAGTCCCGCCTTACGCGCCGCAGGTGGCACTACTTTCGCCGCGCGTAACCCATCGTACGAGGCATCCCGACCTGTCGCAGCGGGTCGCGTACCCGTTGTGCGGGGACCGTTAGGCGCTTGACTTATTACCCCCCTGGGGTACATTGGTGGACATGAAGAGCCATACCCACCATCCCTCCACTAGGAGCACACCCACGGTCAAAGACTCGGTGTGCGGCATGGACGTCGACCCGACCGCCAGCGGACACACCGCCGTGCATAGCGGCGAGACGTTCCACTTCTGCTCTGCTGGCTGCCACGCGAAGTTCGAGACCAACCCGGAGCAGTACGCCGGGCACGACCACACGGGACACGACGACCAGCACGTCCATTCGCACGGAGGTGCCGCTCAGGTTTCGCCGGATGCTGAGGTGGCGGAGTACACGTGCCCGATGCACCCCGAGATCCGGCAGGCCGGACCCGGCTCGTGCCCGATCTGCGGCATGGCCCTCGAACCCGTCCTGGTCACCGCTGACACCGGCCCCAGCGAGGAACTCCTCGACATGACCCGCCGGTTCTGGATCGGCCTCGTCCTTGCTGTCCCGGTGTTCGTGCTGGAGATGGCCACGCACCTCTTCGACGGCATCCACGAGGTCATCTCCCCGACCGCGACCACGTGGGTTCAGGCAGTGCTGGCGACCCCGGTGGTGCTGTGGGCCGGATGGCCCTTCTTCGTGCGTGGCTGGGCCTCGGTACGGACCCACAACCTCAACATGTTCACCCTGATCGCCATGGGCACCGGCGTCGCGTGGCTCTACTCCATCATCGCCACCATCGCACCAGGCATCTTCCCCGACGCGTTCCGCGAAGGAATGGGTGACGGCATGAGTGGCGGGACCGTGGACGTCTACTTCGAAGCCGCCGCGGTCATCACCGTCCTCGTCCTCCTCGGCCAAGTCCTCGAACTGCGTGCCCGAGAGCAGACCTCCGGGGCAATCCGGGCGCTGCTCGACCTGACCCCGAAAACTGCACGCCGGGTCAACCCCGATGGGACCGACGTCGAGGTTGCCCTCGACGACGTACAGATCGGTGACCGGTTGCGGGTCCGACCGGGCGAGAAGGTTCCCGTGGACGGGACCGTAGAAGAGGGACGCTCCTCGATGGATGAGTCGCTGGTGACCGGTGAGTCCATGCCGGTCACGAAGACCAACGGAGACACAGTCATTGGTGGGACCATCAACCAGACCGGGTCGCTGGTCATGGTCGCCGAGAAGGTCGGCCGGGACACCATGCTCGCCCGCATCGTCGCCATGGTCGCCGAAGCGCAACGCTCACGTGCCCCCATCCAGCGGATGGCGGACCGGGTAGCCGGAGTGTTCGTGCCCGTAGTCATCGGCGTCGCCATCATCGCGTTCGTCGTGTGGGCCTTGGTGGGACCCGACCCCCGGCTGGCGCACGCTCTCATCGTCGCGGTCGCGGTCCTGATCATTGCCTGCCCGTGTGCCCTCGGGCTCGCCACACCGGTCTCGATCATGGTCGGGGTCGGACGTGGAGCCGGAATGGGTGTCCTCATCAAGAACGCCGAAGCCCTTGAGCGCATGGAGAAAGTCGACACACTCGTCGTGGACAAGACCGGCACTCTGACCGAAGGCCGCCCCTCGGTCACCCAAATCGTCCCCCACGCTGGTGCAAGTCAGGGCTTCGATGAGACGGAGTTGTTGCGGCTGGCCGCCGGAGTTGAGCGCGCCTCCGAGCACCCCCTCGCCCAGGCCATCGTCAACGCTGCGAACGACCGTGGCATCGCCATCCCCGAGGTGAGCGAGTTCGACTCACCTGTGGGTCGTGGTGTTGTCGGTGTTGTGGACCGTCACACAGTGACGTTGGGTAGCGCGACCTTTCTGACCAGCCAGAACATCGCCCTGAGTGCGCTGGTTGCGGAGGCGGACCGGTTGCGTGCCGACGGCGCGACAGCCATCTTCATCGGCGTGGACGGGCATGTGGCAGGCATCTTCGCCATCGCCGACCCGGTCAAGGCCACCACCCCAGAAGCCGTGAAGGCGCTGAGCGCCGATGGCATCGAGGTCGTCATGCTCACCGGTGACAACCGGGTCACCGCCGAAGCCGTCGCCCGCACACTCGGCATCGACCGGGTCGAAGCTGAAGTGCTGCCCGACCACAAGGCCGATGTCGTCCAACGCCTCCGCGCCGAAGGTCGCGTCGTGGCCATGGCCGGCGACGGCGTGAACGACGCCCCCGCACTCGCTGCCGCCGACGTGGGCCTGGCGATGGGGTCCGGCACCGATGTAGCGATGGAGTCTGCCGGAGTCACGCTGCTCAACGGTGACCTGACCGGCATCGTGAAGGCCCGCCAGTTGTCAGCTAAGACGATGTCGAACATCCGGCAGAACCTTGTGTTCGCGTTCATCTACAACGTCGCCGGTATCCCGATCGCCGCCGGTGTCCTGTACCCGTTCTTCGGGGTCCTTCTCTCACCCATCATCGCCGCCGCAGCGATGGCCCTGTCGTCGGTCAGTGTCATCAGCAATGCCCTGCGCCTGCGTGCCCAGAACCTCGGCTGAGACTGCTGACCAACACGTCGAGCGGCCCCACAGGGCGCCCCACGGTCATCGTCGAGGAGTCCTTGGGCGACGCGTGTGGTGCGGGCGCTGGGTCGAGATTCGGACGGGGGTGCAGGGTGGCTTGCTGGCTGGGCGGCGGGGTGGCCGCAACCCGCCTCTCCGAGGCAGCACTGGCCGTGGTCATGGACCTAGCCACCGCCCGCGCCTCGCCCGTCCCCGCCTCCTCCGGGGTGAATACGCTCGTGCGTACGATGGAGAGATGAGCACGATGCGTCCGACGAACAGCACAGGGGGCAGGGTCCTACCTGCTCTACTGGCTGCCGCCGTCGTGTCGGTCGTCTTTGGCATCGTCGGAATGCACGCCCTTGACACTCACGGCGTCATGGGTAACCCCGAGCACGCCGCCATGACCGGGCAGACGACCGGGCAGACGAGCGGATCGCACGGCGACATGTCTGCCGACATGGGTGCGAGCGACCTCGCTGGCGTCACAGGCGCGGGGGCCGCTGCACCGGCCGGAAACAGCGGCCACACCATGGGCGGCATGGTGATGTCCTGCGTCGCCGTGCTCGCCCCCGCAGCCGGAGTCCTCCTGCTTCTCCTGATCGGACTGCGCCGCATTCCCCGCGTGTGGGCACACTTACCCACTGTCCCCGGCACGCTCCCGAGGTGGTTCACCGCCCGTATCGGGACCGGGCCATCACCAGTCTGGGATTTCTCCGTCATCAGGTGCTGACAGTCACACCCCCGCCGCTCCCGTTACGGGTACGCGGCAGGCGGCACGCAGCAAACCCATCAAGCACCCTGACAACAGGAGAACTCCTCATGCGTATCAACCGCACGACCCGCGCCCTCGGCGCGCTCACCCTCGGTCTCGCCCTCACCCTGTCCGCCTGCGGCAACGACGACACCGGCTCCGACACCACCTCACAAGTCTCAACGACCGAACACAACGACGCCGACGTGACGTTCGCGACCGACATGCTCCAACACCACGCCCAAGCTCTCTCAATGGTCGACCTCACCGAGGGGCGGACCCTCGACCCCGAGGTGCAGCAGTTGGCCGAACAAATCCGCGAGGCACAGGCTCCCGAAATCGACACCATGACCGCCTGGCTCACTGACTGGGACGAAGAGATCCCCGACATCACGAGCGATCACGACATGGGCGACATGGGCGAGTCGATGAAGGGCATGGACTCCGACATGCCAGGAATGATGACCGCCGACGAAATGACCGCACTAGGGAAAGCCCCCGACGCCGAGTTCCA
>Ga0136617_10005393_pt1 | contig 11438 bp, 11 predicted proteins | sample AntDrymUQ3222106_2_FD_129672 | JGI IMG/M metagenome (GOLD analysis project Ga0136617, IMG submission 129672) | Polar desert sand microbial communities from Dry Valleys, Antarctica - metaG UQ322 (21.06) | ecosystem: Environmental > Terrestrial > Soil > Desert | place: Antarctica: Dry Valley...
ACCTCGATCGACGACACGTTCTCACCGCCCGTGATGATCACGTCCTTCTTCCGGTCCGAGATGATCACGTAGTTGTCCTCGTCGATGAGGCCGCCGTCACCGGTGTGGAACCAGCCCTCGACGATGGCGTCGGCGGTCGCCTCGGGCTGGCCCCAGTAGCCGGCCATCACCACGTTGCTGCGGGCCAGCACCTCACCTTCGTCGTCCACCCGCATCTCGCAGCCGATGGCCGGCGCGCCGGCCCGGTTGAGCTTGACGGCTCGGTCGACGGCGGAGAGGTCGTCGAATTCGGCCCGCCGGCGATTGATGGTGAGCAGCGGCGAGGTTTCGGTCAGGCCGTAGATCTGCACGAACTCCCAGCCCAGTTCGGTCTCCGTGCGCTCGATGGTGCGGGTGGGGGGTGGGGCTCCGGCCACCACGATGCGGGTGCAGCCCGCGCCCGGGATGGGTCCGTCCCACTCGGTGGCGGCGTCGAGCACCATGTTGAGCACGGCGGGTGCCCCGCACATCAGCGTGACGCCGTGTTCGTCGATGCGGCGCAGGATCTCGGCACCGTCGACCTTGCGCACGATGACATGCTTGGCCCCCATCCCGGTGGCCGCGTACAACATGCCCCAGCCGTTGCAGTGGAACTGGGGCAGCGTGTGCAGGTATACGTCACGGTCGTTGACGCCAAGGTGCCAGCCGAACGTGGTGGCGTTGAGCCACAGGTTGCGATGCGTGAGCTGCACGCCCTTGGGCCTTGCCGTCGTGCCGGACGTGTAGTTGATGGTGGCGGTCGCCCCCTCGTCGGCCTCCCACGCCGCTGGTTCGGTGTCGAATCGCATCAACGCGTCGCCTTCGTCTCCGATCACCAACCGGTGCTCGCACGTGACGGCCCGGAGGGCCTCGTCGAGTTCGGGGTCGACGAGCAGCACCCGGGCCCCCGAGTGCTCGACGATGAACTCGATCTCGGCCGCGACCAGCCGGAAGTTGATCGGCACCAGCACCCGACCAGAGCCCGACACCCCGAACAGAGCGGTCATCAGCCGGGCCGAGTTGTGGCTGACGATGGCGACCCGTTCCCCCACGCCGATGCCCAGGTCGTCGAGACCGGCCGCCATGGCCGCCGCCCGGCGGGCTACCTCGGCGTAGGTGAGCGAACCCCACGAAGGGGCCGGCTGGATCGGCTCGTCGACGACCCCGACGCGGTCGGGGTAGAGCAGATCGGCCCGACGCAGGAAGTCATTGACGGTGAGTGGTACGAACATCAGGCCGTCCTTTCCTCAGGTGCACGACCGCCGTTCGCCCCGGCCGAGAGGGTGGGCGCGACGAGCGGCCACGGGCGCTCGCGTTCGAGCATCCGGGCCAGCTCCAGCAGGTCGGGCTCGCCGAAGTGGCGCCCGACGATCTGCAGCCCGACCGGTAGTCCGTCGACGAAGCCGGCCGGCACCGAGATGGCGGGATTCCCGTGGAAGTTGGCGGGGAATGTCAGTCGGCCGTTGTTGCCGGCGCCGGTGAGGACGCCTCCAAACGTGTCGGGCAACGGGCCTTCGGCCGCGAAGGCCACGTCGGGGTTGCTCGCCGTGATCACGAAGTCGACGCCGCCGACGGGGCCGAAGATGGCGGCCATCGCCTCGTTCACCTCGGTGCGGCGCTGCTCGATGAGCGCCCGCGCCTCGGCCGAATACCGCCCCGCCGAGGCTTCCAGTGCGTAGCGCACCTCCGGGGTCAGGTCGTCGGCGCAGGCCGGCCAGTGGTGGCCCAGTGCCGTGGCCATCTCGATGGCGCCACTCAACCCCCAGGCCCGGCCCATGCGGGGCAGGTCGGTGCCCACATCGGTCACCCGGCGCAGGCCGACCGCACCGATCAGATGGTCGGCCGCCTCAACGAGGACGGCCCACGGCGCGGGCGCCACCGTGGCCCCGCCCCAGTCAGACACGACGGCGACGCGACGGCCGTGCAGCTCCTCGGTACGGTTGCCTAGACCGTGCTCCCAGCCGCTGGTGGGCGACAGGCTCAGTGGGTCACGGGGGTCGTGGCCGTTGGCTACGTCGAACCAGCGGGCCGTGTCGCGCACCGATCGCGACACGCAACCGACCGTGACGGTCAGGTTGGAGTAGCGGGCCTGAGGGGAGCGGGGAATGCGCCCGTACGTTGCCTTGAGTCCGACCAACCCGCAGAAGCCGGCGGGGATGCGAATGGAGCCCCCGCCGTCGCTGGCCGTGGCGATGGTGAGCAGTCCGCCGGCCACCGCGGCGGCCGACCCGCCCGACGACCCACCGGGCGTGTGGTCGAGCCCCCAGGGGTTGCGGGTGACCCCGTTCAGCACGGTGCGAGTGACGTTGGTGGCGCCGAACTCCGACGATGTCGTGAGCCCAACGGGCACCGCCCCCGCGGCCGTCAGCCGTTCGACCTGGGTGGACGTGAAGGCGGCAATCTGATCGGCCAGCGGCACCGAGGCGTGCGTGTCGGGCCAGCCGGCGACGCTCTCCAACTCTTTGACCGCGAACGGCACCCCACCGAATGGGGCGGCGACGTCGACCTTCGCCGCCGCCGTCATGGCGGCGTCCGCATCCAGGAACGACAGCGCGTTGAGGTCACTGGCCTCGATGGCGGTCAGGGTCGCGGTCATCTCGGCTCGCGGCGAGTGCTCGCCTGTGCGGTAGGCGTCGACCAGGGAACACGCGTCTCCCGCCCACGGGGTGTCGGACATAGGGCGAAGGTAGCCCGCGCCGGCCCGGCGGTGGGAGTTGCGATGGCGGCCGGGCGCAACCGGTCGGCTAGAACACGCCCATGACCTCGCCGTCCAGCGGATCGTCACCGGCCGCGACGTTCGACCGGTTCCAGCCGCCGCGGCGCGACGGCATGACCGTGCCGTTGCCCGGACCCCTGCACACCCACCGCCAACAGCTCGCCGAGCTGGCCGATCTCGGCTACAGCGATGTGTGGTCGGCGGAGGCCGACGCCGCCGACGCTTTTACTCCGCTGGCCCTCGCGGCCGCGTGGGAGCCCCGCTTGCGCTTGGGCACGGCGATCGTGCCCGCCTACACCCGTTCGCCGGCCTGCCTGGCTCAGTGCGTGGCCTCGATGGCCGACGCCGCGCCCGGGCGATTCGCCATCGGCATCGGCACGTCGAGCAACGTGATCGTGGAGCGGTGGAACGGGCTGCGCTTCGAGCAGCCCTACCGCAAGGTGCGCGACATTGTGCACTTTCTGCGCGACGCGCTCACCGGAGAGAAGGTGACGGCCAAGTACGACACGTTCGAAATCAAGGGGTTCCGGCTGGGCATTCGGCCCGAGCAGCAGCCCCCGATCCTCGTCGCCGCGTTACGCGAGGGCATGCTGCGCCTGGCCGGCCGGGAGGCCGACGGGGTGATCATCAACTGGTTGTCGGCCGACGATGTGTCCAAGGTGGTACCGGTGGTCCACGAGGCGGCGGGTGGTGCACCGCGCGAAGTGGTGGCGCGGATCTTCGTGTGTCCGAGCGAGAACGCCGAGGTGGTGCGCGCCGGCGCCCGGTATCTCATCGCCGCCTACCTCAACGTTCCGGTCTACGCCGAGTTCCACCGCTGGCTGGGCCGGACCGACGAACTGCACGATATGTGGGACGCCTGGGCCGCCGGTGACCGCAAGCAGGCCATGGACGCGATCCCCGACTCGGTGGTGGATGCCCTGGTGGTGCACGGAAGTGCACAATCGTGTCGGGAGCGACTGCAGCAATATTTCGACAATGGCGTGACGACCTCCTCGTTGGCGGTACTCGGCTTCGACCCCGACGTGTCGTTTTGGGAGTCCACCCGGTTACTGGCGCCCGTTCCCTAACCTCGATCCTCGGCCCTTCGAGGCTGGCCGACGGACCGCACCGTCTGGTCAGTCACCTATCGGCCGATCGACCGCCGGTGGGTCAGGCGGCCTGCTTGCGGGCCCGAGCGCCGAGCGGTGTTCGTGGCCGCGGCACGGGTGGCGGGTCGGGCGGGTAGCGCCGGGCCAACTGGGCCTTGATCTTGGCGATGTGGAGCAGGCCACGGCGACGGGTGACCTCGTCGATGCGAAAGCGTTCGGGGACCTCGGCGCGGAACAGGGTCAATTGCTCGACCGCGACGCAAGCGTCGACCCGGGTGACATCGGTGTGGTGACCGGGCTCGCGTCCGGGGGCCAGCTCGGAGGCCAGATCGTGGTGCTGCTGGACGGAGACGGACTGCTTGGTACTCATGCCCCCATCATGAACAAGGGGTCTCACACTCATGCGGCGCAGAGCCGGCAATGCGGTCGGAGCGATGCGGCTACCCGATGTTGGCGGTGACGACGTACGACAGCACGACCGCCATGACGCCAACGGCCACCGGCGCGGCGTAGGTGACCCACCCCGGCAGTCCTCGGCTCTTGGGCGCGAACATGAACCATCCGGCCGCAGCGCCGGCCACCACACCACCGATGTGCCCGCCGATCGAGATGCCGGGGATGGCGAACGTGATGAGCAGGTTGAGGATGAGAGTGGTCCCGATGCCGGTGGAGAGCGGATTCACACCCCGCTGGAGCAGGAGCACGGCCGCCGCGCCGAGCAGGCCGAAGACGGCACCGGATGCTCCGCCATGGATCTCGTTGGGCGACCCCTGCAAGATCAGCACCCCGGCCGAACCGCCGAGCAGGGCGGCGCCGTAAAGCAGACCAAAGCGGACCCGGCCGATCATCGGCTCCAGCAGGTTGCCCAACTGGAACAGCAGGAACATGTTGAACGCGATGTGAATGAACCCGAAGTGCAGGAATCCGGCGGACACCAGCCGGTACCAACCGTCGGCTTGGCGGAACAGAAACTCGTTGAGTCCGAGGTCGAACTGCCGGCGGCTGAGGCTGCCGCCGCCGGACAGGGTGGCACTGTCGCCGGCGGCCACCCACACGAAGACGGCGAGGTTGACGGCCATGATGGCGTACGTGACCAGCGTGGGCTGGCGAGCGTTCCAGTAGCGGGCCCGGGTGATGGTGTCCGGGCGCGACGATTTGGCGCATTCGACGCACTGGCTGCCGATATCGGCGCGCACCAGGCACTGGTCGCAGGCCGGTCGTCCGCACCGGGTGCAGCGGCGGCCGGCCTCGCGATCGGGGTGGCGGTAACACGTGGTCACCCGGGGCATGGGCGGCTGGGGGAGGGTCATCGCGACAATTAGCCCGCGCGCCCGTAGGTGGCGGTGAAGGAGGCGACTCCGGTGGCGGCGTCGTCGATGGCGGCCAGCACGTCGGGCGTTGCGGCGTCCTCGGCCACCGTCAGCTCGGCCTCGAGGGCGTAGAGGGCGAAGCGGTACGTGTGGGAAGCCGGATCCGGCGGGCACGGCCCACCCCAGGCGGCCTGGCCGAAGGAGTTGAGGGCCGCCACGCCGACCATTGCCGGCTCGGTGCCGCCGAACGAACCGGCTTCGGGCGGCAGGTCGATGACGGCCCAGTGCACGAACCCCGAGGGATCGGAACTCTCGTCGGTCACCACCAGGGCCATCTCGGCGGTGCCTTCGGGCGGCGACGTCCAGGTGAGTAGCGGCGCCTGGTCGGCGCCGTCGCACGTGAACTCGACGTTGATGGCCGTGGCCGGCGCCCACGGCGCGCTGAACTCGATGTCGGCGAGGTTGGCCAGGCCGAGGGTCTCGGCAAACGTGTCGTCGGTCACCGCCGCATCGGGCACGGTGGTGGCTGACCCGGCGGCTGGGGTGCCGTCGGAGCCGTCGGCGGCGTCGGCCGGCGCGCCACCCGGTTCACCGGGCGCCGGGTCACTGCCGGCTTGGTCGCTGCCCACCGGGTCGCTGGCCCCTGGCTCACTCGATGCCGGGTCGCCGGTCAATGCGGTGGAGTCGGCGGGAGCTGCGCCCGCCGAGTCGGCACCGTAGCTACCAGGCGACGTCGACTTGGATTGGGACCCCGCAGTCGACTCGGACCCGGATGTCGACGGGGAACCGACGCCCGAATCGGGTGCCACGCCCGGAACGAGCCCGGTCGGAAATGGTGCCGTGGTGGTGACGGTGGTGGGGGTCGTGCTGGCCAGCACGAACTCCTGGTACGGCGTTGGCGGCTTCATGTCCCGACCATCGTCGGTGTCACACGCCGCCACGACCACGCCGCCGACCGTCAGCGCGAGCACCAACGGCGTGACGTTGCGGCTTCGTGGCATTGGCAGGATCGTAGGGGAACGAACGCCAAGTTCGTGGCCAGGGGACGGCCGGGAACGTCGCCGCTAACCTGACGCGGTGACTGGTCCGCTCACGTTGCTCACCGTCCACGCTCACCCTGACGACGAGGCGTCCAAGGGTGCGGCGACGGTCGCCCGCTACCACGACGAAGGGGTGCGCACCATCCTGGTGTGCTGCACCGGTGGGGAAGAGGGCGAACTGCAGAACCCCGGCCTGCGTGAGCCGGGCGGCCCGTTCCACGGTCTGTCGCCCGAGCAGGAGAAGCTCAAGCTGGCCGAGCTGCGCCCGCTGGAGCTGGCCGAGTCGGCCCGGCTCATCGGCTTCGACGAGGTCCTCATGCTCGGCTACCGCGACTCGGGGATGGCCGAGAGCCCGTCCAACGAGAATCCGGGCTCGTTCCACCAGGCCGACATCGACGAGGCCAGCGGTCGGTTGGTGGCCGAGATCCGGCGCACCCGACCCCAGGTGGTCCTCACCTACGGCGACGATCAGCGGGGATACCCCCACCCCGATCATTTGCGGGTGCACGACATCTCGGTGCTCGCCTTCGAGCGGGCGGGCGACCCCGACTGGTACCCCGACCACGGCGAGCCGTTCCAGCCCTCCAAGCTCTACTACTCGGTATGGTCGCGTGGTCGCATGCTGGCCGTGCACCATGCCCTGATCGACAAGAACGGGGAGTCCCCGTTCGACGAGAAGTGGTTCGACCGGCCCGACACCGACGGCCGCATCACCACCCGTATCGACGTGTCCGAGTACCAGTGGGCACGCAGCGGCGCGCTGCGGGCTCACGCCACCCAGATCGACCCCACCGAAAAGTGGTGGTTCGGCCTCGACGACGACGAACTCAGCGCCACCTGGCCGTGGGAGGAATGGGTGCTGGCGCGCTGCCTCGTCGGACCGATCCCGGCGGCCAGCGCCGAGTCCGACATTTTCGCCGGCATCCGCTCGACGGTCACGAGCGAGCCGTGCTGACGCCATGAGTGTCCAATACCGCGTCGTCGTGGTCAAGAACGATGAACGCGTCGACGGGCCCGACGACGCCGATGCGGTGGCCACGGTGCCCTTGGCGGAGGCCAAAGCCGGGGGCTTCGACGCCACGGTGGCCTACATGCGGGGCCGCCTCAAAGCGACCGGTTCGACCGGTGCCTTGTTCGACGAGCTCCGATCCGGAGCCGCCGACCGGACGATCAACCGCCTCGCATCGCCGTCCTGAGTTGCCGGTACCCGATCAGGGTGGCCCCCGCGTCGTGCAGACGCTCGGGCAGTTGGGGATCGAGCGCCAGGGCCAGGTCGTCGATCCACTGGTCGGCGACTGCGGTGAGGGCCCGAACTTCGGGTGAATCGACCGCCGGCTGGATGTGAATCTCCGTCACGCCGGGCTGCAGGTTCGCGAGGGCCGTCTGGACTCGTGCACGGCTGCCGGCGCGCCAGTCGTGATCGAAGTGGTCGGGGAACACCACACCCTCTTCGGCGGCGAGACGACGGAACGGAAAGCCGGCCTGGGTGGCCGTGATGGTCGAGGGCAGTCGAATGGGGAGAGCGAACTCGACCGCGAGATCGAGGTAGATGTCGAAAAACTCCGGACGCAGCGTGATGGCCGTGAGGTGCGGCGCCAGATGGGTGACGTCGATGCCCCAGGCCAGCGCCCGTTCGACTTGCGTACGCAACTCGCGACGCACCTCCTCGGGGTCGGCGTGCTCCCAGAGGTCGTCGATCGTGCTCGGAAACCCGCCATCGCCCGACAACAACGAGGGGGCGTGAGTGAGCGGACCCCAACGGTAGGCCGAGTGTTCGGCGTTGAGCGTGAGGTGGACGCCGACGTCGTCGGCGGTGTCGTAGCCGGCGGCGGCGTGGCGGGCCCACGGGGCCGGCACCATCAACGACGTGCAGGTGGCCGCACCCTTGCGCAGGGCCAAGTAGACGCCTTCGTTGACGGCGTGGCAGGAGCCCAGATCGTCGCACGACAGGATGACCAGCCTGGCCGCGGCCGGGTACCCGAGACGCTCGTTCAGCGAGAGAGCGGTACCGGTTGTCACGCCTGGCGACGCTACCCCCGGCAGGCTTCCCACAGGCCCCGGTCGGCGGCCTCGGCCGCAGTCGCCAGGTCGACGAACCGCCGGGCGTACGCGTCGTTCGGGGCGATGGTCAGGGGGCGGGCGAACCCGCCGGCGGCCAGCTCGGCGTTGACGAAGCGGCCGTCATCGCGCCGGTGCACGTAGGCGAGCAACCGGCCGTAGTCGTCCCGGCCGACGACGTCACGAGTGAGCCGCACCTGGCTGCCGATGGGGAGAAGGCCGGCCAGGTGGGCGGAGGCCTCCGGGCCGTAACACTCGGGCGGGCCCTCGTCGACGTGGGTCTCCGGCGTGTCGATGCCGATGAGGCGCACGCGCTCGTCCCGCCCAGCGATCCTGATGTCGATGGTGTCACCGTCGACCACGGCCACCACCACCCCGACGTCGGGCGGTAACCCGGCGTCGCCATTGACGCCACGGGTCAGCGCGCCGGCGACGACTAGGACCCCGAGGGCGAGCGCGACCGCTCCGATGCCGACGAGTGGCCGGAGCCGTCGCGGCCAGGCCGCCCCGGGTGGTGGTCTGGAGCCTCGACCCACGCGTTTCGGTCTACCGGGGACGCGCTTCTGCGGTGTGCCGACTCTGAAATTGGGAACGTGGGCCACCGTCGCGGTGGTCAACGCTCCCAGAGTCGCTGAGAGGAGCGTCGGATTCCGTCACCGAGGTCAGCGACCGACGCGCGGTGGGGCCAAGAGACCCCGTCACTACGCTCGAACATACCGACATGCCCCGTCACCGCCCGACGACAAGGGGTCCATGTGAGCATCGATGAGGTGGCTCTGGCCGCCGAGGTGCGTGGTCGGCACGGAGTGACCACGCGCCGGCGTTTGCGGCGGCTGGGGATGTCCGATCGGGTGATCGATCGGCTGATCTCCAGCGGCCGGCTGACGACGTCGGGGCGCGGCGTGCTGACGTGCGCGGCGACGCCAAATTCGTTTGAACAGCGGGTGGCGGCGGCCTGCGCGCTCACGAGCGGGGCGGCGTCGTTCCCGACCGCGGGCTTGCTGTGGGGCCTGCGCAAGTCACCGCGCACCACCGATGTGCACGTGATGGTGGACTGGACGCGTCGGGTACGTCCGGTACCGGGTGTAGCCCTGCATCGCACGACCGCGCTTCCGGCCAACGACGTCGTTCGACGGCGCGACGGCATCGTGCTCACGTCGCCGCTGCGTACCGTGTTCGACGCCGCGGCGTTCGTCGTCGACGACGATCTGGAGTCGATGCTGGAACAAGCCGTCGATCGCGGTCACTTCACGATCCCGACGTTGTGGGCGCTCACCGAACGGGTCGGCGGCCGCGGCCGCGCCGGCACGACGCGCATGGTTCGGGTGCTCGCTCGGCGCCAACCCTGGCGGCGTGCGGTCGAGTCCGACCACGAGTTGCGGCTCGAACGAGCCCTGCGGCAACGCGGGTTCCCGGTGCTCACCCGGCGCCATCCCATCGCGATCGGTTCCGGCTCGGTCATTCATCCGGATCTGGGAATTCCCGATGACCGGTTCTTCATCGAGGTCGACCACCTTTCCTGGCACGGCGGTCGGCTCGAGACGGCCTACGACCGCTGGCGTGACCTCAAGCTACGGGCGCTCGGTTGTCACGTCGAACGCGTCACCGACCTGGCGCTCGATCGTCACCTCGCCGAGACCGTTGAGGACCTGTGGACGATTTGGCGGCGGCTTCGGGAGCGCCAACGACGGTGACGGTGGCGGGAACTCCCAAGAATGTGGTGGGTTCGTCCGCGGTGATCCGGTAGCGACCGGTGGTGGCCATCAGAGGCGTTCGATGAGCGTGCCGGTGCCCAGACCTCCGCCGCAGCACATCGAAATGATGGCCCGACGGGAATGGCTGCGTTCGAGTTCGTGAAGGGCCCGGGTCATGAGGATGGCCCCGCTGCCGCCCAAGGGGTGCCCGACAGCGATGGCCCCGCCGTTGGGGTTGGTGCGCGCCGGGTCGGCTCCCAACTCCTTGGCCCAGGCCAACACCACCGACGCGAACGCCTCGTTGATCTCGAACACGTCGACATCGTCGATCGACAGCCCGGACCGATTCAACAGGTGCTGCGTCGCGTCGATCGGCCCGGTCAACATGAACTCCGGATCAACACCGATCACGCAGGTGTCCACGATGCGGGCCTTGGGGGTGAGGCCCAGCTCGCCCGCTCGTTGCTCGGTCATCATCAGCACCGCACCGGCGCCGTCGGAGATCTGCGACGAGTTGCCGGCGGTGTGGACCCCGTCGGGCCGACCAACCGGCAGAAGCGTGGCCAGCTTATCCAGCGACGATTCGCGGATGCCCTCGTCCCGATCAACCACGTGGTTCGGTCCGGTCGGTGTGCCATCGGCGTCAACTCCGGGCGCCTCCACCGGCACCCATTGGCCGTCGAAGCGACCCTCGGCCCAGGCGGCCGCCGCCCGCTGTTGAGAGGCCAGCCCGTAGGCATCGGCGTCCTCGCGGCTGATCCCCCACTTGTCGGCGATGCGCTCGGCTCCTTCGAATTGTGACGTCATCTCGAAGTGGTCCCGATAGCGGTCGTCGATCGGGCTGCCGAAGCCCAGCTTCTTGGACGAACTGGCCCCGATCGGCACGCGGCTCATCGCCTCGACACCACACGCGACGGCAACGTCGACCACGCCCGCGCCCACCAGCGCCGCGGCCAGATTGGTGGCCTGCTGGCTCGATCCGCACTGCGTGTCCACGGTGGTCGCGGCAACGGCAATCGGCAGTCCGGCGGCCAGCCACGCCGTGCGGGTGATGTTGAACGACTGCTCGCCAACTTGGGTCACGCAGCCACCCACCACTTGGCCGACCTCGCCCGGGTCGATCCCGCTGCGTTCGACGACGGCCGCTTGCACGATGCCGAGTAGATGGGCCGGATGCACCGACGCAAGGCCGCCGTTGCGCTTGCCGATCGGGGTCCGGACGGCGTCAATGATGACGACGGAGTTGTTGGCCATGGACGGACAGTACCGGTGGAGGTCAGGCGTCGGGTCGCCGGCCGAGCCGAACCCAGGCCCGATAGCCGCCGTCGAGATCGGTGGCCCGGGTCAGCCCGAGGCTCTGCAGGGTGGCCGCCGCCAGGCTCGATGCGTAGCCGTCGTTGCAGAACAGGATGACCCGCACATCGTCCCCGGCGAACGGCAGCCGGTGTTCGCTGGTGGGGTCGAAACGCCATTCCAGCACGTTGCGGTCGACGATCACGGCCTCGGGCATC
>Ga0136617_10005394_pt1 | contig 11438 bp, 15 predicted proteins | sample AntDrymUQ3222106_2_FD_129672 | JGI IMG/M metagenome (GOLD analysis project Ga0136617, IMG submission 129672) | Polar desert sand microbial communities from Dry Valleys, Antarctica - metaG UQ322 (21.06) | ecosystem: Environmental > Terrestrial > Soil > Desert | place: Antarctica: Dry Valley...
CACCGGGCGGTCGACCGAGGCGACGACTACCTGCTCGCGCTCGCCGAACACGAACACGCCGTCCTTGTCTCCGGCGACCACCACCTCCTTGACCTTGCGGCCGGCCTCCCGATCCAGACCGCACGCACCTTCCTCGACCAACTCGCCGAAGCGTAAGCGGCCGCGCGTCGCCGACGCCAACGACTCAGTCGTCCGAGTCGGTCGCTATCCTGCAAATACGTCACGAACCACTGACGCTCTCGCACGATGAGGACAGCCGCTCCCACCCCGCTCCCGCTCTTCCGCTCCGAAGGACAGGCGCGGCTTCTCACCCACGTCTTCCTCTCCTACGGCCGCCCGGATGCGCCGCTCGCGGAGATCGCACGCGAGCTCGGCCTCGATCCCGGCGGGATCGCACGGGAGGCCACCCGACTCGAGCAAGCCGGTCTGATCAGCTCGGCAAGGGTCGGTCGGCAACGCCACCTGCGCGCCAACACCAACTCGCCCTACTACCAGCCGCTGCGTGACCTGCTCGCTCGCGCATACGGGCCCCCACGGCTGATCGGCCGCGCCCTGGCCCAGTTGGACGGTGTCCGAGAAGCCCTGATCTATGGCTCCTGGGCGGCTCGCTACCACAGCAAGCCAGGACCGCCTCCGAACGACATCGATGTGCTCGTGGTCGGCAATCCGCAGCGACGCGCGCTCGCCCGGAGCTCCCGCGAGCTCAGCAAACAGCTCGGGCTCGAGGTCGATCCGCACGTCGTTTCCCCAGCCGATTACGAGCAAGGCACCAGCGGGTTCCTACGTGCGATCAAACAAGGCCCGCTCATCAAGCTCGACCTGCGAGCGGATCAATGAGCCAGGATGAGCTCGATGAACTCGTCGCTGAAGGGGTGATCGAGCAAGTCGCCGCCGACCCCCGACGGCGCGGATCGAGCTCGAGCAGGCACGGCTGCACGTTGAGAGCGCCGCCGAGATCGCCGCGCGTGACCCCGTTGCTGCGTTCGCGATCGGCTACGACGCGATCCGCAAGTCGCTCTCGGCGCACATGCGCAGTCGGGGGTATCGCGTCACCAAGGGCAAAGGCCATCACGCGCGCACTGGTCGCTACGCGATCGCCGCGATCGACGACGCTCGCGTCGAAGAGCACCTGGAGGCATTCGACGAGCTACGTCAGCTACGGAACCAATCCGAATACGACGCGCTGCTGCTGGGCTCCGAAGATGTGGCGGATGCACTTGCCCGCGCCCATGCGATCATCGAAGCCGTCGAAAGGGACCTGTAGGGCGCAGCTGTTTATTCCGGGCGTTTTCTGCCGACCATGGCGTGTTCGTCGCGCTACTCGCCTCTCTCGCTCACCGACGCGGCGCCAGGCGTCGACCTCCTCGCCGCCGACGACGAGGTCGGCGGCACACGCCGATAGATTCAGGGGACAGGTTCGGGGCGGCTCGGGCTGTCCCAGGGCGCGAGGGTTACAGCCTCGAAGCAGAGAAGATCACCTGTCCCGTGCGGATCGTTCTGGGGCACGAACGACAAGCTCCTGCCCTGGCCCTCGACCGCCGCGCGCTACCGCAACGACTGGCTCCCCCACGCGGACTGGGTCGAGCTCGAAGGCGTCGGCCACTGCCCCCAGCTCGACATTCCGCTCGAGACGGCGCAGCTTATCCTGGGCTTCACCGCGCTGAGGGCACCGATGAGATCTTCCCGACTGCGCGGTCTACCGACTGACGGCGGTGGCGCGAATGCTTCCGCCGAAACGACGAGACGAGGAGGTTCGATGCCCGGCAAGATCGTGCAGTTCGAGATCCCGGCGGACGACACCGAGCAGTCACGCGAGTTCTGGGGCTCGCTCTTCGGGTGGCAGTTCGAGTCCTACCCGGGCATGTCCGAGTACCACATGACGCAGATCGACGACCAGAGCGGCGCGGCGATCACGAACATGGAGCCCGGCAAGCGCGGCGCCCGCGTCTACTTCGACGTCGAGGAGATCGAGGCCGGCGCGGCGCGAGTGCAGGAGCTCGGCGGCGAGGCCGGCGAGCCGATGCCGGTGCCGAATATGGGCTGGTTCGCGATCTGCAAGGACCCGCACGGAAACGACTTCGGGCTCTGGCAGAACGACGAGGCGGCGCCGGCGCCGGCCGGTTGAGCGGACGCGTCGGCAGGCGGCGGCGCTCGGAGGCGCACCGCCGGCCGACGCCGTGATCCGAGCCCTACGCCTGCGCCGCGGCGCGCTCGAGCCCATCGATCTCGATCTTCCTCATCCCCAGCATCGCCTGCATCACCCGCTGCGACTTCTCCCGATCCGGATCGGCGAGCAGCTCGGACAGGACGGTCGGCTCGATCTGCCACGACACCCCGAACTTGTCCTTGACCCAGCCGCAGGGCCCTTCTCGCCACCTTCGGAGAGCTTGCTCCAGAAGGCATCGATCTCTGTCTGGGTTTGGCAGCTCACCTGGAACGACATAGCTTCGCTGAACGTGAACTCGGGGCCGCCGTTCAGGGCCACGAACTTCCTTTCGTCCAGCTCGAAGCTCACGGTCATCACCATTCCTTCGGGCCGCGGCCCGGCCGAGCCGTAGCGGGCGACCTCCAGGATCCTCGAGTTCGGGAACACGGAGGTGTAGAACTCGGCCGCTTGCTCCCCTTCGGTGTCGAACCACAGGCATGGAGTGATCTCTTGCATGACTCGTCCTCCTTCGCGGTTGTCGTCGGTTGCCGTCGTGTCTCACCTGTCGACGCCCGAGCCGGCGAGAACTCATCGGGCGCGGTGGGCGTACGCTGCGCGGATGCGCCCGATCGAGTTCGGCTTCGCGGGAACGCCGCTTCGGGCGACGCTCGTCGCAGCGGTCCTGCGCGGCGAGAAGACCGCCACCGCGGGTCTGCTCGTCGACTACGAGCGCGAGGGCGACGAGCTACCTCGGATCGGCGAGCGATTCCTCGTGCTCGACAACGAGGACCGCGGCGTGGCGGTGATCGAGACGACGGACGTGCGCGTGCTCCGGGTCGACGACTGCGACCTCCAGTTTGCCCGGGACGAGGGGGAGGGCTTCGAGTCGGTCGCCGACTGGCGTGCCGCGCACGACCGCTTCTGGGGCTCGTACGCCGACGAGATCAGGGCGTATCTGGGCGATTCGGAGTGGGACGTCACAGACGAGACGGAGTTCGTGGCCGAGCGCTTCCGGCTCGTCGAGGTCTACGCGACGTAGCAGCGGTCGGTGGGCTGCGGGAGAAGATCGTCGATGATTCGCCCGGTCCGCGCGGCCAGCGACCTGCCCGCACGACGATCGGAGTCGGCCACCCAGACGAACGCGTTCGGTAACCCGAAGCCGCGGCGTAGGCGGTGTGGCTCGTCGAAGAGGCTATCGAGCTCGCGCGCTGTCAACGTCGGGAGCTTGCACATCCGATCGCAGACGATCACGACGAGGGTGGCTGCTCGCAGCTCGTGTCGATACACCTGCGCCGCCGGAAGCGGGAACGACGCCCGAGCCCGACGAAGCTCGAGGTCTCCTGCTGCAAATGCGCTCACCGTCTCGTCTCTCGTCAGCAGCCGTTGCTCGGCGCATCCCCAGTCGAGCCCGTAGTAGCCGTACGCGGTGACGGCGCCGGCCAGCGCCGTGGCCGAGAGAGCAATCGCACCCAACGCTGCCCATCTCCCGGGTCTGGTCACGGGATCTAGCGCTTCGTCGCCTTGCGCTTGCGAGCCGGAGGCTTGCGCGCGCCAGACTTGCCGGTTCCCGAGCGCTTCGTCCTCGTCGAGCCCTTCGTCTGCTTCGCGGCCTCGACGGATGCCTTGAGCGCCGCGAGCAGGTCGGCCGGTTCCTCCTCGGCCTCCGGCTCCGGCGCAGTGATCGTCTTGCCCTTTCGCTTCGCCTTGATCACCTTGCAGAGCGCCTCGCGGTAGGTGTCCTCGTAGCGCTCGGGCTCGAACGGGCCGGTGAACTGCTCGATCAACGCCGTCGCCATCTCGAGCTCGCCCTTCGCGATCCTGATCCCCTTGGGCGCGATCTCGTCGAGCGGGCGCAGCTCGTCGTGGAAGAACATCTTCTCGAGCGTCAGCGTGCCTTCGCGGACGCGAAGACAGCCGAGGCTCTGCCGGTCGCGCATCACGTACTTCGCGATCGCGGCAAGACCGGCCTTCTCCATCGCGTTTCGCAGGAGCGCATAGACCTTTTCGCCGCCCTCTTGGGGGCCGAGGTAGTAGGTGCGCTCGAAGTAGATCGGGTCGATCTCCTCGTAGGGAACGAAATCGGAGATCTCGATCGTCCTCACGCCCTCGGTACGCGCCGCCTCGAAGTCCTCGTCGCTGAGGACGACGTACTCGTCCTTCTCGAACTCGAATCCCTTGACGATCTCGTCGTCCGGGACCGGCTTCTCCTCGGTCTTGCAGATCTTCTGGTAGCCGATCCTGCTGCTGTCGGGCTCGTGGATCAGGTGGAAGCGGAGATCGTTCTCGTCGATCGCGCTGAACATCCGCACCGGGACGTTGACGAGGCCGAAGGAGATCGAGCCAGACCAGATCGCTCGTGGCATAGGGAGAGAACGGTGGAAAGGTCGTGACGGTTTCGGCACGGACCCGTCACACACCTGTGACAGTTGCGGCCGTACGGTTTCCTCATGAGCGCGAACGCCAAGCCGCGAAACGCCACCGCCAGTACGCCGTGGGGCTCGGCGATCCTCCTCGAGGAGCTGCGGCTGCCGCAGCAGGCGGGCGAGAAGCGCTTCTCCTCGCTCGTCCAGCTCCTCGAGACGAAGAAGGGCGAGCGCCTCGTCCGCTTCGCCTACGCAACCGACGGGACGGCGCGGCGAGGCCCGGTGACGCTCAGGGCTCGCGACCTCGAGCGCCTGCGCGTTCTGCTCGAGAAGCACCCTGGCCTGTGGGAGACGCTGCGGCTATGAGGCCGCTACGACGAGGCGGAGCCCGCGAGAACGCGGTTGCGCGCGGCGTCGACGAGTGCGGCAAGAAGCAGCGCCCCGTCGCCCGAGCCGAGCAGCGGGTCGACGGCGTGCTCGGGATGCGGCATCAGTCCGAAGACGTTGCGCGCCTCGTCGCAGACGCCGGCCACATCGCCGACCGAGCCGTTGCAGTCCTCCGCGTAGCGAAGGACGAGCTGGCCCGCCGCCTCCAGCTCGGCGTACAGCTCCTCGTCGGCATACCACGAGCCCTCGCCGTGCTTCACGGGGATCGTCAACATCTGGCCGGGCTCGCAGCGGTGGGTCAGGAGCGAGTCCCCTCGCTCGACGCGGATCGCGACGTCGCGGCAGACGAAGTTCAGATCGCGGTTTCGGCGCAGGACGCCCGGGAGCAGCCCGGCCTCGCAGAGGATCTGGAAGCCGTTGCAGATCCCGAGCACGGGGCCGCCGGTCGTGGCAAACGCGTGCACCGCGCCCATGATCGAGGCCGAGCGGGCAATCGCGCCACAGCGAAGATAATCGCCGTAGGAGAAGCCGCCTGGCAGAACGACCGCGCCCGTGTCGCGCGGAAGCCCCTCGTCGGCGTGCCAGACGAGCTTCGCGTCGGCACCGAGAGCTCCGAGCGCCCAGACCGCGTCGCGGTCGTCGTTCGAGCCCGGAAAGACGAGAACCGCGACCTTCGGGCGAATGTTCAAGCCGCCGCCTCGCGCTCGATCTCGATCTCGAAGCTCTCGATCAGGGGGTTTGCAAGCAGTTGCTCGCACATCTGCTCGACCTGGAAGCGAGCCTCGTCTGCAGTCGTCGCGTCCACCTCGAGGTCGACGAGCCGGCCGACTCGAGCGCCACCGACCGCGAAGCCGAGCGTTCGCAGCGATCCTCCGACGGCCTCGCCCTGAGGGTCGAGGATGCCTGCCTTCGGCCGGACGAAGACGGTGACCTTCATCGCAGCACGACCTGCGAGTCGGCGAGGTAGTCCGCGAACGCGATCCCCGTCAACAACTCGAATGCCTCGACGTAGCGCGTGCGAGTGCCGACGACGACGACCGCGGGAAGCTTCGGGCCCGGATCGAGCTTGTCCCAACCGAGGCTCTCGCAGTAGTCGCGCGCGTACTGCTTGTCGAACGACGGCTGAGGGCCGCCGGGCACGTACTCGGACGCGGACCAGAAGCGAGAGGAGTCGGGCGTCAGGACCTCGTCGCCGAGCACGAGGGTGCCGTCGGCATCGAGCCCGAGTTCGAGCTTCGTGTCCGCGACGATGATCCCGCGCCTCTCCGCGTGCGCTGCGGCAAAGCGGTAGAGCGCGAGCGCGATTCGCTCGACCTCGGCATAGAGGTCGGCGCCGACGAGCGCTGCGGCCGCCGCGGCGTCGATGTTCTCGTCGTGCCCGCTCTCCGCCTTCGTCGCGGGCGTAACGAGCGCTAGGGGCAGTCGGTCGGACTCGCACAGTCCGGCGGGCAGCGCGTGGCCACACACGGAACCAGTGGCGACGTAGTCCTTCCAGCCGGAGCCGGCGAGGTAGCCGCGCACGACGACCTCGATCGGGAGCATCTCGAGGCGCCGACATTCGAGCGAACGGCCGTCCTCGCGCAGCGCGAGCAGGTGATTCGGGACGAGCTCGCTCGTGCGCGCGAACCAGAAGGCCGAGAGGCCGGTGAGCACCCGACCCTTGTCGGGGATCTCGGTCGGCAGGATCACGTCGAAGGTAGAGATCCGGTCCGAGGCGGTCAGGAGCAGACGCTCGTCGTCGAGCGCATAGAGCTCGCGCACCTTGCCGCTGCCCAGATGGAGGCCGACCTCAGACATGCGCGGGCTCCCGCTCGGCAACGAGCGACCGTAGCCGTTCGAAGACCGCGTCCACGTGTCGAGTGAACGCACCGAGGTCGAAGACGCGATCCAGCTCCAGTCGACCCGCAAGCTCCCCGTCGGCGCGGACGAGCGCCGGGAAGTCGAGCCCTTCGTCCCACGCCCGCAGCGCGTGCCGCTGCACGAGCCTGTAGCCCTCGTCGCGCCCGAGACCCGACTCGACGAGCGCGAGCAGGAGCCGCTGGCTGAAGTAGAGGCCGTGACTCGCATCGACGTTCTCCCGCATCCGCTCGGAGCGGACGACGAGTCCCTCCACGAGCCAGGCAAAGCGATCCAGCATGTAGTCGACGGCAAGGAAGGCGTCGGGGACGACGATCCGCTCGGCGGACGAATGCGAGATGTCGCGCTCGTGCCAGAGGGCGACGTTCTCGAGCCCGACCCCGGCGTGACCGCGAACGACCCGCGCGAGCCCGCAGATCCGCTCGGCGACGATCGGATTGCGCTTGTGCGGCATCGCAGACGAGCCCTTCTGGCCGCGTCCGAACGGCTCCTCGACCTCGCGCACCTCGGTGCGCGCCAGATGGCGGATCTCCAGCGCGAATCTTTCCAGCGAGGCCGCGAGCAGCGCGAGGGCACTCAGGACCTCGGCGTGCCGGTCGCGCTGGAGGATCTGGGTCGAGCTCGGAGCCGGCTCGAGCCCGAGCCGCTCGCAGGCGATCCGCTCGACCGCCGGATCGGTCGCCGAGTACGTCCCGACCGCGCCGGAGAGCTTGCCCACGCGCATCCCCTCGAGCGCCCGGGCGACCCGCACCCGATCGCGCTCGAGCGCGAAGGCCCAGCCGGCGAGCTTCAGCCCGAAGGTCGTCGGCTCTGCGTGGATGCCGTGCGTTCGGCCGATCGTCAGCGTTTCCCGATGCTCCTCGGCCCGCTCGACGACGGCGACGAGCGTCCGCTCGACCCCGGTGAGAATCAGCGCACCCGCCTCACCGATCTGCAGCGCGAGCGCGGTGTCGACGACGTCGGAGGAGGTGAGCCCGTAGTGGAAGAAGCGGCCTTCCTCGCCGAGCTCCTCGGCGACTGCGTCGACGAACGCGGCCACGTCATGGTGCGTCTCGGCCTCGATCTCCGCGACCCGCGCGGCCGATGGAGGCACGGCGGCAGCGCGGATCGCGTGGACGACATCCCGCGGAACGGCACCGTGTTCGGCCCAGCCGTCGAGCGCCGCCAGCTCGACCTCGAGCCAGCGTGCGAGCTTCGCCTCGTCCGACCAGATCCGAGCCATGGCCGGGCGGGAGTAGCGGGCGATCACGATTCGGAGTGTACGACGCCCTCCGGCGGCCCCGGTTCGCACACGGTCGCGGCCGCGAGCGCGATGTCGCGCCGGAACCGTGCGCCGGAGAACGAGATCCGTTCGCAGGCCAAGTACGCGCGCTCTCGCGCGGCCGCAACGGTCTCCCCCGTCGCGGTCACGTTCAGGATCCGGCCGCCGTTCGTGACGAGCCGATCTCCGTACCGGGCGGTGCCGGCGTGGAAGACGAGCGCGCCCAGCTCCTCGGCCTCGGCGATGCCGGTGATCTCAGAACCATGGTCTGGGCTCGAGGGGTAGTCCTTCGCGGCCAGCACGACCGTGACGGCCGCGGCCGGATCGATCGAGAGCTCGACTCCCGCGAGGTCGCCGCTCGCCGCAGCCCGGAGTGCCCCGACGAAGTCGCCGCCGAGCCGCGGCAGGATCGACTGCGTCTCGGGATCGCCGAAACGGCAGTTGAACTCGAGCACCTTCGGGCCTGCGTCTGTCAGCATCAGCCCGGCGAAGAGCACACCTACGAACGGGGTTCCGCGGCGTGCGAGCTCCTCCACGACTGGCCGGTGTACGAGGTCGATCAGCTCCTCGACCTGCGCGGCGCCAAGCCCCGGCACGGGCGAATACGAGCCCATCCCGCCGGTGTTCGGGCCGGTGTCGCCGTCGCAGATCCGCTTGAAGTCCTGGGCCGGCGGCAGCGGAATCACAGTCCGCCCGTCGGAGAGGCCGAAGACGGAGAGCTCCTCGCCCTCGAGGAGCTCCTCGAGCACGAGCGGCCCCTCGAACGCCGCGGCAGCGACGAGCGCCGCGTCGACCTCCGCCGCCGTCCGGCAGATGAAGACGCCCTTTCCCGCCGCAAGACCGTCGACCTTGACGACGCAGGGAGCGCGCGCCACCGCAAGCGTCGCCGCAGCCGGTACACCAGCCGCGGCGAGCACCTCCTTGGCGAAGGTCTTCGAGCCCTCGATCCGCGCCGCAGCCCGGCTCGGTCCGAAGACGGCGATCCCCGCGTGCCGCAGCTCGTCCGCTACGCCCGCGACGAGCGGCCCCTCCGGGCCGATCACGACGAGCTCGACGCCGAGCTCGCGAGCAAGGGCGAGCAGGCTCTCTCCGTCCTCGGCTCGAACCGGATGGCAGAGACCAATCTCGGCGATCCCCGGATTCCCAGGCGCGGCATGGATCGACTCGACGCCCGCCGCCTGGGCGAGCTTCCACGCGAGCGCATGCTCGCGGCCGCCCGACCCGGCAATCAGGACTCTCACACCCGGCACGCTCACGGCGGCCGAGTCTACTCCGGCGCCTGGACGCCGATCGGTGTTTCGCACTTGCGGCGCGGGCGCATGACGTGACGCGTGAGCCAGAACGAGCCAGGCCTCGAGCTGCACGAGTGGGAAACCCGCTGGCAGGAGCTCGAGCCGCTGTTCGAGGACGATCCGGGAGGAACGCTGCCCGAGGCATGCGACTTCGTCGCGCAGACGCTGCGCGAGAGCGACCTCGATCCCGACTCGACGCCCGGCGAACCCGACGAGATCCTCAGCGCCTACGCTGCAGCTCGTCAGACCGCAACCCGGATCGAAGCCGGAGAGGACGTCGATCCCGGCGACATCGGCGCCGCGATCGAGAACCTCCGCGCGGTCTACGAGACGCTGCGCGCCACCCGCCCAGGCTGATCGTCGCCTGCCAAGACGACGAGTCCGGCGGTCGGGCTGCTCCGTCCTCGGCTTGTGTTTCTACAACACAAGCCTCGCCGCGCCCGCGCAACCGCGCGGCTCACGAACGGCTTGTGTTGTTCCAACACAAGCTCAGTCCTTCTGCCTCCAGCGCGTTGCAGCGCGGCCGATCACGTCGAGAGCAGGGCTCTCAACGAGTCCAGATTCAGCGGGCGAGCACCTGCTCGCGCGCGGCGCCGGTGCCGACGAGGTCGACCGTGACATCGAGCTCGCGCTCGACCAGCTCGACGTAGGCGCGCGCCGCCGCCGGGAGATCGGCGACGCTCGAGCAGTCGTCGAGCCGCTCACCCCAGCCGGCCACCCTCTCGAAGACGGGCTCGCAGTGGTGGAAGTCGCTCTGGTGGGCGGGGAAGTCGGCGGTCTCTGTCCCGTCCGGGAGCCGGTAGCCGACACAGACCTGCAGCTCGTCGAAGTCGGAGAGGACGTCGAGCTTCGTCAGCGCGAGCGAGGTGATCCCGTTCAGGCGCACGGCGTAGCGCAGCGCGACCAGGTCGAGCCACCCAGGCCGGCGCGAGCGGCCGGTGACGGTGCCGTACTCCTGCCCGAGCTCGCGCACGCGACCACCGACGCCCTCGTCCATCTCGCTCGGGAAGGGCCCCTCGCCGACCCGCGTCACGTAGGCCTTGGCGACTCCGAGCACCTCGTCTATCCGCGTCGGCCCGATCCCGATCCCCGTACAGGCAGCGCCGGCTACCGGGTTCGACGAGGTGACGAAGGGATACGTGCCGTGGTCGAGATCGAGGAGCGTTCCCTGGGCGCCCTCGAGAAGCACGCGCTTGCCGTCGCGCAATGCCCGGTCAACGAGCAGCGAGGTGTCGGCGACGAACGGCCGCAGCCGCCGCGCGAACTCCTCGTAGCGACCCGCCACGTCCTCGAGCTCGAAGGGCTCCATCCCGTAGATCCGGGTCAGCCAGGTGTTCTTCTCGGCGAGCGCGGTCTCGATCTTCTGGCGGAGGATCTTCTGGTCGAGCAGGTCCTGGACGCGGATCCCGATCCGGGCGGCTTTATCGGCGTAGGCCGGGCCGATTCCGCGCCGGGTCGTCCCGATCTGGAGCTTGCCGAGCCGCTTCTCGCTGGCGCCGTCGAGCGCGATGTGCCACGGCATGATCAGGTGTGCGTTCCCGGAGACCTTCAGCGGCTCGGTCGAGAGCCCGCGCTCCTCGAGGTCGTCCATCTCCGCGAGCAGCACCTCGGGGTCGACGACGCAGCCGTTCCCGAGCACGCTCGGCTTCCCGGAGACGATCCCCGACGGGAGCTGCCGGAACTTGAACGTCTCCCCGTCGACGATCACGGTGTGGCCGGCATTCGGCCCGCCCTGGTAGCGGCAGACGACGTCGGACTCCTGGGCGAGCAGGTCGACGATCTTGCCCTTGCCCTCGTCGCCCCACTGCGCCCCGACTACGACCTTCGCGGGCACGTGAGGAGTGTTGCACGCGAGTCAGGACGGAGCCGCGCGCGAGCGTCCGTGGCCAGGACACCACCCTCCTTGCGGGACGTGTCCCTTCGAGGCACGTCTGGGGACTGTCCTGGACGCGTCCTTTTCGGCCACGTCCGAGTTGCAACAATTCAGCAGCTCTTTGTTCACAGGGCTTCGCGCTGCGCTCGCGGCGGAGCCTGACAAGTCCGCATCGGTTGCGCTATGAGCCTCTAACGCAATGACGCCTCGTCGGCGGGGTGCGCTGGGTGGTGCGAGGCAAGGACGCAGGGAGCGTCGA
>Ga0136617_10005395_pt1 | contig 11437 bp, 5 predicted proteins | sample AntDrymUQ3222106_2_FD_129672 | JGI IMG/M metagenome (GOLD analysis project Ga0136617, IMG submission 129672) | Polar desert sand microbial communities from Dry Valleys, Antarctica - metaG UQ322 (21.06) | ecosystem: Environmental > Terrestrial > Soil > Desert | place: Antarctica: Dry Valley...
GGGTGTCCGCGCGATGGCGACCCGGTCGCCTGGCTGCACGTCCGCGAACAGCTTCCACGCCAGCGAGGGAACGCCCAGTACGTCCACCAAGCACAGCACCGGATGGTTGGCAGTGCCGGACAGCTCGTATCCCTCGCGAGTGCACACGCGAAGCGTCGGGTGCCCACCGGAGTGGAACAGCATCTCGGCGCGAACCGGGTCGCCACTGCGGTCCAGGACCTTGAGGTCGATCGGGTTGTCGGTGTTCGGCTCGGCGTCGGGAACGACGTCACCGATTCGCACCGAGGAGCCATCGGCCAGCCGGACCCGAGAAGCTGAAACGATACAGTACCGCATCGCCGCGGCGGGGTCGTTGCCCGGCGAGCCGAAGTTGCCCTGGCCGTCAATGAGCGGATAGCGCATCGACCACGGCTGGGCCAGCCGCACCAGGGCGTCATAGATCGGCTCGTTGCCGTGCGGATGGTAGTTGCCCATCACGTCGCCGACCACGCGGGCACACTTGACGTAGCTGCGGTCCGGACGGAATCCGGAGTCGTACATCGAGTACAGCACCCGGCGGTGCACCGGCTTCAGGCCGTCCTCGACGACCGGCAGCGCACGCCCGACGATCACGCTCATCGCGTAGTCGATGTAGGAGCGCTGCATCTCCTGCTGGATGTCGACCGGCTCGAGGCGGTCGCCGCCGGGCGGCAGGGTGGTCTCGGTCACGGAGCTTGGTTCCCTTCGATGGCCGCTGACGTGCGCGCAACCCCGCCAGTGTATCTACGCTGGTCAGCTGAGCGCTGCGGGTGAGCTACCTTGAACCGAACACCTTCGACTACCGGCTCTTCGCGCTTGGCGTCATCAGCCAGACCGCAGCCCGCGTCAGCCCCACAGCAGTCTACCGCGCGAGGACGACTCCCCCGCTCGGACCCGTTCCGGACCCCGGGTCGTGGCCGCGCCGTGACCAGCCGTTCAAGATCTTCACGCTTCGCCACCCCTCCCGCAGACCGTGTCGACTCGTTGCTGCGCCGGCAGCGGCTACCACCGGTTGACACGGAACTCGGCCCACGTAGTATGAGGTGATCACGTTCTAGCGGTTAAGGATGACCCGACCGCTCGATCAGTCTGCGCAACTCGCCCTGCCGTGCGGGGGACTCGCGTCGTCGGCTACACGGAGGCCACCCGTGGCTGCAAGCACCTGTGCAGACACTGCCCGATCATGCCGGTCTACGACGGCCGCTCCTACGCGGCAGCCGACGCCCAGCGCTTCGCCCCAGGGCGGGGCGGACGTCTAGCCCCGTCGTAACCGTCGATGTGGGTGTTGGGGCTCAACGGCCGTCCGGTCGCCTACCATGACGCCGCTGCCTGCCTCGCCGACGGCGCTGGAAGAGTGGTGGCGTGCGCCGAGGAGGAGCGGTTCACCAGGGTCAAGCACGGGCTGCAGACTCCGCCGAGGAACGCGGCGCAGTTCTGCCTGGCCTCGGCGGCCGTGGCACCCGAGGACATCGATGTGGTCGCGATCGGATGGGACGTTCCTCGGCTACGCCGGGCCTTCGGAGGGCACTGGGACCACGCCTCGGGCGTTGAGCTGCTTCACGAGCTGGTCGGACCGGAGTTGGCCGGCCGGATGCGGGCGCGCCTGGAGTTCGTCCCGCACCACCTCGCGCATGCCGCAGCCGCGTTCGGTGCTTCGGGGTTCTCGGAGGCGGCGGTTCTGATCGTCGACGGTCAGGGTGAGGACACGGCGATCTCTGTCTTCCGCGCCGACCGGGCCGGTGGACTCCGGCTGGTCCGGTCGTGGTCACCGAGGTACTCACTCGGGTTCCTCTATGAGGCGGCGACCGAATGGCTCGGGTTCGGCTTTCTCGAGGCGGGTAAGACGATGGCGCTGGCGGCGTTCGGTCGCTCGGGCGGGCCCGACGCCGACGCTCTCATCGAGGTCCGCGACGACGACCTCGTCCTGAGTCCAGCGCTGTCGGACTCGCTGAACACCGACGATGCGGAGAGCATCGCGGCCTCATGGCAGCACGCCCTCACGCAGTTGGCCGGCCGCGCCGCTCCCTCGGCCACACCCGCCGGACTTCCGGACGACCCGGCGGCGGTCCGCGTTGCGTGGGCAGCGCAGCGCACGGTGCAGCACGCTATGGTCGAACTGGCGGCGCTGGCCAGGAGAGCGACCAGCACCGAAGCGCTGTGCGTCGCAGGTGGCGTAGCACTCAACTGCGTGGCGAACGGCCTGCTCGGCGAGCCGGTGTACGTGCCACCGGTACCCCACGACGCCGGCGTCGCGCTCGGCGCGGTGTGGACCGTCGCCCCACCGACGCGCGGTGAGCCGCTTCGCCCTGACCTTGGGTTTCCTATCCCGTCGGTGCCCGGCAAGGCACTGCCCTTCGAAGCACTGGCCGACGAGGTACTGCACGCTGGGTCCGTCCAAGTGTGTGACCTGGAACTTCCTGCCGTGCTCGATCGGCTGGCCGCCGGGGAGATCGGGGCCATCGCGGAGGGCAGGGCTGAGATCGGACCGAGGGCGCTAGGGCGCCGCTCGATCATCACCCTGCCCAGGCCCGCATCCGTGGCCGACCGGCTGAACCGCCTCAAGGTTCGCGAACCGTGGCGACCGTTCGGGCCTGCCGTGCTGGAAGGGCATGGCGATCACTGGTGGGAGCAGCGGGAGCATCTGGCCCGGTACATGGCGGGTGCGGTGCACATGACCGAGAAAGGCACTGCCATCGCCCCGGCCGTCCGGCATGTCGACGGCACCACCCGGCCGCAACTGGTCAGGCACGCCGAGAACCCGGCACTACTCTACCAGGTCCTGGCAGCGATGGAGGCAGACGGCATGCCACCGGTGCTGGTCAACACCTCGTTCAACCGCCGAGGCGAACCGATCGTCAACAGCGCACGGCACGCCGTCGAGGCATTCCTGGCGATGGATCTCGAGTTCCTGTTGCTCGGTGGCTTGCTCGTGACGAAACCGGTGCGGCGGTGACGGTGCCCGCAGACACCGCCCAGGAATGTGGTCACGCCGTGCCTCGAGTCTTGACGCGCTGTCACCTGCCTGCTATTTTGGGAAGCGTGCGGGCTGGTAACGTCCAACGGGCAACTGTGCAAGCTGGAGGTGCAGCTATGGGGGCAGTACTCGAGACGTGGCGAGACATTCGGAGCGATGGTCGGGACATCACCAGGTCGCGCTGGCTCGATCGAGGCCTTCCGCAGGCACTCGATGACTGCCCGCTGCCTGCACCCGTCGAGGCGTGGGAGATCCACGAGTTGCTGGGTGAGATCGCCAGCGGGACGAGGCCGTGCACGTCCTGCTGCACGCAGTGCTCGACGAACTGCTGCAATGCAACCTGCTGATCTTAGTAGCGGGTCAGGCATCGGCCTGGCGGGATGGGGAAGTTGGCATGAGCAGTGTCGAGAAGGCTCATGAGGCCGTCTGGAGACGGAGCGGCATCCGAGTAGAGGACCACTCGGATGTGGCTCCGGTGGCGAAGGACTGCCTGTTCGTCCTGCCCGGCACCACCGTACGGGGGGTGGAGGAGGCCCGGCTGTACTTCGGCGCCTACCTCGGCGCCTATCCCGACGCCGTGAAGAACGTCAGACGTGTCCTCCGGGACGACCAGACCGTGGTAATCAGCTCGACGGTCACAGGTCACAACACCGGTAGCCTAGTCACGTCGACTGCCCGCTCGGAGCCGACCGGCCAGGAAGTCGAGTGGGACATCGTCGAGTGGCTCGTGGTCGAGAACGGTGTCATCGTCGAGTGGCGGGTCTACCAGGACTCCACGCCGTTCATGGACGCGCTGAACAACCAGGGGACAGCTGACCGGCCCGACCAGTCGGCCGCCCGGGCGTGCATCGCCGACGTCGTGACCTCGACGCGCTTTCCGGTAACCGGATCCTGAGGTGCCCGTCACTCCGGCTGGCGATGGCTGACATTGAGCCCGAACAGCGTTCGATCGCTCGGGAGTCTGCCCGTGATGACGTACGGCTACGGGTGCGTGAGTACGTTCGGAACCGGTCATCCTGTCCTGATGAGCTGATCACCGACTCGTGCCTGTGGCCCCATCTGGCGGTCGCCCTGGAGGGGTTGTCCGGTGCCACGTCGGCCTCCGTAGGTCTCGGGCGGAAGCTGAAGCGTGCTTTCTTGCACGCACTGGCGATGCGACTGGATCTTTCGGCCCGCCAGGTGCTCGTCCTGGAGCGCGCGCTGGCTCGGGAGCACGATCCGGCCGCTCCGGCCAGCGTCTCCGCGCTGAGTGCTGCGCTGCACCACGACGCGGCTCCACTGCTCGACATCCTCGACCTGTATCCGGGCCTGGACGAACTGCTGGCTGACCATGTGCGGTGCTCGGTCGAGTACGCCACCAAGGTGGTCCGCGCGCTCGCGCAGGACTGGCCCGAGGTGCGGGCGCGATTCGGCTGGTCGGCCGACCCACAGGACATCGCCGTCACCGTGCTGCCCTCTGATCACCACGGCGGCGGCGAGACGGTGGTCAGGCTTGGCGACCGCAGCGGTCACGGCCGGGCGTTGTACAAACCCAGACCCCTGCAGTTGGAGGAGACGCTCACCGCAGGCCTGCGGGAGCTCGCCGAGGCATCCTCTGACCTGCGCGGCTGGAAGCTGCCCGACTATCTACTGCGGGCGGGGCACGGCTGGGTCGAGTTCGTCGACAGCACGGCATGCAGCACGCAGGCCGAGGTGGCGCGCTACTACCGGAGGGCGGGTGTCCTGCTCGCCCTGGCCACCACCTTGGGCATCACCGACCTGCACTGCGACAACCTGATCTGCCACGCCGACTCCCCCGTCCCCATCGATCTGGAAACCGCCCTCCACCATCGTCAACGGCCAGGGGCACCGTCGCGGGGCGGGATGGTGCTGCCCCGCGTCATGGAGTGGAATGCGCTGGCCACAGGCCTGCTACCGACCTGGATCTGGAAGGGCGGAGACCGCAGGGGCGTCGACCTCAGTGGTCTAGGAGCGATCGGCGAGCAGTGGTGCAGCCTGCCGTTGCAGCAGTTCGTTGCTCGGGACACCCCGTTAGAGCAGCTGGTCCGCGACGGCGTGCAACTTCTCCCGAGCGAGAATACCGTCCGCCTCAAGGCCCAGCGCGTGGCGCCGTGGGAGCACATCGACGCGCTGCTGGCGGGGTTCGAGGAAGGTGTCGATCTCCTCGGCCGGTCAGCGGACGCGCTCGCCGATCTGATCAGCGATGCCAGCGGGCTGGAGGCCCGGTTTCTGGCCAGGCCGACGGCCGGCTACCACTATGCGATACAGGCATCATTGCATCCCTACTACCTGCACGACCCGCAGCGCCGCCGCAGCTTCCTGACCAGCGCGTTGACCGACACCACCCGCGTCGAGCCCTGGCTGGTGCAGGCCGAGGCGCGGGCGTGCTACTGGGCGGACATCCCCCGGTTCGTGACGTGGAGCGCCAGCCCGGGCATTCTCGAGCGCTACTACGGCGGTCACGGCGCCCTCTCCGACCAGGAACACGTCCTCGGCTGTGATGCCGTCCGCGATGACGTCCGATTCCTGTCCGACGCCACTCGGATGACGTTCGAACGGAAGATCATCTGTGGCTCGATGCTGTCGCTACAGACCGCCCACGAAGGTGGCGACCCCAGGATCGTGGTGACCGAGCGGGTCGATCCGGCCACCGTCGAGTGGGCACCGGAAGTCGGCAGGCGCGCCGCCGCCGCCGCCGCGCAGTTCCTACTGGACTACCTAGCGAGCAGCGGAAGCGACCCCGACCTATGGTATGGGTTCCGCAACGCACCCGGCGGTCACCATGAGTTCGGCCTGATCGGCAACGATCTGTACTCGGGGACAGCCGGCGTTGCATACGGGCTCGGGCTCGGGTGGCAGGCCGGCTTCGTCGGCCGTGACGTCGTCGAGACGCTGACGCGCCGCCTGGTGGTCAGCGCCGAGGAGCACCTGAGGACACCGATGCAGCGGCTCGGCGGTGCGTACTTCGGGGAGCTGTCCGCGGTCCTGCCGCTGGTCGCCAACCTCCGCTCGCTCGGCGGTGTCGATGAGGCTCGTCTGCTGGCGCGATGTGCCTGCGCGGCAGTGGCCGAGTCCCTGCAGCAGCCGGGGCCGCAGCGCGCCTTCTGGGGATTCGACCTCCTCGGCGGCGTGGCTGGGGCGCTCACGGTAATGGTGGAGCTGCACCGAATCTTCGATGACGACAGCTACCTGCCCGTGGTGGCGCGACTCGTCGCGATGCTCGACGAGTCCAGCGCGACGGCAGGCGAGCGGATCGTCTGGCCACAACCGACGATCTCCGCATCCCCGGACCAGGCGCTCGGCGGCCTGTCCCATGGCCAGATCGGGTGTGCCGTCGCACTGGCCGAAGCGGTGCCGGTGCTCGAACCAGTGGCCGCACCGGTGGCGGCCCGCGCGGCCGTTCTGGCGCTGGGCGCGGCGGGCTGGGAGATCGACCGCTTCGACCCGGTCCGCCAGAGCTTCCCGGACGTCCGTCGTCGGTCGACAACCGGTGCGCACGGCGAATTCGCCTGGAGCCACGGGGCACCTGGGACGTTCCTGGCGCTGCGCCGGATCCGCCGGTGCACCCCAGCACCTGAGATCGACCGGTTCCTCGCCGAGTGCCCCGTCCGACGCGTCATCGAGACCGCGATCGCCGAACGTCCGCCGCCGAACAACCCTTCGCTGTGTCACGGAGCGCTCGGCAACCAGCTGATCGGTCCGGGACTGCTGGCCACAGCCGGCCCGGAAGACGCGCTCGACAGCGAGCTCGCAGCCTGGAACCAGCTCGGGTACTGGGCGCACCACGAGACCCTTTCCCTGCGCAGGCACGCCGTCGACGCGCCTGGGTTCATGGTCGGCCGGGCGGGCAACCTGGCGGGCTGGGCCGCGGTGGTCACCGGGCGAAGGGAGCGGTTGCCCTTCCTACCGTCCGCGTTCCACCGTGGCTGGGTGTCATGACCGTTGCCGATGACCTGCCGCTCACGCCGTACCAGGAGAGCATGTTCTTCCTGCACCGGCTAGCGCCGGAGAACTCCTTCTACACCAACGGGGTGGCGCTGCGGCTGCGGGGCCCGCTTGATGTGCCCGCGCTGCGGCGAGCGCTCGATGACGTCCTCTGTCACCATCCCGCGCTGCGGGCCACCTTCGATCTGGCCGCAGGCAGGCCGGTCCAGCGCATCGGTGCGCAGGTGCGCCTGCGGATGCTCGAAGTCAGCCACCTGGCAGGCTCCGAACGGCTGGCTGCGGCCATCGAGCACGCCACGCAGGAGGCGCGACGGCCGTTCGACCTGCAGGTCGGTCCGGCCTTCCGGCCGTCACTCGCCGCGCTCGGCACAGAAGACCACCTGCTCTCGCTGGTCGCGCATCACATCGTCTCCGACGGTCCCTCCGTGCTGCTGATAGTCCGAGACCTCGCGGAGGCGTACGATGTCCACTCGGGCCACGCGGCCAGGCGACGGCTGGTGTCACCGCACAGCTACGAAGAGTACTGCCACCGGTCCAGTACGCCTGACAGTGCCACGCGTACTCGACTGCAGCGAGACTTGGCCTACTGGCGCGACCAGCTGCACGGTGCCGATCTCACCACCGAGCTGCTCACCGACCGGCCTCGACCGGTGGTGCGTTCCCGCAGCGGTGACCGCATCGTCGTCGACCTTCCCAGTGATCTCGTCGCAGCGGCTCGCCGACTGTGCGCCGAGTCTCGCGTGTCGATGTTCGTGCTGCTCCTTGCCTCGTTCCGGGCGCTGCTGGCTCAGCAGACCGGCCAGCACGACCTGCTGATCGCCACCACGGTCTCCCGGCGAACCCGGCCTGAGCTGCGCCACCTTGTCGGGTATTTCGTCAACCCGGTCCTGGTGCGCACCCCTCTACGTCCTGGGCTCTCCTTCACCGAACTGCTCGCCGACGAGCGACGCAGCACGCTCGGCGCACTCAGCCATGCCGCCGTCCCCTTCGCCCATGTGGTCCGGGCGCTGCGGCCACCACGGATCGATGGCGTCGACCCGATGCTCCAGGTGCTGTTCGACTTCCAGGATCTCCAGTCGGAGGAGGTCATGCTCGGCGCCTTCACGCGCCACGACCTCGCGGCCGGCATCATCGATCTCGACACCGCGACGGCACCGGTTGACCTCGCGCTGTGTGCCGGTGACCGCGGCGACAGCGTGAGGCTGACCTACCGCTACGACAGCGAGCTCTTCGACCGCGGCACCGTCGAGACAGTCATGCGACGGCACCGCCTGATGCTCCAGGCCGTGCTCGGTGCACCACAGCAGCCGGTCTCAGCGCATTCGCTGCTGACCACCGGTGAGCGGGAAGGAGTGCTGCGAAGTAGCCGGGGACGGCAGATCGTCGGGTCCGACGAAACCCGGATCCACGAGCTGTTCGAGAACAGCGTCGACGCCACACCCGATGCCGTCGCGTTAGTCGACGGAGAACGGGTGTTGACCTATGTGCAGCTGGAGCGGCTGGTGAACGCAGGCGCCCACCGTCTGCGGCGGGCCGGGGTGCGCCCCGGCGAACTGTGCGTGGTGTGGACCAACCGACTCGACGTTGACACCGTCATCGCCTTGCTGGCCGTCGTCAAGGCCGGCGGTGCCTACCTGGCCTTCGACCCAGATCATCCCACGCAGCGGTGGGCGCCCGAGGTTCGGCGCCTCGGTCTGCGCTTCGCCGTCGGGCCGCAGCCACCCGTTGCCGCGATGACAGCCGTCGAACTCCCTCCCGACCCCGATGCGTTGCGGACCGACGATGACGAAGGGCGCCCTCCGGTGCTCGGCCGTGGGTCCTACCCGGCGTACGCCATCTCCACGTCGGGGTCAACCGGTCGTCCCAAGGTCGTGGGGATCGGCCATGCCGGTGCGATCAATTTTCTACGCTGGGCGCGGAAGCAGTTCAGCGCCGAGGAGCTCGCTTGCGTCCTGGCCACGACCTCGCCCCTCTTCGACTGCCCGCTGTTCGAGCTCCTCACCCCGCTGTGCTCAGGAGGCACCGCGGTGCTGGCCACCTCCCCGATGCAGCTACGCAGCCTCGCCGAGGTGCACCCGATCAGCCTGGTGAGTACGGTCCCCTCGACGATGACCGCACTGTTGTGCGGCGGTAGGTTGCCCGACTCGGTGCGGACCGTGAACCTGGCAGGCGAGTCGATGCCCGGTGACATGCCCGGCCGGATCTTCGCCGCCAGTCGCGTCGAACGTGTCCTCAACCTCTATGGCCCCTCGGAGACGACGACATACGCCACGGGCCAGGTGCACCTACGGCCAGGCAAGCCGTGGCCCGCGACGGGTCCTGGGGTCGCGTCCCGATCGGTGATCGGCCGGCCGATCGACAACGTAGCGGCGTATGTGCTCGACGGCGACCAGCTGGTCCCGCCAGGGGTAGCGGGCGAGCTCTGCATCGGCGGCGCCGGTGTCGGGATCGGCTATCTCGGCGACCCGGGTAGGACTGCGGCGTCGTTCGTTCCTGATCCGTTCGCCACCGACCCAGGTGCCCGGATGTACCGCACCGGGGACCGCGCCCGGTACCTGAGCAACGGAACCGTCGAGTTCCTCGGCCGGATGGACCGCCAGCTGAAGATACGCGGGATCCGCGTGGAGCCTGCGGACGTCGAGGCCGTTCTGCGGGAGCATCCCGCGGTGCGCGGCGCGGTGGTCGTGCCGATCGGGGAGGCCGGCACCTGCGTGGACGGGCTGAACGCGTTCGTACTACCAGCCGACCCGGACGCGACGGACACCGATCTGACGGCCCACCTGGTGGCCCGGCTGCCTCGCCACCTGATTCCGAGATACATCACCTGGTTGGACGAGCTTCCGCTCACCGCGAACGGCAAGCTCGACCGGCGCGCCCTGTCGGTCGTCGAACGATCCGTGCGGGACACGCCGCTCCCGGGCCCCACCGGGTTCATCGAACATGCGGTGCTGGACATCTTCCGGTTCGTTCTCGGTTGTGCCGACATCGGGCGATCCGACGACTTCTTCGACCGAGGTGGTGACTCGCTCCTCGCGGTCACAGTTCTGGCCTCGGTGGCCGATGAGCTCGGTGTCGACGTGCCGGTGGAGTCGTTCATGGCGAACCCGACAGTCGAGGGGCTCGCCACCCTCGTGGAACTCGACTGGATACCCCGACCGCGCGGCTCGCTCGCCGCTGTCCAGCCGATCGGGGCCGGCCCTCCACTGTTCTTCGTGCACGGGGGCTCCGGGGAACTAGGCTTCCTCTACTCGCTGTGCGCGGCGATCGACTTCGACCGGCCGCTGTACGGTCTGCGGTCCCGGGGGCTCGACGGCTGGGGCTCGCCGCTGGACACGATCGAACGGATGGCCGACGCGTACCTCTCCGAGGTGCGGCAGGTGGCGCCGACCGGGCCATACCTGCTGGCCGGCAACTGCATGGGTGGCCTCGTCGCCTATGAGATGGCGCAGCGGCTGACGCAGGATGGTGCCGACGTGGCGTTTCTCGGGTTGGTCAACACCGTGGTCCCCGAAGGTGGGGCGTGCCATCCACCGGAGGCTGGGGCGGCGGGCGTCGAGTCGCTCGTCGAGCACCGCCTTGCCGCATTGCGACACCAGTACGAGGCCCTTGGCGGTGGGCACCTCATCGACCGCGACGTCGAATCGGCCACCGGCGCCCGCCCCTCGTTCTTCCGGCGCTGGATACAGGTCGCAGTCGGCAACGAGCAGGCCAGCGACAGCTACCAGCCCACCGCCTACAACGGCGATGTGCACTTCTTCACCGACGAGTCATCCGAGCGCCACCGCGAGCAGTGGGCGCCGCTGGTGCTCGGCGCCATACACATCCATCAGTTGTCTCCGCACCCCGCACAGCTCGCCGCGCGTCACGACCTCGGGATCCGCCTTCGTGAGTGCATCGAACAGGTGAGTGGTGCCCGTACCGGCGCCCCCGCCGCGCTCGGCTGAGGTCGTCCCGCGACAGACTGGGTCCCGGGGACCTTTAGGCTCCGGCGTGGGAAGAAAGACCGTGAATGAGGCGCGTGCGGTGCCCCGGACACCACGCAGGTGATGTTCCGCAACCCGCGGTGGCGACCCCCGCAGCGGCCGCACCTGGTGGAGCACCTCGTGGCGGCGTCCCGCGGCGGTGCACCGCAGGAAGAGGGATGGTTCTTCACCGGTCGCCGCGCGGTGCTGGAACGGATCGACGCGGCGTACCGGCCACTGCTGCGGCCCACTCCGACCTGAACCGGCGCCCCCCGCCTCAGCTGTGCCCCGCCAACCAGTCCGGTACCGGCAGGTTGTGGTGCCGACAGGCCTGGACGAGTGCGGCGGTCCCGCTGACGGTCCTCATCACGAAGGAGGAGACCTGCCGCGGTTCGGAGGTGGCGAACGCGAGCCGGATCTGGCTGAGCGTCGCCTGCCGATCACCGTAGATCTCGGCCAGCAACGCCCGCACGAAGGTGCGTTCGACGGGCGTCGCTTCGTCGATCGCCACCGGACAGGAGTTGTCGTCGAGCGCACC
>Ga0136617_10005396_pt1 | contig 11435 bp, 11 predicted proteins | sample AntDrymUQ3222106_2_FD_129672 | JGI IMG/M metagenome (GOLD analysis project Ga0136617, IMG submission 129672) | Polar desert sand microbial communities from Dry Valleys, Antarctica - metaG UQ322 (21.06) | ecosystem: Environmental > Terrestrial > Soil > Desert | place: Antarctica: Dry Valley...
ACGCGAAGCTCCTCGGCGCTGGCCTCGATCCACCCAGGCCGGTGGTTGAGGGCGTCGAGCTCGTGAAAGGGAACACCGAGCCGCCGAGCCAGTGCGCGACCGACGGTCGTTTTTCCGCTTCCGCTTGCGGAGGCGATCACGGCAACGCGTCGCACGGGGCCTTTCTAGCGCGCGACGCAGTCTCGCGCGCGCGTAGGATCGCGCTGTGCGTTTCGTCTTCGCCTACGACGAGGAGGCTCCCGGCGGCCGGGAGCTGCTCGGCGGGAAGGGCGTCGGGCTCGCGGAGATGACGACACTCGGGGTGCCGGTTCCGGCTGGATTCACCATCACCACGGAGGCGTGCCGTGAATGGCTACGCGGGGGCACGACCCCCGACGGATTGTGGGAAGAGGTCGACGTACACGTCGCGCGGCTCGAGGAGCGCTCGGGCAAGCGGTTCGGCGACCCGAACGAGCCGTTGCTCGTCTCGGTGCGCTCGGGCGCAGCGGTGTCGATGCCGGGGATGATGGACACGATCCTGAATCTCGGGCTCAACGACGTGGCCGTGGAGGGGCTCGCGAGCTCGACCGGCAATCCACGATTCGCGTTCGACTCCTACAGGCGGCTCGTGCAGATGTACGGGGAGGTGGTCGAGGGCGTCGACGCGCACCTGTTCGAGGACGCGCTCGGGCAGCTGAAGGAGCGCAAGGGCGCGACCCAGGATCTCGACCTGGGCGCGGATGACCTGCGTGAGCTGATCGTCGCCTACAGGGAGATCTTCGAGCGGGAAGTCGGCTCCCCGTTTCCACAGGACGCCGGCGACCAGCTACGACGGGCGACGCGCGCGGTGTTCGACTCCTGGGAATCGCCGCGCGCAAAGGTCTATCGCCGCACCTACGACATCCCCGACGACCTCGGCACCGCCGTCAACGTCGTGCAGATGGTCTTCGGCAACAAGGGCGAGCGCTCGGGCACGGGCGTCTGCTTCACTCGCGACCCGTCGACGGGTGAAGCCGGGATCTACGGCGAGTTCCTCGTCGATGCGCAGGGAGAGGACGTCGTCGCCGGGATCCGCACGCCCGAGCCGATCGCAGCGATGGCCGATCGCCTGCCCGAGGCGTACGAGCGGCTCGCCGAGACGCTCACCCGGCTCGAGCAGCACTACCGCGAGATGCAGGACATCGAGTTCACGGTCGAGGAGGGAGCGCTCTACCTCCTCCAGACGCGAACGGGAAAGCGCACCGCGCAGTCGGCGCTTCGGATCGCGGTCGAGATGACGTCCGAGGGACTGATCTCGCGCGAGGAGGCGGTCGCTCGGATCGACCCCGCCCAGCTCGACCAGCTGCTGCATCCGATGCTCGACCCGGACGTGCCGGTCGAGGTGGTCGCGCAAGGGCTGAACGCCTCGCCGGGCGCCGCCTCGGGCGCGATCGTGCTCGACGCCGACCTCGCCGAGGAGCGCGGGCGTGCGGGCGACGATGTCGTGCTCGTGCGCTGGGAGACGACCCCCGACGACATCCACGGCTTGATCCACGCGCGCGGTGTGCTAACCGCGCACGGCGGCATGACCTCGCATGCGGCGGTGGTGGCGCGTGGGATGGGGAAGCCGTGCGTGGCCGGCTGCGAGGGCCTGACGATCGATCTCGACGCGCGCACGCTGCGGATCGGCGAGCACGAGTTGCGTGAAGGGGATCCGATCACGATCGACGGCGGCACCGGCCGGGTGATCGTGGGCGCCGTGAGGCTCGTGCCACCCGCGATCGACGAGAACTTCCAGACGATCCTCGAGTGGGCCGACGAGATCAGGCGTCTGCGGGTGCGGGCGAACGCCGATGCGCCCGAGGACGCCGCGAAGGCGCGCGAGTTCGGCGCCGAGGGGATCGGGCTCTGCCGGACTGAGCACATGTTCATGGCGCCCGACCGGCTGCCCGTCGTGCAAGAGATGATCCTTGCGGCGCGGGAGGACGAGCGGCGCTCGGCGCTCGACCGCCTGCTCCCGGTGCAGCAGGCCGACTTCGAGGGCATCTTCGAGGCAATGGCCGGGTACCCGGTCACGATCCGGCTCCTCGACCCGCCGTTGCACGAGTTCCTGCCCGCGCCGGACGAGGCGACCTCCGACACGATGCGACGCCGGATCGAGCAGCTCCACGAGTCGAATCCGATGCTCGGCACGCGCGGGTGCCGGCTCGGGCTGCAGTTCCCGGAGATCTACGAGATGCAGGTGCGCGCGATCGTGCGGGCCGCACACGCGGTCGCCGAGCGGACGGGCGCGGCGCCGCTCGTGGAGATCATGCACCCGCTCGTCGGGTTCGGCGAGGAGCTGCGGCGACTGCGGGAGCTGACCGACCGGGTGGCGGCGTCGGAGCCGGAGGTGGAATACCTATGTGGGACGATGATCGAGCTACCGCGCGCGTGCATCCGAGCGGACGAGATCGCCGAGCTCGCCGACTTCTTCTCCTTCGGCACGAACGACCTGACGCAGACGACGCTCGGGTTCTCGCGGGACGACGCCGAGGGCAAGTTTCTCACGCATTACCTCGAGATAGGCGTGCTCGAGCGCAACCCGTTCGAGGTGCTCGACGTCGAGGGGGTCGGCGACCTGATGCGCATCGCCGTCGAGCGCGGTCGCGGCGCGAAGCCCGAGCTCAAGCTCGGGATCTGCGGTGAGCACGGGGGCGAGCCGCGTTCGGTCGCGTTCTGTCACGAGTTGGGCCTGGACTACGTCTCGTGCTCGCCGTACCGAGTCCCCTTGGCGCGACTCGCGGCAGCCCAGGCCGCGCTCGCGGAGTCGGGTGTCACCGCGGTCGCCGTCGGCGGCTAGATCACGCGCCGAGCGCGGCGCGACATTCTCCGTCTGATCCCACCCGTACCGTTGTACCGTGCTCGATAGCCTCGACGAATCATTCGGCACGCTCGTCGTCGCCGCGGTTTTCCTCCTCGCGGTGCTCGTCGTGATCGCGCAGAGCGTACGGATCGTGCCGCAGGCGCAGGCGGGGATCGTCGAACGTCTCGGCCGCTACAGCCGCACACTCGATCCGGGCCTGCACTTTCTCTTTCCATTTCTCGACCGGCTGAAGAAGCCGCTCGTCGACCTGCGCGAGCAGGTGGTCGCTTTCCCGCCGCAGCCCGTGATCACGCAGGACAACGTCACGATCTCGATCGACACCGTCTTCTACTACACGATCACCGACCCGTTTCGTGCGACCTACGAGGTGCAGTACCTGCTGCTGGCGGTCGAGCAGCTCACCGTGACGACCCTCCGCAATGTGATCGGCTCGCTCTCGCTCGAGGAGACCCTTACGTCGCGCGACAAGATCAACGCCGATCTGCGGATCGTGCTGGACGAGGCGACGGAACGCTGGGGAATCCGCGTCAACCGCATCGAGCTCAAGTCGATCGACCCGCCCGCGTCGATCCAGGAGGCGATGGAGAAGCAGATGCGCGCCGAGCGCGACCGGCGCGCGGTGATCCTCACGGCCGAGGGTGAGAAGCAGTCGCAGATCCTCACCGCCGAAGGACACCGACAGTCGCAGATCCTGACCGCGGAAGGAGATCGTCAGGGCGCGGTCTTGCGCGCGGACGGCGAGCGCGAGGCACGGATCCTGATCGCGCAGGGTGAAGCGGAGGCGACGAGACAGACGTTTCAGGCGATCCACGACGGTCGCCCGACGGCCGAGCTGCTTACCTATCAGTACATCGAGGCGCTCCCGCGGCTCGCCGACGGGCGAGGGATGACGCTGATGCTCGTCCCGGCCGAGGCGGTCGGGGCAATGGGCACGCTCGCGGCGCTCGGCGGTGCGCTCCGCGCGGGTGGGGACGCGGCGGACGCCGAGGGTCAGCCGCGCGCGTCATGAGGGGCGTGGCTGAAGCCACGCCCCAGCGTGCGCCAAGGCGTGGCTTCAGCCACGCCCCTCCTGGCTACTGCCGACGCCTGCGATGACCGGCGCCACCGGAGTCGTAATTTGGGTCGTCCTCGCGCTGATCCTGATCGCGCTCGAGACGGTCACCGTCGCCTTCATCGGCATCTACCTCGGCGTCGGTGCGCTCTGTGCGGCTGTCGTCGCCGCGTTCGACGGCGCGCTCTGGCTCCAGCTCGTCGTGTTCGCGGTCGTCTCGGCAGCGACGCTCTATCTCACCCGACCGGCGCTTCGCTCACGGTTCGTCAATACGCCGCTCGTGCCGTCGAACGTCCCGGCGCTCGTCGGCCGCCGCGGCATCGTCGTCGTCTCGATCCCGGCAGGCACCGGCGGTCGCGGCCAGGTGCGGATCGGAACGGAGGACTGGAGCGCGCGCTCGCTCGGCGAGGAGGCGATCGCCGTCGGCGAGACCGTCGAGGTCGTCTCGATCGAAGGCGTTGCGGCCATCGTCCGGGTCGTGCCGTCCACGCTGACTCCTGAGTGAGAATCGCCCACAATCTGTTCGTGGTTGAACGCGACGTCGCGATCGTGCTGTCTGGAGGCGGGATGAACGGGCTCCTGCTGGAGCTCGGCTTTCTCCAGCGTCTGCGCGCAAGCCCGCTGTGGCCGCGCGTCGGCTGGATCTACGGCACGTCGGCCGGAGCGCTTGCGGGCACGATGGCCGCGCTCGACCGACTCGACGACCTCGATGCCTTCTGCATGCGCTTGCGACCCGAGCAGACGTTCCGGCCGCATCGGCTGTGGCAGTTGCCGCTGACGGGCCTCCACGACTATGCCCTGCCCACCACGATCGCCGAGCACCTCGAGCCGGTCGAGCAGCTGGCCGAGGGCCTCGCTGAGTCGCCGATCGAGCTCGTCGTGTGCGTCACCGACGTCGGCTCGGCCGACGAAGCCGAGGACGTCGACGGGCGTGCGTTCGAGCGCGTCTACGGATCCCGCAGTACCTCACCGGCGGAGATGGCACAGGCCGTGCTGGCCTCTGCGGCGATCAGCGCCCTCGTGCTGCCGGTTCGGGTCGGGGAGCTGATCGGCACCGACGGCGGCTGGGTGCGCAACTTCGCGCTCGGGCATGCGTACGACAACCCCGAGGTGCATGCGATCGTCGGCTTTCGCTACCTGGCGCAGTACCCGGCGGCGACCGTCGAGAATCTCGCACGGCTGCGTCAGCGCCTGGAGCGGTTCCGGGCGGTGCCGCCGGTGCGGGCGCTGATCGGCGAGCTCGAGCGTGCGGAGGCGCGCCAGGCGCGCGGTGAGCCACCACACCTCGCGGACATGGTCGTCCGGCTGACGCGTGTTGCGATCAGTCGCAACACGACTCTCGAGGAGCGCTCTGCCCAGGAGCGGGATCGGTCGGTGCTCGAGTTACGGGAGCTACGGCGCGACGTGATCGAGGTCGCCGTTCGGAATGCGCTTCCGGGCCGGCGGCGGCGCGTGCGTGCCGAGCTCGAGCGACGTTTCGCAGCTGCGCGCTTCCCCTTCCGGCACGACCGTGCGCTGCCGACGCTGCTCGTGCGTGCCGAGGCCGGCCCGATCGCCCTCGACGCGAGCTTCAGGGCGGGCCTCGAGTGGCCCGAGGCTACGAAGCGAGCGCTGATCGCACGCGGGCGCGTCCTCGCCGACGAGGCGCTTGCCACCAGCGAGGGACGAGCTCTGCTCACCTCGCACCACGCCGAGCAGGGAGTCGCCTAGCCGCTTCCCCCCGACCGCGAGCGCGGCCTCACTCCCCTGTCGTTGGGAGAACGATGGCCTGAGCCGGATTCCAGCGACCGTACGCCTCGTTCACCCAGACGTCGGCTTTTGCGGCCCGGCGGCCGATCAGCCGCGCCAGCCGCTGGAGGCCGACGCCTCGCGTGAGCTCGGCGCGGATCTCGGTCTGCACCTCGGCGTAGGTGGGCGCCCTCTGACGATCTGTCACCTCGAGCACGTGAACCCCGAGCTCGGTGCGGACGGCGACGTGCTGTCCGAGTGCTGTCGACAACGCGGCGTCGGTGATCGGCGCGAGCGTCGCTCCGCGCCGGATAGCACCAAGCCGGCCGCCGCTCGCGGCAGTGGCCGCATCGAGCGAGACGTCGGCCGCGACAGCGGCGAAGCCCTCGCCTGCCGCGAGACGTTCGAGCACGGCATCGGCAGCACGCCGACTTGCCACGAGGATGTGCCTGGCTTCGACGGCGGGACCGAACCGCGTACCGCGGTTCGTCCTGAAGAACGCGCGGAGCTCGGACTCGGGGACCGTTGCGTCACGTGCCAACGTCGCGATCAGCTCGTCTTCCAGCACTGCTTGACGCAGCTGCTGCTCGACAATGGGCGCCGGGATTCCCCGCACGCGCTTGGCGTAGGCGGTCCCGCCGCCGGATGCCGTAATCATTGTCTGCCGCTGCTTGCGCACATCGCCCGCTTCGACCGTGATCCCGTTCTCCGTAGCGGCCTGCTCCAAGAGCCTGAGCTGGATCAGGCCGCCCAGCATCTGCGCCCGCACGGCGGCTCGCCCTTCCTCGTCGGCGACAACCCGCTTCGCGCCTCGAAACGTCCGGAGCGCAACGGCGTACTGCGCCTCCACCGACCCCGCCCTGATCTCCGCGCCGTTCACGCGCGCGACGACCGCGGCCGGATCGACGCCTCCCGGCTGCCGCTTCTCATCGCCGCCCCCGCAACCGCTCATCACCGAGATGGCGACGATCGCGAAAGCGGCGATGAACGTCCTGCTCATGACCGTACGATCAGCCCGCATGCCCGGATGTTGAAGATCTGCGGACGGATGTCGAGAAAGATGTTGGGCAGGAGCGGCAAGACCGGCTGACGGATCGAGACGGTCTTGATCTGATCGAGCGTGACTCCGGACGGCGATGCGGTTGGCTTCACGAAGGTCGCAGTCCGGTTGATGCCGAGAGCCGGCCACGCTCCGAGCAGCATCCGGGTCGTTGCCACAGGGCTGAAGAGCACAGCGCCCTGGGCGACCCGGTCGATCGGACCGCCGCCGAGAGTGCCGTCGTCGATGCAGGGTCCGGGCGGGGTGCCCCCGGTAACGTCCGCGTTTGACTGCAGACCGTAGACCAGCGACACGTAGCAAGTCTTAACAATGTGACGCTATAGCGACATCATGTCGCAACGTGAACCCAAACAGGCTCGCTGTGCGAAAGGCATAACCTAATGGCGGAAACCGGTCATCCTGGGAGATCATTGGCCAAGCCCGAGCTGGCAGCCCGCCTTCGCGCGGACCTCGCGGAGAAGCGCATCAAGCGGAAGGAGGTGGCGCACTGGACGGAGCGCTCGGTGAAGACCATCGAGCGCTGGACAAGCGAGGACCCGTCGAATGCAAGCTATCGCCCATCGCGCTCGGAAGCGATCGTCGTCGCGTTCCTGACCGGATATCCCGTCTCGCGCTACACGGGCGACGATCGTGACGACATCCTCTTCCCGCTCTCCGGCACGGTGCGAACGCTCAGCGAGAGGCTGCGGGCCGTGGAGGAACGGGCCGGAGGCCGCCACGACGTCCGCGAGAGTCGAGGGGTGTGAGCATCCGGCCGCGTGCAGCGGCTCGCTCGGCGATCTCGAGCAGCTCGGCTCGCTCGCGCACCATCCCGGGCAACGCCTGGAGAATGCGGCTTCGTGTGAGGAAGAGCTGGCGCTCGGCCTCGACGACGATCTGCGCGCATTCGTGTGCCAAAGCGGCACGCTCCGCCTCGTTGCGCAACCTTGGGGGAACCTGACACACGCCCGGCTCGCGCCGGTCGTCATACGCCGCAGCAGCGATCTCGGGCATCGGGCCCTGCATCGAGTGGCTCCCTTCGCTGCGCGTGGCCAGGCTAGCACCCTGTGGTACAGCCTTGTATCACCCGATCTCGCTATGGAAGCCGGGGCTCGTGCGGCGAGTCAGAACGTGTAGCTCTCCACGCGCACGTAGGCGACCACGAGACTCGCGACGGCGACGCCGACGACGAGCGCGGGGCCGAGCGCCTTGGCCGAGTGGTACCGCGTGCGGGCGAGCGCGAACGTGCAGGCGATCCCACCGACGAGCCCGCCGAGGTGTCCGCCGATCGAGATGTTGGGGATCGCGAACGTGAGCGCGAGATTGAGCACGATCAGCCCCATCGCCTGGCCTGCGAACGAGCCGGTCGCGAGGTACTCGAGCACGAGGAGCGCACCCAGGATCCCGTAGATTGCGCCCGACGCTCCGACCGTGATCGCGAACGCGCTCGAGAGCAACAGCGCTCCAGCTGATCCGGCGAGTCCCGCGGCGAAGTAGACAAGCACGAAGCGGAGCGTGCCGAGCGCGTCCTCGACCACCGAGCCGAGCCAGTAGAGCGCGAACATGTTGAACGCCAGGTGGAGCACGCTGCCGTGCAGGAACATCGCGCTGACGAGCCGCCACCACTCGCCGTCCTGCACGAGCACGCCGACGAGCGCTCCCTCCTCGAACACCTTGCCGCCCGGCTGGCTCAGCCCGCCGCCCTGCGAGACGGTGACGAGATAGACGAGCACGTTAAGCGCGACGAGCAGCGTGGTGGCGGGCGCAGCGAGGCCGCCCACGCGCGCTCGGGCCTGCCTGACGGTGCGCTGCGCGCTCGGGCGAGCGGCGCCGACACCTGCGTGATCGGGGCACTTGATCCCGACCGGCGCGAAGTTCATGCACTGCTCGCAGATCGGTCGGCCGCATTCCGAGCACGAGACGAGCGTCTCGCGATCGGGATGCCGATAGCAGCGTGGCGTCTCGGGCACGGCGGCTAGCGTACCGGCGTGCGTGTTCATGTCGCCTTCACGCCGGACGAGTCGGCGGCGGCGTCCACCGGTGTCGTGATCGACGTGATCCGCGCCACCTCGACGATCTGCCAGGCGCTCGACGCCGGCTACGAGCGTGTCTGGTGCGCCGCCGAGGTCGAGGATGCGCGGGCGCTCACTAACCGAGGCTCGGTCACACTCGGCGGCGAGCGACTCGGAGTCAGACTCGACGGCTTCGATCTCGGGAACTCGCCGCGCGAGTACCTCGAGCCTCGAACCCCAACGCTGGCGATGTCGACGACGAACGGTACCCGCGCGATCGTGACCGCGGCGGCCCGCTGCGAGCGCGTGCTGATCGCGTCGCTGCTCAACCTCGGCGCCGTCACCGCGGCGGCCACAGCGCACGGGGAGGACGTCGCGATCTTCTGCGCCGGCGTCAAGGGAGCGTTCGCGCTCGACGACGCCTACGTCGCGGGACGGGTCGCCGAGGGGCTCGACTGCAAGCGCTCCGACGCTGCGGAGGCGGCCGTTCGACTCGTCGCCTCGTACGCGACTGCCGAGGAGGCGTTCCGCCAGTCGCGCTCCGGTCGCAACCTGATCAACCACGGGGCCGAGCTCGAGGAGGATATTCCCTGGTGTGCGCGCGAGAGCGTGCTCGAGGTCGTGCCGCGGTTCGTCGGCATGCACGGAGTCGCCGCCGAGCTACGCGTTGAGTAGCGCACGTTCCGGGAACGCTGAGCGCATGCGCACGGCGATCGTCCTCTTCACGCGCGATCTGCGGCTGCACGACAACCCGACGCTGCGCGCCGCGCTCGACGCGGCGGAGACAGTGTTGCCGCTCTTCGTGCTCGACGAGGGGATCGCGGAGACGCGCTACGGCGCAGCGGCGAATCGCACGGCGTTTCTGCTCGAGTCGCTGGCGGGCCTCGACACGTCATTGCGCGAGGCCGGGGCAGCGCTCGATGTCCGCCGTGGCGACGTCGTGGCCGAGACCGTGAAGGCTGCCCGCCGGGTCGGCGCCGACGCAGTCTTCTGCACTGCCGACGTCAGCCCGTATGCGCGTGAGCGGGAGCGGCGACTCGCGGACGAGGTCGACCTGCGGCTCGTGGACGGAAGCTTCGTCGTTCCTGCGGGCGAGGTCGCGCCGGCGAGCTCGAGCCACTACCAGGTCTTCACGCCGTACTACAGGGCGTGGAGCGGAGCCTGGCGTGGTGAGCCGCTCGGGTCGCCGCGCACGATCCGCCTGCCGGACGGAGCAACGACGAAGGAGCCGCCCCCCTCGCGCCGCAAGGCGCTCGTCCCCGGCGGCGAGCGCCCCGGTACCGAGCTCGCCCGGCGCTGGCTACGTAACGGACTCTCCGGCTACGGCGAGGGCCACGACGACCTCGGCGCCGACGCGACCTCGCGGCTCTCGCCGTACATTCATTTTGGCTGCGTCTCGGCGCGGGCGCTGGCGGTGCGTGCGCGGGAGCAGCGCGGGGTCGCGTTCGTCCGGCAGCTCTGCTGGCGAGATTTCTACGGCCAGATCCTCTGGGCACAACCGCAGACGGTGACCGAGGATCTCCGTCCTCGGGGCGACCGCTGGATCGACGACGACCAAAAGCTCGCTGCGTGGGAGGATGGGCGCACCGGGTATCCGCTCGTCGACGCGGGGATGCGGCAGCTTTGCGACGAGGGCTGGATGCACAACCGCGCGCGCCTCGTCGTGGCGTCATTCCTCGTCAAGGATCTCGGAATCGACTGGCGCGAAGGCGCGCGGCATTTCTTCGACCTGCTGCTCGACGGCGACGTGGCGCAGAACATCGGCAACTGGCAGTGGGTCGCCGGAACCGGTGTCGACACGCGCCCGAACCGGGTCTTCAACCCGACGCTCCAGCTCGAGCGACTAGATCCCAACGCGGAGTACGTGCGGCGGTACGTGCCCGAGCTCGCCGCTCTCGATCCGAAGGATGCGCTCGAGCCGGGCGTGCTCGCACCGGACTATCCGGCGCCGATCGTCGACCACGCCGAGGCGGTCAGGGCGTTTCGCGAGCGACGCAGCGCGACCGCGTCAAGGGGGGCACCGGCCGCGTAGGGGCCGGGCATGCCCGGCCGCTCGCCCGCCGTCGGATTCCGACGTTGCGGAAAGAACAGGTCGAGGCGTGCCTGGCCCTACGGCCCGATTGCGGCTCCTGTGGTCGGCGGCCCGTCGATCCCAAGCTGCCCGGCGAGCCAGTCGAGCTGATCGCGGTGGGCCTGCGCGTTCAGCGCATGCTCGCTCTGGTACCACTCGATCCGCGTCCCCTTCGGCGCGGCGGCTGCGAGCGCCCGCAACGCGCGAGCCGGAACGACCGAGTCCGTGCGCCCTGCCTGGAGCAGCAGCGCACCTTCGGCATCGCCGATCCGTGTCAGCGGGTCGATCGGCGCAAGCAGCTCCGTCACGGCGTCGCGCAGCTCGGTGGGGGCCGCGTCGGCGTACTCGGAGACAGGTGAGGCGCCCGCCGACATGAGCACGGTGGCGCGGACGCGCTCGTCGATACCGGCAACGATCGCGCCGACCCTGCCGCCGGCGCTCCAGCCGACGAGACCGAGCCGTTCGGGATCGACGCGCTCGTCCGCGCCGAGCAAATCGAGCGCGTGCCGCACTGCGATCACGTTGTCCACGATCGCGTCGTGTTGCCAGCGCAGCGCGTCCTCGGCGGAAAGGCTCTCGGGCGGCGCTGCGCCGAGCGTTGGCAGCGTGACCGCGAGCGCGACCGCGCCGCGTGCGGCGATCCAGGTCGCAGGCACGAGCAGCTGGGCGCGATTGCCGCCGGCGCCGTGAACGTAGACGAGGCCCGGTAC
>Ga0136617_10005397_pt1 | contig 11435 bp, 13 predicted proteins | sample AntDrymUQ3222106_2_FD_129672 | JGI IMG/M metagenome (GOLD analysis project Ga0136617, IMG submission 129672) | Polar desert sand microbial communities from Dry Valleys, Antarctica - metaG UQ322 (21.06) | ecosystem: Environmental > Terrestrial > Soil > Desert | place: Antarctica: Dry Valley...
CACCTGGTCCGAGGGGCCGGGCCTGTCGGTGCTCGCCCACGTCGGCATGCTCGTCGGCGTCCTGGTCTTCACCTACGCGTACGCCGCATCCCTGGTCTGAGCCGGCCCACCGGCTGGCCACACGGAGCCTCAGCGTCCCTCGAAGACCGGCTTCCGCTTCTCGACGAAGGCGGCGACCGCGGCCGCGTGGTCCTGGGTCGCACCGGTCAGGGCCATCATCTCGCTCTCGAACGCCACCGCATCCTCGAAGGAGTGGCCGGCGGCGTACGCCACGGAGCGCCGCATCGCCCCGAACGCCACGGTGGGGCCGGTGGCCAGGCGGGCGGCGGTGTCGGCGACCAGGGACGCCAGTTCGTTGGCCGGCACGACCTGGGTCGCCAGGCCGAGTTCGAGCGACTCCGCGGCCGAGACGGTCCGGGGGAGGTAGAGCAGCTCGATCGCTCGCGCCCGGCCGACAAGCTGCTGCAGGTGATAGCTGCACCCGGTGTCGCAGGACAGCGCGACACCGGCGAAGGCGAGGTTGAAGCCGGCGGTGTCGGCCAGCAGCCGCAGGTCGCAGGCGAAGGCCAGGCTCGCACCGGCTCCGGCGGCCACGCCGTTGACCGCGGCGACCACCGGCTTCGGCATCGACACCAGTGCAGTGGCGATCGGGTTGTAGTGCTCCTCCACGGTGCTGAACAGGGAGTCCCCGGCACCGCCCTCGAGCAGCTGCACATGCTCCTTGAGGTCCTGCCCGACGCAGAACGCGCGGCCGCTGCCGGTCAGCACGACGCAGCGTACGGAGGGATCCTCGCCCACCGCGGTGACCGCCTCGAGGAGCGCCTCCTTGGTCGCCACGTCGAGGCTGTTCATCGCCTCGGGTCGGTTGAGGGTCACCGTGGCGACGCCGTCGGTGAGCTCGACAAGAACGGGGTCGGACGTCATGGGGAGCAGTCTGCCCCACCCCTCGCTAGGCCAGGACGCGGGCCACGTAGCGGTCGGCGGCGGGCTTGAGCCGCTCCGCCTCGCTCGTGAACAGCTCGGCGGCGGTGCGCCCCGCCCAGTCCTCCGGAAGCAGCTCGTCGGGCAGTCCGGGGTCGGTGAACAGGAACTTGCGCCATTCGTGCACCAGGTGGAAGCGGGCGGCGAACGCCTCCCGGTCGGGGTCGTCGTCGGCGCTGGAGGCCCGGTCGAGCAGCGCGTCGGCGTTGTCGACGAACGCGCCGTACGCCGCCGCCAGGGCGTCGAGGTCCCAGGCCGCGACCGGCCCGGGCTCTATCGCGTCGGCGTGCACCCGCCGGGCCGTCGAACCGGCGCGCTGCAGCACCTCGTCGAGCTCGGCACGCGCGAAGGGGCTCACCCACACCTGCGGCGCGAGCTCGGCGTAGCCGATGAACGTGAGGTCGGCCCGCAGCCTGTTGCGTGCGGCCCGATCGGCCGGCGGGTCGACCAGCGCCAGCTGCCAGTGGCCGTCCCAGGCCTGGTCGACCCGGCGATAGATCCTCGCTCCGGCCTCCTCGAGCCAGCGGATCGCCCGACCGGTGGCCCGGTAGCCGCGTCCGGCGGACAGCTGGACGGGCTCGAGCCAGTGCTGCGCCACCAGCCGCGAGATCGCGGTGCGGACCGCCGGCGCCTGGATTCCCACGGGCTCGAGGAGCTGCACGAGCCCGGCCACCGGAGCCTGGCTGCCGCGCTCGCGCAGGTGGTCGCCGTAGACGTCGAACAGCGCGGACCGGGCGTGCATGGAGGGAGTGTGCCAGGCCCGCGGACCGCCCTGTGGTCGGCGTCACGGCCTTCATGGGGGATAATGGAGCGAATACGACACGGCTCGGCTCCTGATGCATGCGGTGGCCGGGCCGGTCGAACGAAGAAATGATCAGGGAAAGAGGTGCGCGGATGGCGGCGATGAAGCCCCGGACGGGCGACGGTCCGCTGGAGGTCACCAAGGAGGGACGCGGCCTGGTGATGCGCGTCCCGCTCGAGGGGGGCGGCCGGCTCGTGGTGGAGCTCAACGCCGACGAGGCCCGGGAGCTGCGGCAGGCACTCGAAGGCGTCACCGGCTGAAGCCCTGATGGCTCCCACCACCCACACCATGCCGGCCCAGGTCTCTCCGCCGGAGTTCGCCCTCAGCACGCTACATCCGCACGCCGTGGGGGGTGCGGAGGTGGTTGCGATCCCCGTCCTGCCGGGCGAGGGTGAGGACGCGTCGCCGATCCTCGGCCCGGGCGCCGCGGAGCTCGCCGACGACCTGGGAGTCGACCTGGTCGGGGTGCTCGAGGCGTACCGGGCAACCGGCAAGGCCGCCGAGGTCACGACGTACCCCGTCGCTCCCGGTGCGGCTGGAGACCCGGCCCTGCGCCTGGTGCTCCTGGTGGGGGTCGGCGACCAGACCGCCGATGACCTGCGCCGAGCGGGAGCCGCGCTGGCGCGAGCCACCCGTGACCGTGAGTCGGTGGCCACCTCGGTGCCGGCGGTCGCCGACACCGAGGGGCTCACCCACTTCGTCGTCGGGAGCGTGCTCGGCTGCTTCGCCTTCCACATGCGCTCCGAAGGCCCCGAGCACCAGCCGGTACGGCGCGTCGTACTCGCCGGTCTCGTCGTCGACGACGACCTCGCCGGCGCGCTGCGCAGGGGGCTGGCGCTCGGCGGCGCCGGCTGGCGTGCCCGGATGCTCGCGACGGTGCCGTCCAACATCAAGAGCCCCCAGTGGCTGGCCGAGCAGGCCGAGGAGGTCGCCCACGAGACGGGCCTCCAGGTCGACGTCTGGGACGAGCACGTGCTCGCCGACCGGGGATTCGGCGCAATCATCGGCGTGGGCCGGGCCTCGGCCACCCCGCCCCGGCTGATCCGCCTCGACTACGTCCCCCGCGGTGGCCGCAAGGCTCCCCTCGTGGTGCTCGTCGGCAAGGGCATCACCTTCGACACCGGCGGCCTCTCGATCAAGCCGGCGGAGTCGATGACGACCATGAAGCGCGACATGACGGGGGGAGCGGTGGTGCTCTCGGTCCTGGCCGCGCTCTCCTCGCTCGACTGCCCGTTGCGGGTCACCGGCCTGGTGGCCGCCGCCGAGAACGCCGTCGGTGGTGACGCGACCCGGCCCGGCGACGTACTGCGCCACTACGGCGGCCGCACCACCGAGGTCACCAACACCGACGCCGAGGGGCGGCTGGTGATGGCCGATGCCCTCGCGTACGCCGTCGAGGAGCTCGATCCCGTGGTGGTCGTGGACGTGGCGACCCTGACCGGCGCGATGAAGGTCGCGCTGGGCCAGTCGCTCGGCGGGTTCTTCGCCAACCGCGAGCCGCTCGCCGACGCACTCCTCCGCGCGGGCGCCGACTCCGGCGAGCGGGTCTGGCGGATGCCACTGGTGGCCGACTACGAGCGGCACCTGGAGTCGAAGGTGGCCGACGCCGACAACGGTCCCAAGCACGCCGGTGCGATCAGCGCGGCGCTGTTCCTCCAGCACTTCGTGGGTGACGTGCCGTGGGCCCACCTCGACGTGGCCTCGGTCGGCGACGCGCCCACCGAGCGTGACGAGTGGACCCAGGGCCCGACCGGCTTCGGGGCCCGGCTGCTGCTGGAGTGGCTGACCGGCCTCGACCCGCTCGCCGGACTGTCGTGAGGACCGCCGCCCGCTGCTGACCCATGGGGTCAGACGCCGGCCTCGGGCGTCCACACCTTGCGGGCGGCGAGCAGTCCGTCCCCGACCGGCAGCAGCACCGACACCAGGTCCTCGTCGGCCGCCACGCGCTTGCCGAGGTCGCGGATCGCGACGGTCTCCTCGTCACGCTGGGCCGGGTCGGCCACGCGGTCGTGCCACAGCGCGTTGTCGAAGGCCACCACGCCGCCCGGACGCAGCAGTCGCAGCGCCTCGGTCAGGTAGTCGCCGTACTCGGCCTTGTCTCCGTCGCAGAAGACCAGGTCGTAGTGGCCGTCGGTGAGCCGGGGCAGGACGTCGAGGGCAGCGCCGGAGATGGTCCGGGCCCGCTGGGAGGGGATGCCGGCGTCGGAGAAGGACTCCTTGGCGAGCCGCTGGTGCTCGGCCTCGATGTCGACGGTGGTGAGGATCCCGTCGGCACGCATGCCTCGCATCAGCCACAGCCCCGAGACGCCGGTGCCGGTGCCGATCTCGACCACGGCACGGGCTTCGAGGACCGAGGCCAGGAACCGCAGCGCCGCGCCACCACCGGGACCGATGGGCACCACGCCGACCTCCTCCGCGCGGGCACGTGCGCCGGCGAGGACCTCGTCCTCCGCGACGAACGCCTCGGCGTAGGACCAGCTGGCGGGCTTGAGGGGTCCCGGGGTCGATGCGGTGATGGTGGCCTCCTCGGTCGGGCGCCCTGGGCATGGTCGGGGCAGATTCTCGGGGCGCGCCCGACCCTATCGCGATCGTCCGGGAACATGCGCTGCCCGCCGCTCGTTCAGGGGGACGCCAGATCGTTCGGGGGATCGTTCACAGGTTCCTCTCAGTCCAGGCTCCTAGCGTGAGAAAGGTCAACCGCTGTTCACCTCGAAGGCAACCTCCATGGACCCCACCCAGGACCTCCCCGACCCGGTCCCGACGTGGGACGAGGTCGTCGAGCGCCACTCCGATCAGGTCTTCCGGCTGGCCTACCGGCTGACGGGCGACCGTCACGACGCCGAGGACCTCACGCAGGAGGTCTTCGTACGCGTCTTCCGCAGTCTCGACACCTACACGCCCGGCACCTTCGAGGGCTGGCTCCACCGGATCACCACCAACCTGTTCCTCGACCAGGCCCGCCGGCGCCAGCGGATCCGCTTCGACGCGCTCTCCGACGAGCGCGCCGGCACACTGCGCAGCGCCAGCCCGGCCCCTGACGCCGCCTTCGCCGACCGGCTCTTCGACGACGACGTCGAGCTGGCCCTGGCCTCGCTGCCGCCGGACTTCCGTGCGGCCGTGGTGCTCTGCGACGTCGAGGGGCTCTCCTACGAGGAGATCGCCGACATCCTCGGCGCCAAGCTCGGCACCGTCCGCTCCCGGATCCACCGCGGCCGCGCCATGCTGCGCCGCGCACTGGCCCACCGGGCGCCCGTCGCCGGCCGGGTGCGCTACTCCGGCCCCTCGCTGGCCCCCGAGGGGACGCCGTGATCGGGCACCTCGGGACCCGGGTGAGCGCCCTCCTCGACGGACAGCTCTCGCCCGAAGAGTCCGACCGCGCGTGGGCGCACGTCCACCTCTGCCACCAGTGCCGTGACGTGGTCGAGCGGGAGGGCTGGGTCAAGACCCGGCTCGCCACGCTCGGCGGCGCCCCCGCACCCTCGTCCCATCTGGTGGGGTCGCTGCTGGGGGCGCCCCTCCACCCCGCCCAGCCGCCGCCCGAGGACCCGCGCCGCCGTCCCGGACGGGTCGTGCTCGGCGGCTCGGCCGCCGTGGCAGTGCTGGGCGTCGTGGCTCTCGGGATGGTCGTCGGCCCGGACGCGAACGCCCCCGACCGCCGTACGCCCGTGACCAACCTGTCGGGCTCCGACGCGCCCCGGCCGCTGCCGCTGCGGAGTCCGGGAATCGAGGGTCGCTGACGGTCCCGAAGCCGGGAGCTCACCGGGCGTCCCGGAGGCTGTCCGTTGGGCATCTCACCGCCCGTGGGGGAGACTGTGGCGGTGAGCGACCATCTCGACGGCCCGGACCGCGGAGACCAGCGCGCCGGCGCGGAGCCCACGCAACCGATCGACCGCGGTCACCACGCGGCAGGCCTGTCGTGGCTGCCTCCCGCCCACCAGGCCGGGCCCGGCGGCTGGCCGCCCCCGACCCGCCCGATGCCCGCCCGTACGGCGCGCGACCGGCTGCCCGGATGGGCCTGGCCGGTCGTCGTCGGGCTCGCCCTGGTCGTCGGCGTCCTCGGCGGTGTCCTCGGGTCGGTGATGGTCCGTGACGTCGGCAGCGGCGGTCCCGGGATCGTCAGCAACGGGCTCGAGGGGGTCGAGACCCGCGAGCGGGCACCCCTCACGGCGGGCAACCGCTCCGTGGTCGCGGTGGCGGACCAGCTGCTCCCGAGCACGGTGCAGGTCCTCGCCGAGTTCGAGGGCCAGGCCGGCGGGGCGACCGGCTCCGGCTTCGTGCTCGATCGGCAGGGACACATCGTCACCAACAACCACGTGGTCCAGGAGGCCGACGAGAACGACGGGCCGATCGAGCTCGTCGACCAGGAGGGCAACCGCTACCAGGCCGAGGTGGTCGGCCGCAGCCCGGTCTACGACCTCGCGGTCCTCTACTCGCGCGCCGCTCGACAGCTGCCGCCCGCCGCGCTGGGCTCCTCTCAGCGACTCGCGGTGGGAGAGCCCGTGGTCGCCTTCGGTTCGCCGCTCGGCCTGAGCTCGACGGTGACGTCGGGCATCGTCAGTGCACTCAACCGCCCCGTCACCACCGGCGACAGCTCCAACGACACCTCCTACATCAACGCCGTCCAGACCGACGCCGCGATCAACCCCGGCAACTCCGGTGGGCCGCTGGTCGACCTGCAGGGTCGGGTCGTCGGGGTCAACAGTGCGATCGCCACGACCGGCGGCGGCCTCGGCGGCCGCTCCGGCAACATCGGGGTGGGCTTCGCGATCCCCATCGAGCAGGTCAGGGTCACCGCCGACCAGATCCTCCGGACGGGCGAGGCCCGCTATCCGGTGATCGGTGCGCAGGTGCAGACCGGTGGTCCCGCGGACGTTGCCGGCGCCCGCATCGACGAGGTCATGTCGGGCACCCCGGCCGAGCGGAGCGGGCTGCGGGAGGGCGATGTCATCACCGAGGTCAACGGCGCCCGCGTCAGCGACGGCATCGCGCTCATCGTCGCGATCCGGTCCTACCAGCCCGGGGAGACGATCGACTTCACGCTGACCCGGGCGGGCGAGGAGCAGACGGTCGAGGTCACCCTCGATTCCGAGACGGGCTGAGGCTAGTCGCCGGGCGGCAGATCGCCCGGGTCGACGGGGTCGACGGGTCGTCCCTCGGGGTCCACGAACGGGTGGGTGTCGACGAAGTCGCGGGTCTCGGCGTACATCCGGGCGATGTAGCTCTCCAGCTGCTCGGCCTCGACCCGCCACTGGCCGCGTCCGCCGATCTTGATGGCGGGCAGGTCGCCGCGCCGGACGAGCGCATAGACCTGGGCCACGGAGGTGTTGAGCACCTCGGCCGCGTCGGCCAGGGTGAGGAAGCGCGGCGAGTCCGGCATGGCCTCATCGTCGCACTCCACGACGCGACTCCGGTACGTCGCCACCCGTGCCTGTGGAGAGACGGGTGGCCGTGGGCCGCTCTCCGGGTCATGATGACCCCGTGAGTCTCGGGGACCCCACGCCAGCACACCCGCCACCCGCCGGCCGCGCCACCACACCGGGCTGGCGGGACCCGCGGCTGTGGATCGGCGTGGTCATCGTCGCGGTGTCCGTGGTGGCCGGCTCACGACTGCTCGCTGCCGCCGACGACTCCGTGCCGGTGTGGGCGGTGACCGGTGACATGGCCACCGGTGAGGAGATCACCGGCGATGACCTGGTGGCGCGGCAGGTGCGCTTCGTCGACGAGGCCGACCTCGATCTCTACTTCCCGGCCGACGGGGCGCTGCCCGCCGAGATCCGGCTTCGGCAGGACGTCGGCGCCGGCGAGCTGCTCCCGCGCTCGGCCACAGGCTTCGCGGACGCGGCGGGGGTGTTGCAGCTGCCCGTGCAGGTCGAGCCGGCCGCACTCCCACCCGGCGTCGGGGCCGGCTCGGTCGTCGACGTCTACCTGCGGGCCGACGGTCGCTGCCCGGAATGCTCCGAGGCCGCCCTGCAGGAGGTCACCGTCGTGACGGTTCCGGCTCCCGACGAGCTGACGGGCACCCAGCAGGTGGTCCTGGCGGTCGACCAGCAGGGAGTCGACCGCTGGTTCGGGCTGCTGGCGCAGGTCCCGCAGCCGACCGTCACGATCCTCGCCCGGGGCTGACCGTGGTCGTCGTGCTGGTGCTGGCCGCGGGTGCGAGCTGGGAGTCGGCTGCTCTCGCCGGGCTCTCCGCCCGGCCCGACGTGGTGGTGCTCAAGCGGTGCGTCGACGTCGCCGACCTGCTCGCGACCGCCGCAGCGGGACAGGCCGACGTGGCTGTGGTGGGCCTCGACGCCCCCGGCCTGGACGCCCCGGCGGTCGAGCACCTGCGCGGCCACGGCGTCCGCACGGTGGCGATCCTTCCGCGGGTGGGTGATCGCGACGCCCTCGGCCTGGCGGCGGCACGGATCGGCGTACGCACGAACGTCGGGGAGGGCGAGCTGGACGTGCTGGGGGAGGTCGTCACGGCCGGTGAGGAGATCCCGGAGGCGGCGGGCGCGGCGGGCGAGGTCCCGCTGGCGCCCCGTCGACCGGGGCGGCTGATGGCGGTGTGGGGACCCGCAGGGGCTCCCGGCCGGACCACCGTGGCGGTCGGGCTCGCTGCAGAGCTGGGTCGCCAGCACCGGACGTTGCTGGTCGACGCCGATCCCTACGGCGGTGCCGTCGCCCAGCAGCTCGGCGTGGTCGACGAGGTCTCCGGGGTGCTCGCGGCGGCCCGGCTCGTCGCCACCGGCCAGCTGGCCGAGCGCTTCGCCGGGGTGCAGCGATCGCTCGACCACCGGCTCAGCGTCGTGACCGGCCTCCCGCGTCCCGACCGGTGGCCCGAGGTCCGCGCCGGTGTCGTCGAGGAGCTGGTGGAGGTGGCGCAGGGCCACGGCCACGTCGTCGTCGACACCGGCTTCTGCCTCGAGGACGACCTGGCCCTCGACCAGGTCGGCGCGCGACCCGGGCGCAACCGGATGACGCTGGCCGCCCTCGAGTCCGCCGACGAGGTGGTCGTCGTGGGCAGTGCCGACCCGGTGGGCCTGTCGCGCCTGGCCCGCGGGCTCGTCGAGCTCGGCGAGGTGGTCGCCCCCGACGAGGTGCGGGTGCTGGTCAACCGGATGCGGCCCACGCTGGGCTGGTCCGAGCGCGACATCGTGGGGATGCTCGCCGGACTGGTCCCGGGGGAGCGGGTCCACTTCCTGCCCGACGACCGCGCCGGCGTCGACCGGGCGCTCCTCGCCGGCCGGACGCTGCAGGAGGTCGGCGACTCCGGGTTGACCCGGGCGTTGGCCGCCGTCGTCGCCGAGCTGCTGCCGGGGTAGGGATCGCGCGGAAGGTTCGCCGGGTCGCGCCGCCCCGCGGGCGCTCTGCGGCGTTGCGGGCTCTCGAAAGACGCCCGGTCTGCCTTCGAGCCCGCGTCTTGTAGAGCATCCCGCGGATGCGACGCTCACTGATCGACGCCCCTATCCGCGCGGTCTCTCAGGCCGCGAAGAGCAGGTAGAGACCGCCGACGGTGAACGCGATCATGGCGAAGAGCATCGGCAGCTGACCCGTCAGCTGGTGGCGGGCCGGCAGCACCGTGAGCGCCCGGTCGTGGGAGGCCACGGCTGCGACCACGTGCCCGAGGATCACGGCCGCCACCTTGGTCGACGCCAGCAGCGTAGGTTGGGAGGACAACGAGGTGAGGGGCGCCAGGTCGGCGGTGCCGAACAGGTCGGCCCCGGTACCGAGGGGGTCGCTCGCCTGGCTGAGCGTCTGCCAGCCTACGTCGAGGAAGTAGTTGAGGTAGTGCGCGCCGAAATAGCCCACCACGATCGGCATGACCGAGTGGGCGAATAGGCCCGGGAGCCGGCCGCGGGGGGTCTCGGTGTCGACGCCGGTGGCGATCGAGCCCGCGGTGAGGATCAGCGCCACCCCGGCGCAGAACGCCGTGAGTGCGAGCGTGTCGAGCAGGAACGCCGACTGGTCGGCCGACTGCACGAAGCGGATCCACGGCAACGACTCCCGGAAGGAGTCGAAGGCCGTGCTGCCGAGCAGCACCCCGACCACGGCCACCAGGCCGGGGGCGACCCGGGTGGTGTCGAGGTTGGCCAGCGGGCTCCGGACCAGCAGGGCGCCCTCGCGTCGTCCCCAGACCGAGAGCTTGGCGCAGAGCTCGGAGAAGACCTCGAACGGGTCGCCCCGGCGATAGAACGACGACCCGAACAGCGCTCCGCCGAGCAGCATCGCCGCGAGGTAGACAGCCATCCAGAGCCGGACCGGGCCGAGCTCGGTGAAGTAGGGGTAGACCAGCTCCATCCAGACGAACGCGAACAGGCCGAGCGCGGCCGGCCAGTAGCCCCACCGCTCTGGGTAGGCGTACACGCCCCGCTCCGGGTCGCTGCCGGTGAGCCGGGCTACCAGAGTGTTGATGGTGCGTACGGGGCTGATCGCCCGCCAGACCGGACCGAGCAGGACCGAGGCGGGGACCAGGCCGACCCACCCCCAGACGTAGAAGATGCCGAAGACCGGGTTGGTGAGCAGATCCTGGCCGAAGACTGCGGCCACGACGACGTAACCGAAGAGCGCCATGCCGAGGACACGCAGCGCGACGGCGAACCAGGGTGCGTCGACGAGTCGGGCCAGCCAGGCCGGGGCCGGGCGGCCGGAGCGGTGCTCGTCGAATCGCGGGGCGCGCCACGAGACGGAGAGCACCGTGAACGACACCACGAGCGCCGCGACCCCGCCGGCGACGGCCAGCTCGGGTGGGAGCGGGAGGTCGGCGGGGCCTCCGAGGCCGTGGGCCAGCGTCAGCCGGTCGCCCACGTCAGCTGACTTCGAGCTGCAGCACGGTGGTCCCCAGCTCGTGCGACTCGACCTCCACCACTCCCGGTTCGTCGATGGTGAGCATCAACGTCGTCGTGCCGGCCGCGTAGTCGAGCTCCTGCTCGGGGGTGGTGTGGACGTGGAGGGAGCCTTCGGTGTCGGACTTGACCACCAGCTCGACCTCCTCGCCGACCCCCAGCGCGAAGCGTTCCGGGGCGGGTGCCTGACCGTCCTCGAACGTGAGGGTCACCGAGGCCGGGCCGGACTCCTCTGCCTGGCTCGCATCCTCGCCGCACGCGGTCAGGCACAGCAGGGTCACGAGTGCGGTCATGGCCAGCACGGCACGTCGCACGTTCGTTCCTCTCGTTGTCCGGGCGGCGAGGACGGACGCGCCCCACCTCTGCCAGAATCCCACGTGGAACAAGGCCGCGGGCAAGCCCCGGCCGTTGACGATGCCCCCGACGGGGTCGAAAGGGGACCGGTGACCCATCGGTTGCGCCCCCGCGACCTGGCGTTGCTCGCCCTCGAGTCACCCGCGACGCCGATGCACCACGCGACCGTGGAGATCTTCGATCCCGGCGACTCCGGGTTCGACCACGACCGGCTGCTCGCGCTGGTCGAGGAGCGGATCTCCTTCGTGCCCCGCTACCGCTGCCGGCTGCAGTGGGTGCCGGGACGCGTGACCACGCCCGCCTGGGTCGACGACCCCCACTTCGACCTGGGCTTCCACGTACGCCGCTCGGCGCTGCCGCGGCCGGGGAGCATGGACCAGCTGCGTGAGCTCGTGGCACGGATCGTGTCGCGGCCGCTCGACCGCAGCCGGCCGCTCTGGGAGGTCTACGTCGTGGAGGGGTTCGAGGAG
>Ga0136617_10005398_pt1 | contig 11434 bp, 10 predicted proteins | sample AntDrymUQ3222106_2_FD_129672 | JGI IMG/M metagenome (GOLD analysis project Ga0136617, IMG submission 129672) | Polar desert sand microbial communities from Dry Valleys, Antarctica - metaG UQ322 (21.06) | ecosystem: Environmental > Terrestrial > Soil > Desert | place: Antarctica: Dry Valley...
CGCCCTGGCTGCCGTGATCAGCGGGTCCGGCCCGACGGTCGCCTACCTCGCCCGAGACGCCGAGCACGCGATCACCGTGGCCGCGCGGCTGTCCGCTGAAGGACTCTTCGCAAGTGTGCGGGTGGCCAGCGGACCGGTACCCGGCCCGCGGCTTCCTCGCGCTCGAAGCTGAGCCACAGGGTCCGAGGTTATCCACAGGAGCCGGTGGGCTCAGCCCCTGCCAACTGATCTCACCTAGCCTGACGAACCGTCCGGCCAGGCCGAGCCCGACCCTCAAACCCTGGCCCTGGTCACTGTGCTGAGAGCTGGAGGGAGCTGTCACATCCGTGTCTGTCGGCTTCGATCCAGGGGACACCCGAGCCGAACCGTTGCGTATCCGCGAGCAGGCGCAGGGCTTCTGCGCCGTTGCGGGGCAGCTGACCGGTCAGCAGGACTCGCTCACCTTCGTGCTGAGCTCGCTTGCGTCCTCGTTCTATGAGGTGCTGCATCCGCTGATCGGTGACCGGATCGGCGACCAGTTCTACACGCTGCAGGATGTCGTCGGCGCCATGCTCTATGCCGAGCAAGTCACCAATGGCTGGGCCGATGACGTACTCATCTTCCAGCAGCAGCGTGCCGATCTCATGCACCGCTGGGAATGCGCGTCGGCCAACGGCTTCTGGATCAGCCGCGCTCCTGGATACGACAACGTCGAGCCGGAGATGCGCGAAACGCTCTACGACGACGCACGCCATCGCGTACTGAACGAACTCAACGCCGAGGCGCAGGCTGCCTACAACGCCTTCACCATCGCCGCGGAGGATCGGGGCCGGCAGCTTCGGGAGGGTCCGACGGTGGACAACCTGCTCGGGCTGCTGAGCACGGGGCAGACCAACGGACCCGGGATCGCGATCCTCTACCCCTACCTCCCAGTCACCGGGCCGCGATACGACCTCCCCCGCGAGTACTGGGGGATGACTGCCGAGCAGCTCATCCGGGCGACCGAGGACGACCCTGTACTTGCCGCTCTGCTGGTATCCCACCGGCCGAACCTGCTGTCGGCGGAACCGTTCGAAGCCGCGCTGGCCCTGGCCGCGATGATGTTGCGGGGGGACGAATCCGGCGCCGCATACGGTGCCGCGAGCGCCGAGCGGGTGACCGAGGTGGCTGACATTCTCGCTGGCATACCAGCCCAGGAGCTGGCCATGTTGGCGGCGCTGTTCCCGACGGTCGTGGGCAACCTCAATGGGATGCCTTTCGAGCATCGGATCGCGGCCAACCGGGTGCGGGTGGCCGACGCTCTCCACCAGGCCGTGGCACAGCGCCCGCAGCTTGCCGCGGAGGCGGCCGAGGCGGCCGAGGCGGTGGCGCCCGGTTACGGGTCCAGCGCGCAGGCCAGAGACGATGCCGCCCAGCGGCGGCTGGATGAGATTGACGCGAGCATCGAGCAGTACGACCTCCTGCTCAACGAGTCCACCGTCGACTACGGCCACCCGGATGGTCCGCCGTGGCCGGAGTATCGGGGCCGGAAACTCGTGTACTTCGACCCCAGCGGCGACGGGTCGTGGGCGGAACTGGTCGGCACCATCAACGCTGGGACCGACAGCGTCGGGCTGTTCGTGCCGGGAGTCGGAACGGACACTCCGGACATGTTCAATCACTCCAACACTGCCACCGGGTTCGTCGAGCAGGCCGACCGCGACGGCGAGCAGCTCGCGATGATCGTCTGGGCCGGGGGGGATTTCCCCGACGGGGTTCCGAACGCGCTCACCGACGGCTACGCCGAGGATCTCGTCGAGCCGCTGGTCGACTTCAGCTATGCGGTCCAGCAGGAGATCGACGATCAGGACCCGGACGCAGATATGCCCGTCACGGTGATCGGCCACTCCTACGGCGGACTGACCGTGTCCATGTCCGCCCGGTCCGGAGTCGCTGCCGACAACCTGCTGTTCGTGAGCTCCCCGGGCACTGGCGACGAGCCGTTGGAGGTCATGGACGCCCTCGAGAACTATCAGACCTTCGCCATGGTGGCGCCCTGGGACCCGGTGCCCTACGCCGGCCCACTCGTCCACGGCCTGGCGCCGACCACGATCGAATCGGTGGTCGTCTTGGACACCGGGGGCTATGCGGATGGCACTGAGATCAGCGGAGGATCGGGCCACAGTGGTGTGTTCACGCCGGGTTCGACGGCGTGGGAGAACATCTTGGCCGTGCTCATCGGAGGGCCGGTAGTCCTGGATTGAGGTCAGTCGGCAGTGCTGCGCAGTCCCCGGGTGTACGCGACGCACTCCGCGTAGTCGGAGAGCAGACCCGCTCCCTGCACGGCAGCCAGGCTGGCCGCACCAGCGTCTCGCTCCGAGGTCGTCAGGTCGGCGGCCTGCCAGTCGATGCCGAGGTCGGGGTCGAAGGCGTTCACCGCGTGTTCCCGCTCGGGAGCGTAGGGCTCGGAGCACAGATAGGTCACCGTCGCGCTCTCGGAGAGGGCGCAGAAGCCGTGCCCGAGACCCTCGGGAAGGTAGACCGCTCGGCGGTCGGTCTCATCCAAAACGACGCTGTCCCAGGTCCCGAACGTGGGGGAGCCCATCCGGAGGTCGACGACCACGTCCAGGACTTGGCCGCTCACGCAGGTCACGTACTTGGCCTGACCTGGCGGGACGGATGCGAAGTGAATGCCTCGTACGACCCCACGCGCGGAGACCGAGAGGTTGGCTTGGGCAAGGCCGAACCTGTGGCCGATCACCTCGGCCAAGCGGTCGGCACGGAACCACTCGAGGAACACACCGCGGTTATCGCCGTACTGACGGGGCGTGATCTCGAGCGCGCCAGGAATCGACAGTTGACGGACCTGCACCTCAGCTGCGCTCGCCTTCCGGCCCGGTGGATCGCCCGTCAGGGGCAAGTAGGTCGAGGAGATAGTCGCCGTACCCACTGCTGCGCAGCGGCTCGGCAAGGGCCGCAAGCGCGGCGTCATCGATGAATCCCTGGCGCCAGGCCGACTCTTCGATGCAGCCGATCTTGAGACCCTGGCGCTGCTCGATGACCCGGACGTATTCGGCCGCAGACATCAGCGAGGCGAACGTGCCGGTGTCCAACCACGCTGTGCCGCTGGAGAGCACGCTCACCCGCAACTGCCCGGCCTGCCGGTAGGCCTCGTTGATTCCGGTGATCTCGAGTTCCCCACGATCACTTGGCTGCAAGGCCTGGGCGATCTCGACGACCTGCTTGTCATAGAAGTACAAGCCGGGCACGGCATAGCGCGATTTCGGCCGTACAGGTTTCTCCTCGATCGAGACGGCCAGCCCGTCGTCGTCGAATTCGACGACGCCGTAGTCCTGCGGGTTGGCGACCTGATAGGCGAAGACGGTCGCGCCATCCACCTCTTCCTGGGCGCGCAGCTGTTCTCCCAGTCCGACGCCGTGGAAGATGTTGTCGCCCAGGATCAGTGCTACGGGGTCACCATCGATGAAATCGGCGCCGATCAGGAAGACCTGGGCAATTCCCTCGGGTCGGGGTTGGACGGCGTAGGCGATCGACAGCCCGAGATCGGCGCCGTCCCCCAGCAACAGGGCGAATCGGGAGCTGTCCTCGGGGGTCGTCACCACAAGGATGTCCCTGATCCCGGCATGGATGAGCGTCGAGAGCGGGTAGTAGATCATCGGCTTGTCATAGACCGGCATGAGCTGCTTGGACACCGCTCGAGTGATCGGGAACAGACGGGAGCCCGTACCGCCAGCCAAGAGGATGCCCCGCACGTACTGAAGCGTAACGAACACGGAGCGTGTCGAGATGGTCAAACTGCGCGGCCGGAATCTGATTTCGCGAACGTTGTAGCGTCGGTATCTGTGAGCCGAGACCAGCACGTCACCGGCTGGCTGGTCACCGGCGCCGGTGGAATGCTCGGCCGAGAACTCGGCGAGATCCTGAGCGCCGAGCAGGCGGGCGGGATGTACCTGGCCGATCGGGCCAGCCTGGACATCACCGACACCGACGCAGTCGGGCAGGCACTCTCGCGGTTGGGCCCCCGATGCGTGGTTCTCAACGCAGCCGGGTTCACCAATGTGGATGCGGCCGAAGCGCAGGAGCAGCAGGCCCGCACGGTCAACGGCGCAGGCGTAGGTGTTCTCGCGGCGGCCTGCCGGGAGCGGGCGGCCACGTTGGTCCACGTCTCCACCGACTACGTCTTCGGTGGACCTATGCCACCAGACGCCGGCGTGACGCAGATCGAGTCGGCCTACGCCGAGGACGCGCCGACCGCTCCGGTCAATGCCTATGGCCGCGGCAAGTTGGTGGGCGAGAAGGCAGTGCTCGAGCTATGCCCGGAGACCGGGTACGTGCTGCGTACCGCCTGGCTCTACGGCCGGTACGGGCGCAACTTCGTATCCACGATGCTGGGTCTTGCCGCAACGCGCGACACGGTCGATGTCGTCGCCGACCAGGTGGGACAGCCGACCTGGACCTACGACCTGGCTCGGCGGATGGTGGAGATCGGCAGGCAACGCCCGCAGCCGGGCGTCTACCACGCCACCGGCACCGGCGAGACCACCTGGTTCGGGCTGGCCCAGGCTGCCTTCGTCGAAGCCGGCCTGGATCCCGATCGCGTTCGGCCAGTCAGCACAGCCGACTTCGCCCGGCCCGCGAGCCGCCCGGCCCGCAGCGTCCTGGGCCACGCGCGATGGGCCGCTGCGGGCATGACGCCGCTGGGTAACTGGCGGGAGATGCTTGCCCGTGCGTATCAAGCGGGGGCGTTCGTCGGCTGAGGCTGTCGTCGGCTAGCTGAGTGCCGACTACAAGGAGACAGTGCGGACCAGGTCGTCGATCTCGGGGATCCCCCCCGTCTGGGCCACCGCGGCGAAGTGATCCCCGGCACGCCGGTAGAGGCCACCGCGAGGGGGCGTGTTCTTCATCCGGGGGTTGTCGACGACGAGCAGGTGGCCACCTTCCCGGAGGCTGCCCAACAGGGCGCGCAGGGCAGCCACGATGGTGTCGTCGTCGAAGTACAATCGCCGTAACAGGTTGGCGACCTTGATCACGTCGGGAGTCGGGCCACTCCAGGTCTGGAAGATGTCATGAACGCGGTAACTGATGCGCGGATCGGTCGCCATGTGCTGCCGCACCGACGGATTGAGCAGCAGGACTGACTGCCGCCCCAAGGTTTGGCGTCGCGCTCGGTCGATCAGGCGCGAGAACCAGCGGGCGATCAGCGGGGACTCGGTCGGCCAGGCAATGGTGCGCCGGCCCACGACCAGAACGCAGGTGCCGTCGCTCTGGAAGAACAGCGTGCGCCGGCCCACCTGGACCGCATCGAGGGTGAGGAAGAGGTCGGCGATGACGTATGACTTGAACGTGCCCAGCCGGCGGATGAGATCGAGCGAGGTCGAACCGTCGGATGCGCCGATGTCAACGATCGTCGCTTGGCCCAATTCGTCCGCACTGAGCAAATCCACGATCAAGGCGTCCGCGTTCGGATGACGGTTCGCACCGGTGATCTTGATGGTCTCGCCCACCGTGAGCGAGGACATGAGTTGCCGGAAGGTCTCCGGGTCCACGGAGTCGTCGAGGATGTCGCGCGGATCGCCACGCAAGAACCTGGTCATTCGTCGTTCGAGCCAACCTGGCCAACGGCCGCGGATAGGGCGGACCGGGGCGCGCATCGGCGCAGCCTAGCCGCAATCAGTCCCGCTGGCCGGTGAGAACTGGCTTCCCCTCGAGGTGGGACAGGCCGTTCCAGGCCAGGTTGACCAGGTGTGCCGCGACCTCGTGTTTGCGCGGTTTGCGCACCTCGAGCCACCACTGCCCGGTCAGTGCCACCATCCCCACCAGTGCCTGGCTGTAGAGGCCAGCCAGTTTGGTCTCGTAGCCGCGGGACTTGAACTGGCGCTCGAGGATGTACTCGACCTGGCTGGCGATCTCAGAGATCAGCGAGGAGAACGTGCCGGTCGTGCTGGCGACCGGAGAGTCGCGGATGAGAATACGGAACCCATCGGTGTCGTCCTCGATGTAGTCCAGGAGGACCAATGCCGCCTGCTCGAGCAACTCCCGTGGGTCGGTGCCCTGCAAGGCTGAGCTGAAGTTCCCGAGCAGCCGCTGCATCTCCCGGTCGACGACAACGGCGTAGAGGCCTTCCTTGCCGCCGAAATGCTCGTACACCACAGGTTTGCTCACCTTGGCACGCGCGGAGATCTCCTCGATTGAGGTGGCCTCGAAGCCGCGTTCTGCGAACAACGCTCGGCCCACGTCTAGCAACTGTTGACGTCTTTGTGCTCCCGTCATGCGAACCCGCGCTGGCCTCGCATCGGTCACGGGCTTGACGGTGCCACCCGCTTCGCAGCAAGTCGCACGGGGTCCGGCCAGCGCACGTCACGGACCCAGCCCAACTTCTCGAAGAGCCAGATCAATCGAGCCGAGGAGTCCACCTGGCCTGGCAGGACCCCGTGCCGAGCGCAGGTCGGGTCGGCGTGGTGCAGGTTGTGCCAGGACTCACCCATCGACAGGATCGCCAGCGGCCAGACGTTGGCCGATTTGTCCCGTGCGGCGAAGGGTCGAGCGCCGACCATGTGGCAGATCGAGTTGATCGACCAGGTCACGTGATGCAGGACGGCGACCCGGACGAGCCCGCCCCAGAAGAAGCCGGTCAGCGCTCCTACCCAGGACATGGTGATCAGACCACCCAGAACTGCTGGCAGCGCCAAGCCGAGGAAGGCCCAGAACAGAAACCATGCGCCGGTGCGCCGTACTACGGAGTCCTTGAGCAGGTCCGGTGCATAGCGGGCCGGATTGGTCTGATTGCGGTCGAAGAGCCAGCCGATGTGGGCGTGGAACAGACCCTTGGTCAGCGCGCCGACCGTGTCGCCGTAGCGCCACGGAGAGTGCGGGTCGCCCGCGCGGTCACTGAACGCGTGGTGACGCCGGTGGTCGGCCACCCATTGAGTGACCGGCCCCTGGATGGCCATCGAGCCGGCGACCACCAGGGCCGCGCGAAGCGGAGCGACAGCCTTGAACGAACCGTGCGTGAAATGACGGTGGAAACCGACGGTGACGCCGTGCCCGCTGATGGCGAACATCACGACGAGCAGCACGAGGTCCAGCCAACCCAGTCCCCACCCCCAGACCAGCGGCACGGCTGCGAGAAACGCGACGAACGGGACGATCACGAAGATGTAGAGGACCGCCTGCTCCCAGAAGCCCTTGCTCTTGCTGTAGAGCGGCGCAGCCACGTCGCTGACTTTGGCGGTGGCCGGCGGTTCTGGAGGGGCGACGATCGTCATTTCCCTACGCTAGCGTAAGTTACGCAAGCGTAGGTAGTGCTGCCGCCCCTTCCTTGGTCGTGACGCGTGCTCACTCACCCCAGCCAGGTAGTGGATGGCCAGCTGCGCTGGCTGGCTGGCTGATTTACCCCAGCCAGGTAGTGGATGGCCAGCTGCGCTGGCTGGCTGGCTAGAGTTCATGGTGCCCATTGGCGATGGGGGATGGGGTAATCGGCAGCCCGCCGGCCTTTGGAGCCGTGCAGTCTCGGTTCGAGTCCGAGTCCCCCAGCCAGAATCGTCGGCTCTGCTGGTATCCGAGCGTCATTGATGGAGGGGGTCTCGAGTGAGTGCACCAGACCGCATGGCCGCCGTCGTGGTCCTGGCCGCCGGGATCGGTAGCCGGATGCGTTCGTCGACGCCGAAGGTCCTGCATGAGATCGGCGGTCGCAGCCTGCTCGGTCACGTGCTCGCCGCCACCGAGTCCCTCCGTGCCACCCAACGGCTCGTCGTCGTCGGGGCCGGCCGGCAGGCAGTCGCCGAGCATCTGTCGCGTATCGCGCCCGACGCCGAGACCGTCGTCCAGGACGAGCAGCTGGGATCCGGTCATGCCACGCGGCTCGCTCTCGAGCAGGTAACTGCCCCGGGACCGGTGCTGGTGGTCAACGGTGACGCCCCCCTGCTCACTCCCGAGACCCTGCTCGGCCTGGTGAACTCCCACGTCGCCAGCAAAGCCGTGATGACGGTCCTGAGCGCCCGGGTCGCCGACGCGCAGGGTCTGGGACGGATCATCCGGAACCAGACCGGTGCCCTGATCGGCATCGTCGAACACAGCGACGCCGACACCGAGCAACTCACCATCGACGAAGTCAATGCCGGTGCCTACGTGGCCGATCGTCGGGCTCTCACGGAGGCGCTGGACCAAGTCCGCTCGGGCAACGCCCAGCGCGGCGAGCAGTACCTCACCGACGCAGTGGCAGTCTTCGTCGCCGCGGAGCAGGTCGTCGCCGCGCAGATCGCCGCCGATCCCGCCGATGTCGTCGGCTGCAATGACCGCATCGAACTCGCCGCACGCGGTCGCACACTGAACGAACGGGTGCTTCGCCGGCACATGGCCGCAGGCGTCACCATCGTCGATCCGCAGACGACCTGGATCGATGTCGATGTCACCATCGGACGTGACGCACGGCTGCTTCCCGGGACTCAGCTCCACGGATCCACCTCGGTCGACGAGTACGCCGTGCTCGGGCCGGACACCACTCTCACCGACTGCGTCGTCGGCGCCCGCGCCTGCGTCCTACGTACGCACGCAAGCGGGGCCGACATCGGACCAGGTGCCCAGGTCGGCCCGTTCACCTACTTGCGACCCGGTACGCGGCTCGGTCCCGAGACCAAGGCCGGGGCCTTCGTCGAGATCAAGAATGCCGAGGTCGGCCAGGGCAGCAAGATTCCGCACCTGTCCTATGTGGGCGATGCCAGCATCGGGGAACACACCAACATCGGAGCGGCCACGGTATTCGTCAACTATGACGGGACGGCCAAGCACCGGACCTCGATCGGTAGCCATGCCCGAACCGGCGCCGACAACATGTTCGTGGCGCCGGTCAGCGTGGGCGACGGTGCCTACACGGCGGCCGGTTCAGTGATCACCGACGATGTACCGCCCGGAGCGATGGGGGTTGCCAGAGCCAAGCAGCGCAACGTCGCCGGATGGGTTCGGTTGCAGCGTCCCGGTACGCCGGCCGCCGAGGCGGCTTTGGCCGCCGAGGAAGCCGGTCGGCGGGCCCCAGCGCATGACCAAGGTGACGGGAACGGCGTGGCTGGCTCGAGCGAGCAGGAGAAGCCATGACCACAATGCGCCAGCAGACCCACAAGAGTCTGATGCTCCTGTCCGGTCGGGCTTTTCCCGAACTCGCCGACGATATCGCCGAACGGCTCGGCATCACCCCGACGCCAACGACGAGCTACGAATTCGCCAACGGCGAGCTGTACGTCCGCTTCGACGAATCCGTACGCGGGAGCGACCTCTTCATCATCCAGAGCCACACCGCCCCGATCAACACATGGTTGATGGAGCAATTGATCATGGTCGATGCGGCGAAGCGGGCCTCGGCCAAACGGATAACTGTCGTGGCGCCGTTCTTCCCGTACGCCCGCCAGGACAAGAAGCACCGCGGACGCGAGCCGATCTCGGCCCGGTTGGTCGCCGATATGTTCCACACCGCCGGAGCCGACCGGCTCATGGTCGTCGACCTGCACACGGCCCAGATCCAAGGCTTCTTCGACGGCCCCGTGGACCACCTGTTCGCCCTGTCCCTGCTCGTCCAGCACGTGAAGGAGCGCTGGGACGGAAAGGACATCACCGTGGTGTCTCCCGACTCCGGTCGGGTGCGGGTTGCTGAGCGCTGGACCGATCGCCTGGGCGGAGTGCCCCTGGCCTTCATCCACAAGACCCGGGACATCACCCGGCCCAACGACGTCATCGCGAACCGCGTTGTGGGTGACGTCGCAGGCCGGCACTGCGTCGTGGTCGACGACATGATCGACACCGGTGGAACGATCTGTAAGGCAGCGGATGCACTCTTCGCGGCAGGTGCCGCGGAGGTGACCGTCGCGGTAACGCACGGAGTGCTGTCAGGCCCGGCCGTCGATCGACTGAAGAACAGCCGGATCAGCGAGGTCGTCGTGACCAACACCCTGCCGATCCCCGACGAGCGACGCTTCGACAAGCTCACAGTGCTATCGATTGCACCGCTGCTCGCCTTGGCGATCCGGGAAGTCTTCGAGGACGGTTCGGTCACCAGCCTGTTCGAAGGTGACAGTTGATGGCGGAAAGTGCTCGGGCACTGGCCGATCTGTCCCCGGCGGCCGACGATCATGCGGTGGCCGCCACTCTGGCGACTGCAGCTGGGAGCCGACTGCTCGAGATTCGGGGCGAGCTGGGTTTCGCCGATGCCAGCGCACTGCGTGCGGCTGGTGATCGGGGCGCTCAGGATCTGCTGGCTCGAGAGCTCGCGCGGCTGCGCCCGGACGACGCGATCCTCTCCGAAGAGGCGCGCGACGACGCTGTGCGTTTGACCAGGTCGCGGGTCTGGATCATCGACCCGCTGGACGGCACCCGCGAATTCTCCGAGGAGGGTCGCAGCGACTGGGCGGTGCATGTGGCCCTCTGGATAGATGGGCGCGTGCCCGTGGGCGCCGTAGCCCTGCCCAGTCGCGGGATCACGTTGTCCACTCCGAATGTCGCTGCGCCGCAGGCGAATCCAGGCCGATCCCGAATGGTTGTCAGCCGGACCAGGCCGCCCGCCGAGACTTCGGCGGTTGCCCAGGCATTGAACGCCGAACTGTTGCCAATGGGTTCGGCCGGAGCGAAAGTGACTGCCGTTGTCCTCGGCGAAGCCGACGCCTATGTGCATGGCGGAGGTCAGTACGAGTGGGACTCAGCTGCGCCGGTGGCCGTGGCTCTCGCGGCCGGACTGCACGCCAGTCGGCTCGACGGTTCGGCACTGCGATACAACCAGGCCGACCCGTATCTGCCGGATCTCGTGGTGTGCCGTAACGATCTTCGGGAGGCGGTGCTGACCGCCCTTCGTTAACCCTCGACCTGAGGGTGCATTCGCGTCGCGGCGGCACGTCGTCTAGGGTCTCGCTTCAACAACGGGGCCGAGACCGGATTGTTATCCACGAGAAACGACTGCGAGGCCCTGGGTGAGTGTCAAACGACTGTTGATGTTGATCGTCGTAGCGGCCATGGCCGCAGGAGGGACAGCACTCGCCAGCGGCGCCACGGCTGATCCGGCCACCGAGTTCGAGTTGGAATTCGGATCCACCCGGCCGGCAACCGGTTCGCCGATGCCCGAGTCGGGGACGCACGCCACGCTGTGGGCCAATCGCAGTTCAGCCACCACCACGATCGACGGCGGCGGCAGCCTGATCGTCGGGGCGATGGGTGAGTGGTGCCTGGGCTGGCCTGAGATGGCCGTCTCCGTCGATGGCGTGGACCAGGGCGGGGCACCCGTCCGCAGTGCGACGACCTACCGCGAGTACGTCATCGGCGAGCCGTTGCCGGAAGGCGCGCACGAGGTGCGGATCGTGATGATCAACGACTTCTACAAGCCGCCGTACTGTGATCGCAACCTGCATCTGAGCTTCGTCGCGATGGACGGGCAGGGTGCGCCGCCGCCTGCCCAACCGGCACCCCCGGCCCCGTCGGA
>Ga0136617_10005400_pt1 | contig 11433 bp, 10 predicted proteins | sample AntDrymUQ3222106_2_FD_129672 | JGI IMG/M metagenome (GOLD analysis project Ga0136617, IMG submission 129672) | Polar desert sand microbial communities from Dry Valleys, Antarctica - metaG UQ322 (21.06) | ecosystem: Environmental > Terrestrial > Soil > Desert | place: Antarctica: Dry Valley...
CATGCCGTAGGCGTACGACAGGATCGTCGAGGCGTGGCTGTTCTCGACGTAGTCGTGGCGACTCTCCTCCCGCGACGGGTAGCCCGAGAGCCCACCCGACTGGCGCAGCTCGGCGAACCCGCGGTGGCGACCGGTGACGATCTTGTGGACGTAGGCCTGGTGGCCGGTGTCCCAGAGGATCGCATCGATCGGTGAGTCGAACGCCCGGTGCAAGGCGAGGGTCAGCTCGACGGCGCCGAGGTTGGAACCGAGGTGGCCGCTGTTCTCGGCGACGGCGGCGACGATGAAGTCGCGGATCTCACCCGCCAGCTCCTCGAGATCCTGGAAGGAGAGGTCCCTGAGGTCGGCCGGCTCCCGGATCCGTTCGAGCCACATCGGACCCGAACGCTAGCTGGGGTCGCCGGAAACGGGTTGGCTGGCCCGCTCGCCGAGGGCCGGGTGCAAGTGCATGGCGTGACGCAGGTCGAGGCGGGTCTGGTTCCAGCGGTGCAGCGTCCAGCCGGCCAGGGTGCCGACGGCAAAGGCGAGCAGGCCGCCGACACCGTCGATCCAGTAGTGGTTGCCGGTGACGATGATGCAGAACAGCGTGGCGATGGGGTAGAGGAACATCAGCCCCCGGTGCCAGCGCCGGCGCAAGAGTGGCCACATCGCCACCGCGCACCACGTCGACCAGCCGATGTGCATGCTGGGCATCGCCGCGTACTGGTTGGAGATGTTGGTCATCGTCTCGCTGTCGAACGACCACGGCCCGCCGTACTCCTTCAACGTGTCGACGAAGCCGAACGTGCCGCCCTCCTCGCCGCGCAGCGAGCTGGCGATGCAGGCGCCGCCGTACTCCCGGCATGGCGTGTCGAGCAGACGAGGGGGCATCAGCGGGAACAGGGCGAAGCCGACGATCGCCAGCGCCGTCATGAAGGCGAGGCTGTTGCGCCATTGCGGGAACACGCCCGGTCGCTTCCAGAACAGCAGGGCGAAGACGACGATCGTCACGAAGAAGTGAGCCGTGCCGTACCAGGTATTCCAGAATTGGATGAAGGCCTCGCGGGCCAAGAACAGCTCCTGAATCGACTCCTCGTGGAACAGCCCCATCAGCCGTTCGAGGCGGATGATCCGCTCGGCGTTGTTGAAGGCCTGCTCGGGGACGCCGTCGGCGGCGATCTTGTTCGACCCGAACAGGTTCCTCGTCCATGAGTAGAGGAGGTAGAAGCCGATGACGATCAGCACCTCCTTCCACCAGCGGACGACGTGGATCCGCTCGGGACTGAGCTCCTCACCCTCCGCCAGCACATCCTCCACCGGCATAGGGGCAGGCTAGGTCGCACTACCGTCGCTGGCCGTGAGCCAAACAGGGGGACCGGTCACCGTCGAGGGCCATGCCGGTGAGCAGGCGGTGGCGGCGCTGCAGGGCTTCGGTGTCGATGTCATGTTCACGCTCAACGGCGGTCACGTCTGGCCGCTCTATGAGGCGGCCCGCCACCGGGACATGCGCGTGGTCGACACCCGCCACGAGCAGTCGGCCGCCTTCGCCGCCGAGGCCTACGCCAAGCTCACCCGCACGGCTGGCGTCGCCGTGCTCACGGCCGGACCCGGCATCACCAACGGCGTCTCGGCGGTGACGTCGGCGTGGTTCAACGGCTCTCCGCTCGTCGTGCTGGGCGGACGGGCACCGCAGGGTCGCTGGGGCTCGGGCTCGCTGCAGGAGCTCGACCATGTGCCGATCCTGCAGTCGGTCACAAAGTCGGCGGGCACCGTCACCGACCCGGCCACCGCCGCGCGTGTGGTCCACGAGGCCGTGGCCACGGCCGTGGCACCGCACCGCGGGCCCGTGTTCGTCGACTTCCCGCTCGACGTTTTCGGTCCGTCGGCCGGCGAGCTGCCGGCCGTCGACGCGTCGTTCGGCCGGGCGGCCGAGCCCGACACCGACGCCGTGGCCCAGCTGGCGACGCGCCTCGCCGCGGCCGAGCGCCCGGCGTTCATCGTCGGCAGCGATGCCTACTGGGGGCGGGCCGAGGAGGCATTGCGGGCCGCCGTCGAGGCGTTGCGGGTGCCGGTGTTCGCCAACGGCCTGGGCCGCGGGTTGCTGTCGGCCGACCACGAGCTGGCGTTCCTCCGCACGCGCGGCTTGCTCAAGCAACGGGCCGACTTGGTCGTGGTCATCGGCACGCCGCTCGACTTCCGGCTCGGCTTCGGGCGCTTCGGGTCGGCCGCGGTCGCCCACGTCGTCGACGCCGAGTCGCAGCGGGCCAGTCATATCGACGTGCCCAGCGTCGTTGGCGACATCGCCACGACGTTGACCGGGCTGGGCCGTCACGGCGGTGCGCGCGTCGACCACGACGCCTGGATCGTCGAGTTGCGCGACGCGGAGGAGCGGGCGCGGGCGGACGAGGAGCCGCTCCTGGCGGCCACGGCCGACCCGATCAAGCCGAGTCGGATCTACGGCGAGTTGCGCCGCCGGCTCGAGCGCGACGCCGTCGTGATCTGCGATGGCGGCGACTTCGCCTCCTACGCCGGCAAGTTCGTCGAAGTGCGCGAGCCGGGCTGCTGGCTCGACACCGGCCCGTACGGGTGTCTGGGCAACGGCATGGGCTACCTGATCGCGGCGCGTGTCGCCCGCCCGTCGGCGCAGGTCGTCGCCCTGCTCGGCGACGGCGCGGCCGGCTTCAGCCTGATGGACGCCGACTCCTTGGTGCGCCACGGCTTGCCGTGCGTGATGATCGTCGGCAACAACGGGATGTGGGGGTTGGAGAAGCACCCGATGCAGGCCATCTACGGGTGGGACGTGGCCTGCGATCTGCAGCCCGGCTGCCGCTACGACGAGGTCGTGCGGGCGCTCGGTGGTGGCGGCGAGACCGTCACCGACCCCGACGAGATCGGGCCGGCGCTCGACCGCGCCTTCGCGGCGGGCGTGCCCTACGTGGTCAACGTGGTGACCGACCCGAGCGACGTCTACCCGCGCAGCAGCAACCTCGGCTGACCGCCCGACCTCAGGTGGGCGTGATCGTGGTCTCGACGGGCTCGCCGCAGAGGATGCGGATCACGAGCTGTCCGTTGTTCAGCGTGGCCTCGACGCCGGCGCCGTAGCCCTTGGGCAACTCGAACTCCCGCTCGTAGCCGCCGTACTCCCACTCCTTGACGAGGTAGTCACGCGTTCCCGCGCTGCGCACGTGGGCCCAGAAACGCACGGTGGCCGGCGGTCCGGGGCGAATCTCGACGCGCACGTCGGCGGCGGTGACTGCCGGCGCGGGCGCCACGACGACCAGCGCCTCCGAGGCTGCGTACACGTTGACCGGCACCGCCTGGGGGACCATCTCCGCCTCGGTCGCCGCCGTGGCCCGGTGCACGTCCTCGGGCGAGGAATTCACGGCCGCCACCGTAACGTCACGTGCCGTCGCACTTGCCCATGAAGCGATCCCGGTCGACGACGACGCGCACGACCTTGCCGACGGCGATGAGGCCGCGCTCGTCGGAGGCCGACACGTTGAACGTCAGCCGGCGACCCTCGACCTTGGACAGCGCCGCCTCGGCCGTGACGTGGGCGCCGACCGGCGACGGCTGCAGATGATCGACCCGCACCTTCATGCCGACCGTGGTGGCGCCCTCGCGCAGGTCGGCCCGCACCGCTCGGCAGCAGGCCTCCTCGCAGAGGGCGATGACGCGGGGCGTGCCGAGCACCTCGACCTCGCCGGAGCCGAGGGCGCGCGCCGTGTCCTCCTCGCCGACGACCATCGTCGCCTCGGCCCGTCGACCAGTTGCCACGACCACGGCGGGCCACGCTAGTGAGTCGGGCTCGACCGTCCACCGTCCTCGGTCGGGGCCTCACCGCTAGCGTCGCCGCGATGATCGATCAGGACGTCTGCCAACGGGTGCTGGCCCGGGCGATGAGCACCGGTGCGGACTTCGCCGAGATCTACGCCGAGGACAAGCGGTCGACGTCGGCCGGTCTCGACGACGGCAAGGTCGAGCAGGTGACGAGCGGCCGCGACCGCGGGGCCGGCATCCGCGTCATCGCCGGCGAGACCACCGGCTTCGCCCACACCAGCGATCTCACCGAGGACGGGCTGTTGGCCGCCGCCGGTGCCGCCGCCGCCGCTGCCCGTCAGGGCGACGGCGGCACCCGCACGATCGCCCTGACCAAGGCGACCGTCCGGCGTCCCCAACCCGTCGAGCGGTACCCGGACGGCGTGGCCAAGGCCGACAAGGTCGAGCTGCTGCGACGCATCGACGAGAGCGCCCGCGCCGCCGGCGGTGAGATCGTCCAGGTCTCGGCCGGTTACGGCGACAGCGTCAAGCGGGTGCTCGTCGCCAACAGCGACGGGCTGCTGGCCGAGGACGACGTCGCGCGCTGCCTCCTGCGGATCTCCACCGTCGCCGACGGCGACACCGGCCAGCAGACCGGGTTCACATCACTCGGCCACACGATCGGCTTCGAGGTGTTCGATCAGGTCGACGTCGAGGAGCTCGCCCGCGACGCCGCCCGCCAGGCCATCACGAAGCTGGGCGCCCGGCCGGCGCCGTCGGGGTCGCTGCCGGTGGTCATCAAGCACGGAACCGGCGGCGTGCTGTTCCACGAGGCCTGCGGGCACGGCCTGGAAGCGGACTTCGTGGCCAAGGGCGCCAGCGTGTACGCCGAGCGCACCGGCGAGCTGGTCGCCTCACCGCTGGTCACCGTCGTCGACGACGGCACGATGGCGGGGGAGTGGGGGACGCTGGCGATCGACGACGAGGGCCACGCGACGCAACGCAACCCGTTGATCGAGGCCGGCGTGCTCACTGACTACATGTGGGACTTCCAACGCTCGCGCAAGCAGGGGCGGGCGCCGAGCGGCAACGGCCGCCGCCAGAGCTACGCCCACCTGCCGATGGTGCGGATGACGAACACGTTCGTGACCGACGGCGACAGCGATCCCGACGACATCGTGCGCTCGACCGAGCGAGGCGTGTACGTCGCCCGCCTCGGCGGCGGCTCGGTCAACACCGCCACCGGTGACTTCGTGTTCGGCATGACCGAGGCCTACCTCATCGAGCACGGCGAGATCACGGCTCCCCTGCGCGAGGCCAACCTGATCGGCAACGGCCCCCAGGCGCTGCGCGACATCGACGCCGTCGGCAACGACTTCGTCATGGGCGGACCGGGGACCTGCGGCAAAGACGGCCAAGGGGTCCCCGTCGGCACCGGCCAGCCCACGCTGCGCGTGTCCAAGATGACCATCGGCGGGACGGCAGCATGAGCGAGTCGTTGGACGTCTTGGCGGGGCTGGCCGACAAGGTGGTGGCGCAGGCCTCGGCGGGGGAGCAGGTCGAGGCGTACGTGTCGCGGGGTGGGAACACGGATGTGCGGGTGTACCAGGGCGCGGTCGAGCACTTCGTCTCGGCTCAGAGCGAGGGCATCGGGGTCCGCGTGATCCGGGACGGGCGGACCGGGTTCGCCTACGCCGGCACGCTCGATCCCGGCGCCGTCGACGAGGTGCTGGCCGAGGCCCGCGACAACGTCGCCTTCGGCACCGTCGACGACTGGGCCGGGCTGGCCGAGCCCGACGGCGTCGCCCGCACGCCGCAGATGCTGTGGAACGACACGCTGGCCGGCTACGCCACCAGCGACAAGATCGAGCTGGCCCAGGAGCTCGAGCGCCGCACGCTCGGCCACGACCGACGTCTGCGCATCGACGACTCGAACTACGCCGACGCCTGGGGCGAGGTCGCGGTGGCGACGACCACCGGTATCCGCGAGGCGGGGCGGGAGAACGGCTGCTACGTCTCGGTGTCGACGCTCGCCGACGACGGCGACGAGACGCAGACCGGCTTCGGCTTCAGCGTCGGGCGGGAGCCGGGCGAGTTCGATCTCGACCGCGCCGCCCGGGAGGCGGCCGAGCGGGCCACCCGCCTGCTGGGGGCGACCAAGCCGCCGAGCCGTCGCCTGACCGTCGTGCTCGACCCGTTCGTGACGGCGCAGTTCCTCGGCATCATCGGCTCGACGCTCAACGGCGAGAGCGTTGTCAAGGGCCGCAGCCTGTTCCGCGGCCGCCTCGGCGAGATGATCGCCGCGCCCGGCGTCAGCCTCGTCGACGATCCGACCAATGCGCTCGCCTACACCGCTACCGATGTCGACGGCGACGGCCTGGCCGCCCGCCGCAACGAGCTCATCGTCGCCGGCGAGCTGCGCCAGTTCGTGCACAACAGCTACTCGGCGCGGCGCGCCGACGTGCGCTCGACGGGCAACGCCACTCGCGGCGGCTACGCCGGCACCCCCGGCGTCGGCTGCCTCGCCCTGCAGTTGCAGCCGGGCGCTCGGAGTCAGACCGAGCTGATCGCCGACATCGATGACGGGCTGCTCGTCCAGCAGGTGTCCGGCTTGCACTCGGGTGTCAACACCGTGAGCGGGGACTTCTCGACGGGAGCGTCGGGAATTCTGATCACCGACGGCGCGCTCGGCGCACCGGTTCGCGAGATGACGATCGCCTCGACGCTGCAGCGCATGCTGCTCGACGTCGTCGAGGTCGGCGCCGACGTCGACTGGCTCCCGATGCGTGCCGCCGGCGTCAGCCTCGTCATCGCCGACGTCATGATGAGCGGCTCGTAGGAGACCGCCGAGCAAGACTCCGCTTTCGCGGTCGAGGTTGTCGTCGTTGTTCCAGTGACTCGCGGCTGTACCAGCCGGCGAGGAGCAAGAGCAGCGAACGCCGAACGCCAAGTCGGGGCGACATGTGCTCGCGGCAGCACGCATCCTGGTCTGTCGACGGTCCCCGGAGGTCCATCGGGTGCATCCGAAGTCGATGACACCACACAATCGGTCGTCTCGGAGCAAGAGGTTCGAGCCGGTGACGTCACCATGGACCCACACGTCCGATCCGGTCCAGGGTGCGGCAAGTGCTGCCTCCCAGACGCCGACTGCGCCGTCGACGTCGATCTCCCCGGCAAGCTGATCAATCGCGGTGCGCGTCTGTTCGTCCCACGCCGCGACCGGCCCACCGCGATTGAAGCTGTGCGCGCCTGGCGGCGGCCCATTCTCGGCGGCAACGTCCTGGAGCGCGGCAAGGACTCCGGCGAGGTCATCGGCGAGGCGGTCGTAGTTGGTCACGCCGACGATCGCCACGGGATCACCCTCGACCCATCCATAGACCGACCACGGTGCCGCAAACCCGCACCCGGGCCGACCCTTGGCGACGGGACTCGGGATCGGGACCGGCAGGTGGGGGCGAGCACCGGCAACCATCGATGCTCCTTGTCGATCTGCGGCACGTACATCTGGTGGCTCGGGATCCGAACCGACATCTCCGCGCCGAGACGGAACGTCGTGTTGTCCCATCCGTCGAGCGTCAACGGGACGAATCTCAAGCTCCGCCCACTGCGGGAACTGCTCCGAGATCAGGCATGACACGAGGCCGACCGTGATCTCTGACTTCCACACACCCCGTTCCTAGCCGCGAGGGCAAAGCGGCGGACGAGCAGGCTTCGCGGCGACGAGATCGCCCCTTTAGGGGCTCTTCGCGTTGGGGTGGGGAACGCGGGTAGCTGACCATCCGCGGCGGGTGCCAGGGGTCCCGCCATCGTTGCGGCTGTTCGAAGGCTGCGACGACGAGGAGACCCCTGACGATGAGCGACGGTATCGGTCTGGTCGAGGTGCTGTTGGGACTGCCCGGGTTCCGGGTGCTCGATGTCGTCGAGGCCGACGCGGAGGTGGTGATCACGATCGAGACGACGGCGACGCGGACGTTCTGCCGGACGTGCGGGGTGCGCGCCGAGCCGCAGGATCGGATGCGTGTCGATGTGCGCGATCTGGCCTGCTTCGGGCGGCCGGCACGGCTGCGCTGGTCGAAGCGGCGGTGGCGCTGCCGGGAGCCGCTGTGTGCGGCGCGGACGTGGACCGAGCGCTCCGAACACGTCGACGCGCAGGCGGTGTTGACCCGCCGCGCCGGGGTCGAGGCGTGTCGTCAGGTGGGTGAGAACGCCCGCCCGGTTAGCCAGCTCGCCGATGAGCTGGGGGTGTGTTGGTGGACGATCATGAACGCCGTCATCGAGCACGGCACCCCGCTCGTTGACGACCCCGACCGCGTCGGGCAGGTGCGTCAGCTCGGGATCGACGAGACGTCGTTCCTGGCCGCCACGCCGTCGCATGCGACCGTCTATGCGACTGGGCTGATCGATCTCGAGCGGCACGTCGTGATCGACATGGTCGAAGGCAACAGTGCGGCTGACCTGCGCCGATGGACGACGAACGCGGATCCGGTGTGGTTGGCGGGGATCGAGGTGGTGGCCACCGATCTGGCCGAGTCGTTCCGCGCCGGGCTCTCGCCGGGGCTGGCTCACGCCCGCCGCGTCGCTGACCCATTCCACGTGGTGCGGGTCGGCAACCGCTGCGTCGACGCCGTTCGCCGCCGGGTGCAGAACGAGACGCTCGGCCATCGCGGCCGCAAACGCGATCCGCTGTATCGGATCCGCAAGCTGTTGCTCGCCGGCTCCGAACGCCTCGACGAACGCGGCAGCGATCGGATGCTGCTCGGCCTGCGCGTTGGCGACCCCAACGACGAACTGCTCGGCGCCTGGCTGGCCAAGGAGTCCGTGAGAGACGTCTACCTCGCCGACACCCCGACCGACGCGGCGACACTGCTCGACAAGGCGATCATCGGCTGCGCCGCCGACGATGTCGCCGAAGTCCGATCGCTCGGCACCACCCTCGCATCGTGGCGGACCGAGATCCTCGCCCACCACGACACCGGCGCCTCCAACGGCCCGACCGAGGGCCTCAACCTGTGCGTCAAGAAGGTCAAACGTTGCGGCCACGGCTTCCGATCCTTCGAGCACTACCGGCTGCGCGTCCTGCTCCACGCCGGCGGGATCACGTGGCCCGATCGGCCCCGCCCGCCACGCATCCGAAGCCGCTCTCCCCACTCAGACGCGTAGAGCCCCTTTAGGTCACAAACCCACGGCGGTTGGGCAGGCTCAGGCCGGTCGGATCGTGCGGCGCATGACGGTGTTCTTCATCCCCTTGCAGCGGACGAACTCGAAGCCAGCTTGCTCGTACATCGTGCGTGTTCCGTTGTAGACGAACGAGTTGTTCATCCTCTTCTCACCGATCTCGTGCGGGTAACCCTCGACCACGCCGCCACCCTGCGCTGCAATCAGATCGAGCGCACCGGCCAGAGCCACCTTGGCGTAGCCCTGTCCGCGGTGACGCTTGTCGACGAAGATGCATGTGATGCGGTAGTCGGGCATGGCGTCGGCCTCGGCGAGGTACTACTTGCGGTGATGGATGGTCGGCAGCTCATCCGGGGTGCCGTACTCCGCCCACGCGATCGCCTCATCGCCAACCATCACCAGCGCCGCATGAGCCTGTCCGGCCTCGACCAGCCGTTTCTTCAGCGCGCGGTTGCCCTCGTAACTCTGCCCCCGCTCGGTACAGTCGGGGTGGAAGTAGATACACCAGCACCCACCGAAGATCCCGTTGTGCCGCTCCACCAGGCCGGCGAACGCGTTCCACGTGTGAGCAGTCAATGGCTGAATCGAATGTTCGTTTGTCACCATGCCGCCGATCGTAAGCACGTGTCACACGGGCGATCTACGATCGGCGGCATGGTGACAAACTCCCCGTCTATGGACATGCTGGAGGGCGAACAGATCGCCGCCGCCAACCTGACCGACTGGCGCAAGCTGGCCCAGGGACTGCATGCCCGCTACGTGGTTGACGACTTCGGCGCCGGCGCACGGTTCGTCGCCGCGGTGGGCGAGGCGGGCGACGGGCTCGGCCACCACCCACGCGTGTCGATCGGCAATGGGTACGTCGACCTCAAGTTGGTCAGCGACGACGCCATCTACCGCGACGACGAGGGCACCGAACACGTCGTCGAATGGGTGACCCAGCAGGACGTCGACCTCGCGCGACGGATCACCGAGCTCGCCGCCGACCACAAGGTCGACGCCGACCCGGCCTCGGTCAGCCACATCGAGCTCGGCCTCGACACGGCGCGCTCCGCGACTATCGCCCCAGTGTGGGCCGCCCTGCTGACCGGGAGCGCCGAGGCCCAGGGCCGCGGGTCCCCCAGCGACGAAATCCGGGACGCCACCGGACGGGTACCGAACCTGTGGTTCGGGGACGCCGACGAGCACGAGACCCCGCGTCAGCGGTTCCACATCGAGGTCTATGTGGCGCCCGAGGTGGTCGGGCAACGGATCGCCGCCGCCCTCGCCGCGGGCGGGACCGTCGTCGATGAAAGCAACGCGCCCTCGCTCACCGTGATCGGCGACCAGGACGGCAACAAGGCAATCGTATGTGTCGACGTGTCCGCTGCGAAGAAGGATTGAACCGCCAACTCGGGTGACCCGCAGCCGGGCCGCGGGATCACCTTGGCCCGCCTTATCAGCGCAAATGACCGTCAATTGTCCGGTCCGTGACGTTGCCCCGATACCACCCGTCCGCCGTATCGGTTCTGTCTTGGCAGGCGACTACTCGCGGCTATGACTTCGCTCTACCGGACCCAATGCGTCATCAAGTCGCGCTGATCCGGCCGACCCTCAGGGAGAAGCCGTTGACTTGGCCGGCGAGTGGGTCGATGCGATCAGCCGTGACTTCGCCGATCCCGAAATGCCGCTCGAGGTCCGCCGGCACGATCGCCCGACAAGGTCGCCGTGGCGATCATCGAGTTCGTCTACGGCGCTCTCACGGACAACCCGCAGCGCGTCGGTCGAGCATTGCGATGGGAACTCGAAGGACTCCACTCGGCACGGCGCGGTGACATCAGATCGTCTATCGCGTCGACACCGACCGCAGGACTGTCGTGGTCGAAGCCCTCGCCCACCGATCCGACATCTATCGGCGCCGCTGATCGCGGTCAGCCACTTTCGTCCTTTCTCGGCCGACGGCCTCGCCGTTGGCGGGCGGCGACCGCGCGGTTCTCCCGTTGGCCGAGCGGCTCATCGCCCGACCTCTGACCGGTCTCGTGTTGGTCGTCGCCGCCCACGAACTTTCTTGCCCGAAAGATTGACAAGTCGAACACCTGTTCGATATGCTGACGGAATGGATCGCAGCCGCATCCACGGATTGGTCGACACGCTGCTCGCTGTTGAGCGTGGGGTGGGTGATGAGGCAGCGGCCAAGGCGGTGCTAGCAGCGGGCCGTCAACTGCGTGCCGTCGTCGACGCCCAAGAACAGGTGGCCACGTTGAACCTTGCCGATCTGGCGGCTGATGGGCGGTCGGCACCAGTAACGGACACGTTGCGTAACAGCGGGCGCTCGTCGTCTGAAGCCCGCGCCGCTGGACGCCGGGCCGAAGCGTGTGCGTCGCATCCGGGCTTTCATGAGGCGTTGGCGTCCGGGTCAATCGCTCCCGGTCACGTCGACGCCCTGGCTCGGGCCACCGCCCGCCTCACCGATGTGGGCCGTTCCAACCTGAACGAGCAGGTTCCGGATCTGGTCGCCGCGGCGAAAGGGCAGAGCGTCGA
>Ga0136617_10005401_pt1 | contig 11432 bp, 11 predicted proteins | sample AntDrymUQ3222106_2_FD_129672 | JGI IMG/M metagenome (GOLD analysis project Ga0136617, IMG submission 129672) | Polar desert sand microbial communities from Dry Valleys, Antarctica - metaG UQ322 (21.06) | ecosystem: Environmental > Terrestrial > Soil > Desert | place: Antarctica: Dry Valley...
CGGGTCCACGCGCGTCGCGAGGCTGTTGAGGACGCGGAGCATCTGCGTGGCGAACGGACGCGCCTGCTGCGTCCGCTCCTGCGCCCGGCGCAGCTTCGACGCCGCGACCATCTTCATCGCCTTGGTGATCTGCTGCGTCGACTTGACCGCGCGAATGCGCCGTCTGATGTCGAGAAGCGACGGCATTGCCTACGCCACCGCCGCTTTTCTGCCCGCGGCGAACGCCTCGCCAAACTCCTTCAGCGATTGGTTCAACTCGCTCTTGAGGCTGTCGTCGATCTGCTTTTTCTCGGCGAGCGAAGAAAGCAGCTGGGGCCTGCGGGTCTCGAGGAACTTGAACAGCTGCAGCTCATACTCCCGGACGTCTTCGATCGCGACGCTGTCGAGGAAGCCGTTGGTGGCCGCATAGATCACGATGACCTGCTGTTCCACGGCCAGCGGCTGATACTGCGGCTGCTTGAGGATCTCGACGAGCCGCTTGCCGCGGTTCAACTGGTTGAGCGTCTGCTTATCCAGGTCGGAACCAAACTGCGCGAAGGCGGCGAGCTCGCGGTACTGCGCGAGATCGAGCCGCAGCGACCCGGCGACCTGCCGCATGGCCTTGATCTGCGCCGATCCGCCGACGCGCGACACCGAGTTGCCGACGTTGATGGCCGGACGCACGCCCTGGTGGAACAGGTCGCTCTCCAGGAAGATCTGCCCATCGGTGATCGAGATGACGTTGGTCGGGATGTACGCGGACAGGTCACCCGCCTGCGTCTCGATGATCGGGAGAGCCGTCAGCGACCCGCCCCCTTTCTCCTTGTTCAGCTTCGCAGCGCGCTCGAGGAGGCGCGAGTGCAGATAGAAGACGTCTCCCGGATACGCCTCGCGGCCCGGCGGGCGGCGCAGCAGCAGCGAGATTTCGCGGTACGCCTGGGCGTGCTTTGACAGGTCGTCGTAAATGATCAGAGCGTGGCGGTCGCTGTCGCGGAAGTACTCCCCCATCGTGCACGCGGAGTACGGGCTGATGTAAAGGAGCGGCGCGGGATCGGAGGCGCCGGCAGCGACGACGATGGTGAATTCCATCGCGCCCGCTTCGTCGAGCGTCCGCACCACCTGCGCGATCGTGGACTGCTTCTGCCCGATCGCGTTGTAGATGCAGATGACGTCCTTGCCTCGCTGGTTGATGATCGCGTCGACCGCCACCGCGGTCTTCCCGGTCTGCCGGTCGCCGATGATCAACTCGCGCTGGCCGCGCCCGATCGGGACCATGGCGTCGATCGCCTTGAGCCCGGTCTGCAGCGGTTCCTTGACCGGCTGCCGGTCGACGACGCCCGGGGCGATGCGCTCGATCTCGGAGAACTGCTTAGTGACGATCGGTCCCTTGCCGTCGATCGGCTGGCCGAGCGCGTTGACGACGCGGCCGACGAGCTCCTCGCCGACGGGCACCGAGATGATGCGGCCGGTGCGCTTGACCGTATCCCCTTCGCGGATGCCGGTGAAGTCACCGAGTAACACGGCGCCCACGCTCTCCTCTTCCAGGTTCAGCGCGATGCCGAAGATGCCGTCCGGGAACTCGAGCATCTCTCCGGCCATCGTGTTCTCGACACCATGGACGCGCGCGATGCCGTCACCGATCGAGACGATCGTGCCGACTTCCGCGACGTCGACGTCAACGGCGTAGCTGCCGATCTGGTCTCGAATGATCTTGGAGATTTCCTCTGCTCGTATGTTCATCTTGATTGGTTCTCGCCGGGCCCGGGAGGCCGGCTTACTCCGAGACGCTCGACAGTCGTTCCTTTACCTTCTGCAGCTGCGTCGTGATGCTGCCGTCGTACACGGTGCTGCCGATGCGCGCGACAGCGCCACCGATGATCGCCGGGTTGACCTTCGTCTCGAGCTGCACCTGGCGTCCCGTGACGGTCGCCAGCCCGTTGCGCAGCTCGGCCACCCGCTCTTCGGGCAGCGCCACCGCGGTCGTCAATTCGGCGCGCACGATGTCCGCGTGGTCCATCAGCCGCGCCTGGTACGCCCGGTCGATCTCCGGCAGCAGCACGAGACGATCGCGCTCCGCCAGCAGGAGCAGCAGCTTCGACACGACCGGCGACACGGTGCCGCTGCGCGCCAGCAGATCCTGAACCACCGCGCGCTTGCGGGGCGCCGGGACGACGGGATTGCTCAAGACACGCGACAGCAGCTCGTGACCGGCAACGACGGACGCGAAGGCGCTCACCTCGCGTCCCACATCCTCGATGTTTGCTTCCTTCTGCGCGACGTCGAAGAGCGCACGGGCGTAGCGAACGGCGGCGCCGCGGCTCGTCATCGCGCGTCCCTCAGCTGCGAGGCATAGCGGTCGACGAGCCGGATCTGGTCTTCGGGCGTAATGGACCGCTTGATCCGCTGTTCGGCAACCTGGACCGCCAGTTGCGCGGCGTGCTCGGTCAGCTCCCGTTTTGCGATCCGGAGCCGCATCTCGATGTCGCGGCGGGTCTGATCGAGCAGGCGCTCCCGTTCCTGTACCGCGGCCGCCGAAATGCGGGCCTGCTCGGCTTTGACGTCCTCGGCTCCCTGTTGTCGTAACGTGTCGATCTCCCCGGGCAGTGCCGCCATCTTCCGGTCGATCTCGGCGAGCTGCGCCGCTGCCGCGGTCCGCATCTCCGCGGCGGTGACGAGATCCTGCCGGATCTGCGTTTCGCGCGAGGCCAGGTACCCGGCTATCGGCGCCCGCAGGAAGTACACGAGCGCGCCGACGAGGACGGCAAAGTTGAAGAGTCGCGCGATCATCGACACCACGGGATTCGCGTGGTCGTCCGCGGCTTCGCCGTGGTCCTCGGCCGCTGCCGGTGGGTGCGCGGGCTGCGCCCCCTGCTGTTTCGGTGACGCCTGGTCGGGCTGAGCCGCCGGCGCATGCTCCTGCGCAAACGCCGGAACGGCAACGGCAAGCGCACACAGCAGCCAGACTGTTGCGAGGAAACGCGGCACTCTCATCGGGATTCAGGACACCTTGCGGCCGAGGATGCGCTCGGCAACGATGCCGCCGAGCGCATCGGCGTCTGCTTCGAGCCTGCGGCGTGCGTTTTCAGTCTCGGCTTTCAAGCGCTCCGACGCGGCGGCGACTTCAGCGTCCGCCTCGGCGCGCGTTTGCGCCACGATCTCGGCCCGCTCGCCGAGCGCCACCCGGCGCATCTCGTCCATCTGCTTGTAGATCTCCGCGCGTGCGGCGGTGGTCTTGCGGTCGAACTCCGCGCCCGCGGCACGCGCCTCGCTGGACGAGCGCTCCGCCAGTTCGCGCGCCGATCGAATGGCATCCTCACGCGCGGCGAGCACGCGCAACACGGGCTGCAACAGCAGCCGATCCACGATCACCGTGAGCAGCAGGACGAAAAAAATGACCCAGGCCACCGACAGATCCGGGATCACGGAACCTCCGGGAGTTCGAGAGCAGGCGCGTCGGCCGCGCATTCGCGCGCGGCGCAAAACGTCAATTTATACCATTCCGGCGGAGGCTCGCGCAACGGCACGCTTGTACCGCCGCGTCACAAAGTCGCCTGAAAATCAAGGAAAACAAGGGGTTTGGCCGTCAGCGCACCACGATCAAGGAATTGCCGGCGGGCGTCACCCTCCCGATGATCGCCGCCGGGCACCCGGCGGCTGTCAGCGCGAGGACCGCGGGCTGGGCCGCATCGGCGCGGAGCGAGATCAGGAGCCCCCCCGACGTCTGCGGGTCGAACAGCAGCTCCCCGAGATCCTCGGTCACTGGACTCGCGAACGCCACCTGCGCCGCGAAATGCTGGCGATTCGTCCGCCCACCGCCCGGAACGTTGCCCCTCGCCAGCTCGAGCGCACCCTCCAGTAATGGAACTGCCCCGGCATCGATCTCGAGCGTGCATCCGCTGGCGGCGGCCATTTCGGACGCATGGCCGATCAAACCAAACCCGGTTATGTCGGTGCAGGCGTGCGCCCGGCCGTCGACCCAGGAGTCGAGGACGTCGGCGGCGGCCTTGTTCAGGGTCGTCATGGACGCAATTGCCGCGGCGATCGCCGCGTGCGGAGCACGATCGAACTTCAGCGCGGTTGCGATGATGCCGGTACCGATCGGTTTCGTCAGGATGAGCGCATCCCCCTCCCGCGCGCCGGCGTTGGTGAGCATCCGGCGGGGATCGACCTCTCCGGTCACGGCGTACCCGAACTTGATCTCCTGGTCCTGAACCGTGTGGCCGCCGAGCAACGCAACACCGGCTTCACGAAGCTTATCGAGCCCGCCGGAGAAAATCAGCGGCAGAAGACTCCGGTCTGCGTCCTTCGGAAAACCTGCGATCGCAAGCGCCGTCAGCGGCCGTCCACCCATGGCATACACGTCGCTCAGGGCGTTTGCCGCCGCGATCTGTCCGTACACGAACGGGTCGTCGACAATCGGTGTGAAAAAATCGACCGTCTGCACGAGGGCGCGATTCTCATCGAGCCTGTACACACCCGCATCGTCCGATGTCCGGTAGTCAACCAGGACCCGGTCGTCTGCATGCGCGGGCAATGCGCCCAGGACCTGGGCGAGCTCACCAGCGGCGAGCTTGCTCGCTCAACCGGCGCAGGAGGAGTAATCAGTAAGCTTTTTCATTTTCTTTCTTGTCCGGGGGAATATCGCCCCTTCGATGCCGCGAGTCTCGGGCGCTTCCCCCGGACCCCCTTCGCTCGCTCCACTCGCGGGGGCCCCTGCGCCCCGCTCCGTTTCGCTCGCGACTACTTTCTACCCGTTAATTGCTCGTACAGCCGATTCAACTCGTCTTCGTTCTGAAAATCGATCTCGATTCGACCTCCCTTTCCTTTTCGGTTGATCCGCACGCGCGTGCCCAGCGCGAAGCGCAGCTTGTCTTCGGCCGCACGCGTATGGACGTCCTTCTGCGGCGCCTCGCGCGGCACGTCGGACATCGGCGGCTTCTTGACGATCGATTCCGTCTCGCGCACCGAGAGATTGCGCGTGACGATGTCGCGCGATACGCGGAGCTGGGCCGCTTCATCGGTCAGCGACAGCAAGGCGCGCGCGTGTCCCATCGACAACGCGCCGGATCCGACGTTGTTGCGCACTTCCGCCGGCAGCCGCAGCAAGCGGAGGTAGTTCGCCACGGAGGACCGGTCCTTCCCCACCGCGTCCGCGATCTGTTCCTGTGTGAGCTGGTAATCGTCGGCGAGGCGGCGGTACGCCTGCGCTTCCTCGATGGGATTCAGATCCTTACGCTGGACGTTTTCGATCAGCGCCGCGGCCAGCATCCGCTCCTCGGGAATGTCGCGCACGACGACCGGAACTTTGAGCAGTCCCGCACGCTGGGACGCGCGCCAGCGCCGTTCGCCAGCGACGATTTCGTAGCCGTCCTCCGCCTTCCTCACGACGATCGGCTGGATGATGCCGTTGGACTTGATGGACTTCGCGAGATCCTCGATCCCCGCATCGTCCATTGTCGTCCGCGGCTGAAATCGATTCGGTCGCAGGAGGTCGATGTCGATGTCGAGGGCGCGCTCGGATGACACCGGCGGCTTCGGCGCCTCGGGGATGAGGGCGGAGAGCCCGCGGCCGAGTGCGGGACGTTTGTCAGCCATTGAGTTGCTCCGGCGCGGCAGGGGCCGCCTCGCGTGCGAGGAATTCACGCGCAAGCGCGACATAGGCCTCGGCACCGCGCGATCGCTCGTCGTAGAGCACGGCCGGCAGGCCGTGGCTCGGTGCCTCCCCGAGGCGGATGTTGCGTGGGATCACCGTCACGTACACCAGGTCCTTGAAAAACTCGCGGATGTCGCGGGCGACCTGCTGGCCCAGGTTCGTGCGTTCGTCATACATCGTCAGCACGACGCCAGCTGTCTCGAGCTGCGGGTTGTAGGCGGCGCGAACGCGCTGCAGCGTCGCAACGAGATCGGCGATGCCTTCGAGTGCGAAGTACTCGCAGTTGAGTGGAATCAGTACGGCGTCGGCGGCCACCAGGGTGTTCAACGTGAGGAGCCCGAGCGAGGGGGGCGTGTCGATGAAGATGAAATCGAAACGATCCCGCAGCGCAGCGGTCAGGCGGCGCAGCCGCGATTCGCGCTGGTCGAGCGTGACCAGGTCGATCTCGGCGCCGGTCAGGTTCCGGTCCGCGGGGATCAGCGACAGGCCGGCGAGCTGCGTGGCAATCACGAACGACGAGGCGTCCGGATCGTCGCCTGTCAGCGCGTCGTAGATGGTGCCGCCCGGTGCCGACTGCCCTTTCAGGCCGACGCCGCTCGTGAGGTTCGCCTGCGGATCCATGTCGATCAGCAGGACGCGCTGGCCGACAAGCGCCAGAGAGGCGGCGAGATTGATGGCGGTGGTTGTTTTGCCAACCCCACCCTTCTGGTTGGCTACGGAGAAGACGCGCGGCATTTATGTCAATTGCCCTTAATATTAGGGACCACTTCGAACGAAAGTCAAAATCGAGTCTAACGGTCCCGGCGCCGCGGGTCAATGTTCCACGTGGAACATCCGGATAGTTTCAGTTCCCCAGGATCGGAACGTAAGCTGAAGTGGAGACTTTACGCAGAATGCTGAGCCGGCTTCTCAGCGTTTCGACCAGCGGGACTGTCGCCACCCACTCGAGGGGAGGCATCACCGCTGCGGACTTCTCAGGGCCTGACGGGCCGCGGAAGAGCAGGATCAGCGCGCCGGATTTCAAGAAAGCCTGCAGCGTCATCAGGACGCGCGGCTCTATCCGGACCGCCCGGATCGACAGAATATCGAACCGCTCGTGGAGATTCGGCAGGGCCAGAAGCTCCTCGAACCGTGCGTTCTCGACTCGAGCGGACGACAGGCCGAGCTGACGGACGGCGTCTCGCAGGAACGCCGACTTCCGGGTCTTCACTTCGACCATCGTCAGCGAGACGCGGGGACCGCCTGCAAGAGCGAGCGGGAGAGCGGGGGAGCCACCCCCTGAGCCAATATCCATGATCTCCAGAGGACCCACACCCTGGGGGAGATGGCGCGCTGCGATCACTGGCTCCAGGAGAAGCCGATCTATGGCCTGATCGGGATCGTCGAGGGAGGTCAGGTTGATCTTGCGGTTCCACCGCTCGAGAAGCTCGTAATAGACGGTGAGCCGAGCGGCGAGGTCGTCGGGCAGAAACAGGCCGACCCTGGACGCCCTGCGGGTGAGTCGCGTTCGGAAGGCGACCGGAGCCACGACGACGAGACTATCAGGTTTTTACAGGCGATCGATGTAAGCAGCAACGACGGCGACGGCGGCCGGAGTCACGCCGGGGATGCGAGATGCCTGTCCTATCGTACCGGGGCGGATTTCGTTCAGCCGTTGCACTATTTCGCGGGATAGCCCTGGAATCGTCGCGAAGGGGAAGTCGCCAGGGATCGCCCGGTCTTCCTGTCTCTTGAGACGCTCGACCGAGACCGTCTGACGCCGCAGGTAACCCTCGTACTTGAACTCGGTTTCGACGCTCACGAGATCGAACGACAATTGCGCCGCGGGGCTGTCGAACTCAATCTCTCCAGCCGATACAAGATCTGAGAGCCTGATCTGCGGTTGCTGCAGCGCGCGCGGTGCGGGAACCCGGCCCAATCCAGGCATCGTCACCACAGAGCGACGGACACGGTCGCAGTTGCGTTCGAATCTCTCGAGACGCCCCTCAAACCGTTCCCAGCGTTCGTTGTCGACCAGCCCGATTTCGCGTCCGCGCGGCGTGAGCCGCAGGTCGGCGTTGTCAGTCCGCAGTGCCAGCCGGTGCTCAGCCCGCGAGGTAAACATCCGGTAAGGCTCCAGACATCCTTGGGTTGTGAGGTCGTCGGCGAGAACCCCGATGTAGGCCTCATTTCGACGCAGCACAAATGGAGAGAGCCCTTCGACCGAGCGCGCCGCATTCGCGCCGGCGATCAGCCCCTGGGCCGCGGCCTCCTCGTAGCCTGACGTCCCGTTGATCTGGCCCGCAAGAAACAACCCCCTGACACGCTTGGTCTCGAGGGACGGACGCAGCTCAGTGGGCTGGATGAAGTCGTACTCCACCGCATATCCAGGCCGCAACATCACCGAGTCTTCGAGGCCAGGCAGGGCGTGAACGAGCTCGTTCTGGAGTTCCACTGGAAGGCTCGTCGAGAAGCCATTGACGTAGATCTCGTCGACGTCGAGCCCCTCCGGCTCGAGGAAGATCTGGTGTCGTTCCCGGTGGGGAAAACGCATCACCTTATCCTCGAGTGAAGGGCAGTAACGGGGCCCGATCCCGCGGATCTGACCGTTGAATAAGGGCGAATGATCTATATTGTCTTTTATTAGGTCATGAACCATATCTGTCGTGTGGAGGAGGTGACACGCGATTTGCGGCCGATCGATGAAGTCGGTCGTAAACGAAAAGGGGAGAGGCGGGCTATCGCCGTATTGGGCATCAAAGAGCGTGAAATCGATGGATTTGCGATCCAACCGGGGAGGAGTGCCCGTCTTCAACCGGCCCCACTTGAAGCCGAAGCCTTTCAGCGATTCCGCCAGGTCGCGGGATGGCGGTTCCCCGGCACGGCCCGCGGGCCGCTGCTCGCGTCCGACGTGAATCAAGCCATTGAGGAACGTTCCCGTCGTGACTACAAGGGCCGCGCATTGCACGAGCCGTCCGTCCTCGAGCTGGAGACCCTTGACGCGGCCGCTGCTCGCGACGATCGACCGGGCAGGCGCGACGATCCAGTCGATATTGGGAACCGCGGCCAGCCGGTCTCTAACCCACTGGCTGTAGCGTCGCTTGTCGGCCTGCGCCCGGGGTGACCACACCGCTGGCCCTCGACTCCGATTCAGAAGCTTGAACTGGATGCCCGTTGCATCGATGGCGAGACCCATCAGGCCGCCCAGCGCATCGATCTCGCGGACCAGATGCCCTTTCGCGGTCCCACCGATGGCTGGATTGCACGGCATGTGCGCCACCGTGGCGTCCGACAGCGTGCAGATTGCGACGGAGCGCCCCAGCCGCGCAGCGGCCCACGCCGCTTCCACTCCTGCGTGACCGGCCCCTACAACGACGACGTCATACTCAGCCATTGCTAATGTGCTTCGGTACTACTTTCCGATGCAGAACCGATCGAAGATCGCATGGAGGGTGTCGTCGGCCGTCCGGGATCCGATGACCTCCTCGAGTGCCTCACGCGCCTCGCGAAGATCGGCGGCGACGAATTCTTCGGGCACTGCCGCCGCGGCCGCCGCGCTGGCCCGCTCCAGCGTCGTCAGCGCGCGCTCGAGAAGAGCGACGTGCCGGAGGTTGGTGACGGCCGGCGTATCCGTTCCGGCGCCGGTGGCACACAGGGCGTCGACGATTCTACGTCGAAGATCGTCCAGCCCTCGTCCTGTGGGAGGCGCTACCCGCACGCCTGACGGTTCATTCCCGTTCCAGGCTGAAGGAAGGTCCGATTTGCTGATGACGAGGAGGCGGGGGCGCGCGGCGGTTTCTTCCAGGATCGCGTGGTCTTCCTCCGAAAACGGACGGGATCCGTCGAGAACGACCAGCAGAAGGTCCGCGGCGGCAGCGGCGGATCGGGCCCGCGCGATACCCTCGGTTTCAACGGCGTCGTCCGGCTGCACGCGGAGTCCTGCCGTGTCGACCAGCGTCGACGGCACGCCGTTGATGTCAACGACCTCGGTGACGAGATCGCGCGTTGTTCCCGGCGTGTCGGTCACGATCGCGCGGTGCGCCCCGGCGAGTGCGTTGAAGAGCGTCGACTTGCCGGCGTTCGGACGGCCAAGGATTGCGACGCGAGCGCCTTCGCGAATCAACCGTCCGCGTCGCGCGTGCGACAGCAGCGTCGTGATCCGGCCGCGAACGACATCGATTTCCGCGGCGACCTGCCCTGGTTCGACGAAGTGATATCCCTCTTCGGGGAAGTCCAGCGACGCTTCGAGGCGCGTCGACAGATCGAAGAGCGCCGCGTCGATCTCGCCTATGCGCGTGGTGAGCGTTCCGTCGAGTTGATCGAAGGCCGCCCGCACCTGCAGCGGCGTAACGGCGTCGATCAGGTCCTTGACGGCTTCGGCCTGAACCAGGTCCATCCGGCCGTGCAGGTACGCACGCAGCGTGAACTCGCCGGGCTCCGCGAGCCGCGCGCCGGCTGACATTGCTGCTTCGACGATTCCGTTGACGATGATGGGGCTGCCGTGGGCGCTGATTTCCACGACATCCTCGCCGGTGTACGACGCCGGCGCGGGGAAAAACGTGACGATCACCTGGTCGTGCACGTCCCCGACGGCAACGCGCGCAAGGGTGGCGTGGCGCGGCTGAAACCTGCTCGTGCCCGTAACCGTGGTGCCGACGGCGTGTGCGACCGGCCCGCTGATCCGCACGACCCCGATCCCGCCGCGCCCCGGCGGCGTGGCAATCGCGACGATGGTGTCGTCAGTGGAGAACATACGGGGATTGAGATCAGGATTTAACAGGAGATGATTACTACCGGCGGACGGAAACAATCACAGTCTTCAGGAAGGCGTCGCCGATGCTCTCCGATGAAAGCGCTGGGTCTTCCGCGACGGTGAGGTGCACGAGGCGTCGCGAGTATGGATTGAGCGGGCCGATCTCCTGCGGGCCGGACGACTTTGCCTTCTCCATCATCAAGCGCGCCATCTGGCGGAGTTCGGCGTCCTTGCCCTTGCGGTAATCGAGACAGTCGACGACGAACGAGCGGTCGTCGTTCAACTCGCGCCTGAACGCCGTGTTGACGATGACCTGCAGCGCGTCGAGGGCTTCGGCGCGCCGCCGCAGCAGCTGCTCGCCGTCCTGGCCCGAAATGGCGACGCGGATGCCGTCGGGCGTGTCGTCGATCGAGACGTCGACGGTCAATCCCATCGCCGCCATCGTCTTGCGACTGAAGTCGAGAACGCGTTCGTTCAGATCCATTACCTGCGCTCCTTCGCGGCCTTGTCGCTGCGCCCTGCGCCGGCCGTCTTGAGCTTGCGCTCCGCCGGCGGACGAACGGTGCGCTGCGGCGCCGGTCCGATCAGCCGGTTGGTGAGCGCCTGCTGCCCGATCGCCCACAGGTTGCTGACCGTCCAGTACAACACCAGCCCGCTCGGCGCCCAGATGAACATGAACATGAAGATCAGCGGCATCAGCAGCATGATGCGCTGCTGCGTGGGATCCGCCGTCGACGGCGTCATCTTCGTCTGGACGAACTGCGTGATCCCCATCAGGATCGGCGTGATGAAGAGCGGGTCGTAGATCGACAGGTCCTTGATCCACCAGATGAACGGCGCGCCTCTTAGCTCGATCGCCACCGACAGCATGGCGTAGAAGGAGAACAGCACCGGGAGCGTCAGCAGCATCGGCACGCAACCGCTGGCCGGATTGACGCCGCGCTCCTTGTAGAGCGCCATCATCTCGGTGTTCATCTTCTGACGCGCGGGATCGGTCATCTTCAGGTTCGCGTAGCGATCCTGGATGGCCTTCACTTCGGGCTGGATCTCCTGCATGCGCCGCATCGA
>Ga0136617_10005403_pt1 | contig 11431 bp, 9 predicted proteins | sample AntDrymUQ3222106_2_FD_129672 | JGI IMG/M metagenome (GOLD analysis project Ga0136617, IMG submission 129672) | Polar desert sand microbial communities from Dry Valleys, Antarctica - metaG UQ322 (21.06) | ecosystem: Environmental > Terrestrial > Soil > Desert | place: Antarctica: Dry Valley...
CCGGCGGCCATGCCCAACTGCCAGGCCACGAACGACCACAGGTCGGCGCCCTCGTCGGCCTGCTTCCAGGCCGGCTTGCCCACGCCGTGGCCGGCCCGGGTCTCGATCCGCAGGAGGACGGGGCTCTCGGCGGGCGCCGAGGTGGCGGCCTGGAGCGCAGCCGCGAACTTGCGGGCGTGCAGGGGGTCGACCCGGGAATCGGACTCGGCCGTGGTGATGATCGTGGCCGGATAGGCCGTCCCCTCGTGCACGTGGTGGTAGGGCGAGTAGGCGTGGAGTACGGCGAACTCGTCGGGCCGGTCCGGGTCGCCGTACTCGGGCACCCACAGGGCACCGATCAGGAACCGGTGGTAGCGCACCATGTCGAGCAGGGGCACGGCGCAGATGACCGCCTGGCACAGGTCGGGCCGTTGGGTGAGCGCGGCGCCGACCAGCAACCCGCCGTTCGATCCGCCCCGGATGGCCAGCCGCCGGCGGGTGGTGCGGCCCTCGGCCACCAGCCAGTCGGCGGCGGCGTGGAAGTCGTCGAACACCTGCTGCTTGGTGGCCAGCATGCCCGCCCTGTGCCAGTCCTCGCCGTACTCGCCGCCGCCCCTCAGCCCGGCGATGGCGTAGACGCCGCCCGCCTCGCAGAACGCGACCAGCCCGGCCGCGAATCCCGGTGACGACGTGATGGCGAAGCCGCCGTAGCCCGAGAGGAGGGTGGGCGTGTCGGGCCCCACGGTGGTGGTCGCGGCCCGCACGAGGAACATCGGCACCTGAGTGCCGTCGGTCGACGGGTAGAAGGCCTGCTCGGCCACGAAGGCGCCGGGGTCGAGCGGAGAGTCGAGAAGGGCCCAGGGCTGCAACCCCCCGTCGGGCGGGTCGCCGGGTGTCCACCGCCACAACCCGGGGGGGCGGGCGAACGACGTGAAGGTGAGGAACACCCGCTCACCGTCCGCCTTGGGATCGGCGTCGAGCCCGCCCAGCGAGCCCAGCTCCGGCAGCTCGATCTCGCCCAGGGGCGAGCCGTCGAGGCGGTAGCGGCACAGGCGGGAGACCGCATGCTCGGTGGACGAGACGATCAGGGAGTCGCCCGCGACCACCGCCCCCTCGATCACCGCTCCCGTCACACTGTCGGACTCGGGGACGATCGTCTCCCACGCCTCGACCTGGGGACGGTCGAGGGCGGCCGAAACCACCCGTCCCCGGGGGGCGCCCAGGTTGGTGACGGCGTAGATGCGGCCACCGACGATCTGCACCCAGGTGGACGCCTCCTCGCCCTCCACCATCACCGTCCGGGCGCCGGTCTCCCGGTCGACCAGGATCACGTCGGTGCGGGTCGGCATCAGGTGGATGTGCAGGGCTAGCCACCGACCGTCGTCGGAGATCACGGCCATGGGCAGGGCCGTCTTGTCGAGACCGTCGACCAGGATGGGCTCGTCGGTGGCCGGGTCGTCGCCCACCCGGTGCCACCACACCGACTCCCAGTAGCCCTCCTCGCCCTCGGGGACGCTCGCCGGGTCGGGCAGGCGGTCGTAGGCGAAGCCCGATCCGTCCGGCAGCCAGGCCAACGACGGGTGGCGGACGTGGGCGATGGCGTCGGGCAGCACGGTGCCGGTGTCGACCTCGACGATGCGCAGGGTGCCGTGCTCACTGCCGCCCTCGGACACGCCGTAGGCCACCAGTCGACCGTCGGGCGAGGGCGAGAACCAGTCGATGGACGCGGCGTGGTCGGCGGCCAGGCCGTGGGGGTCGACCACCACCCGGGCGGGGGCGCCGGGGTCGACCGCGCTGCGCAACACCAGGACGGCCTGGTCGGCGTCGCCCTCCCGCTGGAGGTGGAAGAGGCGCTCGCCGGCCACCGCCGGCGAGCCCACCACGCCGATCTCGAGCAGCTCGAGCAGCCGTCGGTGGATCGGGGCCCGCTGGGGGAGCGCGTCGAGAACGGCCCGGGTGCGGGCGTTCTGCGCCGCCACCCAGGCCTGGGTCTCCTCGCTGTCGCCGTCCTCCAGCCACCGGTAGGGGTCGTGGACCTCCGTGCCGTGCAGGACCTCGACGACATCCCGGACGGGCGCCGGCGGGGCCGGCGGTACCGGTGGACCTATGCCCGGAATCGGGCTACCTGCCGGCGTTGGGCCTCTTGCCGTGGTTGGCCTTCTTGCGCCGGCAGCGGATCTTTCGCTTGTTCGTCTTCTTCGACATCAGGGTTGCAGGCTAGTTCAGGAAGGGGTTTGCCGTTCCGGGGGCGACCCGATCGAGCCCATCGCGGTCGGGGGCCCAGCCCCCCTCCGGGTACATCTACCCTGCTCGTGTGGAACGCCTCGGCCTTGTCGGCCTGCCCAATGCCGGAAAATCCTCCCTGTTCAACGCGGTGACGGGCGGCGCCGCGCCCGTGGCGGCCCATCCGTTCTCGACCACCGAGAGCACGGTCGGGGTGGCCGCCGTCCCCGATCCCCGGCTGACCGCCCTGGCCGAGATGAGCAGGTCGAAGAAGGTCGTGCCGGCCACGCTCGAGCTGGTCGACATCGCCGGGCTGGTGGCGGGGGCGTCCACCGGCGAGGGGCTGGGCAACCGGTTCCTGGCCGGAATCCGGGAGGTCGACGCCGTCGTCCTGGTGCTGCGGGCGTTCGAGGACGACAACGTGGTCGGAGGAACCGATCCGCTGGAGGACCTCCACACGCTGGAGCTCGAGCTGGTGCTGGCCGACGTCGACTCGCTCGAGTCGCAGCTGCCGAAGCGCCAGAAGATGGCCCGGGCCGACAAGTCGCTCACCGGCGAGGTGGAGGCCATGGAGGCGGCGCTGGCGGTGCTGAGCGGGGGTACGCCCCTGTACCGGGCGAACCTGCCCGCGTACCACCGGGCCGCGCTGCGCACCACGTTCCTCCTCACCGACAAGCCCATGCTGGCCATGGTCAACCTGGGCGAGGACCAGCTCGACGACGCCGACCGCCTTACCAAGCCGGTCGCCGAGGAGCTGGGCGACGCGGCCGAGGTGCTGGGCGTGAGCGTGCAGCTGGAGGCCGAGTCGGCCCGGCTCGACCCCGCCGACCGGGCCGAGATACTCGACGCCCTCGGCCTGGGGGAGGGGGCCCTGCCGCGCGTGATCCGGGCCGCCTACCACCTGCTCGGGCGGCGGACCTTCCTCACCACCGGCGACAAGGAGTCGCGGGCGTGGACCTTCCGAGCCGGGGCCAAGGCACCCGAGTGCGCCGGCGTCATCCACTCCGACCTGCAACGGGGTTTCATCCGGGCCGAGGTCATCCGCTGGGACGAGCTGCTCGAGCTGGGCTCGTGGAACAAGGCCAAGGATGTCGGCCGCCTCCGGATCGAGGGCAAGGACTACGAGGTCGCCGACGGCGACGTCCTCGAGATCCGATTCAATGTGTGAGCTTCGCCGTCGCCCCCTGCTCGGCTGCTGCGAGGGCTACTGACGTGGCTTCTACTGGGTGGCTGCTTCGGGAGGGGGAGGTGCTGGCGGCGTTGGAGGTGGCTTCCACGTTTCGGGAGCGATCGCGGGGCTTGCTGGGGCGGCCCGGGATCGCGGGGGCGTTGTTGTTGCGGCCGGCCCGGTCGGTGCATTCGATGGGGATGCAATTCACGATCGACGTGGCGTTCTGCGACCGCGAGATGGTCGTGGTGCGCACGATCAGCCTGCGGCCCGACCGCTTCACCCGGCCGTTGTTGCGGTCCGGGTGTGTGATCGAGGCGGAGTCGGGGTCGTTCGATCGCTGGCGGCTCCGGCCGGGTGACCAGTTGGAGGTGCGTGAGGTCGAGGAGTGACGGATCCGGCCGACGGTGATCGTGGCGATAGGGGCGTGCTCGTCCTGGTGGGCACTCCGATCGGAAACCTCGGCGACCTTTCGCCCCGGGCCGTGGAGGAGCTGCGCACGGCCGACGTCATCGCCTGTGAGGACACCCGCCGCACCCGCCAGCTGCTGACGGCGGCGGGCGTTGCGGCGGGCGGACGCCTGATGGCGGTGCACGACCACAACGAGGCGGCCCAGGTGAACGGCGTGCTCCGACGCCTCGACGCCGGCAAGCGGGTGGCGGTCGTCACCGACGCCGGGATGCCCGGCATCTCCGATCCCGGGGAGCGACTGGTGGTGGCCGCGGCCGCCGCCGGTCACCGGGTCGAGGTGGTGCCCGGCCCGTCGGCCGCGGTCACCGCCCTGGTCGTGAGCGGGCTGCCCACCGGTCGTTCCTGCTTCGAGGGCTTCCTTCCCCGCAAGGGACGCGACCGGTCCCGTCGCCTGGCTGAAGTCGCCGCCGATCGACGCACCACCGTGCTGTTCGAATCCCCCCACCGGGTCCGGGCCACCGTCGCCGACCTGGTCGAGGCCGTGGGCGGCGAGCGCCGGGTGGCGGTGGCCCGGGAGCTGACCAAGCACTTCGAGGAGGTGTGGCGGGGCACCCTGGCCGCCGCTGTCGACCACCTCGCGGAGCGGGAGCCGCTGGGTGAGTACGTCTTGGTCGTCGAGGGCGCGCCCGATCGGGAGCCGGCCACCGAGTCCGACGTCGACGACGCCCTGCGGGCCCGCCTCGCGTCGGGCGTCCCCAAGCGCGACGCGGTCGCCGAGGTGGCGGCCGAGCTCGATGTCCCGAAGCGCCAGGTCTACGACGCCGCCCTCCGCATCGGTGACGGGGGGAGCGGGTCTGATTCCACGCCGGTCGTGGGCACCCGGTCGGTAGATTGAGGCAGTGGACGAGCGCTTCTACCTGACGACGGCGATCAGCTACGTCAACGACGCGCCCCACATCGGCCACTCCTACGAGGTGGTCATCGCCGACGCGGTGGCCCGCTGGCACCGGCTCCTGGGCGAGGACGTGCGCTTCGTCACCGGCACCGACGAGTACGGGCTGAAGAACATGCAGGCGGCCGAGGCCCAGGGCCTCGAGCCCCAGACGCTCGCCGACCGCAACAGCGCCCGCTTCCGGGAGGCGGCCGACCTCCTCGACGTCTCCTACGACGATTTCATCCGCACCACCGAGCCCCGCCACACGACGTCGGTGCAGAAGTTCCTGCGGGCCGTCTTCGACAACGGCGACATCGAGCGGGACACGTACGTGGGCCTCTACTGCGTCAGCTGCGAGGCCTATTACACCGAGGACGACCTGAACGACGGCAACTGCCCGGTCCACGGCCGTCCGGTGGCTCAGGTCGAGGAGGAGAACTGGTTCTTCCGGCTCTCCCGCTACCAGCAGCGCCTGCTCGACTGGTACGACGAGCACCCCGACGCCATCATCCCCGCCAGCCGGCGCAACGAGGTGCTCTCGTTCATCCGCTCCGGCCTGCGCGACATCTCGATCAGCCGCAGCGCCTTCCGGTGGGGGGTGCCCCTTCCATGGGACCCCGAGTCGGTGGCCTGGGTGTGGTTCGACGCCCTCCCCAACTACATCACCGCCGCCGGCTACGGCGCCGACGACCCGTCCGAGTTCGAACGTTGGTGGCCGGTCGACGTGCACATCATTGGCAAGGACATCATTCGCTTCCACGCCGTCTACTGGCCGGCGATGCTCATGGCCGCCGGACTGGCGCCGCCCCGGAGGGTGGCCGCCCACGGCTGGCTGATGCTCAGCGGCGAGAAGATCTCGAAGACCAGGCTCAACCAGATCACCCCGGGCGAGATGGTGGCCGAGTACGGCGTCGACCCGGTGCGTTACCACCTGCTCCGGGAGATCCCCTTCGGTCCCGACGGCGACTTCTCGGGGGAGGGCCTGGTGGCCCGATACAACTCCGACCTGGCCAACAACCTGGGCAACCTGCTGTCGCGTGTGGCGACCGTCGTGGCCGGTAAGTGTGGCGGAATCGGCCCCGCCCCTCAGGCGGCCAGCCCGCTGGCTGCGGCAGCCGACGCCACCTACAAGGACGTGGCCGGGGCCTGGGACCGGCTGGCCCCCTCCGAGGCGCTGGAAGCCACCTGGCGGCTGATCCGGGAGACGAACGCCTACCTGGAGGCGGCCGAGCCGTGGAAGGCGGAGCCCGGTCCCGGGGTCGACGCCGTCCTGGGCGACGCCCTGGAGGCCCTGCGCATCGTCACCGTGTTGGTTGCGCCGGCCATTCCCTCGTCCAGCGCCGAGATTTGGCGCCGGCTGGGCCTGGCCGGGTCACCCGCCGCGCAACGGCTTCCCGCAGCCGCTGCCTGGGGCGGATACCCGGGTGGCCTGCCGGTCGAAAAGGGTCCGCCGCTGTTCCCCCGCCGCAAGTAGCAGGCAGGGCGCTCGAAGCGATGTGGTGCGACAGCCATTGCCATCTGCAGTACGAGGCGGTTCCGGGCGACGCGCTCGACCGGGCCACCGCCGCCGGCGTCGGCCGGATGATCTGCATCGGAACCGACGCGGAGCAGTCGGCCATCGCCATCTCCATCGCCAGAAGCCATCCGGACCGTGTAGGTGCAACCGTCGGTTTGCATCCCCACGACGCGAAACACCAGGTCGACGGCATAATCCCCCTCCTCGACGCCCCCGAGGTGGTGGCGGTGGGCGAATGCGGCCTCGATTACCACTACGACCACTCGCCGCGCCCGGTGCAGCGGGAGGTTTTCGCGGCCCAGATCGATCTGGCTGCCGAACGTGGCCTCGCCCTGGTCGTCCACACCCGGGAGGCGTGGGACGAGACGTTCGAGATCCTGCAGGCCGGTCCCCGGGTGCCCACCGTCTTCCACTGCTTCTCGGGCGGGCCCGACGAGGCCCGCCGAGCGCTCGACCTGGGGGCGTGGCTGTCGTTCAGCGGCATCGTCACGTTCAAGACGGCCGGTGATCTCCGGGCGGCAGCGGCGTTGGCTCCCCTCGACCGCATCCTGGTGGAGACCGATTCCCCCTACCTCACCCCAGTTCCCCACCGGGGCCGGCCCAACGAACCGGCCTATGTGCCCCTCGTCGGGGCTGCCGTGGCCCTGGCCCGCGGCGTGCCGGTTGTCGACATCGAGGACGCAACGTGGGCAAATGCTCGGGACGTCTTCGGGGATCCTCACTCAGCGTGAGCTTGCGACCGCAAAAAACGACCCCATAAGGTCCCGTGGTCGCCGCGCACCTTCCGACGCAGCTACTGACCTGGGCGAGCGCAGACTGACTGGGGTGGGGGAACTGAGGACGACTCCGGATGGCGGGTTGGTACCTCCCGCGCAGATGTTCGCGCTTTGCGGCGTGATGATCATCGTGGGAATCGTGTACATCCGAAACGCGCCCGAGCCGGCACCGGTCGACGCGGTTGCCACCGTCGAGGCCCCGCGAACTGAGTTGGCGGCGGCGGTGATGCCCGAGACCAAGCCCGCCGACGTGCCGGCCCGTGACCGTTCGGTCTCCTTCGGCGCCGGGCCCGACGCCGAGCTCCGCACGTCGGTTCCGAAGTTCACGCCCCACGCACCGCCCACCACGTCCCGAGCCATCGCCCCGACCACCACCGTGACGACGATGACCCCACCGCCGACGATCTCGGTCACGACCACCACCACGCCGCTGCCGACCCCGACGACGACCGCCCCGCTCACGATCACGCTCTCGGCGCCGCCGCTGATCACGGCCCCGCCGGTCACGGGCGCGCCGCTGACCGCGACCCCTGCGGCGAGGGTCTACGCCCACACCGACACGGGCATCGCCTCGTGGTTCAACGCGCCCGACGCCACCTGCGCCCATCGCACCCTGCCCTTCGGCACGATGGTGAAGGTCACCCGCCCGGCCACCGGGGCGGTCGCCATCTGCCGGGTCGACGACCGGGGCCCGACAGTGGCCACGGGCCGCCTCATCGACCTGTCGATGGACACCTTTGCCAAGCTGGCTGCCCCATCGACCGGTCTCATCGACGTCGACATCGAGTGGTAGGGGCCCGACCGGTCAGGTAGTCCTTCCGTCCGGCGGCCCGGCCTGGCGGTCCGGTCTGGCACCCTGGTTCTGGGCGATAGTTCGGGCGTGACGCTGTCCCGGCCCGAGATCCGTCGGTTGCTCGAGGAGAACGGCCTGCGCCCCAGCCGGGCGCGGGGGCAGAACTTCGTCGCCGACCCCAACACGGTGCGGCGCATCGCCCGCCTGGCGGGTGTGGGTGCCGGCGACCGGGTCATCGAGATCGGCGCCGGGCTCGGCTCCCTCACCCTGGCCCTGGCCGAGACCGGCGCCCACGTGACAGCCGTCGAGGTGGATCGGGGGCTCGTGCCCGTGCTCCGCTCGGTGGTGGAGCCGGTCGGCGTCACCGTGGTCGAGGACGACGCCATGCGGCTCGACTGGAACGCCCTGCTGGGCGAAGGCCCGTGGGTGCTGGTGGCCAACCTCCCCTACAACGTGGCCACGCCGCTGGTGGCCGACATCCTCGACCGGGTGCCCGCAATCGTCCGGATGCTGGTGATGGTGCAACGGGAGGTGGCCGAGCGGCTGGCCGCCGGCCCCGGCGACGATGCCTACGGGGCGGTGTCGGTGAAGGTGGCCTACTGGGCGACGGCCTCGGTCGCGGGCCTGGTGCCGGCGACGGTGTTCGTCCCGTCCCCCAATGTGGAGTCGGCCCTCGTGCGCATCGAGCGGCGCGACGCCCCCGCGGTGGGTGCCGAGGTCGACCGGGAGCGCCTGTTTGCGCTGGTGGGGGCCGGTTTCGGGCAGCGACGCAAGATGTTGCGGCGGTCGCTGGCGGGCATGGTCGGGCCCGACGCCTTCGCCGCCGCCGGCGTCAACCCCGAGGCGCGCGCCGAAGAGCTCGACGTGACGGCCTGGGGGAGGCTGGCGGTGGCTCCGGAGGACACGGCCCCGACTGCGGGCGCCGGCTGAGCTACTAGGGCTCGGAGTGCGGGGTCGCTACTTGCCGGCGCGACGCTGCCAACGCGTGGCCTTCAACATCTTCTTGTGCTTCTTCTTCCGCATGCGCTTGCGGCGCTTCTTGATGAGCGATCCCATGAGCGGCGTCAGGCTAACGGAGGATCGGCCCACCCGTGTAATTGTCTTGGAGTCGGCGACCCAACGCCAAGGACGACCTACGGGTCGCCGGCTGGTTCGAGGGCATGGCCGAGGCCGCAATGCGGCTGGGTAGGGCGGATACCGTGGAAGTGCCGCGATCGGGAGTCGTCTAATGGCAAGACCTCGGCCTTTGGCGCCGATAATGGGGGTTCGAGCCCTCCCTCCCGAGCTGGAGCCGGCCCGTCAGCGCCCCCCGAGCACCGTCCATCCGGGGTAGAACTGGAGGATGAAGGCTCGGCCCCTGTGCGCGGTGGTGATGGCGGCGGGGCACGGCACTCGCATGCGGTCCTCCCTGCCGAAGCCCCTGCACCCGCTCTGCGGGCGGCCGATGCTCCTGCACGTCCTCGACGCCCTGTCCGAGCTGTATGTCGAGCGGGCGGTCGTGGTCGTCGGGCACGGGGCCGAACCGGTCACCAAGACCCTCCAGGAGCACGGCCCTCCCGACCTGCTGATCGACTTCGTGGAGCAGCGGATCACCCGGGGCACGGCCGACGCCCTGTCGGCGGCCCTCACCGCCCTTCCTGACGATCCCGACCTCGACGACGCCGACATCGTGGTGCTGCCCGGCGACACCCCCCTCGTGCGGGCCGCCACCCTCAGCGACCTGGTGGTCGAGCACCGAGAGAGCGACGCCGCGGCCACGGTCCTTACCGCCCGGCTCGACGATCCCGCCGGAATGGCCCGGGTGGTGCGGGGGAAGGACGGGCGGGTGGCCCGCATCATCGACGACGCCGAGGCCACCGAGGCCGAGCGGGACATCGACGAGGTGGCGACGTCGATCTACTGCTTCCGCCGGGGCCTGCTCGCCCCCGCCCTGCGCCGGATCAGCCCCGACAACCTCAAGGGTGAGTACTACCTCACCGACGTGGTGGCGGTCCTGCACGGCACCGGCCACAGGGTGACGGCCATCGTGGCCGATGATCCCTCGGAGGCGGTGGGGGTGAACGACCGGGCCCAGTTGGCCGAGGCCGAGGCCGAGCTCCGGCGCCGTATCAACACCCGGTGGATGCGGGCCGGCGTCACCATGATCGACCCCGGCCACACCTACGTCGACGCCGCCGTGCACCTGGCGGCCGACGTCACGCTCCTGCCCGGAACCGTCCTGCAGGGCCGCACCGTCGTGGGCCGGGGCGCCCGCATCGGCCCCCACACCCGCCTGGTCGACTGCCTGGTGGGCGAGGGGGCCGTCGTCGAGCAGACCGTCGGCCACGACGCCGAGATCGGGGCGTCGAGCATCGTGGGACCGTTCGTTTCCATCGCCGCGGGCGCCCATATTGCGCCGGGGACCAGCACCGGCGCCTTCTACACTGCCCTGGGAGGCGATGACGACGGGCTCTGATCGGACGACGGGTGTCATGGAGCTCATCCCCAAGAAGCGACTCGAGCTCTTCGCCGGACGCTCGCACCCGCGCCTGGCCCGCGACATAGCCGCCCACCTGGGCGTGCAGCTGGGGGAGGCCAACCTTTCTCAATTCGCCAACGGCGAGCTGCACTGCCGGTTCGGCGAGTCGATCCGGGGCTCCGACGCCTTCATCATCCAGACCCACTGCGGCCCGGTGAACGACTCGATCATGGAGCAGCTGATCATGATCGACGCCGCCAAGCGGGCCTCGGCCAAGCGGATCACCGCCGTCTGCCCGTTCTACGGCTACTCCCGCCAGGACCGCAAGGCCGCCGGTCGGGAGCCGATCACGGCCAAGCTGGTCGCCAACATGCTCATGACGGCCGGGGTCGACCGGGTGGTCAGCGTCGACCTGCACTCGGGGCAGATCCAGGGCTTCTTCGACGTCCCGGTCGACCACCTCACGGCGATGCCCGTCCTCACCGATTACGTGTCGGCCAACCTGGGCGAGAACGTGGTGATCGTGTCGCCCGACGCCGGCCGGGTGAAGGTGGCCGAGCGCTTCGCCCAGCACGTGGGCGCCGACCTGGCCATCATCCACAAGCGGCGGGTCCGTGACGAGGCCAACTCGGTGGAGGCCCTCCAGGTGGTGGGCGACGTCAAGGGTCGGGTCTGCGTGCTCGTCGATGACATGATCGATACCGCCGGCACCATGTGCGCGGCCGCCGACCAGCTGCTGGCCCACGGAGCGTCCGAGGTGTACGCCATGGCCACCCATGGGGTGCTGTCCGACCCTGCCCTCGACCGGCTCAAGAACTCCCGCCTGTCGAGGGTGGTCATCACCGACACGCTCCCCCTCGACGACGATCGCCGAATCGACAAGATCGAGGTCCTCTCGGTGGCCGGCATCATCGCCGATGCCCTCGACGCGGTCTTCGAGGACACTTCCGTCTCCGAGATCTTCGGCGGCGAGAACCAGTCGTAGTCGTCGGTCTGCCGCTGGCCACCAGCGGGGACGTCTCGTGGGTGTATCAGACAGCCGACCGGCCGACTCATCCTTGGTGCAGCTGCACGGTGGAGTTGCTCAAAGGAGGAACGATGGCAGACAGGCGAACACGAGCTCGGGACCTTCGTCACAGCGCGGCGGACTCGTCCTACAACCGTCCTCACGAG
>Ga0136617_10005404_pt1 | contig 11430 bp, 8 predicted proteins | sample AntDrymUQ3222106_2_FD_129672 | JGI IMG/M metagenome (GOLD analysis project Ga0136617, IMG submission 129672) | Polar desert sand microbial communities from Dry Valleys, Antarctica - metaG UQ322 (21.06) | ecosystem: Environmental > Terrestrial > Soil > Desert | place: Antarctica: Dry Valley...
CCCGATCGTCTTCGTAAGCGCGTCCACGTGCGCGGACTCGTCCGCTTCGAGCTGCTCGGTCAGCGCCTGCACGTCGCCGCTCAGCCCGCTCACCTGGCGCAGCGCCTCCGTGTAGAAGGTCGACTCCAGGTACTCGAGCGTCAGCGCGAAGTTGAGGATGTCGATGTCGCCCGACGATCCCTCCCCCTGCGCGAACGCCTGCTTGACGTAGGGCCCGACGACCGCGCCTCCGTAGACGGCGCCTGCCGCGAGCGTGCTGCGGAGGAGGAACGCGCTTCGCGTCATCCCCTTGATTTCAACGGTGGCCAGCTCGGGGACCACCAGGTTCGAACCGTTCATCTTCGATCCCTTTCCTTTCTCTGGTTGGTCCTGGCTAGTTTCCGCCGCCGCCGCTCGGCAGGAACGGCTGGATCTCCGCCATCACGGTATCGCGGTCGGCCGGCACGGCGAATGGACCGTCCGGAATGCTGCCCTCGAACTGATCGCCGCCCGTGAAGTCGAGGCCGGCGACGTCGTTCAGGGCTGCGGCGTGGCGGGCCTCGACGGTGTGAATCGAAAGCGCCGCGGCCAGAACCTCGGGGCTCTGGATGTCGGCGGCCTCGTTCAAGTACGCCGCGGCGCCGACGTTCTCGACCCTCGCCGCTGTGGCCAGGATCGTCTCCGCGTCCTTCAGCACAGACTCGAAGTTGCCGTTCGGGTCCTCGACCGGCGTGCCGCCCATCATCTCGATCGTCGCGGTGATCGCATCGACGTGCTCCTGCTCGTGCTCGCCGAACGTCGTGATGGTCTCCGCGATCGCCTGGGACGGCGGCTTGACGTCGCTGTTGAGGACGTCTTGGTAGAACTTCGCCTCCAGGAACTCGAGCGTGAGCGCGTAGTTCAGGATGTCGAGGTCCTTGCTGGCGCCCGCCGAGTCGTCCTCCGCGGTGGTGTCACCGCCGCCGCTCGTAGTGGTCTCCTCGTCCTCGCCGCAGGCGGCGAGCAGTACGGCGAACGCGCTGGCAGCGCCGGCTCCGCCGACCATCTTGAGGAACTTCTTGCGCGAGGAGTCGTCCTCAGCGAGCTTGCGCAGGGCGCTGCCCTTCTTCGGAACGATCACCCGGCGCTCCTCAGGCGTCGAGACTTGCGTGTCTTCCATGTCGTTGCTGTCCCCCTCGGATCGAGGTCGAGGTGGCGCCGGGACTCGCCCGACCCCTGGTCAATTTCCTTGCTCTCGGGGTGCTTTACGCGACGTCCGGGTGCACGGATCACTCGCTACCCCTGTCCGCGCACCGGAATGGCCTATACCCCGCATGGTGCGTCGGGGAAACACGCGGGCCGTCGTGCGGCGAAGCCTGTGAATCGGGGCGCCCGGATTTGAACCGGGGACCTCACCGACCCGAACGGTGCGCGCTACCAGGCTGCGCCACGCCCCGAGGGCGCGGAGTCTAGATGACTGCTCACGAGCGGCGCGGGGCGTCGCCGTCCCCCAGCGAGAGGACCGCGAGGAAGGCCTCCTGCGGGACCTCGATCCGGCCGACCTGCTTCATCCGCTTCTTGCCGGCCTTCTGGCGCTCGAGCAGCTTGCGCTTGCGCGACACGTCGCCTCCGTAGCACTTGGCGATCACGTCCTTTCGCACCGGCTTGACGCTCTCGCGCGCGATGATCTTCGAGCCGATCGCCGCCTGGATCGGCACCTCGAACTGCTGGCGCGGAATCTGGCGCGAGAGCCGCTCGCAGGTCGCCCGCCCGGCCGGGTAGGCCTTGTCCTCGTGGACGACCATCGACAGCGCGTCCACCGCCTCCCCGGCCAGCAGGATGTCGAGCTTCACGAGATCGGACCGACGGCTGCCGATCAGCTCGTAGTCGAGCGACGCGTAGCCTCGCGTGCGCGACTTCAGCTGGTCGAAGAAGTCGAGCACGATCTCGGCCAGCGGGAGGTCGTAGCGGATCTGGACGCGCGCCTCGGAGAGGTAGGACATGTCAACGTGCGCGCCGCGGCGCTCCTGGCACAGCTCCATCACCGCGCCGACGTGGTCCCTGGGGGCCAGGATCGTCGCGCGAATGTAGGGCTCGCGCAGCTCGGCGATCCGCCCGCGGTCCGGCATGTCCACGGGCGAGTGCACGTCGACCTCCGAGCCGTCGGTGAGCACGACCTCGTACTCCACGTTGGGCGTGGTCGCCAGCAGCTCGAGCCCGTACTCGCGCTCCAGCCGCTCACGCACGATGTCCATGTGCAGCAGGCCGAGGAAGCCACAGCGAAAGCCGAAACCGAGTGCCTGACTCGTCTCCGGCTCGTACGAGAGCGCCGCGTCGTTCAGCGCCAGGCGGTCGAGCGCGTCGCGAAGGTCGGCGAAGCGGTCGGTGTCGACAGGGAACAGGCCGCAGAAGACCATCGGCTTGACCTCGCGGTAGCCCGGCAGGGGCTCGGCCGCGGTCCGACCCGGGTGGGTGAGCGTTTCGCCGACCCGCAGCTGCGAGACGTCCTTGACGCCCGTGATGACGTAGCCGACCTCGCCGGCCGCGAGCGACTCGACCGGCCTCATCGCGGGTGAGAAGAAGCCGATCTCGTCGATGTCGGCGCGCGTGCCGGCCTGCATCGCCAGAAGCGGCTGACCGCTGCGGAGCTCTCCGTCGACCACCCGTACGTAGGCGACGACGCCGCGGTACTGGTCGAACTGGGAGTCGAAGATCAGGGCACGCGCCGGCGCCTCGGGGTCGCCTTTCGGTGCGGGGACCCGCTGCACGATCGCCTCGAGCATCTCCTCGACGCCCTCGCCGGTCTTCGCGGACATCCGCAGGACGCCGTCCGGCGCCTCCCCGATGAGCTCCGACAGCTCGCGTGCCACCCGCTCGGGCTCCGCGCCCGGGAGGTCGATCTTGTTGACCGCCGGGATCAGCTCGAGCCCGGCATCCACGGCGAGGTACGTGTTCGCGATCGTCTGGGCCTCGACTCCCTGCGCGGCGTCCACCACCAGGAGGGCGCCGTCGCACGCCGCGAGCGAGCGCGACACCTCGTAGGTGAAGTCCACGTGCCCCGGCGTGTCGATCAGGTGGAGGCGATAGGTCTCGCCGTCGCGGGCCTCGTACTCCACGCGCACGGCCTGCGCCTTGATCGTGATGCCGCGCTCGCGCTCGAGCTCCATCGAGTCGAGCAGCTGCGGGCGATGCTGGCGCGCCTCCACCGCGCCCGTTCGCTCGAGGATGCGGTCGGCCAGCGTCGACTTCCCGTGGTCGATGTGGGCGACGATCGAGAAGTTGCGGATGTTGCGGGCGGGCGTTGCCACGCGATTGATTATGGAGGCGCGACGCGGGCTACCCGCGCCGCGGCAGCCGCTCGGCGACCAGCCGCGCGATCTGGCGTGCCTCGGGCACCCTCAGCGCGAAGACGATCGCCGTGTAGACGGCCAGCCCGGCGACGATCCCCGACCCCACCGACACCACCTGCGCGGCAAGCGAGCGGCCGAGCGCTTCGTCGAGCACGCGCCAGGCGAGGAAAGCCACCAGGGCGAGCGCCGCGGCGGCGACCAGCATGCGCACGGTCGCCGATGCCGTCTTCCGCGCCTCGACGCCGTCGAGGTCGCGACTCAGGAAGACCGCCTGCGCCACCGACAGGCCGATCGTAGCCACCACGGTGCCGAGCACCACGCCGGAGATGCCGAGCGGGCGGTAGAGAGCGAGCGCCACCAGGGCGTTGACGAGGAGGCTCGCGCCCGCCAGCGCGGTCGTCGTCCAGGGACGCTGCAGGGAGAAGAACGTGCGCGAGTAGAGCAGGCTCGCGCCCTGGAACGGCAGCGAGAACGCCCATACCAACATCGCCTCCGACACGAGGTCGGTGGCCGCGGCCCCAAAGACGCCGCGCTCGTAGACGAGGCGCGTGATCGGCTCGGCGAGCACCGCGAGGATCGCCGCCGACGGGATCAGGAGCAGCCCGATCTGGCGCACGCCGTTCGCCATCGTCCTGCGCATGTCGTCGAGCGCGCCGCGCGCCGCGAACCGCGACAGCGTCGGGAACAGGATCGTGGCGATCGCGATCGAGAAGATTCCCTGCGGCAGCATGTAGATGCGAAACGCCTTGTCGATCGCGGCGGGCGCCTGCTCGGAGACGAGCGTGCCGAAGAACGAGTTCACGAGCAGGCTGAAGTTGATGAGGCCGAGCGTGATCGTGACCGGCAGCATGAGCGCGAGGACGCGCCGGACGTGGGGCGAGCGCCAGTCGAGCGTCAGCGTCAAGCGCCCCCCTCGACCGCGCAGCCACGGCGTGGGCAGCAGCAGCTGGACCACCGTGCCCGCGAGCACCCCGATCGCGTAGGCGTAGATCTGGTCCTCCTCGGGGAAGGCCGGGGTCAGGCCGACCAGCGCGCCGATGATCACCAGGTTCCAGGCGAGCGGCGCGAGCGCCGGCACGCTGAAGTGCTCGAACGAGTTCAGCATCCCGACGACCAGTCCCGACAGGCCGAGCAGGACCACGATCGGAAAGAGAACGCGTGACAGCGCGACCGTGAGGTCGCGCAGTGCGGGATCGTCGTCAAACCCCGGCGCGACGACCGGTATGACCGCGGGCGCCGCGAGCACGAGCAGCGCGGTGATGCCGCCGAGCACCAGCGTGATGAGGAAGAAGAGGCTCGATGCGACGCGGAACGCCTCCCGGCGCTCGCCGCGCTCGAGCAGGTCGGTGAAGACCGGGACGAAGGCGCCCTGGAGGGCCATGTCCGCGAACAGGGCCCGCACGAGGTTGGGCACCTGAAAGGCGATCGTGAAGGCCGACATCGTCCCCGTGACCCCGAAATAGCTCGCCGCGACGACTTCGCGTGCCAGGCCGGCGACCCGCGAGAGCCCGGTGGCGAACGAGAAGAAGGCCGTGCTGAGCGCGAGCTTGCCGCCGCGCCGGGGCGGGTCCTCGCCCGCCGACGTCGCGCGCGGACGACCCGGATCTTCGACGCGCGCGGCACCCGCGGAAGCGGGACGCTCGCTCGCCGGCGCGACGTGGCGCTGGTCGCCGGGGGCCACGCGCCCGCTATCGTTGGCCGCCATCCGGGGGCCGGCTCGTTGCCGTCTCAACCCGCGGACGCTCTGACATGGCAAACATCGCGTCACAAGAAAAGCGCATCCGCCGGGCGGAGCGCGAGCGCCAGGAGAACCGCCGCTACACGTCGGCGATGAAGACGTACTTCCACCGGCTCGAAGAGGCCGTGCGCGCCGGCGACGCCGAGCGCGCAGACACCGAGCAGCGCGAGCTCGCGTCGCGGATCGACCGCGCGGTGGTGCGCGGTGCGATGCACAGGCGAGCGGGCGCCCGCAGGAAGTCGCGCGCGGCGCGCCTGCGGGCCTCGCTCTAGCCGCCGCTTAGGACCGTCGCAGGGCCGCGCGGGGCGACTCATGCGGTCCATGCGGGCATAAACCGCCCGGATTGCCGGCCTGTCGGGCTGCTACCCGGCGGCGTTCGCCAGCGCCACCGAGAACGCGGTGTCCTCGTCGACGCCTCCCCCGGCGCGCGTGTCCACCTCCAGGTCGGCGAACGCGCAGAGCGCTCGCTCGAGGGCGTCGCGGTCGGCACCGCGGGCACGACCCATCGTCCGCTTGGCCGCGTAGGGCGAGAGCCCGATCGCCTTCGCCACCTGCCGCTCCGAGGCGCCCCCCTCGACGAGGCCCGCGGCCCGGTGCACCTCGCGCAGCCGGCGGACGACCGGGAACACGAGCCGTCCGGGCCGGTCCTCGCTCGCCCGCAGCGCTTCGGCGAGCCGGAGAGCTCCGGCGCGGTCGCCGTCCACGAGCGCGTCCGCCAGGTCGTAGGCGCCCGCCGTCGACTCGCTCGCTGCCAGGCGCCGCACCTCGTCCGCGGAGAGCTCCGTCCGCGGATGGGCGAGGACGGACAGCCTCTCGACCTCGCGTGCCAGCCGCGCGGGGCGGCGATGGCCGACCGCGGCGACGAGGGCCTTGGCGCCCTCGGAGTCGAGGCGGAGGCCCTCCGCCGCCGCGCGATCGGAGACCCAGCGCGGCATCTCCCAGGGCTTCGGACCCGGGTAGTCGCGCGCCTCGCCGCCCGCCGCGGCCACGGCGTCGGTGAGCCGGCTCGCCGCCTTTCCCCGCGCCAGCAGGACGAGCGTGGTGTCCGGCGGCATGTCGCCGAGCGCGCGCTCGAGCGGCGCGAGGGGGCCGGCCTTCCACGTCTCCACGCCATCGACGAGAAGGAAGCGCCTGCCCGCGGCGAAGCTCAGCGTGGCGAGCGCAGCCGCGATGTCCTCGGGCGCGGCCAAGCGCGCATCGAAGGACTCGAGCCCTACCGCGCCCCCCTCTCCCTCGGCGCGGGCGCGCAGGCGCGCGCGCCAGGCGTCGATCCGCGCATGATCGTCTCCGGTCACCAGGTAGACGGGCTTCGGCTCGGCCACGGCGGGGAGTGTAGGAGCGGTCCCGGCGGGGGCGAGGCTTTCACCGATCCGTCGCCACCTCCATTTCGCCCCCGGCGACGGTCACCGTGATCGTTCCGTCGAGGTCGGTCCGGTAGACGGTCGTGCCCGCCTCCCTCAGCGCCTCGAGCGTCGAGGGCGCCGGATGCCCGTAGGTGTTGTCCTCCCCGACGCCGATGCCGGCGACCTCGGGGCGCGCGCGGTCGAGCACCTCCGCCAGCCCCTCGTCCGCGCTCCCGTGATGGGGCACCTTGAGCAGGTCGACGTCGGGTACGCCGAGCGGAGCCAGCGACGGGCTCTCGGCGTCGCCGGAGGCGAGCAGCTCGAACTCGTCCGCGCTCACGACCGCTGTCACCGCGCGCGGGTTCGGGTCCTCGGGCGCGGGGCCGGGTGGCCGCGGCTCGGGAGAAAGGACCTTCACCGTCAGTTCTCCCACAGCGAGCGTCTGCCCCGCCGACGCCGCCATCGTGCGAACGCCGCGCCGCTCGGCCTCGGCCAGCATCGCCCGGAACTCGGGGTCGGCGGTCCCGTCGCCGCCGTCGAGGAGCACGTCGACCGGGATGTGCTCGAGCACCTCGACGAGCCCGCCGTGGTGGTCCGCGGACGCGTGCGTCGCTATCACCAGGTCGAGCCGCTCGACGCCCGCCTCGCTGAGCAGGCGATACGCGCGCGCCTCGGCCGGACCGCCGTCGATCAGGATCGACCCGCCGTCCGGGTGCTGCACGAGCGTCGCGTCGCCCTGCCCGACGTCGAGGAACGAAACCGTGAGCTCCTCTGGCGGATCGCCGGGGCCGGTTACCGAGGCGACCAGCGCCGCGAACGCGGCGACCAGGGCGATCGCGAGCGCGCGCCGGGTCCTCGTCGGCGCCGTGCGCAGGCGCGCCAGCAGCGCACTCGCCGGCGGGCCGGCTCGTCGCGACAAGGGTCGCGCTCCGAGCGCCGCTGCTCCGATCGCGGCGTAGGCCACCACGACCAGCACCGGGGACGCGAGCCCGACCTCGACCTGCGCCCACGACGGCTCGGCGAACCAGGCCGCCAGGGCCGAGAGGTAGTCGAGGAGGACCTCGTTGACGGTGCCGAGCGCGCCGACGCCCGCTGTCGCGGCGCCGGCGAGGGGGCCTGCGGTGTCGCCGAGTTGAGCGATCGCCATCTGCGCCATTCCGAGCCACATCGCCGGCGCCACGGCCGGTAGCGCGAGCAGGTTGGCGGGCAGGCTCGCGACCGAGACCTGCCCGAAGTGGTGGGCGAGCAGGGGCGCCGTTGCCACGGTCGCGCACACGGTCAGTGCGACGCCGTCCGCGACCAGGTGCGGAAGGCCGGCGAGCGCCGCGCGCACGGTGCCGCCGAGGACCAGGATCCCGGTCACCGCCGCGAAGGAGAGCTGCCAACCGGCATCGCCGCAGACGCGGGGGTTGAGGGCGAGAGTCACGGCGGCGGCGAGGAGAAGCGCGTACCAGCGCGACGCCGGCCGTCCGACCGCCAGCGCTATGAGCCCCGCAGCGCCCATGACGCCCGCCCGTTGAAGCGAGGGGCCGGCGCCGGCGAGCGGGACGTAGGCGGCGATTAGCGCTATGAGGATCGCCAGGCGCGCTCGCGGCGGCGCTCGCACCGCCGCGAGCGCCGGCAGGGCGAGCAGCCCGAGGAGCACGACGTTCTGCCCGCTGACCGCGAGAATGTGCGCGAGGCCGGATGCGCGGAAGTCGTCGCGCACGAGTGGATCGATCGCCTCGTCCTGGCCGAGGACCATGCCCCTGATGAGAGCCGCGTTCGGTTCGCTCACGCCGGCCTCCAAGGCGCCCTCGGCGCGCGCGCGGGCTCGGTCGATCGCTCCGATGAGCCCGCCCCGCCGGGCGCCGGTCAGGCTGACCGCCTCTACCTCCAGTTCGCCGGCGATCCCCTGGTGCTCGAGGTAAGCCGCCCAGTCGACCTCGGCGCCCGGCCGCGGGTGGACCGGATGGGCGAAGCCGGTGATCTCCAGCTCCGTCCCGATGTCCGCGTTCGCCGGCCACGGGACATCTTCGGGCGTGCGCGCCAGCAGCCGGGGGCCGGTCGCCCCGCCGTCGAAGACCTGAACCTCGGCGGCCCAGCCGAAGGGCGACGGGCGCGGGTGCTCGAGGAGCACGGCCCGCGCCTCGAGGCGGCTCCCGGCGAGCGCGAGACGGTCGGCGTCGATGTCCGCGAGCCGTGCCGTGCCGAGCGCAGCACCGACCGCGACCAGGGCGCCGCAGGCGAGTCCCAGCCGGGGAGTGCCGGCGAGCGCGCAGCCCGCGAGGAGGGCGGCAGCCGCGAGCGCCACGGCCTCCGCGGGGAGCGGGACCTCGAGCGCCCCGGGCCCTCCGATCCCGACGACGAGAGCCGCGAGACCGACGTGTCGTGGGTGCGAACGGATCAGCTCGAGAGCAGCGGACGGGCGAGCTCGGATCGCGGCGGTCCGCGCTCCGGTGGCGACCGAGCGAAATGGGCCGTGGCGCCCTGCCTGCTCACGGGACGAGCGCTTCGCGAAGATCGGCAAGCCGCTCCTCCCCGATCCCCTCCACGCCCTCGAGCTCGTCGATCGCGCCGACGGTCCCCTGCTCGTCGCGAAACTCGATGATGCGCGTGGCGAGGATCGGACCGATCCCGTCGACGCCGGCGTCGAGCTCCTCCACGGTCGCCTGCCCGAGGCTGATCGGAGCGGCAGGAGCTCCCGCGTCTGTCGTCGGCGCTCCCGTCGCCGAAGGAGAGGGCGCGGGCGCTACGGCGGTTACCGATCCGCGCCTCGGAACGAGGACCTGCTGCCCGTCCTGGAGCTCTGCGGCGAGGTTGACCCCCGAGAGGTCCGCGCGCCGCTCCACGCCGCCCGCACGGTCGATCGCAGCGCCGACTCGGGCTCCCGGGAACAGCCGATAGAGGCCCGGCTCGCGTACCTCCCCCGCCACGTGGACGTACAGTCGCCCTCCCTCGGCCGAGCCGTCCGCCGGCGCGGCGCCGGTGCCTCCGTCGATCGCCACCGGCGCGGCCGGCTGCTCCTCGCCGCCCTGATCGAGGAATCGGATGCCGGCGACCACGACCAGCACCGCTGCCGCCACGTACGCGAGCAGCTGGCCCTTGCTGCGGTCGGCGATCGGCCCCACGGCGGCCGACCGTAGGTGGGCGCCGCGCACGGTTGACGCCTCGAACGCGACGGCTCGGTCACGGCCGTGGGCCGATCTGTGATCTAAGGGCGGTCGGCTCTACCGCACGTCGAAGCCGGAGAGGCCCTCGGGGTCCTCCTCCGATTCGTCTACCTGATCGACGTCGGCACGCTGCGGCCCCTCGCGGCAGAACGCGACCATCGCGCGGACCACTTCCGCATCGCCCTCGAAGACCGCCTCGACGGCACCATCGGACCGGTTCGTGATCCATCCCGCCACGCCTCGTCGCTCGGCCTCCTCCTGCGTCGAGTCGCGAAAGAACACTCCCTGCACACGCCCGTGAACGACGACGCGCCGGCGCTCCGCTTCGCCCATGGCCGACACGCTAGATGGTTGATTCCAAGGCCGCGTGGGCCTGGGAGGGGTCGTGGGATCACCCGTCTGGCGCCGAACGAGCGCCAGGGCGCGCTCGACCGCGTCCTCGGCACCGTCCGCGCGGTCAATCGCGTCGACCGCCCTTCCACCCTTCGAGAGCTCCCACGTGCCCACGCCGACGACCGGCGTGCCCGCCTTGAGCGCAAGCGCGATCTCCGAGAGCGTGCCGAACTCGCCGCCCACGGCGATGACCGCGTCCGCCGCCCGCACGACGAGCGCGTTGCGGGCCTCGCCGAGGCCTGTCGGCAGCGCGATCTGGACGTGGGCGTTCGCCTCCCCGCGGTCGAGGCCGGGAAGCAGGCCCACGGTCAACCCTCCCTCCTCGCGCGCGCCACGGCAGGCGGCCTCCATCACCCCGCCGAGGCCGCCGCAGACGACCAATGCGCCGCGTCGCGCGAGCGCGCGGCCCACCTCAAGCGCCACGGTGAGCGCCCGCTCGCCCACGGCCGGACCGTCGGAGCCCACGACCGCCACGTGGGCCGCCGCGGCGGTCAAGCCGGCTCGACCGCGAGGCGGGTCAGCTCCGACCGCCCCTCACCACGAAGTTGACGAGTCTGCCGGGCACCACGACGGTCTTCACGATCTCGCCCGCGTCGAGGTGCGCGTCCACCTTCTCCGACGCGCGCGCGAGACGCTCCTGTTCGGCCTCCGACGCGTCGCTCGGAGCTTCGACGCGGTCGCGGAGCTTGCCGTTGACCTGAACGATCAGCTCGAACGTGCCCGCGACCAGGAGGTTCGGGTCCGCCTCCGGCCACGGCTGCTCCCAGACGCGCGTGCCCGTCACGAGCTCGTAGACCTCGGCGCCCACGTGAGGGGCGAACGGGAACACGAGTGAGCCCGCCGTCGCGACCGCGAAGCGGAGCTGCGCCGCGCCGTCGTCGGAGGCGAGCAGACCGCCCTTTTCGCGGTAGCAGTCGTTGACGAGCTCCATGATCGCCGCAAGCGCCGTGTTGAACGCGAACCGCTCACCGAGGTCAGAGGTGACCTTGTCGATCGTCCAGTGCGCCTTGCGCAGCACCACACTCGCCCCCCCGGCGGGGGCGCCGTCCGCCGCCGCGGGGTCGCGGGCGGCATCGCCGCCGGTCGCGACCGGCTCGGCCACCTCGACCGCGAGTCGGTGCAGGCGCGCGAGGAAGCGGTGCACCCCGCCGACGCCCTCGTCCGACCAGTCGGCGTCCTGGTCGGCGGGGCCCATGAAGAGGATGTAGCAGCGCGCCGTGTCGGCGCCGAAGCGCTCGACGTAGTCGCGCGGGCTGACCACGTTGCCGCGCGATTTGGACATCTTCGTCCCGTCGCGGGTGATCATCCCCTGAGTGAACAGGCGGGCGAACGGCTCGCGCACGTCCAGCAAGTCGAGGTCGCTCAGCGCCTTGCAGAAGAAGCGCGCGTACATCAGATGGAGGATCGCGTGCTCGACGCCGCCGATGTACTGGTCGACCGGCATCCACGAGTCGAGCACCTCGCGATCCCAAGGCGCCGAGTCGTTGTGCGGGTCG
>Ga0136617_10005405_pt1 | contig 11429 bp, 11 predicted proteins | sample AntDrymUQ3222106_2_FD_129672 | JGI IMG/M metagenome (GOLD analysis project Ga0136617, IMG submission 129672) | Polar desert sand microbial communities from Dry Valleys, Antarctica - metaG UQ322 (21.06) | ecosystem: Environmental > Terrestrial > Soil > Desert | place: Antarctica: Dry Valley...
AGCAGCGACGCCTCGACCTTGCTCAGCGGCCGGTCGGTGCAGGCGGCGATCACCGCGTCGAGCAGGCCGCGGGCCCTGGACGTGCCGTAGGCCAGCTCAGTGGCCAGGCCGGCGTCGCGCCCGCGCAGCCGGCGGCGGCGCAGGATCTCGGGCAGGGCGAGGTTGGCGTAGGCGTCGCGCTGCCGCACCGCGGTGAGCAGCTCCAACGCGGCGGCCCGGGCCGGGTCGGTCTGCGGCGGGCGGGCCGGGCTGACCCGACCGCGCGGCGGACCCGACTGGCCCCCCGGATGGCGGGGCCGGGCCTCGCGTCGCGGCGGGCTCATCCCAGCCGCTCCGCCGGCTCGATCCGCGCCCCGCGAGCCCAGTCCGGTGCAGGCACCGCGCGCCGGCCCGGAGGCCGAACCTCACCCAGCTCGACCGCGCGGCCACCGGTGCCGACGAGCACCCTGCGCTTGTCCACCCGCAGCTCTCCAGGCGCCAGCTCCGCCGCCGCGGTCAGCTCCACCGGCCGGACCGGCCCGAGACCGAGCCGCTCGCCGCGGAACGTCGTCCACGCGCCCGGCGCCGGCGCGACCGCGCGGACCAGGCGGTCCACCGCCGGTGCCGCCGCCGACCAGCTGACCTCGGCGTCGGCCACCGTGAGCTTGGGCGCGTAGGACACGCCGTCGTCTGGTTGTGGCTGCGGCTCCAGGGCGCCGTCCTCGATGCCGTCCAGGGTGGCGGTGAGCAGCCGGGCACCGGAGTAGGCGAGCCGTTCGAGCAGCTCGCCGGCGGTGTCGCGGTCGCCGATCGGCTCGGTGAGGGTGCCGTAGACCGGGCCGGTGTCCATGCCGTCGTCGAGCTGGAAGGCGGTGACGCCGGTGATGTCGTCACCGTGGCGGATCGCGGCCGGCACCGGCGCGGCCCCGCGCCAGGCTGGCAGCAGCGAGAAGTGCAGGTTGACCCAGCCGTGGCGCGGCACGTCCAGTGCGACCCGCGGCAGCAGCGCGCCGTAGGCGATCACCGGGCAGGCGTCGGGGCCCAGCTTGCGCAGCTGCTCGATGAACTCAGGCTCGGACGGGCGCCTCGGGCGCAGCACCGGGAGGCCGCGTTCCTGCGCGATCTGCGCGACCGGTGACGCGCTGAGCTGGCGGCCGCGGCCGGTCGGCGCGTCCGGCCGGGTGACGACGGCCACGACCTCGTGCCGGGGTGAGTCCAGCAACGCGGTCAGGGAGGGCAGTGCCGCGCTGGGTGTCCCGGCGAGGACGACCCTCACCGGACCTTCCCGAACAGCGGATGCGGGCTGACCCTGACCTGCGGAGCCGGCGTGTGGAACCACTCGGCGGAGCGGATCTCGGCCAGCGCCAGCTTGCGGGTGATCGGGTCGAGGCGGTCGACGAACAGCACGCCGTCGAGGTGGTCGGTCTCGTGCTGGATGCAGCGGGCCAGCAGTTCGGTGCCCTCGATCGTCACCGGCTCGCCGTGCATGTTCCAGCCGCGGCCGACCACATGCAGGTGCCGGCGGCAGTCCCACGACATGCCAGGGATCGACAGGCAGCCCTCCGGCCCGTCCTGCATCTGTTCGCCGACCACCTCGAAGCTGGGGTTCACCAGGTGCCCGGCGAAGCCGTCGGTGTCGTAGACGAACACCCGCAGGCCGACACCCAGCTGCGGCGCGGCAAGGCCTGCGCCGTCCTCGTCGTGCATGGTGTCGGTGAGGTCGGCGACCAGCTTTCGCAGCTCGGCGTCGAAGTCGGTGACCTCGGTGGCGCGGGTGCGCAGCACGGGGTCACCGAACAGGCGGATCGGCTGGACTGCCACTGCTCTCCTATCGGTACGAGCTCTGATCGAGTCTGCCACGCGGCGCCGTGCCGGCCGGACCCCGGCGACAGCGCGTCAGGTGAGCTGCTGAGGGTCGACGCGGATGCGCACCGGGTCGGCGGCCTTGCGGGCGGTACGGGCCGCCTGGGCGGCATGCAGCGCCGCCGCGAGCGCCTTTCCGTCCGCCCTGTGGACGCGCAGCAGGACCCGCTCGCGCTCGGCGTCCAGCTCCACCGGGCCGAGTACCTCCGCTGAGCCGGGCAGCTGCACGGCGGCGAGCAGCTCCACCACCGCGTCCGGCGGCCCGTCCACGGCGGCCATCCGTACCGCGGGCGGGAAGCCGACCTCGGTGCGCCCGGCCAGCTCCGTCGCGGCGTGCCACGCCGGGTCCCAGCGCACCAGTGCCTGCACCGGCCCGGCGGACGAGTCGGCCATCACCACCACGCGGCCACCGTCGCCGTGCGGCCGGACCAGCGCGGCCGCCGCCAGCCAGCGACGCAGCGTCTCCTCGGCCACCCGAAGGTCGGGGCGGGACAGCAGCGCCCAACCGTCCAGCAGCAGCGCGGCGCCGTAGCCGCCCTCGACGGCGGGCTCCGCGCCCGGGGTTGCCACCACCAGCGCGGGCTTCGCCGGCACGGTGGCCAGCACGTCCGCCCCGCCGCCGGAGGCGCGCACCGCGACGCCGGGGAACGCCCGCCCCAGCTCCTCCGCGGTCCGACCGGCGCCCACGACGCTGGCCCGCAACCGCGTCGAGCCGCACACCGGACAGCGGAACGCCGGCTCGACCCGCCCGCACCACCTGCACCGGGGCAACCCGCCGGCCGAGCCGTCTGCTGAACCTGCCGCGGGGACGGCCAGCGGCCCCGCGCAATGCCGGCACCGCGCCGGCTCGCGGCACTGCGCGCAGGCCAATGCTGGCAGGTAACCCGCGCGCGGCACCTGGACGAGCACCGGAAGTTCCGCAGCCAGCGCACCGCGAGCCGCCTCGAACGCCACCGACGGTAGGCGGGCGGCCCGAGCGCCGGGGTCACGGGCCAGCTGGCGGTCGTCCTCGCCGATCGACGTCACCCGCGGCGCGGCGGCCCGCAGCGTGTCCCGCTCGGCCACCACCTCGGCAGCCCACCCGGACTCCACCAGCAGCTGCGCCTCCGCGGTACGGGCGTACCCGGCGACCAGCAGCGCGGCACCCTCGGCGTGCGCCCGCTGCACCAGCACCTCGCGGACGTGCGGGTAGGGCGCGCGGGGCTCGGCGTGCAGGTCGTCGCCGTCGTCCCACACGGCCAGCAGCCCGAGGTCAGCAACCGGGGCGAACGCCGCCGATCGGGTGCCCACCACCACCCGCACGATGCCGCGCCGGACGGCCAGCCAGCGCCGGTAGCGCTCCGCGGGGCCGAGCTCGGCGGACAGGGCGACCACCGAGTCCGGCCCGAGCAGGCGCACACAGGCGGCGTGCAGCGCATCGAGGTCACGCTGGTCAGGCACGACGAGCACGGCACCCCGAGCGGCCTCGGCGACGCCGGCCACCGCCTCGGCGAGCCGGGCCGTCCAGTCCTCCCCCGGCAACGCCTGCCATACCCCGTGTGCGGCCCGGCCATCGGCCAGCGCTGCCATCAAGGCTGGCCCGCGCGGGTAGCGCGCCCACCCGCTCAGCGTCCCGTGATCGCCGTGAGTGGACATGGCGCCGCGCTCGGCGCGGTCAGATGTCCCATCACGGCGATCTTGCGGGGGTGGCGCCGGCCGAGCCACGGCCAGCTCGACTGCCTCGGCCTCGACCCGAGCGTGCCGGGGTGGCAGCGCGAGACGCAGGACGTCGGCCAGCGTGCCGGCGTAGCGGTCGGCCACCGCGCGGCACAGCGTCGCCAGCTCGGGGGTCAGCACCGGCTCCGGGGACACCACGCGCTCCAACCAGGCCAGCGAGCCGGGGTGCTCCGACGCCGCACATCGCTCCAGCAGCAGCCCGTCGACCAGCCGTCCGGCAAACCGGACCCGGACGCGGACGCCGGGCTGGGCGTCGGCGTCGAACTGGGTGGGGACTCGGTAGTCGAACGGGCGGTCCAGGTGCGCGAGCGGGACGTCAACGGCGACGCTGGCGACGGGCAGGTTCGCGGCGGCCTGCCACTCGCCCCGGCGGCCCGGCCGGCGCGCTGGGGCCCCCGCTCGGGTCACAGCCCGCCGGCGCGGTACAGCGCTGCGACTTCCTCGCGGGTCAGCGCCCGCACCGTCCCCGGTCGGGTCCTGCCGAGCTTCACGTCGCCCACCGCGGTGCGGACCAGCCGCTTCGCGGGGTGGCCCACCTCGTCCAGCAGCCGCCGAACCAGGTGCTTGCGACCCTCGTGCAGCACGAGCTCCAAGTGGGTGCGGCCGCCGACCGAGTCGACGACCTTGAACGACTCCACCGTCACCGGGCCGTCGTCGAGGTCGACGCCCGCGCGCAGCCGCTTGCCGAGGTCGCGGGGCACCGAGCCGGCGACCTCGGCCACGTAGGTCTTGGGGACCTCGAACGACGGGTGCATCAGCCGGTGCGCCAGCTCGCCGTCGTTGGTCAGCAGGAGCAGGCCCTCGGTCTCGGCGTCCAGCCGCCCGACGTGGAACAGCCGCTGGCGGCGGTCGGCCACCAGGTCACCGACGCAGGGCCGGCCCCGCTCGTCGGACATCGTCGAAAGCATCCCGCGTGGCTTGTTCAGGGCCATGTGCTGCAGGTCGTCGCGCAGCACGATCCGGGAGCCGTCCACGTGCACGACCGCGGTATCGGGATGGATCCGCCGCCCCGGTTGCTGGACGACCTCGCCGTCCACGCTGACGCGCCCTTCGGCGATCAGCTCCTCGGCCGCGCGCCGGGACGCGATGCCGGCGCGGGCGAGCACCTTCTGCAGCCTGATGCCGTCGTCGGACGGGTCGGCAGATGCGTCCGACGGGGTGTCCTTGTCACTGGCCATCGCAGGTCAGCGCTCGTCGGCGAGCTCGTCGATCATGTCAAGGTCCGGCAGCAGCGGGGCGAGCGGCGGCAGCTCGGCCAGCGAGGCCAGCCCCAGTCGCTCGAGGAACATCTCCGTCGTGCGGTAGCGGATGCCCTGGGTGTGCGGGTCGATGCCGCACTCGTCGACCAGCCCGCGGCTCAGCAACGTCCGCAGCACGCCGTCGCTGTTCACGCCGCGGACCGCGGCGACGCGTGCGCGGGTCACCGGCTGGCGGTAGGCCACCACCGCGAGGGTCTCCAGCGCCGCCCGGGTCAGCTTGGCGCGCTGCCCGTCCAGCAGCAGCCGCTCCACGAAGGGCGCGTAGGCGTCGCGGGTGTAGAGCCGCCACCCCTCGCCGACCCGCCGCAGGTCGATGCCCCGTCCGGTCGCGGTGTAGTGCTCGGCCAGGCGGTGCAGCGCCGCGCGAACCCGCTCGGTCGGCTGCGACATCGCCACCGCGAGCTGCTGCTCGTCCGCCGGTTCGTCGACGACGAGCAGGACCGCCTCCAGGGCGGAGTCCAGCGCCTCGTCGGAGCTGAGGTCGGGCCAGTCACCCCTGGCGGTCGTCCCGTTGGTGCTCCCGTTGGTGCTCCCGTTGGTGCTCACGGCCCGGTCCAGCGGATGATCAGCTCGCCGAACGCCTCGGCCTGCTCCATCTGCACAGTGGCCTCCCGGTGCAGCTCCAGCACGGCCAGGAACCGCGCCACCAGGTCCAGCGGGGACTCGCAGTCGGCGCTGAGCGCATGGAAGCTCGCGCGCCGGAGCCTCGTCAGCCGCTCGCGCAGCACGGTCATGTGCTCGGTCACCGACACCCGCGGCAGGTGCAGGTGCTCCAGCGACACCTCCGGCGGCGGGCGTGGCCGGAACACCGCAGCGGCGAGCCCGGCGAAGGCGTCCGGGTCCATGCCGAGGGTGACCTCGGGCAGCATGCTGGCGTAGGGCTCCTCCAGCGACACCGAGCGGGCGAAACGCCGGTGCGCGGCCGCCTCCAGCTCGACGAACAGGCCGGCGACCTGCTTGTACGCCCGGTACTGCAGCAGTCGGGCGAACAGCAGGTCGCGGGCTTCGAGCAGCGCGAGGTCCTCGGCGTCCTCGACGTCGGCGCCGGGCAGCAGCCGTGCGGTCTTGAGGTCGAGCAGCGTCGCGGCGATCAGCAGGAACTCGCTGATCTCGTCCAGCTCGGCGGCCGCGCCGGACTCGGCCAGCGCCCTGGTGTGCGCGATGAAGTCGTCGGTGACGGTGTGCAGCGCAACGTCGGTGACGTCCATCTCGTGCCGGCCGATGAGCTGCAGCAGCAGGTCGAACGGGCCGGAGAAATTGTCCAGCTTGACGGTGAAACGCGGCCGCGCCGCCTCGACGACGGGCGCGGCCAGCGGACCGGGTGGATCGAGGACCAGCGTCACCGGGCGATCACTTCACGGGCCAGCGCCCGGTACGCCGTCGCGCCGGCCGAGGTCGGGGCCCATGTCGTGATCGGCTCGCCGGCCACGGTGGTCTCCGGGAAACGCACCGTCCGGTTGATCACCGTGTGGAAGACCAGCTCTCCGAACGCCTCCATCACGCGGGCCTTGACCTCGCGGGTGTGCAGCGTGCGCGGGTCGTACATCGTCGGCAGGATCCCGACGATCGACAGGTCGGGGTTGAGCCGATCCTTGACCTTGTCGATGGTGTCGATGAGCAGGGCGACGCCCCGGAGGCTGAAGAACTCGCACTCCAGCGGAATCAGCACCTGGTCCGAGCAAGACAGCGCGTTAATCGTGAGGAGACCGAGCGAGGGCTGGCAGTCGATCAGCACGATGTCGTACTGATCGAGGACGGGCCTGATCGCCCGTCCGAGCGCCTGCTCGCGGCCGACCTCGGTGACCAGCTGCACCTCGGCAGCGGACAGGTCGATGTTGCTGGGCAGCAGGTCCATGCCGGCGACGTTGGTCTTCATGATGACGTCGTCGATGGTGGTGTTGCGGTCCATGAGCAGGTTGTGGATGGTCCGATCGAGCTGGTGTGGCTGAACGCCGAGGCCGACCGACAGCGCACCCTGCGGGTCGAAGTCGACCAACAGCACCTTGCGGCCGTACTCGGCCAGCGCAGCACCCAGGTTGATCGTCGACGTTGTCTTGCCGACGCCACCCTTCTGGTTCGCCACCGCGATGACCCGCGCCGGACCATGTTCGGTCAGCGGTGGCGGCTCTGGAGCCTTCAAGCGGTGCTTACCCCCAGGATCGTCGCGCTCGTGGTCGTCGAATGCAGCCTGTCGGGGGTTGGGCCGCGGTCTGGACATGCGGGCTCCGGTCTGTTCCGTAGCACTTCCAGGCGAGCCAGGCTAGGTGTCACGCGCCCCCGACAGCAACGCGCCTCGCCGAGGGCCGATGTTACCGGTCGGATGTGGCCCGCCTGCGTCAACACGCACGAAGCGGCGCTATCCCACGTAGCGGACGGTGACGCTGCCCGCGGTGCTCCGCGCCCGGATGGTGCGCTCGCTCGCGTCGTCGGTGGCGACGTCCACGGTGCGGCGCCCGGCGGTGGTGTCCGCGTCGACCCGATAGCGGGTGGCGTCACGCGGCACGGTGATCTCCACGCTGCCTGCCGTCGACTCCGCGGTCACCGCCTGCGGCGCGCCGGCGAAGCCCAGCTCGATGCTGCCCGCGCTGGTGCGGGCGTCGACGGTCTTGGCGTTCAGGTCGGCCGCGGTGACGCTGCCGGCGGAGGTGACCAGCCGCTGGTTACCGGCCAAGCCGGTGGCCTCCACCGACCCGGCACCTGTCGTCGCCTCCACCACGGTGGCTGCCGGCAGCGTGATGGTGAAGCCGACCTCGCAGCGGTTGTTCTGGCGCGGGCAGCGGGCGGTGACCCGCAGCGTGTCGTCCTCGACGGCGACGGTGACCTCGGGTTTCGTCTGGTCCCAGCGCAACCGCTGCTTGACGTTCGCCGCGCCGTCCGGCCCGGCGCTCAGGTCGACCGTGCCGGAGTCCGAGTCGAGGACCAGCCGGCTCACAGGCTCGCGGTAGGTCTGCTCGAGCTCCTCGACGTTGGCGCCGTCCGAGCCCGTACCCGACCCGGAGCCCGTGATCGAGATGCCTCCACAGCCTGCTGTCAGCACGCCGACCACGCTCAGCGTGACCAGGGTCAGCAGGCGCCGCTGGATTCGCACGGCGTCACGGTACGGCTGCCAAGGTCAGCCGAGGGCGCGGGGATGGGACAGGGCGTAGACCTCGCGCAGCGAGTCCACGGTGACCAGCGTGTACACCTGCGTCGTGGCGACTGAGGCGTGCCCGAGAAGCTCCTGCACCACGCGGATGTCCGCGCCGCCTTCGAGCAGGTGGGTGGCGAAGCAGTGCCGCAGGGTGTGCGGCGACACGGGCTCGGTGACCCCGGCGCGCTCGGCGGCGTCGCGCAGCGCGTTCCACGCGCTCTGCCGGGACAGCCGCGCCCCGCGGGCGTTGAGAAATAGCGCCGGGGTGCCGCGGCCGCGCTGGGCGAGCGCCGGGCGGGCTCGTACCCGGTAGGCCTGCAGCGCGGCGAGCGCAGGCCGCCCGACCGGCACGATGCGCTGCTTGCCGCCCTTGCCTGCGAGCAGCACGGTGCGGCCGTCGGCGTCGATGTCGTCGACGTCGAGCCCGATCGCCTCGGAGATCCGCGCGCCGGTCGAGTAGAGCAGCTCGAGCAGGGCGCGGTCGCGCAGCCCGGCCGGCTCGGGCCCCTCGCACGCCTCGATCAGTTGCTCGACGCGGTACAGCGGCAGCGCCTTGGGCAGCCGGCGCGGCGCGGCGGGCGGGTGGACCTCTCTGGCCACGTCCACCGGAACGGTGCCCTCGCGGTGGGCGAATCGGTGCAGACCCCGGACGGCGGCCAGTGTCCTGGCGACCGAGATGGCAGCCAGCGGCGGGCGCTCGGTGCTGCCCTCGCGCAGTCCGACGACGAACGCCACGACGTCGCGCTCGGCCACCGCGGCGAGGTCGCCGATGCCGAGCGCGGCGAGGTGCTCGGCATAGCGGGCGAGGTCGCGGCGGTAGGAGCGCATGGTGTTCTCCGCCGCGCCGCGCTCCACGACGAGGTGGTCCAGGAAGGCCTGGAACACCGCCGGCGCCTGCACCGCGGCCACGTTCGACGCCACCGCCGTCACCCGTTGGCTTTGCGGGCGGCGAACGCGGTCGGTCGCAGCGGCCACGGCGCACCGACCGGGCGGACAGCCCCAGTCCCGGTCCGTAGCGCGTGCACAGCGAGCACACCCGACACCGTGGCGGCGTTGACGATCTCGCCGGCGAACACGCCGCGGACCGCGTCGGCCAGCGCCCACCAGCCGAGCTCGAGGTCGGCCTCCTCGTCTTCGCCCTGCGGCCGTGGCACCGGTGAGAGCTCCCGGGCCAGGTACACCCGCGCGCTCTCGTCGGAGAACCCCGGCGACGCGGCCAGGTCCACCAGCACCGACCACTGCGCGGCGGCCAGCCCGGCCTCCTCGGCGAGCTCGCGGGCGGCGGTGTCCGCGGGGTCCTCGCCGGCGATGTCCAGCAGTCCGGCGGGCAGCTCCCAGAGCCGGCGGCCGACCGCGTGCCGGTACTGGTGCACCATCGCCAGCCGGTCGTCGTCGTCCAGCGCGGCGATGATCACCGCTCCCGGGTGCTCGACGACCTCTCGCACGGCGGTCCGCCCGCCCGGCATGACCACCTCGTCGGCGCGCAACGCCATCACGTTGCCCACATAGATCAGACGCGAGTCGGCGACCCGAAACTCGTGCCTCGGCTCGGCCGACTCGGCCTCCGTGGGCTCGGTCGACGCCGGCGCTTCCAACGGGGGCTCAGGCAACGGGGGCTCGCTGACGCTCGACGGCCGGCAGCTCCACCGGCAGTCGGTCGGCGGCCCGATACTGCAGAGCGGCGGCGATGAACGCGGCGAACAGCGGGTGTGGGCGGGTCGGGCGGCTCTTGAGCTCTGGGTGCGCCTGGGTGCCGACGAAGAACGGGTGCACGTCGGTGGGCAGCTCGATGAACTCCACCAGCTCACCGGCGGGCGACGTTCCGCCGATGACCAGCCCGGCCTCGGTGAGCGCGTCGCGGTAGGCGTTGTTCACCTCGTAGCGGTGCCGGTGCCGCTCGGAGATCTTGTCCTCGCCGTAGGCCTTCGCTACGACACTCCCCTCGGCCAGCACTGCCGGGTACGCGCCGAGGCGCATCGTGCCGCCCATGTTGCGCTCGCCGGCGACGACCTCCACCTGGTCGGCCATCGTGCTGATCACCGGGTCCGGCGTCGCCGGGTCGAACTCCGTGGAGTTCGCGGCCGTCAGCCCGGCCAGCCCGCGTGCCAGGTCGATCACCATGCACTGCAGACCGAGGCACAGCCCGAGGGTGGGGATGCCGCGCTCGCGGGCGTGCCGGATGGCGCCGATCTTGCCCTCGATGCCGCGGATGCCGAACCCGCCCGGCACGAGCACGCCGTCGACCTCGTCGAGTGCGGCCGCCGCCTCGGCCGGGGTCTCACAGTCGTCGGACGTCACCCACCGCAGCTCGACCTTGGCGCGGTGCGCGAACCCGCCGGCCCGCAGCGCCTCGATCACCGAGAGGTATGCGTCGGGCAGGTCGACGTACTTGCCGACCAGCGCGATCCGCACCATCTCGGCCGGATGGTGCACGCGGTCGAGCAGGTCGCCCCACACCGCCCAGTCGACGTCACGGAACGGAAGCCGGAGCCGCCGCACGACGTAGGCGTCCAGGCCCTCGGTGTGCAGGACCCGTGGGATGTCGTAGATCGACGGTGCGTCGGGGGCGGCGACGACGCCGTCGGGCTCCACGTCGCACATCAGGCTGATCTTGCGCTTGAGGTTCTCCGGGACCTCGCGGTCGGCGCGCAGCACGATCGCGTCGGGCTGAATACCGATGTTGCGCAGGGCGGCCACCGAGTGCTGCGTGGGCTTGGTCTTGAGCTCGCCGGACGGGGCGAGGAACGGCAGCAGGGAGACGTGCAGGAAGAAGATGTTGTCCCGGCCGATCTCCTGGCGCACCTGCCGGGCGGCCTCGAGGAACGGCAGCGACTCGATGTCGCCGACCGTTCCGCCCACCTCGGTGATCACCACGTCCGGCGGAGTCCCGGCGGCGTCGGGCGCGGCCATCGCGAGGATGCGTTCCTTGATCTCGTTGGTGATGTGCGGTATGACCTGCACGGTGTCGCCCAGGTACTCGCCGCGGCGTTCCTTGGCGATCACGGTGGAGTAGATCTGGCCGGTCGTGACGTTTGCGTGGCCGGACAGGTCACGATCGAGGAAGCGCTCGTAGTGGCCGATGTCCAGGTCGGTCTCGGCGCCGTCCTCGGTGACGAAGACCTCGCCGTGCTGGAACGGGTTCATCGTCCCCGGATCGACGTTCAGGTAGGGGTCCAGCTTCTGCATGATGACGCGCAGGCCGCGTGCCGTGAGCAGCTGACCGAGGCTGGAAGCCGTCAGACCCTTGCCCAGCGAGGAGGCGACACCGCCGGTGACGAACACGTGCCTGGTCGGTCGGGTCTGCACGGAACTTCACGATAACAGCCGCCGGCCCAACCGTGTGCGAGACGAGCCGTAGCACGCCCCTCGGACCGGCGCGAGCTTATGTGGCGGGTGGTCGGCTCCTGGGTGACACGGGTCTGTCGGGGTGCGCCATCCGGCGCTCAGGCTGCCGCGCGGCGAGGTCGCCGGCCATTCGCAGG